>Ga0163151_10000298_pt1 | contig 88575 bp, 98 predicted proteins | sample OliLakLV19MP5IB2_FD_145596 | JGI IMG/M metagenome (GOLD analysis project Ga0163151, IMG submission 145596) | Freshwater microbial mat bacterial communities from Lake Vanda, McMurdo Dry Valleys, Antarctica - Oligotrophic Lake LV.19.MP5.IB-2 | ecosystem: Environmental > Aquatic > Freshwater >...
CCCCAACCCCGCCCCACAAGGGGGCGGGGCGCTCGTATTCGCCGCGTTGCGCCCTAACGCGAGCGGGTCTAATCACGCGCCTTCTTTTCCCGAATCCCTATCGGAGCAGCCCCAATGGCCCGCGCAAAAATCGCCCTTATCGGTTCTGGCATGATTGGCGGCACGCTCGCCCACATTGCGGCGCGCGAAGAGCTGGGTGACGTGATCCTGTTCGACGTTGTCGAAGGCGTGCCGCAAGGCAAGGCGCTCGATATCGCCGAAGCCTCGCCTGTGTTCGGCAAGGATAGCGCGCTGAAGGGCGCCAACGACTATGCCGGCATCGCCGGCGCCGATGTCTGCATCGTGACCGCCGGCGTGCCGCGCAAGCCCGGCATGAGCCGCGACGACCTCCTCGGCATCAATTTGAAAGTCATGAAGGCCGTGGGCGAAGGCATCGCGCAGCACGCGCCGAACGCGTTCGTTATCGTCGTCACCAATCCGCTCGATGCCATGGTGTGGGCGCTGCGCCAATTCTCGAAGCTGCCGCACAACAAGGTCGTCGGCATGGCTGGTGTGCTCGATAGCGCGCGCTTCCGTTACTTCCTCGCCGAAGAATTCAAAGTGTCGGTTGAGGACGTCTCCGCCTTCGTGCTCGGTGGCCACGGCGACACGATGGTGCCGCTCGCGCGCTACTCCACTGTCGCCGGCATTCCGCTGCCGGATCTGGTGAAGATGGGTTGGACCACCCAAGAAAAGCTCGACCAGATCATCCAACGCACGCGCGATGGCGGTGCCGAAATCGTCGGCCTGCTGAAGACTGGCTCGGCCTTCTACGCGCCAGCCGAAAGCGCGATTCAAATGGCGAAGAGCTTCCTGCGCGACAAAAAGCGCGTGCTCCCATGCGCCGCCAATCTCAACGGCCAGTACGGCCTGCACGACATGTATGTCGGCGTGCCGTGCATCATCGGCGCTGGCGGCGTCGAGAAGGTGATCGAAATCGAACTCTCACCCGAAGAACGCGCCATGTTCGACCACAGCGTCGGCGCGGTGAAGGGCTTGGTGGATGCCTGCAAGGGTATCGATCCTAGCGTAGGCTAAAGGACTAGAGGACTAGAGGACTGTAACCGCGCCATCGTCTCATTCGTAAGAAAACAATGGATGATGGAGGATCGCATGCGTGTTCTAGCCGGAATAGTCGCCGTCGTTGCGCTGAGTGTTGCGTCGATGGCGACGGCTCAAACTCACAATTTCGGTCCAGCCGTGGGCGCAACAGTTCCTGCAATCTCGGCCCCGGATGAAGCCGGTGTAACCCGCACGCTTGCTTCGCTCGCCGGCGACAACGGCACGGTGCTGCTGGTCACGCGCGCCGCCGATTGGTGTCCGTACTGTCAAACGCAAATGATTGGTCTCGAAGGCGTGCGCGGCGAGATCGAACAGCGCGGCTATCGCATCGTCACCATCAGTACTGACAGCGTCGAGGAACTCGCTAGCTTCGAGCGCCGCCGAAGCATCGGCTACACGATGTTGTCCGACGAGCAGGCGCAAGTCGTTCGCCAACTCGCTCTCCTCGATCCCACGCAAGCGCCAGGCCGGCGCCATAACGGTCTTCCGGTGCCGACGATTCTAATCCTCTCCCCGGGCGGCGAAGTTCTAGCCAAGCTAGGCGACGCGAACTATCGGCTGCGGCCCGCACCCGAGATAGTGCTCGCGACGCTCGACGGACTGCGCTAGCGCCGCTCATGTGGGCGCACTAAGACGCCCATATGACCACCATCGGCCCAACCCTCACCACCGCGCGCCTCATCCTGCGCCCGCCGCAACACGAAGACTTCGACGGCTTCGCCGCCATGGCGCAGGAAGCGGACACCATGCGTTTCATCGGCGGCCTCGCGCCGCGTGATGCAGCTTGGCGCAGCATGGCTTCGCTCGCCGGCTCGTGGGCGATCCTTGGCTACGGCATGTTTTCCGTCATTCGCCGCGACACCAATGAATGGATCGGCCGTCTCGGCCCGTGGCGTCCGGGCGGCAAGGAAGGCAATTGGCCGGGCGATGAAGTCGGTTGGGGCGTGAAGGCGAGCGCGGCAGGGCAGGGCTTCGCGCAGGAAGGCGCCATCGCCGCGATCGATTGGGCCTTCGATAATCTTGGCTGGGATCACGTCATCCACTGCATCGACAAGCGCAATCTGCCGTCGATCAAACTTGCAGAGCGTCTGGGCTCGCACTGCGAGAAGGAAGACGTGCAACTCGCGCCACCCTTCGAAAACAGCGTCGTCGATCTCTACGGCCAATCGAAAGCCGCATGGAAAGCGCGCCGCTAGCGCGCGACGGGATCGTCTCGAAACCATCCGGCGATGGAGAGCCGTGGTGATGGCGTGAACGTCGAGATTGACGTCACCGAGTGCAGACGCAAGCCATCGAACACGGTCAGCGTATTGAAGCGCGGCAAAAATCCGCTTTGCACGTCCTGCTTGTTATCGAGGAAGAGGAGCAAGCCGCCCCAATCCGGTTGCCAATTGCGCGAGAAGCCAATCGTGTACGCCGCGCGCCGCTCTTGCTTGGCGCCGTCATCGACATGGCGCGTCAGATAATGCCCGCGCTGATAATTGCTCGCGTGCGCGTCGATCTTGGTCACGCGCGGCTCGCTGATAATCTCTTTTGCGAACGTGATGAATTCCGGTGAGTTCAAAAACGCCGTCAGCGCGTGAATCGGATGGCCCTGATCCCAGCCGCGCTGGACCGCCTCGATCATCGGGTAGGTGTAATAGGTGTAGCCAAAGCTATCCGCCGCGCGCTTGCGGATACCGTCTTCAAGTTTCTTGCGCGCCTCCGCCGACATGCCGGCGAGCGCTTCCTGCGTCAGCAAGATCGTTTCGCGATATTCGTTCTGGATGATCAGACGCCACGGCAGGCCGAGCAAGACGCGCTCAAGCGCATTCGCGGTTTCCTCCTCGAACAGGTCAGAAATTTGCACGACCTTGTTCGCCGCATACGCTTTTGCGAACGGCGCCGGATCGAGTGCTGGATTCAAGCGAAGCGTGATCATTGGGCGCGCACTCTGATCAAGCGCGACATTTAGCGCAAGATCGCCCTGCTTTTCCGTCGCTTGGCGCTTGCCTCATAAGCGCCTGCGTTCAATCTAGTGAGAGAACTAGGGGACACCATGCGATCGATCATCTTGGCAACGGCGGCGCTCGCGCTCGCCTATCCGGCGAGTGCGCAACAGCAACAACCACAGCCGACACCAGGCTTCGTCCAAGCGTCGAACCCGCCGGCGGCTGAGCCACCCGTCGCGCCGCTCCCTGCCGCGCAACAGCGCAATGTCGATCGCCTGCAAGCTGCGGCGCTTGAAAGCGATCGCGCTTACGAGATCGTCGAAAGCCTCGTCACCGAGATTGGCCCGCGTCTCGCCGGCTCGGAAGCAGAAGCACGCGCCCGCGATTGGGCCGTTGCGATGCTGCGCGCCAATGGCTTCACTAACGTTCGCATTGAACCGTTCACGCTGCCGTATTGGGATGCAACGCGCGAAGAAGCGCACATCGTCGCGCCGGGCATTGAGCGCCCGATGGTCGCCGCTGCGCTCGGTGGCTCGCCCTCAACACCTGAGGGCGGCCTCACCGCCGAGATCGTGCGCTTTGCTGACATGACAGCTTTCGAAGCTGCGCCGAACAGCGCCGTCGCCGGCCGCATCGTGTTCATCGATGAGCGCATGAGCCGCGCCCAGGATGGCTCAGGCTACGGCGTCGCCGTCCGCAAACGCGGACGTTGCGCGCCGATCGCCCAAGCAAAGGGGGCCGCTGCGTGCTTGATCCGCGCTGTCGGCACCGACACGCATCGCTTCGCCCACCAAGGCGGCAGCTCGCGCCAAGCCCTAGGCGCATCGCTCCCGGCAATGTCGATCTCACCAGCCGACGCTGACGTGCTCGCGAACCTTGTCGCAAGTGGCCGCGCCGTGCGCGTGCGCCTCGATATCCGGGCCGACATTCGCGAGAACGCGCAATCCGGCAACGTCATCGCCGAGATTCGCGGCCGTGAGCGTCCCGACGAAATCGTGCTGCTCGCGGCGCACCTCGATTCCTGGGACCAAGGGCAGGGCGCCATCGATGACGGCGCCGGCGTCGCCATCATCACCGCCGCTGCGCGCCTGATCCGCGATCTGCCGCGCCGTCCGAGCCGCACCATTCGCATCTTGCTCGCCGGCGCTGAAGAGAACGGCGTTCACGGCGGCGCCGCTTATGGCCGCGCGCACGCCAACGAGAACCACGTCGTCGCGCTCGAAAGCGATTTCGGCGCCGGCCGCGTCTGGCGCTTCGATACGCGTTTTTCGGAATCGGCAATGCCGTATTCCCGCGCCTTCCAACGTGCACTGGCGCCGCTCGGCATCGTGCCCGGCAACAACCTCGCCGACGGTGGCGCCGACGTTTACGCAATGCGTGAAGCTGGCACGCCAGTGGTTGATCTCAGCCAGGATGGCATCGACTATTTCGACTATCACCACACGCCGAACGACACGCTCTACGCCATCGATCCCGCGAACCTCCAACAGAACGTCGCGGCCTGGGCGACGTTCGTGTATCTTGCGGCGGATAGTGATTGGTCGTTCCGCGCCGCGCCGGTGGCGCCGTAAAGTCGCTTGGGAGAAGCGGCATGCTCAACAAGATATTCGCAGGCATCATGATCGCCAGCGGCTTGCTGACGCTCACCATGCTCTACGGAGCGATTTCGCCTAGCGGCGCCATCCAATCCATGTTCGGCGAAACGCCGGACGGGGCTTTCGCGTCGATCATCGTTCCGAATTGGAGCATTCTCGTCGGCTTGATGGGCGCGCTGCTCATCTACGGCGCGCTGAAGCCCTCAGCGCGCAAACTCGCGCTTGTCGTTGCCGGCGCCAGCAAGGTCGCGTTCATTTCGCTCATTTTCGCGCAAGGCGATCGCTATTTGAGCGGACTAGGCGCTGCGGTTGCGATCGACAGCGTGATGGTCGTCCTGTTCGCCGCGTACATTGTTTTCGGAAAACCGGACTAAGCGGCGGCGTGCTTCGACAGGCTCAGCATGACGCTGTTCTGGCGGCAGTGTTTCAATTGCGTCACCCTGAGCTTGTCGAAGGGCGACGCGGGCCACGCACTAAAACCAGCCCGCCTCACGCAACGCACGCACGTTCGGCCGGCTCACCGGCGCCTCAGCGCCGCCCTTAAGCACTAGCATCATTTTGTCGCCATCGCGCCGCGTGCTGTCGACTGCCTCGCGCGCCACCCACCACGAGCGATGGATCTGGGCGCCTTCCAGGCCTTCAAGCTCAGAGATCGCATCCGAGAGCCGCATCAAGATGAGATCCGCGCCCTTCGACGTGTGTAGCCGCAAATAGTGATCCTCGGACGATACCGCATAGAGCACGGCGCCTTTAAGTTTTGCCGGCATCCGTTCAAGAAAACGCGCTCGCACCGGTGCTGCGTCCACCGCCGCCGCATGGGTCACGCGGCCGGGCTGGCTGGCGAGCATGATGATCGACGTCATCGCGAACGAGACCAGCAACACGGATCCAAAAAGAATGTGCAGCTGCGTGAACGGCACGTTCGTATGCAGCACCCAGCCCGCGTGCGCCCAGACGAGCAGCGTAATCGGGATCGAGATCAACACCGCCAGCAGCGCGCCGAAGACCCAAGGGTTGGCGCCAGCGCGCGGTATTCGCAGCGCCGCCAGCGCTACGAAATGCGAGATAGCCGCGCCGCCGAGCATGAGCGGCATCCAAAACAATAAGCGCGTGCCGAGCGGTGCGTCTTGCGTGCCAAGCGCGCCAACCATCGAAAGGAAAACGCCGGCCGCGGCACACACCACCAGATTGCGCGCTAGATCGCGCAGAGACCCGGAGCCGAACGCCGCTTGCGTTTCACGGCTCGTTTCAGTCGTTTTGCGTAGTTCAGGCTGCAAGCGCGCACTCCGTCTGCCAGCGTCCCTTACCAGACTTCGACCGGAGACCAGTAGCCCCTGTCGCAACCTGGTCGTTGCGGATGCGCTCGCCTTCGTTCCGGGCCGATTGATGTTCGTGAGCTTCTTCGGCTAGCAGCGCGGCGTTTTTGCAGGTTCAAGCGGCGGTGAATCGCCGCTACAAGCTCGCATCCCATGACGAGCCTGCTGCGCAACGTCGCTGCCCTCATCGCAGCCGTTACCATCCTGCAACTTGCAGGCGGTTTGCTTGGCGTGCGCATTCCGCTTGCCTTCACCGAAGACCATTCCCGCACTGCGCTTGGTCTTGTTGCCGCGTCCTATTCGGCCGGCTTCATGATGGGCGCGATGATCGCGACCGTGCTGTTTGCGCGCGTCGGCCACATCCGCGTCTATGCTGCGTGTGCGGCCATCTTCTCGGTTACGACGCTGGCGCTTCACTTCAGCGCTGACATCTGGTGGTGGGGTGTTGCGCGCATGATCGCCGGCATGGCGGTCGCGCTCATGTTCGCCGCCGTTGAAAGCTGGATCAGCTATTCGATCGGCAGGCACGCGCGCGGCGAAGTGATGAGCGTCTATATGGTGCTCACCAAAGGCGCGCTGGCTGTCGGTCCGTTCCTCGCCTTCGGCTACGCGCCCGCGGAAGCCGAGCCGTGGATGATCGCCGCCGCACTCGCCGCGCTCTCGATGGTGCCGCTTTGCTTCACCGCCGCCGAACAACCCGATCCACCGAAGGCGCAACCGCTGGCGCTCGTCGAACAATTTGCCACCGCGCCTGCTGCCGTCATTGGTTGTTTCGGGGCGGGGCTGGTCAATGGCGGCGTGCTCGCGCTCGCGCCGCTCTACGCCGCCGAACACTACGGCCCCAATGCCGCCGCAGAATTCTACTCCGCCGCCTTCACCGGCTCGCTTCTGTTGCAATGGCCGGCAGGCCGGCTCTCGGATCGCGTGGACCGCCGCTTGGTGATCGCCGCACTCGCCGCACTTGCCGCCGCCGCATCGTTCGCGCTCGCCAGCTTGAGCGGCCAGTTGCTCAATTGGTCAGCTGTGCTGTTGTTCTTCATCTGGGGCGCCGGCGCACTTTCGTTCTACGGCATCGCCGTCGCGCACATGGCCGACCGCGCCGAGCCCGGCAAACTCGCCCAATCTGCTGCGGGCTTGTTGTTCGTGTGGGCGGCGGGCTCGGTCATCGGCCCGCTGGTGATGGGCCCATTGGTGGATTGGTTCGACGTCGCTGGCATGTTCTGGTTCTCCGGCGGCGCCGCGGTTTTCGTTGCGCTTGCCATGTTCTGGCGCCGCTCCACACGCCGCGGGCCAGTCACCAAAGAAGAATACGCACCGCAACTCGGCACCTCGGTGGCCGCCGGTGAGATCGCTTACGGCGACGACAAACCCAATGATGACAAGGGCGCGATTGCAGCAACCAACAATCCGCGCTAGCGCGCTCACGTGAGCCCATCTCTTTCAACGCTGTTCGCGGAATCGCTGAAGATCGGCTGCCTCGGCTTTGGCGGCCCGGCCGGTCAGATCGCGTTGATGCACCGCGTTTTCGTTGATGAGCGCAAATGGATCGATGATGACCGCTTTCAGCACATGCTCGCCTTCTGCATGCTGCTGCCCGGTCCCGAAGCCCAACAGCTCGCAACCTACATCGGCTGGCGCCTACGCGGTTGGGCCGGCGCGCTGATCGCGGGCTGGATGTTCGTTCTGCCCGGTGCGCTCATCGTGCTCGCGCTGTCATGGCTCTACGTAAATTACGGCGAAGTCCCACTCGTCGCCGCCGCGTTCGACGGCATCAAATGCGCCGTCGTCGCCCTCGTCGCCGAAGCGCTACTCAAAGTCGGCAAGCGCGCGTTAAAAACAAGCACAGCGCTTTGGATCGCTATCGCCACGTTCATCGCGCTCGTATTCGGCGCACCATTTCCGTTGGTGATCGTAAGCGCTACGCTGATCGGCACATTCTTTCCCTCCCCCCTCGTGGGGGAGGGCAGGGAGGGGGGTGCAAGCGCCAACACTGCAAACGAAAGCGCAAATACCCCCACCCCCATCCCCTCCCCACAAGGGGGAGGGGCGCAGGCCATCCTCTGGCTTATCCTCTGGCTCACCCCACCAGCCATCATCGCGCTCACGCTCGGCACGGACCACGTGCTCTTTCAAATCGCGCTTCTCTTCTCGATCCTCGCCTGCGTGACCTTCGGCGGCGCGTACGCATTGCTCGCATACCTCACCACCGAAGCCGCCTCGCGCGGTTGGCTCACGCCCGCGCAAATGATCGACGGTCTCGGCCTTGCCGAAACAACACCTGGCCCACTCATTCTCGTGAACGAATTCGTCGGCTTCCTCGCCGGTCACAACGCTGGCGGCTTTGCGCTCGCCGGCGCCGCCATCGCGCTTTGGTGCACGTTTGCGCCAAGCTTTGTCTGGATCTTCGCCGGCGCGCCATTCGCCGAGCGCCTCCAGCGCAATCCGCGCGCCGCCGGTGCGCTCGCTGCCATCACAGCCGCCGTGCTCGGCGTCATCGCCAAGCTTGCGCTCTTCTTCGCCGCCCACGCACTCTTTGCCCGCCAGCTGAACATCGGACCCACCGCACTGCCCGACCTAACGTCCGGTATTTGGTGGATGATCGCTCTGGCGCTCGCCGCCGGCGTCGCGCTTATCCGTTTCAAGGCAAATCTGCTGCTGGTTTTGGTCGCATGCGCGCTGACGGGCTTGGCGGCGCACGCCGCAGCCCTATAAAGCGGCAGCGATTTCCCGCCCATTCGAGCTTTCGGGGCCACGATGAACATCCACGAATACCAAGGCAAAGCCGTCCTGAAGAGCTTCGGCGCGCCGGTTCCACGCGGCTTCCCCGCTTTCACCACCGAAGAGGCCATCGACGCCGCCGCCAAGCTCGGCGGCTCGGTCTGGGCCGTGAAGAGCCAGATCCACGCCGGTGGCCGCGGCAAGGGTAAGTTCAAGGAAGCTGACGCAGGCGAGAAGGGCGGCGTGCGCATCGCCTTCAAGCCGGAGGATGTCGGCCTCTACGCGAAGCAAATGCTGAACCACACGCTCGTCACCGAGCAGACCGGCGCAGCGGGCCGTGTCGTGAACCGCATCTACATCGAAGAAGGCATCAAGATCGCGAAGGAGTTTTATCTCTCCGCGCTCGTCGATCGTGATACCGGCCGCGTCGCGTTCGTCGCCTCCGAAGCTGGCGGCATGAACATCGAAGAAGTCGCGCACGACACGCCGGAAAAAATCACCACCGTCGCCATCGATCCCGCGAGCGGCCCACAAAGCGCCGACACCGCAAAAATCGCCGCCGCCTTCGGCATCAGCGGCGACCTCGCGGCCCAGTGCAGCGAGCTCATCGGCAAAATCTACACGGCGTTCGTCAAGAGCGACATGAGCCTTCTTGAAGTGAACCCGCTCATCGTCACCGAAGAGGGCAAGCTCATCTGCGGCGACGCGAAAGTCAGCTTCGATTCCAACGCCGGTTTCCGTCACCCGGAATGGGCTGATCTCCGCGACATCGGCGAAGAAGACGCAAAAGAGATCGAAGCCTCGAAGTACGACCTCGCCTACATCCCGCTCGACGGCGATATCGGCTGCATGGTCAACGGCGCCGGCCTCGCCATGGCGACCATGGACATCATCAAGCTCTTCGGCGCCGAGCCCGCGAACTTCCTCGATGTCGGCGGCGGCGCCAGCAAAGAGAAGGTGACAGCCGCGTTCAAGATCATCACCGCCGATCCGGCCGTGAAAGGCATCCTCGTCAACATTTTCGGCGGCATCATGAAGTGCGATGTCATCGCCGAAGGCGTGATCGCCGCGGTCAAAGAAGTCGGCCTACAAGTGCCGCTCGTCGTCCGCCTCGAAGGCACCAACGTCGAACTCGGCAAGAAGATCATCAACGAGAGCGGCCTGAACGTCATCAGCGCCGATGATCTGGAAGATGCGGCGCGGAAGATCGTGAAGGCTGTTAAGGGGTAGGGGCGATTACGTGGGTGATCTAACGCAGAGCGGGACAGAGCCTGTTCAAAAAAAGCAGAAGTGGGTCCAAGTTCGATTCCGCCGCGCTTATCGCGACCGTCCGCATTACTTGAAGGTGTGGGCGAAAGTTGCGTCGATAACTAAACCAATTCAGCCTGAGTATTGCACGCGACGAGGCTTCAAGGTCCGCGTGAACGCAATTCCGTTGGTTGAACAAAACTATCCGCTGGAGTGGGAGGCGAACGGGGAGGTTGAGCCGGCCGTCTACGGCATCTTTCGCGTGGCGATGGCTTTGGGAGGGATCCTTGCGATCTACGCAACGTTGGTTGAGCTTGGATGGGCTCGAAACCTCCTCGACTTATTGAGTTCATCCTGAAGAGGATGACACTGGCGGATTTTCGCTCCGCCCAACCTGTGCTATCCTCCACGCATGACCGCCATCACGCTCCCCGCCGATCTCGAAGCCTGGGCCCGCGCTGAAGTTGCCGCCGGCCGCGCTGAAAGCGTCGAAGCACTTGTTGAATCGCGATTGCGTGAGAGTCAGAAATGGGAGGCGTTTCGCCGTTCGCTCGATGAGGCGGTGGCGGAGGCGGATCGTGACGGCTGGCTAGACGCCGACGAAGTGTTCGATAGCCTAGAGCGCAAATACTCCGGCCTCTGACTTATGCCGGTGCGTGTGAAACTCTCTCGCGCCGCAGAGCGCGACCTCGAAGAAATCGCTGCATATATAGCCGCACAAGCTAGCCCGCGCGTTGCACTCAATGTCGTCCGCCGCTTGCGCGCCAAAGCCGCTTTGCTGCGTGAAAATCCATACCTCGGCGCCGAAGATGAACGCATTGGCAACCGCCGCAAGCTCCTCGAACGTCCGTACATCATCGCCTACCGCGTTGTGAATGCCAGCGAAGTGAACGTCCTGCGGGTAGTTCACGGCGCGCGCGACTTGCCCGCAGTGTTTGTCGACGACGAGGGTGGCGCTCCCTGATTTCGTCCAGCGCAACCTGTGCTACCCTGCCTCCATGACCGCCATCACGCTCCCCGCCGATCTCGAAGCCTGGGCCCGCGCTGAAGTCGCGGCTGGTCGCGCTGAAAGCGTCGAAACGCTCGTCGCTGACGCGCTCAATGAACGCCGCGCCGAGATCGAATATGTCCGCTCGAAACTAGACGAAGCCCGCGCCAGCCTCGCCCGAGGCGAGGGCGTGCCGCTTGAGGACTTCCTCCGTCGCGGCGGCGAACGGGTTTCGCGCCTGCGCGGCGCAGCCAAAGCCGCTGAATGACGCCTCGCGTTTCGCCCGAGGCCGAACGGGACCTCGACGAAATGGAAGTCTGGCTGACTGAAAACTAGGGACCGCTCGCGGCAGCGAACATCATTGAAGCGATTTTGGATCGGATAGCGTCGTTAGAAAATATGCCGCTAGGCGGCGCCGCTAGACCCGAGTTCGGCGAGACCGTCCGGTTCGTGACCGCCGGCCGCTACTTGATTTACTACGAGACCAGCGATCAAGACCTGACAATTTTGCGCATTCTCCATGCTGCACGTGATCGCAATTCGATTTTGCGCCCTCTCAGCGACGAGGAATAAGCGCCAAAAACCCCGGATAGATTCAAATCTATCCGACCGACCCAAATCCAGGCGCATGCTGCCGCACCAATGACAGCAGCGCCACCACCCCCAGAACCACAGCGGCTCGCGGAAGGCCCGATCGCCGGTCCGCGCACGGCGCCGCTTGAGCTGTGGCTGCTTGCCGACAATTTCCTGAACACGTTCTACGCGCTTTTTGGTGCGCCGTTAGATGTCATGCGCTCGATCATGGTCTCGCTTCCGACCTATCGGATGATGCGTTCGTGGCTGCGGGCGGGCGAAGTTTTGATGCGCCGCTTGCTGCTGCTCGAAGCCATCGCGCATGAGGTGGAGCCACATACGCGCAAACGCTCGCCTCGTCAGCGCAAAGGCGTACTCGAACGGTACACTTTCACGCCCAACAATCCCGAAGCCTGGCGCGTTTCGTTCCGTTGCCTCGTGGAAACGCAGCGCTGCCGCGCCTACAAACGCCGCGGCAGAAGGTGCGTCATCGATAGCTATTTCGCACGGCCGCTGGCGGAGCGTTTTGAAGCGCTTTTGCGGGTCTTCAATGATCCGGCGCCGTTTGCGCGCCGTCTCGCGCGGCGCATGCGTAAAGATCCGCGCTGTGTCGATCTCATTTTGCGCGAGCCAAATGCGCCGCCCGATGTCGGCCGCGAGAACGCCGCACGGCTCAGGCAAGCCTGCCTCGATGCACTGAAAAGCGCCTCACAGCGCATCGCGCCAGACACCACCTAAATTTTCAACCGTCGCGAAGCGCTCAGCGTCATTTCAACGAAATGGCGGCGCCCGCGCTTGCCCGCTTTCTGAGTGCGCGCGATGCTTCGGCGTACTAGAACAAGCAATCGCATCAGCTGATTGGGCTCGGAGAACCACCATGATTGGCTACGTCACTCTCGGTACCAACGATCTCGCCCGCGCCGCTCGGTTTTACGACAAGCTCACGGCCGCCATGGGCGTTGCGCGCATGATGGAGAACGAGACCTTCATCGCCTGGGGCGCGCCCGGCGGCGGCGCCGGCATCGGCCTCACCAAGCCGTTTGACGGTAACGCCGCGACAATCGGCAATGGCGTCATGGTTGCGCTTGAGGGCAAAGACCGCGCGCACGTCGATGAAATCTACAACCTCGCCATCTCTCTCGGCGGCAAATGCGAAGGTCCGCCGGGCGAGCGGTGGCCAGGCTTCTACGCCGGCTATTTCCGCGATCTCGACGGCAACAAGCTCAACGCCTTCATCATGGGCTGACATCGGCCGTGTGGGACGCCCGGCCAGGGTTTGCGAACCCCCCCCGCGTGGGCTAGGACGCGTGCCGAAACCTGATTTTCCAAGGCCGGGGGCCCTTTTTTGTCCATTCTCGTCAACGCTTCCACACGCGTCATCTGCCAAGGCTTCACCGGCAAGAATGGCACCTTCCATTCTGAGCAAGCGATCGCCTACGGCACCAAGATGACGGGCGGCGTCTCGCCAGGGAAGGGTGGCCAGACGCACCTCGGTCTGCCGGTGTTCAACACCGTCGCCGAAGCCAAGGAAAAAGCCGGCGCTGACGCGACCGTGATTTACGTGCCGCCGCCAGGCGCTGCAGCCGCCATCGAAGAAGCGATCGACGCTGAAATTCCGTACATCGTCTGCATCACCGAAGGCATTCCGGTGCTCGACATGGTGCGCGTGAAGGCTCGTCTCGCGAGTTCGAAGTCGAAGCTCCTCGGCCCCAATTGCCCCGGCATTCTGACGCCGAACGAGTGCAAGATCGGCATTATGCCGGGCCAAATCTTCAAGAAAGGCTCGGTCGGCGTCGTCTCACGCTCGGGCACGCTCACCTACGAAGCCGTGTTTCAAACGACGAACGAAGGCCTCGGCCAAACGACGGCCGTCGGCATCGGCGGCGATCCGGTGAAAGGCACCGAGTTCATCGACGTTCTCGAACTCTTCCTCGGCGACCCCGAAACCAAATCGATCATCATGATCGGTGAAATCGGCGGCGCCGCCGAAGAAGATGCCGCGCAATTCCTGGCCGACGAGAAAAAGAAGGGCCGTTGGAAGCCAACAGTAGGCTTCATTGCGGGTGCGACCGCCCCTCCAGGCCGCCGCATGGGTCACGCAGGCGCGATCATTTCCGGCGGCAAGGGCGACGCAGGCTCGAAGATTGCCGCTATGGAAGCCGCCGGCATTACTGTTTCGCCGCACCCAGCCGCGCTCGGTCGAACAATGACGGAACTGTTGAAAGGCTAAACAGCGCAGCTCTGCGCCAACGCAGCCCTTCAATCCCTGCGCGACGCACTTTAGAAGGGGCGCCGCCAGCGGTGCGCCCTATATCTTCCAAGGGTGCCCGATTTCCGAAGAAGGTCAGCGTTCCATGGCGGATGACGCCCGCAGCTTGTCCAACACAGCGATGCTCGAAACGAGCTTCCTCTACGGCGCTAACGCGACGTTCGTGGAAGAAATGGCGGCCAAATATGCCGATGATCCAAACTCGGTAGATCCGTCCTGGCGCACCGTTTTCGATCAACTCCGCGACGATCCGGATGCGTCACGCGCGGCCGTTCGTGGCCCGTCCTGGTATCGCCCCGAAATTGCGCGCCCACAGACGACTGAAACCACCGCGTTGCTCGACGGCAATTGGGCAGGGCTTGCTTCGAAGCTCGAACAAAAAGTCGCGGCGCGTCTGCCGGGCGCTTCAACGCAAGACGTTCAATCCGCCGCGCGCGATAGCGTCCGCGCTTTGATGATGATCCGCGCCTATCGCACGCGTGGTCACTTGGCCGCCAAGCTCGATCCGCTCGGCATTGAAGTCCGTCCACCGGCGCCGGATCTTGATCCCTCAAGCCACGGCTTCGGCCCTGGCGATCTCGATCGGCCGATCTTCATCGACGGTGTGCTCGGCATGCAGACCGCAACCGTCAACGAGATGCTTGCGATCCTGCAGCGCACCTATTGCGGCACGTTCGGCATCGAGTTCATGCACATCACCGATCCGGGCGAGAAGTCCTGGATCCAGGAGCGCATCGAAGGTCCGGACAAAGAGATCGCGTTCACCACCGAAGGCAAGCGCTCGATCCTGAAGAAGTTACTTGAAGGCGAGAGCTTCGAAAAGTTCGTGCACAAGCGCCATCCCGGCACCAAGCGTTTCGGCCTCGATGGCGGCGAAGCGATGCTTCCGGCGCTAGAGCAAATCATCAAGCGCGGCGGCGCACTCGGCGTGCAGGAAATCATTTTCGGCATGGCCCACCGCGGTCGCTTGAACATTCTCGCCGCCGTTATGGGCAAGCCGTACCAAGCAATTTTCCATGAATTCCAAGGCGGCTCGGCCACGCCGGACGACGTGCTCGGCTCCGGCGACGTGAAGTATCATCTGGGCGCATCATCAGATCGCGCGTTCGATGGCAACAACGTCCACCTCTCGCTCACGGCAAACCCGTCGCACCTCGAAATCGTCAATCCCGTAGTTCTCGGCAAAGCCCGCGCCAAGCAGGCCCAGCGCGCGACGTGGACCGAGGAAGGCGAAGCGCTGCACGATTTGCGCGCGCGTGTGATGCCGCTGCTCATTCATGGCGACGCCGCGTTCGCAGGACAGGGCGTTGTCGCCGAGTGCTTTGCGCTGTCAGGTCTGCGCGGCTACCGCACCGGCGGTACGATGCACTTCATCATCAACAACCAGATCGGCTTCACGACAGCGCCGCACTATTCGCGCTCGTCGCCGTATCCCTCTGACGTTGCGTTGATGGTGCAAGCGCCAATCATGCACGTGAACGGCGACGATCCAGAAGCCGTTGTCTTCGCCGCCAAGGTCGCGACTGAATATCGCCAGATTTTCGGCAAGGACGTTGTCATCGACATGTTCTGCTATCGCCGCTTCGGTCACAACGAAGGCGATGATCCGACGATGACGCAGCCGATTATGTATCGGCGCGTGAAGGATCAGCAGACGACGCTGCAAATCTATAGCGAGCGCCTGATCAAAGAGGGTGTGGTCACTCAAGCTGACGTTGACGAGTGGCAAGACGACTTCAACGCCTTCCTCGATCGCGAGTTCGATGCGGGCAAAGCCTATCGCGTCAATAAGGCCGATTGGCTCGACGGCGTTTGGTCTGGTTTCTCGCTACCGGTCGATGACGATCGACGTGGTCAAACCGACGTTCCGCTGAACAGACTGAAAGAGCTCGGCCAACGCATCACCGAAATCCCGCGCGATTTCGACATCCACAAGACCGTGCAACGCGTGGTCGAAACACGCCGCAAGGTGATCGATGAAGGTCACGGCGTCGATTGGGCGCTCGGCGAACATCTCGCATTCGCGACGTTGCTCGACGAAGGCTTCAACGTTCGACTGAGCGGTCAAGATTCATGCCGCGGCACATTCAGCCAGCGCCACTCGCACTTCGTCGATCAACAAAATGAAGCGCGCTACACGCCGCTCAACCATATGCGCGCTGGCCAAGCGCACTATGAAGTCATCGACTCGCTGCTCTCAGAAGAAGCGGTGCTCGGCTTCGAGTATGGCTACACACTTGCCGATCCGAAGACGCTGACGCTTTGGGAGGCGCAATTTGGCGACTTCGTGAACGGCGCGCAGGTGCTGATCGACCAGTTCATCTCCTCTGGCGAACGCAAATGGCTGCGCATGTCGGGTCTCGTGATGCTGCTGCCGCATGGCTATGAGGGGCAGGGCCCAGAGCACTCATCGGCGCGCATGGAGCGCTTCCTGCAGCAATGCGCCGAAGACAACATGCAGGTCGTCAATTGCACGACGCCGGCGAATTATTTCCATGCGCTGCGCCGCCAATTGCATCGCGAATTCCGTAAGCCGCTCGTCGTGTTCACGCCGAAGTCGCTTTTGCGTCACAAGAAGTGCGTCTCGTCGCTCGCCGACATGGCCGAAGGCACCTCATTCCACCGCGTTCTGTGGGACGATGCCCAGGTCAACAGCAGCAACACGGCAATCAAGCTCAAAGGCGATAGCGAAATCCGCCGTGTCGTCATGTGCTCGGGCAAGGTCTATTACGATCTGCTCGATGAGCGCGAAAAGCGCGGCCTGACTGACGTTTATCTGCTGCGTTTGGAGCAATTCTATCCATGGCCGATGAAATCGGTGATGCACGAATTGCAACGCTTCGCTAACGCCGAACTTGTTTGGTGTCAGGAAGAGCCCAAGAACATGGGCGGCTGGAGTTTCGTTGAGCCGTGGATCGAACTCACGCTCGAGAAGATGAGCATCAAGGCAAAACGCCCGCGCTATGCAGGCCGTCCAGCCAGCGCTTCGACGGCCGCTGGCCAGATGTCGAAGCACTTGAAGGAATTGGAAGCGTTGCTCGAAAGCGCGCTCGGATGAGCAAGGTCAGCGCCTCCTGTCATTGCGGCGCCGTCCGCTTCGAGGTCGAAGAGCCTGAATGGGTGATGGACTGCAATTGCTCGCATTGTCGGCTCTACGGCGGCCTTTGGGCTTATTATCCGCAACGCGAGGTGATCTTCGCCAACCCGCCCGACACTTTCGTATATATGTGGGGCGATCGCGAATTGGAATTTCACCATTGCCGCATGTGCGGATGCGCGACGCACAGTACGCAAGTTGGAACAGACGACGCTGAACGGATCGCTGTCAATGCGCGGCTGATGCGCGGGTTGAACCCCGCGCGCGTGCGGCTCGTACAGAAAAACAACGGCAATGACGGCGTGTTTTGGACCAAAACCGATTCACCTGTCCTGCCGAGTCATGATGCGCCACCAAGCAACGAAGTGAACTGAAAATGACAGACATTGTTGTGCCGACACTTGGCGAAAGCGTGAGCGAAGCCACCGTCGCCAAGTGGATGAAGAAGGCCGGCGACGCCGTGAAGAAGGACGAGACGCTCGTCGAACTGGAAACTGACAAGGTTTCCGTCGAAGTCTCCGCGCCGGAAGCTGGCGTGTTGAGCGAGATCGTCGCCTCTGAAGGTGCGACCGTTGGCATCGGCGCAGTGCTCGGCCGCATGGGCGGGGCAGGCGCGCAACCGGCGGCGTCTGCGCCAAAGGCCGAAGCGCCGAGGCCGACAGCGCCGCCGCCAACGCCGCCACCTGCTGCGGCGAGCAATGGCGCGGCCAAGCAAGCGCCGCCGTCGGTTCAGCGCATCGCTGCGGAAAACAATGTCGATGTCTCCGGCGTTTCCGGCTCGGGCAAAGACGGCCGAGTCACCAAAGCCGATGCGCTCGCCATCATCGAAAATCGCGGCGCCCAATCGCAGCAGCAAGCACCGTCCGCGCATCCGCCGCTCGCCGCACGTGTGGTTGGCGAGCGCGAAGAGCGCGTGCCGATGACGCGTTTGCGCCGGACGATCGCGCGCCGCTTGAAGGAAGCGCAAAACACGGCCGCGATGCTGACGACGTTTAATGAGGCCGACATGTCGGCGATCATGGCGGCGCGCAACAAGTACAAAGACACGTTCGAGCGCCGCCACGGCGTGAAGCTCGGTTTCATGTCGTTCTTCGTGAAGGCGTGTATCGCGGCGCTGAAGGAAATTCCGAACGTCAACGCCGAGATCGATGGCGACGACATCATCTACAAGAACTTCTACAACATCGGCATTGCCGTCGGCACTGATCGCGGCCTGGTCGTGCCGGTGGTGCGCGACGCTGATCACAAATCGATGGCGGAGATTGAAAAAGAGATCAACGAACTCGGCGTCAAAGCGCGTGATGGCCATCTGAAGATCGAAGATTTGCAAGGCGCGACGTTTACGATCAGCAATGGCGGTGTCTATGGCTCGCTGATGTCGACGCCGATCCTGAACGCGCCGCAATCCGGCATTTTGGGCATGCACAAGATCCAGGAGCGTCCGGTCGTCGTCGACAAGCAAGTTGTCGTGCGTCCGATGATGTATCTGGCGATGAGCTACGATCACCGCATCGTTGACGGCAAAGAAGCCGTCACGTTCCTCGTGCGCGTGAAAGAGGGCCTCGAAGATCCAGAGCGCATGCTGCTCGATCTGTAACTTCTGCGCGCGTGCAGCGGCGATGAAATGATCGCGCGCCGCATTACATCACTACGTGGTTTTCGGCCGGCGTACGATAGCTGCGTGATGCAGAGCGCTTGCGATAGTTTGCTTCGAGCGCGCGATCTTCTTCGTCGAGTTCTGCTTGGCGGAGCGTTTCTTGGACGTTCGCGTCCTCTAGTTTCGCGGCGAGTTGCGCGAAGAATGTTCCTGCGGGGATCAGGCCATTTGCATTGGCCACGTCGCGAAATTTTTGCACCTGCATAGGGCAATCTCCTGATTGCCCGCCCGCAAGTAGAACGGAGGTTACCCAGATTTTGTTGCGCGTTTCGCGCGCGGATCGTTGTGGAGAACTATTTGGTCTCTTTGTGCAGCACCGTGAGCGCGAGTCCGGCGAGAGCCACAAGCACTAGTCCGATCGCGAGCGGAGACTCGGTGCTGGGCGCGGCCGTAACCCAAGGCAGCATCAACAATCCGGCCATGAAACCCCAAGCGCCCGCGAGCAGGCGTAGGCCGCCCGACATTTTCCGGAGCGTCCTAAAACCGCCAAAAGCGAGCCCCAAAGCTGTCGCCGAATAAATCCAGCCGCCGGCGCCTGTCGCGAACTGGAAGTATGCGTTCACGGCGAACATCACCCCCATCGCTACTGCAGCCCAAGCGCTCACCGTTCCGAACCAGGTCATAAGTCATTCCCTCCGCCCGCGCACGCTAGCGCGCCTCTTCCCCAGGCAGAAGAGCAATGAATCCAAACGTTTTCCCAGCCCCCATTGGCGATCCGCAACGAGCCCGATAGATTGGCTGCCTCGCTCGGGGGAGCGGAGCGGGAGGGGACGCCTAATGACATTTATTCTGCGCTGGCCGGCCATTCTGGTGCTGTTGCTTTTGGTGTTCGCGAGCTTCGGCGCTGCGTTCGCCGGAACCGTGCATCTCGCGCAATTGCCGATCGCGTTGCCGATGACGGCCGATCAGCAGGCGACGATCAATCAACTGAGCTGGATCGAAGTCGGCCTTTGGGCTGGCGCCGGTCTCTTCTTCCTGATCGCGGCCGTGCGTCTCATCCGCCGTACGCAAGCCTTCTGGACTTGGCTCATTGGCTTTGCGCTCTTCGGCGCGCGCTGGGCGATGGCGCAACAGAACGAAGGCGGCGGGCTCGTCGCCAACGTGCAAAGCATTGATGTGAACGCCTATACTGCACCTGCAGAACTCGCGGCGAACACTGGCGGCACCGAAGCTCAAGTCGCCATTCTCGGCATCATCCTGATCGTTGGTCTGCTCGTGTTCATCATCGACGCCGCAGACCGTTCGTATTGGGACAAGCAAGGCGCCTAGCACGCGCAAGGAGGCGGGGGTGCTGCTGCTCGGACGCGTCTTCGCGGCGCTGATTTCCGGCGCGCTGCTCGCGCAGGCGTATAGCCTCAATCCGTTCTGGCCGCTGGCCTGGCTTGCGCCGATCCCGTTGCTGATTGCAGCGATCGGCGCATCGCGCTTGGGCGCGTTTGCGTACGGTGCGATCGCGGGCGTCGTGTCGATGGCGCTGATGATCTCCTATTTCATGGAGGTCGCGGGGCTTGTGCCGGTGCTCATCGTCACGCTGAGCAAGGCGCTGGTGTGGGGCGTGATTGCGTATGCGGTTCGCGCTGCGACGCGAGCGTTGCCAACATGGGCGGCGGTTTTTGTGTTTCCCGCATTGGTGGCGGGAATCGACACGCTCACAGCCGCAACTTCGCCGCACGGTAGCGCTGGCGCGTTTGCTTATAGCCAGATGGATCTCATTCCCTTGATCCAAATCGCGTCGCTCGGTGGCGCGCCTGCGATTGCGTTTGTGGTCACGCTGTTTGCGTCAGCAGTGGCGTTTCTCATTGCAAAACGAGCGTTCGTGTCTGCTTTGGCGCCGGCGCTGATCATTGCTGGCGTTTTGAGTTATGGCGTCTTCCGTGTGCCGATGGTTGAGCCGCCAACGCCAAGCGGTCCGTCGCGTACGATTAGCGCGACACTGATTGCCGGCGACCAGTTTGAGGGCATCCCCGAAGATTGGCGCGCAGTTTGGAACGCCTACACGCCGCAGATTGAACGCGCCGCTGACGATGGCCGCCGCATTATCATTCTACCGGAAAAGATCGCACACCTGGAACCGGGCGATCGCGCCGCTGCGATCGAGCAACTCGCTGAAATCGCGCGCCGCCGCGATGTGATGATCGTCGCCGGCGCCGATGATGAAGCCGACGATGGCCGCTTCAATCGCGTCTTCGTCTTCACGCGGGCTGGATGGCTTAGTTACGACAAGCGCCACATGATCCCGGCGTTCGAGTCGCACTTCGCGCTTGGCGCCGGCCCGCTGACGTTCGAGCACGAAGGCGTCCAATACGGTGTCGCCGTCTGCAAGGACATGGACTTCCCAGATCTCGGCCGCGAATACGCTGGCGTCGATGTGATGCTGGTGCCGGCCTGGGACTTCGTCGATGATGCTTGGCTGCATAGCCGCATGGGCGTTCTGCGCGGCGTCGAGAGCGGCTACGCTATCGCCCGCAGCGCGCGCAACGGCGTGCTGGCCGTGAGCGATGCTTATGGCCGCGTGCTCCAGCAAGCTCCAAGCGGCCCGCAGACGGCTTACAATGTCACCGTGCCAACGACAGGGCCTGGACCCACGCTCTATGCCCGCTTTGGCGACGTCTTCGGCTGGTTCACGCTGGCGCTGGCGGTCGTTCTGATCGGTTGGACTGTGTGGGCACGCAGGCGCGCAGGGCAGGGCGACTAAATCGCGGATTGATCGCTCGCCGCGCCGCCTTATGTTCCGCTCAAATCACGCCTGCGCCGAAGCGCGCGATCTCGCATCACCGGAGCATTCATGTCGTACGATCTCGTCATCATCGGGGGCGGCCCTGGCGGCTATAATTGCGCAATCCGCGCCGGCCAATTGGGGCTGAAGACTGCGATCATCGAAAGCCGCGGTAGACTAGGCGGGACGTGCTCGAATGTCGGCTGCATTCCTTCGAAGGCGCTGCTGCACGCGAGCGAATATTTCGAAGCGGCGACGAAGATCTTTCCTTCCATGGGCGTGAAGGTCAGCGGCGTTGAACTCGATCTGCCGCAAATGTTGAAGCAGAAGGACGATGCCGTCGATGGCCTGACCAAAGGCGTCGAGTTCCTAATGCGCAAAAACAAGGTCGATTACGTCAAAGGCTTTGGCGCTATTTCTGGCAGAGGCAAAGTCGAGGTCACCGGACCGGACGGCGCCAAGCAAACGCTCGAGACCAAGAACATCGTCATCGCGACCGGCAGTGAACCCACGCCGCTTCCTGGCATCGAGATCGACGAAGAGCGGATTGTCAGTTCAACCGGCGCGCTGGCGCTCAGCAAAGTGCCGGGCAAGCTCATCGTCGTTGGCGCAGGCGTCATTGGTCTGGAGCTTGGCAGCGTGTGGCGCCGTCTGGGCGCTGAGGTCACGATCGTTGAGTTCCTTGATAAGATCACGCCGACAATCGACACTGAAATCGCGACCGCCTTCCAAAAGATTTTGAAGAAGCAGGGCGTGAAGTTCGAGCTCGGCCACAAGGTCACCGGCGTTGAGAAAACCGGAGCCGGCCTCCAGGTCGCGATCGAACCCGCCAGGGGCGGGCAGGCGCGCACGCTTGAGGCTGATGTTGTGCTGGTTGCGATTGGCCGCCGTCCGGTCACGAAGGGGCTTGGGCTGGAGACGGTTGGCGTCCAAACAGATCAACGCGGCTTTATCCCGAACGATCACCTGAAGACCACCGCCGAAGGCGTCTACGTGATTGGCGATGTCACCACCGGCGCGATGCTGGCGCACAAGGCGGAAGAAGAGGGCATCGCGATCGCGCAAATTATCGCGGGCCAATGGGGCCACGTGAATTACGACGTAATCCCGAATGTGATCTACACGTACCCGGAAGTCGCGACTGTCGGCAAAACCGAAGAAGAACTGAAGGCCGCTGGCATCGAATACAAAGTCGGCAAATTCCCATTCATGGCCAATTCGCGCGCGCGCACCAATCACGAGACCGATGGTTTGGTGAAGGTGCTCGAAGAAGTCGCGACCAAGAAAGTGATCGGCGTTCACATGGTCGGCGCCGGCGTCGGCGAGATGATCGGTGAGATTTGCGTTGCGATGGAATTTGGCGCCAGCGCTGAAGATATCGCCCGCACCTGCCACGCGCACCCGACGATGGCGGAAGCCATTCGCGAGGCGGCCAAGGGTGTCGACGGCTGGGTTATGCAGTCTTGAGCGTGTTACGGCGCGATCAGCTTCAATTTTGGGAAGTAACTGCGATAGCGCTGCACGTCTCGTGTGAGCAGCGGTAGCGCTTCGATGGCCGCGTGCGCGCCGATGAAGAAGTCAGGCAGCACGCCAGTGCGGACGCCGCCGGAGGCGCGATAATCTTGAAACACTTTGCCTGCCAAAAAGAGCGCCGCGCGTGGCAGTCGTTCGAGAGTTAGGCCGGCGGTATCGATGAAGACATTCACATCTTCAACGCGCACATACCTCACTGAAAGCTCGGCGTAGATGATGTCGTTGATGAGAAGCGGCCCGCGGAGCGCCGCAGCATCCAGATGCCTAAGTGACCAATCAGCCCATACACGATCGTTGGTGGCGACATCGAGCAGCACGTTGGTATCGACCAACGTGCTCATTCGCCGCGCGTCAGCGCCATGATCTGATCGGTTGTCATGCCCTTGCCCGCGTGGCCCCGCAGCGCTTCAAAACGGCTGCGCTTTGGTTTGCTCTTGGCCTTCGCGATGGTTACCTGGCCGTCGCCGCCGAGCTCGAACGTGATTTCATCGCCCGGCTTTACGCCGAGCCGGTCGCGCACTGGCTTGGGGATCGTAACCTGACCCTTGATTGTAAGGGTGGACATGGTATTACCTCTTCACACAAGGTATTACTTTGGACCCTGCCTGTAAAGTCCTCAATGACCAACGCACTCTCCGTTCGCGCTCTCACCAAAAAATTCGGCGACAAGATCGCTGTCGACGCGCTCGATCTCGATATCCGCGCTGGTGAGCTCTATGCGCTGCTTGGTCCGAACGGCGCCGGCAAGACGACAACGCTGCGCATGGTCACCGGGCTGTTGAGGCCGGATTCCGGTTCGATCCATGTGTTTGGCGCCGATGTGGTCGCTGACCCGATTGCGGCCAAGCGTATGCTGGCGTGGTTGCCGGATGAACCGGCGCTCTACGACAAGCTGACGGCGTGGGAATATCTCGAATTCATCGCCGGGCTTTGGGGCGTTACCGCGAAGGAGGCGGCGCCGCGCGCGGAGGAATTGCTGAAGCTCCTGGGCCTCTGGGACAATCGCGATGAGCGCACTGAGGGCTTTTCACGCGGTATGAAGCAGAAGACAGCGCTCGCTGGCGCTTTGATTCATGATCCGAAATTGCTGATGCTCGATGAGCCGCTGACTGGCCTTGACGCTGCGGTTGCGCGCCAAGTGAAAGACTTGCTCACGCAACGCGCGCGAAGCGGCGGCTCGGTTATTTTGACAACGCACATTCTTGATGTCGCCGAACGCGTCGCCGATCGTATTGGCATCATTCAGGGCGGCAAGTTGTTGGCGGAAGGCACGCTCACCGAATTACGCGGCAGGGCAGGCGGCGCGAGCGCGACGCTTGAGGACGTTTATCTTCAGCTCGTCGGCGCCACTGAAGCCGGAGCGGCTTGATGTTCGGCCCTGGCGGCGTGCTTTTCCTGCTGCGCCACGAAATGCTGTTGACGTGGCGGGCTTTCCGCGCGTCCGGCAAAGGTAAGCACGTTCGCCGCATCATCTTCTACTCGATCATGGCGGCGCTGCTGGGCTTTGGCGGCTACTGGGCGGCGCGCTTTCTCTCTGACATCGAGCCGCAACCGACTGTGTTGATGCTCGGCATCACCGGCAGCGTTTTTGCGATCCTGTGCTCGCTAATGATCTCGCAGGCGCTGATGCTGATTACAGAGTCGTTGTATCAACGCGGCGATCTCGATCTCTTGCTTTCATCGCCGTTGCCATTGTGGCGCGTGCTGATCGTGCGGATGAGCGCAATCGCGATCAATGTTGGGCTGTTCTATCTTATACTTACTGCCGCTGTTTTTGTCTGGTTGCCGAGTTTCGGCGGCTGGAGATGGATGGCGTTCGCGCCGAGCTTGTTGCTGCTCACCTTGTTTTCGACAGCAGCGGCGCTTGTTCTGGCGCGGCTGATGTTTGCGCTGATCGGGCCGAAGAACACGCGCATCGTCGCGCAAATTCTGGGCAGCTTGATCGGCGCTGCGTTCTTCATTGCATCGCAGGTTCCGCGTTTTACGCAGGACGAGTCGCGCGCGCAGGCAATGCGCGATGTGTTCGATGCGTTGATCCCGGTGGTTGGTGATCCGGAAAGCGTGGTCTCGCTGCCTGCGCGGGCAGCGTTTGGGCTTGGTTTCGATATTTGGATTTGGGCGCTGGTGGCGGCCGGCTCATTTCTGCTTGCAGTGTGGTGGTACGCGTCACGCTTCGCGAACGATGCGGCCGCGATTTCCGGGCTTGGGAGCCGCCGCAAGCGCAATGATCGAGCCGCGCGTGGGATGCGCAGTGGCGTGAGCTCGACGCTGGTGTTCAAGGAATGGCGGTTGTTGCGGCGCGATCCGCTGCTGCTGTCGCAGATCTTGCTGCCGCTGCTTTATTTTGCGCCGCTGTTTGCCGTGTTCGGGTCGCGTGTCGGGGAGGGCGACCTCACGCGCATTTCCGCAGCAGGGTTTGCGGCGGCGTTTGTGTTGCTGGTGACATCGTTCGCCGCGAGCCTCGCTTGGCTAACGGTCTCAGCAGAAGATGCGCCTGACCTCATCGCCAGCGCGCCGGTGTCGCGCGATCAGGTCGATGTCGCCAAGTCGCTGGCTGCGGCTGTGCCTTCGGTGATGTTGTTGCTGCCGCCGGTGATTGGCGCGGCGATTCTAGTGACGCCGATGGCGGGCTTATGGATGCTGATCGGCGGCGGCGCGGCGATCTTCTCCACCTGCCTCATCGCGACGTGGCATCAGACGCCGGGCAACCGCAAAGAGTTTCGCCGCCGCACGCGTGGCAGCTTGATGCTGAACATCGGCCGCTCGTTTGTCGCAATCGGTTGGATTGGTGCGACTGGTCTTGCGGTCGCGGGTTGGCCGCTGGCTGCGATCATTCCTGCGATTATCTCAGCCGGCTTCATGTTGGCGTTGCACGAGAGCCGGCCGCCGCTCGAGGTCTAACTGGGCAGACGGTAACCTCGGCAACGCGCTGTGAAATTGCCGATCGCTAACTTTGCATTGGCCGGCTCATGAGTTCTGCTCGGTTCCGTTGAACCGAGGGAGACGGGTCGTGCTGATACTGACTGCGGAGCGCATTGCGCTTCTTGCGCTCGATCGTGACTTGGCCGCGCTGCAGGCGTCGAGCCGCACGGCTTTCTTCAATGCCATCGCCGTCACGCATGAAGCGATTTGGCCGCCGGCGCCGTTTGAGTCCGGCGCGTTCGCATGGGCGGAGCAAAACCTGGCGCACGATCCTGAGGGTCAGGGTTGGTACGGCTGGGTCTTGCTTGCGAATGAAGGCGAACGCGCGCCGCCGCGGCTGGTTGGCATTGCCGCGCTTATCGGCAGGCCCGACGAAGACGGCGACGTTGAGCTTGCCTTCGGCCTGCTGCCAGAATTCCGCGGCCGTGGGTATGGCGGCGAGACCATCCGCGCGTTGGCAGGGTGGGGCTTCGCCAATGGCGCAAAGCGCGTGATCGCGCATTTGGACGCCGAAGATTTGAACGCCGCTCACACGCTAGCGAAGCAGGGGTTCACCGATACGCGCGAGCCTCCGTATCCGGGCGTTGCACGCTGGGCGCTTAGCGCGGCAGTCTGGTCAACTTAGGCGGGAGCGGAGACGCGAGGCGGAAACGTCTCGCGCATTTTCTGCGCCCGCTTCTTGTTTTAGAGTGAGTTTAGATATATCTGTTATTTCGTTATATCGAAAGGCACTCTAAATGTTCTCCCGTCATCCCCACCACCAACTCCGCTTCGAGCGGTTCGCGCGCCGCGAGCATGGTCATCACGGCGACTTCCCTCACAAACGCTGGCACGGCGGCGGCCGTGGCTTTGGCCGCTTCTTTGCGCACGGCGATCTTCGCTTGGTGATCTTGCATTTGATCGCTGAGAAGCCGCGTCACGGCTACGAGATCATCAAAGCGATCGAAGAGATGGCCGGCGGCGCTTACAGCCCGAGCCCCGGTGTCATCTATCCGACGCTGACGCTGCTCGAAGAACTGAGCTACGTCTCAGTCACTGCGTCTGGCGAAGGCGCCAAGAAGCTCCACGAGATCACCGAGCAAGGCCGCGCCTTTCTCGAAGCCAATCGCCCAGCGCTCGATGCATTGCTCGCGCGGATGGGGGAGGTGGCCGGCTCACGTCAGGATCACCGCCCGCAAGTTCTGCGTGCGATGGAAAATCTGAAGCTGGCGCTGCGGCTGAAGCTTTCGTCCGGTGCGCTCACGCAAGAGCAGATCGATGAAGTGGCGGCCATCCTTGATGGCGCTGCTGGCAAGATCGAGAAGGTCTAGTACTAGTTCCGCTCGCAAATGCTGTGTAATGCCGAGAGGCGAGACGGCATTGGCGGGCGACGATGAATCCAATCCTGCATAATCTAGTGAACTTGACGAACTTTAGTGATCGTCAGACGCGCGGACAATTCTGGCCCTACGCGCTTACGACCCTTGCACTGATGTTCGTGGTGAACGCCGCAATCTTCATCCCGGTGCTGACGGAAAGTATGGAGCGCATGCGCGCGTTCGCAGCCGAACATCCCGAGCTGGCGACCGTGCAGCGAACCGCGACAAGCGAAAGCATTAGTATTCGCGGGCACCATCCGGAGCTCATGCCGGACTTTGGCCTGATGATTGTAGCGATCGGCGCGCTTGCCGTGGCCGCCGTGCTTTTGCTTGCGGCTGCGGTGACGCGGCGGCTGCACGATCGTGGCAAGTCTGGTTTGTGGGGGTTGGCGCCGCTCGTCCTTCTGGTGAGTGGTTTTGCGATTATGTCGGCGCTCTTTCGGCAATTTGGTCAGTCGTCGGTTGACCTGACGCTTTTCGGCGTCGGGTTCATCAACAACGCCCTTTATCTCGCCTCACTGGTCACGTTGATCATCTGGCTCGTTGGACCAAGCGCGCCGAGCGAGAACCGCTACGGGCCTGCGCCGCTCACTCCGCCGCGCTGAGCAAAGTCTGGATGCGATTGAGATAGGCGATCCAGGCGGCGCGGCCTTGTTTGGTGAGATGGACGAGTGTGAGCGGCTTTTTACCGGAGAAGGTTTTCTCAATGCGCACGTACTCGGCTTCTTCGAGCTTGCTGAGGTGCGTGGAGAGATTGCCGTCGGTGGCGTTGACCTTGCCCTTCAGCTCCACAAACGGCGCGGGGGAGACGGTCGAAAGATACGCCATGATCCCCAGCCGCAAGCGGCCGTGAATCACGTCATCGATCTCGGTGTGATCGAATTTGCTCACACGATCGCCGACGGCTCGCGCTTCAGCAGGACGATGCCGGGCCAGGCGAGCACGGTAAGGCTGCCGGCAGCGGCGAGAAGATAAGCCCAGCTCTCGTTCGCAAACAGGCAGAGCACAGCGCCGATCACGATCGAGATCAGCCCGAAGCTGCGGAGCCAGGTTTGCTCCGACAGCGAGGCGGTACCGATGAGCGATGCGCCATAGATTGCGAAAGCGGGTCCGAAGATGGCGTTCGGCGCGGTGGTGTCGCCGGTGATCATCATGCGCGCGAGCGAGCCGAAGACGATCGCCAACAGCGCCATCGCAGCGCCGGTCCAGAGCGCCCGTTCGGCGCGGGCGCCGATCGCGGTTCGACCAGGTTTGGTACGCGTGCGCTGGCTCAGCCAGAACGAGCCGATCGTGGCGACGACGCCATAGCTCGACCACAACACCGCGAAAGCCGCGCCGTCCGCCATCGGCAGCCAGCCTTCAAGGATGACCCATTGCACAGTGAACGCCGCAGCGTTCAGCGCACCCCAGAATGTCAGGTGCGCGCCGCCGAGCAGGGGCGCGTGGCGTCCTTCTTCGGCAAGCGTGCGTGCGTACGCGAGATCCGCGAGCATTTCTTCGCGTGTCATTCTCGTCTCCACTTTGAAACACAAAGTAGATGAGCAAAGCGCTAACGTCAAGCGATTGGCGTGATGGCGATGTCGAGAGAGGAGGGGTGCGCGCCTAGGCGCGAGAGGATCGTTGCTTGAAAGCGTAGCGCGAAAGTCGACGGTGTTCGTAGCGGGAGCGGGGACAACGAATGACCGGAGAGCGCATGCGATCTTTTGGGTCTGTGTCTGAAACGGCGAAGGGGGACGCTGTGCGGCGCCCCCCTTGCCTTGTCTTTACATCGCGGTGGCGACGACCGGCTTCTTCGCAGTCTTGCGCTTGGCAGCCTTGCGGACCGTCTTCTTCGCGACCTTCTTCGCCGGCTTCTTGGCGGCGGCCTTCTTTGTCGTCTTGCGAGCAGCGGCCTTACGGACCGACTTCTTCGCGACCTTCTTTGCCGGCTTCTTGGCGGCGGCCTTCTTAACTTTCTTAGCCATTGTCATTTCCTCGTTTGGTTTGTCTTTGCGACTGGTTGGACGGGAGCTGTTTGACTCTCCGAAGATTTTTTTGAACTAATTTGGTTTGCAAGTAGTTTCCGCAAGTCATTGCGCGAATTTTTCTGCGTGTTCGGTTTTTCTCTTCGCGATGACTGCGCGAAAACTCTACGAGCCTTGAAAACAAAGGCGCGTAGCGGTGAGAGCACATGCAAAAACACTCATGCGCGTGGATGTGCGCGCCGGTACGCCTGCAAAATTTTTTGCGCTTCGACGCTCGTGTAGGTCTGAGTCGTCGAAAGTGATTCGTGTCCGAGCAGATCTTGGATCGCTCTGAGATCGGCGCCGTTGGCGAGCAAATGTGTTGCGAACGAGTGCCGCAAAGCATGCGGCGTCGCGCTCGAAGGAAGCCCTAGACGTATGCGCAAACGCTCCATCAGAGCTTGCGCCATGCGCGGAGAGAACGCTCCGCCGCGACTCGCACGGAAGAGCGGCGCATCCTCGTCGATGCTGTAGGGGCAAAGCTCAACGTAGCGCGCGATGGCCTGACGCGCGGGTGCGAGCAGGGGCACGACACGCTCTTTGCCGCCCTTGCCATGGACGCGCAGCACCTCAGGCAAGGGCAGATCACCGCCGGTGAGCGCCAGCGCTTCGCTGATGCGAAGGCCGGCTGCGTAGAGGAGCGTGAGCAGCGCCGCATCGCGTGCGCTCTGCCAATCGTCCGCGCCGGTGGCGCTCGCTTCCGAGATCAGGTTGAGGGCTGCGTCCTCGGAAACGGGCCGGGGCAGCGAGCGTTTGAGCTTTGGGCCGCGCACGAGCGCGAGGCGCGCGTTCTTCACGCCGTGGCGGCGTTCGAGGAAGCGATAGAAGCTGCGGATCGCCGCCAATGCGCGCGAAATCGAGCGATCCGACAGCGCGTCTAGACCTTGGCGACGGTGCGCGAGATAGGCGCGCAGGTCGCGCGGCTCGAGTTCAGTTAGGTCTTTTGCGCTGGGTTGGCCGCCGAGGTGGCCGCTTAGAAAGCCCAGAAATGTCGAGACATCGCGTTGGTAGGCTTCGACCGAATTTTCGGAAAGGCGGCGCTCGTCACGCAAGTGCGCGATCCATTGTGTGAGCAGGGTGGCGGCGATCGTCATCGGCGCGATGCTGCGCGCGCGGCTATTGAGGTCTGTTTAACGCTTAGGTTTGGGGCGACGTGCGTGAGCCACCATTCGTACTGGTAGTGCGCTCGGCCATCGCTCACGGCATACTTGGGCTGATGCGGGCGACCCTCGTGTGTGAGCAGATCATCGGGCAATTGCCAAGGGCTGACGCCGGTGGCGCGCGCTGTTGCGAGCTCCGCTTCGAACGCCAAGCGCTGACGCATCGATAGGGCGAGGTCCAACTCGGCGTTGGGATAGAAGCCGCCTTCCAGCCGCGCTGCGAGGTCCCGGAGGAAGCCGCCGCGCGCTTCTTCTTCACCGCGCACGCGCCTCGTGGCCACCTCGCCCGGTGCGCCGGCGCAAAGCACGAAGAGCGCCGTCGCCCGGTCGCAGGTGCGCTGACCGGTGATCCATTCGAGTTCAGAGATGCCGGAGTTCCAATCCCAATCGCGCGCGATCTGGTGCCAATCGTCCGGACTCATCTTGCGGATGAGCCCGAGGAGGGTGGGCGCTTCGATGTCGAGCGGCGCGGCGAGGCACTCCTTCCGTCGAGAAAAGTGCACTCGCCGCGCGCTCTCCGCCGCCGCTAAGGGGATAAGGTCGGCAATCAATTGCGCGCGTGTCTCTGTGAGCAAGCGGCGAAAGTCGGGATCGACGCGCCAGAGCGCGAGTTGGAATTCGAATGCCTCGGCGCGCTCGAAACAGCAGATGTAGGCAGATCCGACGCGGCGGAGTTCGATGCCGTCGAGCCTGCGCCAATTTCTGCCGATGATGCGATCGACCAGCGTGCGGAAGTGTAGGTGTTGCGGCGGCACGCGCTCGTCAGGGAGCGCGGCGCGGTATTGATGATAGATCGTGTTCAACACCTGTGGCGGGGCGCCGTCAGGAGCGAACGTTGTGAAAAGGTGGTCGTGCGCACTGGCTGGCAGCGGCACGAGCCGAGACAGGAGCTTCGCGAACATGGATGGAAAGTCGCTGATTGTGGCTAAGAACCGGTCAGTAAGGAAAGTAAAGAGCGGTTCAGTAACAGCTCTGCAACATCCGGCGCTTCCACCGAGTCACCTGACCCACTAGATTCAGGGGCAATGAGTTCAACCGCCCGCCGCCGCGCCCTGGATGCGCTTAAGCGTACTCGCTCCACGCCGCCGCTCGGACCGCTGTTTTCGGTGGCCGAGGAGGGCGCCGAGTACGAGGCCGACACGCTCGATAAGGTTGCGGTGCTGTTTCCGTTGCCGTTGCCAGAGCCGTTCGATTATCGCGCGTCGTCGTCGCTGAATATTCAACCCGGCCAGCATGTCATTGCACCGATCGGCTCGCGCTTAGTGCGCGGCGTGGTGTGGGGCGTGGAGCGCAATCATCCGGGCGCCGCGAACCTGAAGGCGATCGAGGAGGTGTTGCCGGGCACGCCGGTGCCGGAGGTGAGCCGCGCGTTCGTGGAATGGGCGGCGAAATATGTGGTGCGGCCGCCGGGGGATCTTTCGCGCATGGTGGTGCGCTCGCCGGAGGCCTTGTTTCCGCCTCCCACGCACACCGTGATTGCGCCGAGTGGCGAGCCGCCGCCGAAACTCACGGACGCGCGCCGCCGGGTGATGGAAGAAGCGGCGAAGGAGCACGTGAGCGCGGCTGAGTTGGCGCGGCGAGCTGAGGCGTCTTCGGCAGTGGTGAAGGGCCTGGTCGATTGCGGGGCGCTGGTGAAGCTGGAGATCAGCGAAGACCCGCCGTTCCCGCCGCCAGATCTCACCATGACCGGCAAAGCGCTCTCCGGCATTCAGGAGGCTGCGGCCGCCGATCTTTGTGCTTCGGTGCGCGAGCACAAGTTTCACGTCGCGCTGCTCGATGGCGTCACCGGCTCGGGCAAGACGGAAGTTTATCTCGAAGCCGCGGCAGAAGCGCTAAAGGGCGCGCCGAATGCGCAAGTGTTAGTGCTGCTCCCGGAAATCGCGCTGACCCAATCGGCGATGAGCCGGTTCGAGGCGCGCTTTGGCGTCAAGCCAGTCGAGTGGCACTCAGCCATTCAGCACAAGGCGCGCCGCCGTGCATGGCGCGAGATTGCAGCGGGCCGCGCCCGGCTTATCGTTGGCGCGCGTTCGGCGCTGTTTTTGCCGTATCCAAATCTGCGCCTCATCGTGATCGACGAAGAGCATGACCCTTCCTACAAGCAGGAGGAGGGCGTCATCTATCAAGCGCGCGATATGGCGGTGGCGCGCGCCAAGCTCGGCGACTGCATGGTGGTGCTTGCGAGCGCGACGCCCTCGCTTGAGACGCTGGTGAATGCGCAGGCTGGGCGATATGCGCATGTGCAGCTGCCGTCTCGTCACGGCACGGCTGAGTTGCCGGACGTTGAACTGATTGATTTGAAGCTCGATCCGCCGGAGAAGGGCCGCTGGCTGTCGCCAAAGCTGATCACCGGCGCGGCGCAGGCGCTGCTGCGCGGCGAGCAATCGCTGTTCTACATGAACCGCCGTGGCTACGCGCCGCTGACGCTCTGCCGGGCGTGCGGGCATCGCATGCGTTCGCCGGACAGCGATTCTTGGCTGGTTGAGCACCGTTACTCAGGGCGGCTGGTGTGCCACCTCACCGGGTTTTCGATCCCGAAGCCGAAGGAATGTCCGGAGTGCAAAGCGGTCGATGCGTTCACGTCGATCGGCCCCGGCGTCGAGCGGATCGAAGAAGAGGTGCGCGATAGTTTTCCGAACGCGCGCATTGAGATTTTCTCGTCGGATACGACGCCGAACGGCGAAGCCGTGCGCGATCTCGTGGCGCGCATGGAAAATAACGAGATCGATATTCTGATCGGCACGCAGATCGTCGCTAAGGGTCACAACTTCCCGAATTTGACGTTCGTTGGCGTAGTCGATGCTGATTTGGGGTTGAAGGGCGGCGATTTGCGCGCGGGCGAGCGGACGTTCCAGCTTGTCAGCCAAGTCGCGGGCCGCGCGGGCCGTCACGAAAAACGGGGCAGGGCGCTTATTCAAACTTATGCGCCGCACGAGCCAGTGATGCAGGCGCTCGCGGCGCAGGATCGCGATGCGTTCTTCGCGGCGGAAGTTGCCGAGCGCGAAGCGGCGGGCATGCCGCCTTATGGGCGACTCGCGGCCGTTATCGTCTCGGCGCCTAACGAAAAGCTCGCCGCTGATTCAGCCAAGGCCATGGGTGAGAAAGCGCCGCACGTTGAGGGGCTAGACCTTTGGGGGCCGGCGCCGGCGCCGCTTTCGGTTATCCGCGGCATGTATCGCCACCGCTTCCTCATCCGCGCCAATCGCGGTGTTGATGTGAGCGCGTTTCTGGCGGCATGGTCTGGACGCGTGAAGATGCACAGCGCTGTACGGGTGCAGATCGACGTCGATCCGTATTCGTTTTTGTAAGCGCTATGCTGGGCGCGACAATCGCTCGTGCAAGAGAGCTTCACCCTCTGCGGTAAGCCTCAGTGGCTCACGCCCGCCGCCTTCGACAATTCGGTCACAACGCTCCCATGGGCCAAGTGAAGACACTCGAATTTCAAAGTCCTCGCCACGTGCGTTGTGCCGCAAAGCCGCAACGCACCGACCGTTGCGGCGCACTTCGTACACATAGGCAGAAAACGGTTCGTCGGCAGGGCGATCGCAGTGAACGACTTCGAATGCTGTCACGGCGGAGTGTTCTCGCTGAGCAACCTCGCCAAGTCCGTCTCAAGTTTCGCCAGACCATTATTGACCAGAGTCCAGAGGATAGCCGGATCGACACGACCATAGGCGTGAGCCAGGATGTGACGTGTGCCGACGATTTGCGCCCAGGGGACATCGGGGGCGCGAGCGCGGATGTCGTCAGGCACGGCTCGGGCAGCTTCGCCGATTATTTCGACGCAGCGGGTAACAGCATGGATAGTTTTAAGGTCCGCGGCGAAAGCGGCTTCATCCATCCCTGAGGCGTGAGAACGAGCGTGCCGAGAGTATTCGGCCATGTCGCGAACGAGGATACGCCAATCCTTATCAGGCATCGATCAGACTGGCTTCGATGCGATCGCGTAAACCTGGGTGGAGCGAATCCGGCGTGAAGAGATCGACGGTTGCGCCAAGGCGCTGTTCGAGTTCAAGCTTGAGGCCGGCAAACGAGAATAGGTCCGGTGTGCGGCCGGGCGCAAATTCGACGACCAAGTCAACGTCGCTCCCTGGTCCCGCCTCGTCGCGCGCATGACTTCCAAACAGCGCGATGCGCGATACGCCATGGCCATTGAGCCAGGGACGAAGCGCGCTGAGCTGTTCAAGGAGGTGAGCTCGGGTCATGACGAGCATTATCTCATATTTGGCATGAAAACCAAAGGAAGCGTTGACGAGGTATTCAGGGGTAGGGCTGAGCGGATTGCTACCGCCGACAGCTCCCCGCATAGTCGCGCCATGATCAATCGACCCCTTAGCATCGTCACTTTGGTTTTGGCGCTGGCGTTTGCGGCCCGGGTTTTGCTCAGACGCACGATGCTGCATGGGCGATGGCTGAGCAGACGCGGGGAGAGGCGCTGTTTCAAAGCCAGGACCTTGTTGGCGCCGAGGCGGCGCACCGGGCGGCGCTGGAAGTGCGCACGCGGAGCGCTGACCCCATCGGCTGGGCTGAGTCGACCGCATCGGCGGGCGCGGCGCAATCGTTTCGCGGCATTCGCACGCGTGATGCCGCCGCACTCGACGGCGCGGTGCGCGATTATCGCGCGGCGCTAGAAGTTTACACACGCGCCGAGAACCCGAGCGAATGGTCGGAGTTGCAGAACAATCTCGCGACCGCGCTGGTTTGGATCGCGCAAGTGCATGGCGGCGGCTCGGTCATCGAGCTTGAAGGAGCTGAGGCGGCGTTCCGCAATGTGCTGCAGGTGACGCCGGACGCGAATCCCGCGAATGCAGGCGTGGTGCTTTACAATATTGGCACGGTTCAGGAGCGGATCGGCGATCGTCTCACCGGCGCCTCGCAGCGAGCGAAGTATCGTGAGGCCTCCGAAACCTACGCGCGGTCGCTCGACACATTGCGGCGTGGTGGTAGCTTTGAGTACGCAACGACGGTGGAGCGACGCGTCAGTCCGTTGATGAATCGCGTCGCTGCAATGGAATTGGAACGATGACCTATAAGCCCTTCGATCTCACTGGCCGCGTCGCGCTCATCACCGGCGGCAATAGCGGTATTGGTCTGGCCATGGCGGATGCGCTGGCGCAGGCGGGCGCGGGTGTCGAAGTGTGGGGCACGAACCCCGAGAAGAACGCGCGCGCGGTGGAACAACTGAAGGCGCACGGCACCAAGGTGAACGCGCGAATCGTTGATGTCTCAAAGGAAGAGAACATCGTCGCGGGATTTGAAGCGACGATTGCGGAGTTCGGACGCATCGATTCCTGCTTTGCAAATGCCGGTGTCTCCAATCGTTGGAAGTCGTTTCTCGACATTGGCGGCGAAGACTATCGGCGGCTGATGTCGATCAATCTGGACGGCGTCGTTTGGACTTTGCGCGAAGCGTGTCGTCATATGAAGGCGCGCGCCGAGGCGGGCGATCCGGGTGGCTCGGTCGTGCCGATCGCCAGCATGGGTGCCGTATGGGGCTCGCCGCGCGCGGAAGATTATAGCGCCTCGAAGGCGGCGGTGATCGCGGTGAGCAATGGCATTGCGGTTGAGTTCGCGCGCTACGGCATACGTTCTAACGCTATTCTGCCTGGATGGGTCGCTACAGATTTGACGATCACGGCGCAGGAGAATGAGACGTTCACTAGGAATGTCATCTCACGCGTGCCGTACCGGCGTTGGGGCGAGCCTGAGGAATTCGGCGGCATCGCGGTCTATCTCACCAGCGATGCGTCACGCTTTCACAACGGCGATTCTATTTTCATCGACGGCGGCTATAGCAAATTCTGATGCTGCGCGCCGCGTTGCGACAACGTGCCGGAGTTTGGCTTCGCGCTTGAATAACTAGACGTCGTCTTCGCCGATTGCGCCGCCTTCGCCCCCAAGGCGGCGGAGTTGTTTCACATCCTTCCGCTTAAAGCGCAGCCGGACGCCGGCGCCGAGATCGTTCTCATTCAAGAAGACCGCGCCAGCCGTTTCGAGCGCGTGCTTGAGCGCCGCTTTGGCCTCATCGCCCGGATCGACGTCGCCAGTCTCGAACGCGCGGATCGCCGGCTTGGCGACGCCGGATGCTGTGGCGAGCTGCGTGCGTGGCCATTGCACCAAGGCGCGGGCAGCGCGGCAGAGAGGGCCGGTGATTTGCATGATGGCTCCGTGGTCGCATCAATGATTGCGCACTCCTGGGCGCCAGTGAAGTCCGGAAATGGCCAGCGCGGTGCGCCCGAACGCAGCATGATCCGACCGTCGATCCGATCCTGGAGACACCCGAAATGTCAATGATTGTGAAGGCGTGCGGCGTGGCCGTGGCGCTTGGAGTCCTGCTCATGTCCGGATTTGCGCACGCCTCACCCGAGCAAGATCGCGCGATGGTCGCGGCGCTTGATACCGAATACCAAGCCGCGGTGGAGCGTAACGATGCCGATACAATGGCGCGTATTCTGCACCCGGAGATGATCCTCGTTATCGGCCGGGGCTTGGTGTTCACGCGGGAAAATTTGCTGCGATCGGCACGCCAGGCGGAGTTTGTCTACGAGCATCAGGTCGAGGAAGAGGGTACGCAGATTGTGCGCCTCTACGGTGATGACACAGCCATTGTCACGGCGCTGCTGTGGCTAAAGGGGACGGGGCCGAATGGCCCGTTCGATCGCCGGCTTTGGTTCAGTGATACGTATGTGCGCACGCCGGACGGCTGGCGCTATGCGTTTGGTCAGGCGTCGATCAACTTGCCGCAGGAATAGCAGCGGGCGCCGCGCCGAGTTTGCGTTTGAAGGTGCGGAGCAGAAGCCAGATGACGATCGCGCATTGCGCTATGACCGAAGCGACCGAAAGCAACCACACATGCTGCAACGTGAACCACGGCTGCGCTGACATCCACAGCACCGGGACAACGAATGTGATCATGCGCGTAGCGCTGGAGAACAATGAGGGACGCGTATCTCCCATGCCCTGGAACAGGCTGCCGGCCGACATCACCAAGCCGCTAAACACAAAATTCCATGAGACGATTTGGAGATAGTCATTGCTGATCGCGAGCACGGCGGGATCATCGGTGAATGGGCGGGCGAGCAAGCCTGGGCTCAGGTGACAGAGAATGCTGAGCGTCAGCATGATGCCGCAGCTGATCAGCGCTGTGACGTTGAAGGTCTCGCGCACGCGGTCGTAGCGTTTGGCGCCGAAGTTCTGGCCAGCGATAGGCGCGGCAGCGAAGGCGACAGCCATGGCGGGCAGGAAGATCGATTGCATGATCCGACCGCCGATGCCGAAGCCAGCCTGCGCTTCGGCGCCAAAATCGCGGATCACGAAGTAGATGACGATGAAAATGACGAACATCATCAGGAATTCGAGCGATGTCGGCAGACCGATGAAGACGATGCGCCGCCAAGCGGCAAACTTCGGCTTTGGCGAACTGACGTGCAGACGCAGATAGCTCTGAACGCGCGGAAACATGAAGATGAGCGCGATCGTGCCGACGAACGCAGCGATTGAACTTGCCCAACCGGCGCCGGCGGCGCCGAGGGCGACGCCTGTGCCCCAACCAGCGATCAGGATCGGAGCGAGAATGGCGTTTAGAATGATCGTGGCGGTCTGCAGCACCATCGTCGGCATGGTGACGCCTGCGCCGCGCAACGCCGATGTCATTGCCGAAACCGGAAACATCAGGGCGAGTTGCGGCAGAAACGCGAAGAGATAAGCGCGGCCGGCTTCGGCGCTTGCGGCGTCGGCTGTGAGCGCATCAACACCGAGACCGCCGAACGCGTAGCCGAGCACGAGCATGATTGCGCCGAATAGCAGCGACATGGAGATGGCTTGGTCGGAGAAGAGGTTAGCTTCGCCCTCATCTTTCCTGCCAACAGCCTGCGCCACCGTCGCCATCACGCCGATCGAGATGAGTTGGCTCGCGGCGAGTGCCAGGAAGAAGACATTGCCTGCAGCGGAGACGCCGGCGATGACGGCGCTGCCGAGGCGCGAGACGAAGTAAAGATCGACGATGAAATACATCGTCTGAAAAATGAGGCTGATGCCGATGAACGCGGCCATGCCGAGGAGGTGGCCGGCGATTGGCCCCTCAGTGAGATCACGCACTTTCGGATCCCAATTGTTTAGCCGCGGCGGAAGTGTAGCCGCGCGCACACTGCGTCAGGAGAATACGGCAGAGCCTCGACTTGGCCGTCCCGGCGCGTTTCGAATTGGATGGGTTCGCGTAGGCCTACGTAGCGGGTCGTGCCATCCGGCGCGTCGTAGCGTCCGATCGCGGCGGGGCCTTGCGGGCCGCAGAAGAACGCTGGGTCCGAAGGCTCGCCTTCGGTGGCGTAGTAAAGCGTTGTTATTTCTTGGCCTTGCAACCCCATGATCTGTGCGAGCGCGCCGCCCGCGCCCTGTGCGGCGAGATCGTTGTTGGTGTGATTGGCTTCCTGGAACGTGAGCGTGCGCCCGTCAGCATGACGAAGTGAAAGCGTCACAAGCGGGTCCATGCCGTCTCCGGCGCCTTGAGAACGCAGCGTTTCGGTTAGCGTTTCGCCGACCGCGAGCGAGGTTGAGGCGTCGGCCGCTCTGAGCTGCGCCGTCGTTCCAGACGTTGGCGGCGACGCGCATGCGGCGAGAGCCAAGCCAGCAATGAGGATAAGTTTTTTCATGTGAGCCCAGTCTCCTAATGCGTAGCTGGCGTATCGGCCTTCGGCGGCTTTTTCTTGGCTGAGTTGCGCGACAGCATGTTGAGGCTCTCAACCAACGCCGAGAACGCCATCGCCGCGTAGATGTAGCCCTTCGGCACGTGAACGCCGAAGCCTTCCGCGATCAGCACCATGCCGATCATCAACAGGAAGCCGAGCGCGAGCATGACGACGGTTGGGTTCTTGTTGATGAAATTGCCAACCGGATCGGCCGCGAGCAGCATGACGGTGACGGCGACGATGACGGCGGCTACCATGATCGGTACGTGGTCGGTCATGCCGACAGCGGTGAGGATCGAGTCGATCGAGAAGACGATATCCAAGAGGATGATCTGGAAGATGGTCGATCCAAAATTGGCGACGACGATTTGTTTTTTGTCGAGCACGTCATCGGTCGGCGTTGGGTCAACGCTGTGGTGGATTTCCTTGGTGGCCTTCCAAACGAGGAAGAGACCGCCAGCGATCAAAATGAGGTCGCGCCAGGAGAAGGCGGTCTCGAATGTTGGGTTGCCGTGATCATCGACGCTGCCGACGATGCCGAGATCGAAAACCGGGTGCACCAGGGTCACGATAATGGCGATGGTCGAGAGCAAGGCCAGACGCATGATCAGCGCCAGGCCAATACCGATGCGGCGTGCGCGTGTGCGCTGCTCTGCGGGCAACTTGTTGGTCAGGATCGAGATGAAGATGAGGTTGTCGATGCCGAGCACGACTTCCATCACGATCAGCGTGATCAAAGCGGCCCAGGCGGCCGGATCCGCGATAAGATGACTGACGTCCCAATCCATTCGTTGGTTCCCTCTGCTTCGCGCAGGATGTAGGGGATTGCCGCGACGCCGGGAAGGGTGACCGTGCGAGCAGGAGCCGAAGATGCAAGCCGAGATGTCCGCGATCGCGACAGTTCGCTCGCCGCGCAAAGATTTGGCGGATGATTTTTGGGGCGCGGTGGAGGTGGAGATTGTTCTGGACGAGGCGTTTGATGAAACGGCGCTCTTTGGGCTCGCTGATTTCAGCCATGTCGAGGTGTTGTTCCTGATGCATCAAGTCGACCCGGCGAAGGTAGAAACGGGCGCGCGGCATCCGCGTGAGCGTAAGGATTGGCCGCTAGTAGGTATTTTTGCGCAGCGCGGTAAAGCGCGGCCGAACCGGATCGGGCTGACGCGCGCCACGATCGTGAAGGTCGAGGGGCGGGTGCTGACGGTGCGTGGGCTTGATGCGGTAGATGGCACGCCAGTGCTAGACGTGAAGCCGTGGATGGATGAGTTCGCCCCAAGCGGCGCCACCCGCCAGCCGGCGTGGGCGACGGAATTGATGCGGGACTATTTCAAGGACTGATTGCGTGCAGCTGCCGATCCTCAGAGCGCTCGCCATGGTCGCCGTCGGCAACGCGGCGATTGGCGGAAAAAACGTTGCGGGATTTTTTCCCGGCGATCCGCTGTTTCAGTATTCTGCGTCGTTGGATTTTATGACGCCGCGCGACAATGGCGAGTTGCGGCGCGTCTCTGACGATGTCGTGGACTGGTTCGGCAAGCTGAAGTCCCGCAAATGCCGTGGGCTGCGGCTGCACAATTCACCGATGCAGCAAAACCAAAAGCTTGGTCATATCGATGAGCGTCTGCTGGTCGGCATGGTTGGGGGCGGCCCGCGTTGGCTAATCGAGGCGGTGTATCTGGAGCACTCCGAGCTTTGGGAAGGCTTTGACCGCATTGGCGATCAGAAGGCGGCGGACAAAAAGACTTGGCTGAGCGCCTACATTTTGATCGGCGAAGCGGCGTCGGGAGAGAAAGTTGACACTGGCGTTGCCGCGGCGTCGTTGGACTTGCGCGACGCGCTGCTTTCGATCGAGGGCGTGGCGCGGGCCATTCCGGGCGCGCCGTTCGCGGATGTGTTCGTTGCAGCACGTGAGACTTTGGAGGGTAAAGACCTTCCATATCCGCTTGAGTTCTTGCGCTATGCGCAGATGAAGCCGGAAGCAGAGCGCCTGCTTAAAGCCGCGGGCCGGGCTTGGGTATTTGGCGCTATGGGGAGCTGGAATGACGTTGGCGTCGATGCGGCGATGAAGCCGCGTTACGAGTCGGCGTCGAAGGCATTGTTCAGCGCCGTACAGCGCGCTGTGTTGGTGACCGCAAACTCGACCTATCGAGGCTGAGGATCGCGGCCGATTTCTAGCAGCGCCTGATACATTTCATCGGCAAAGCGGATCATAGCAACGCCAGCTTTCGCTCGCGTCTTCGCCGCCGACATCTCGACGAAAGCTGCGCCTAAATCCGTGTCATCTGCGCCAGTGACCGCTTCGAGCACACGCGCACTGGCGTGCCCAAAGCGGTCAAGGGCGCTGGTGAGGGCCAAGGCGGCGTGGGGGATCGCCGTCATGGAAGGAACCCTACACGAGCAGGTTTAAGCTCTCGTTCAGAAAGCTGGTGAATGCGTGAAAACCACGACTATGCGTGAATGTCGCGATCCTTCGTTTCTGGTAGGAATAGCAGGCAAACTGTTGCCGCGATGGCAGTGCAGATCGCGGGAAACCAGAGGCCGTTATAGATCGAGCCGGTCGCAGTGTTGATCGCGAACACGATCGCCGGCAGCAATCCGCCAAACCATCCGGTCCCGATATGGTAGGGCAGTGACATCGCCGTATAGCGGATGCGTGTTGGGAAAAGTTCGACCAGCGCCGCCGCTTGGGGCCCGTAGAGTGCGGTCGCGGCAAGCGCCATGAGCAGCAATATTCCGATCACGGCCGGCAAATTGGTTTGGCCCGGATCTGCAGCGGCTGGGTAGCCCGCTTCGTTCAACGCTGCCCGGACGCGTGTTTCGACATCGGTACGCGCCGCGCGAATATCAGCCATCGGCTGGCCAGTTCCGTTCACGCTCTCAACGACGGCGTCACCCACGCGGATTTGCGCCACGGACCCGCTGGGCGCGGCTTCGGTCGTGTAGCTGACGCCGGCGCTTGCGAGCACGCCTTTGGCGATGTCGCACGACGTTGCGAACAATCGCGCGCCGCCCGTGAGATCGAGCTGGAAGCTGCAATCTGCAGGGTCGGCGGCGACGATGACGGGCGATGACGCGGTTGCGCTAGCAAGGGCGGGATTTCCTACGCGCGTCAGCAGTTGGTAGCCGGGAAAGTAGAGAACGAGCATCACCAGCATACCGGTAAGCATGACCGGTTTGCGACCAATGCGATCCGAGAGCGCGGCGAACACCCAATAAAAGGGCGCTGACAAAAGCACGACGCTCATCATCACGAAGTTCACGGTGCGAGAGTCGATCTTGAGAATGCGCTCAAGGTAGAATTGCGAATAGAAAAAGCCTGTGTACCAGACGACGCCCTGCGCCATCATGATGCCGAACAGCGCCAGCAAAACGACGCGCAGGCTGCGCCATTCGAAAAAGCTCTCGGCGTAAGCACGCTTCGAGACGCGGCCCTCCGCCTGCAATTGTTTGAACGCCGGGCTTTCTTCGAGCTGGAGCCGTATCCAAACGGAGATCGCAAGTAGGCCAATTGATACCAAGAAAGGGATACGCCAACCCCAAGCGCGGAACGCCTCCTCGCCCATCGTTGCGCGGGTGATGAAGACGACTGCCAGCGCGCCGATCAGTCCGAACGCGGCTGAGATTTGGATCCATCCCGTCGAGGCCCCGCGCTTGTTGTGCGCTGCATGTTCGGCGACGTAGATCGCCGCGCCGCCATACTCGCCTCCGAGCGCGAAACCTTGCAGCACTCGGCATGTCACCAGCAGGATCGGCGCCCAGATGCCAATGGCCTCCGCTGTTGGCAGAAGACCGATCGCGAACGTGGCGACGCCCATGATCGTGATTGTGATGAGGAACGCGCCCTTTCGTCCGGTCGAATCCCCGATCTTGCCGAACACCAAAGCGCCGAGCGGACGCACGACGAAGCCGACGGCAAACGTGAGCAGGGTGAACACGAACGCTTGCGCGTCGGGGAGGCCCGCGAAAAAGATTGGTGAGATCACCGACGCCAGCGCGCCGTAGACGAAGAAATCGTACCACTCGAATACCGTGCCGGCGGCCGATGCGGCCACGACTTGGCGCATCTTTTCGGGCGATACTTCATGGCTGCTCTGCGCAGGCGCTTTGCCGGGTGCTTGAGAAGGTGCAGCAGCGGCGCCGCCGACCTTCTTCAAGACGCCTGCCAACAATTGGCTCAGTCCATCGGAGTCACGAAGATCGACCGTATGCGTGGTATTGAATGGCACCGAAACCACTGCGTCATCTACGCGCGCGGAGACGAGCACTTTGCGGTTGAGCGCTTCTGTCGCTTCTGCCTGCACCCATGTAGAATTTGTTGATGATTCAGACCAAAGCACCACGACTGCAGTGGAATTGGCGAGCTCCGAGCGGATCACGTCCGTGAATTGATCGCCCGCCAGAAGCGACGAGTCCCACCACGTTTCGAGACCGGCTGCGCTTAGCGCTGCGGAGACTTTTTCGGCCCAGGCGCGATCCTCGCGCTTGTAGGAAATAAATACTTTCGCCACCCGTGTTTTTCCCCCCGCCTATTCAGGCGCTTTTGTCGCTGATCGGCCGTCCTCGGGGCCGGTTGTCAAGCCGGAACGCACCGTGTTACTTCGCGCGCGCGTCAGAGGGTCCGCGCGGTCGTGCGCAGCGGCCCCGTTGGCGTTTGGGTTTTCCCCAATCGGCGTGATCAAAACAGCGGGTGGCCAGCGGTCGCCGGCGGTGTGAGCAGCGAGACTGGCGTGGCTGATAGAATTGATGGCGAGGCTTCCGAAGCAGCCCGGCGCTATGCGCAGGCAATCTTCGATTTAGCTAAAGAAGCCAAGCAGTTAGATGCGGTGGAGCAGGACTTTTCGAAGTTCTCAGCCGCGTGGCGCGAGAGCTCTGAGCTTCGCGACGTCGCGCGTTCGCCGCTTTTCGATCCTGTGGATAAAGCCAGAGCGCTGGTCGCCGTAGCTCAAAAACTCGGACTTTCAGATCTCGGCCGCAAGGCGATCGGCACCGTCGCGCAGAATCGCCGCGCCGCCGAATTGCTGGCGATCGGTTCGGTATTCCGTTCGCTGGTGCTGCGTGAGCGCGGCGCGCGCCAAGTCGAAGTCATTTTCGCCCGTCAGCCGGGCGACCAAGAGAAGAATGCCGTGATCGCGGCGCTGGGCGAGACGCTCGGCTCCAAGATCGAAGCAGAAATCAGCGTCGATGAGAGCTTGATTGGTGGGTTCGTCGCCCGCGCCGGCTCCCGTCAATTCGATGCATCCGTCAAAGCCAAGCTGGACGCTCTGCGTCTCGCTCTGAAATCCGCCTGAGAGGGAACGAACACATGGACGTCCGCGCCGCAGAAATTTCCGCAATCCTCAAAGAGCAGATCAAGGGCTTTGGCTCTGACGCGAAGGTCTCTGAGATCGGCCGCATTCTGTCTGTTGGCGACGGTATCGCGCGTGTTTACGGCCTTGAGACGGTTCAGGCCGGCGAAATGGTCGAGTTCCCGGGCGGCGTTAAGGGGATGGCCCTCAACCTTGAGCGCGACAATGTCGGCGTCGTTATCTTCGGCGAAGACCGCGGCTTGAAGGAAGGCGACACCGTTAAGCGCCTCGGCGAGATCGTCGACGTTCCGGTTGGCAAGGCGCTGCTCGGCCGCGTCGTCAACGCGCTCGGCGAACCGATCGACGGCAAGGGCCCAATCAAAGCGGAAGCCCGCGCCCGCGTCGACGTAAAGGCGCCAGGCATCATTCCGCGTAAGTCGGTTCACGAGCCGATGCAGACGGGCATCAAGGCAATCGACGCGCTGATCCCGATTGGCCGCGGCCAACGCGAACTCATCATCGGCGACCGCCAAACCGGCAAGACCGCCGTCGCTCTCGATGCGATGCTCTATCAGCGCGATGCGCACGATCGCAATGCGCCGGAGAGCGAAAAACTCTACTGCATCTACGTCGTTATCGGCCAAAAGCGCTCGACGGTGGCACAGCTGGTGAAGACGCTCGAAGACAAGGGCGCGCTTGGCTATTCGATCATCGTCGCCGCCACGGCCTCGGAATCTGCGCCGCTGCAATTCCTCGCGCCGTTCTCGGGCTGCGCCATGGGCGAGTATTTCCGCGACAACGGCATGCACGCGCTCATCATTTATGATGACTTGTCGAAGCAAGCCGTCGCGTATCGTCAAATGTCGTTGCTGCTGCGCCGCCCGCCGGGCCGCGAAGCCTATCCGGGCGACGTCTTCTATCTGCACTCACGTCTACTCGAGCGCGCGGCGAAGCTGAACGAAGACAACAAGTCCGGTTCGCTGACGGCGCTGCCAATCATCGAAACGCAAGCCAACGACGTCTCGGCCTACATTCCAACGAACGTCATCTCGATCACCGACGGCCAGATCTTCTTGGAAACGGATTTGTTCTTCCAAGGCATCCGTCCGGCGCTCAACGTCGGTATCTCGGTGTCGCGCGTCGGTGGTAACGCGCAGATCAAGGCGATGAAGCAAGTCGCCGGCCCGCTGAAAGGCGAGCTCGCGCAGTACCGCGAAATGGCGGCGTTCGCGAAGTTCGGTTCTGACCTCGACACAGCCACGCAGCGCCTGCTGAACCGCGGCGCGCGCCTGACGGAATTGCTAAAGCAACCGCAATTCTCGCCGGTGCCGGTCGAAGAGCAGATCGTCCTGATTTACGCCGGCACGCGCGGTTATCTCGACAAGATCGAAGTTGCCGATGTGGTCCGCTTCGAGCGCGAGTTGGTCCAGTGGCTGCGCGCGAAGAAGGCCGACCTCCTGAAGTCGATCATCGACAAAAAGGACATCAGCAAGGACGGCATCGAAGACAAGATCAAAGCCGCCCTCACTGAGTTCTCCGCGTCGTTCGCGTGATCGAGCCTGCCGCCCTCCTTGCCTGGTCGGCGCTCGCGCTGGCCGTGACGCTCTCCCCCGGCGCCGACACGCTGCTGGTCGCCAGCCATGCGGCGCGCGGCGGCGTGCGTTCGGGCTTGGCGGCCGTGGCGGGAATTCAGTGTGGGGCCGCAAGTTATGCAGTGCTGTTTGGATTCGGCGCTCTCTCGGTGTTGGCAGCGACGCCGGTTCTGTTTGCCATCGTGAAGATTGCCGGCGCCATCTATCTTGCGTTCCTCGGCTTGCAATTTCTGTGGGGCGCGCTCACGCGCAAGGACATGGCGCAAGCTGAAGCGCCGAAGATTGCCGCGAACGGATCGCTGCTGCAACCGTTGCGACAGGGCTTCCTGAGCAACATTCTCAACCCGAAGGTCGCGCTGTTCTATCTGGCGGCGCTGCCGCAGTTCGCGAGCGGGCCGAATGCGCCGCTGATCGGCGCGATGCTGATCGGCATTCATGCGCTTTTCGGCGCGATGTGGCTTTCGATCGTGGCGTATGCGGCGAGCCGCGCCCGCGCGATTACTTGGAACAGAATTCTGGTGCGTTGGCTGGAAGGCGCGATCGGCGCTTTCTTCCTGGGCGTGGCCGGTCGGCTTGCGCTTGCGCAGCGTTAGGAAAACGGGATGCCGAGCTTAAAAGAATTCCGCAATCGCATCGTCAGCGTGAAGTCCACGCAGAAGATCACCAAGGCGATGCAGATGGTGGCGGCTGCGAAGCTGAAGCGGGCGCAGAGCCAAGCCGAAGCGGCGCGGCCTTACGCAGGCCGTATGGCGCGCGTGATCGCCAACCTTGCGGCGGCTGTGTCGGGCGATAGCGCGCCTTTGCTGCTGCGCGGCACGGGCAAGGATCAAATCCATTTGCTTGTGGTGCTGACGAGCGAACGCGGCCTTTGCGGTGGCTTCAACACACAGATCGTCCGCGCAGCGCGCGAAAAGATTGACGAGCTGCTGCGGGCTGGCAAGACGGTGAAGATTCTCGCCGTCGGCAAGAAGGGTCGCGATCAGCTGAAGCGCGTGCATAGCGAAAAGATCGTGCAGTACGTGGATCTCTCCGGATTTCGCAACATTAGCGCCGATGCAGCGCATCTTGTGAGCGAGGCGTTGCTTGAACTCTTCAAGGCCGGTGAGTTTGACGTCGCGACGATGTTCTATTCTCGCTTCCAATCGGTGATCAGCCAAGTGCCGACTGCGCTGCAGCTCATCCCCGCGCGCGCGCCGGAAGGCGTGCAGCCGCCGGATCTGAAGGGCGCAGTGCACGAGTACGAGCCGAGCGAAGAGGAAATCCTCGAGGCGCTGCTGCCGCAATACCTGAACGGTCAGATCCTGCAGGCGCTGCTCGAGAACCAAGCTGGCTTCTATGGCGCGCAAATGAGCGCCATGGACAACGCCACGCGCAACGCTGGCGACATGATCCGCAAGCTGACGCTTCGCTATAACCGTCAGCGTCAGGCGAACATCACGAAAGAACTGATCGAGATCATCTCTGGGGCGGAGGCTCTCTAAAGGAGAACACGCATGGCAGACGCACTTTTCACCACGACTGCAGTTTCAAAGGGCGGCCGCGCTGGCGGCAAGGCAGCTCTCACTGAGGGCGGCATCTGGATTCACATGGAGCACTCGAAGGGTCTCGGCGGTTCAGGCGAAGGAACCAATCCGGAGCAACTGTTCGCGATTGGCTGGTCGAATTGCTTCAACTCGGCGGTGCTGTTCGTCGCTGGCCAGAAGAAGATCGATGCGTCAAAGGCTGTCGTGAAGTGCGAAGTTTCAATCGGCCGCGAAGAAGGCGGCCTCGGACTTTCTGCCAAACTGACGCTCGCCGTTCCGGGTTTGGAGCGCACGCAAGTTCAAGAGCTCATCGATGCGGCGCACCAAGTGTGCCCGTACTCGAAGGCCACGCGGAATAACATTCCGGTCGAATTGGTGGTCGAAGGATATTGAAGCGCGCGGCGCGTATCGCTCTGATCATCGCACCATTTTTGGCGGTGGCGGCGGGCGTGATCGCAGCGCGGTTGTTGAATTAGGATCGAAGCCCACGCGGGCTCATGAGGAACGGACGAGGAAGAAGAGATGGCACAGCAATCAAAAGGCCGCGTGGCGCAGGTGATCGGCGCCGTCGTCGACGTTGAGTTCGAAGGCGCGCTGCCGGATATCTACAACGCGCTTGAGACCATGAATAATGGCCGGCGCTTGGTGCTCGAAGTGGCGACGCACCTGGGTGAGTCCACTGTGCGTACGATCGCCATGGACGCGACGGATGGTTTGGTCCGCGGCCAAGAAGTCACCGACACGGGCTCGCCAATCATGGTGCCGGTTGGGGAAGAAACTCTCGGCCGCATCCTGAACGTCATCGGTGAGCCGATCGACGAAGCTGGCCCGGTGAAGACGACCGTGAAGCGCGGCATCCACCAACTCGCTCCGGCGTTCGTCGATCAAAAGCCAGTTCCGGAAATTCTCGTCACCGGCATTAAGGTCGTCGATTTGCTCTGCCCGTATGCGAAGGGCGGCAAGATCGGCCTCTTCGGCGGTGCAGGCGTCGGCAAGACGGTGCTGATCCAAGAGCTGATCAACAATATCGCCAAGGCCTATGGCGGCTATTCCGTGTTCGCCGGCGTCGGCGAGCGCACGCGCGAAGGCAACGACCTCTATCACGAAATGATCGAGTCGAACGTCAACGTGAAGGGCGGCGGCCAAGGCTCGCGTTGCGCGCTCGTGTTCGGTCAGATGAACGAACCACCGGGCGCGCGCGCTCGTGTTGCGCTGACGGGCCTCACGATCGCCGAACACTTCCGCGATCAGGGCAAGGACATTCTGTTCTTCGTCGACAACGTGTTCCGCTTCACGCAAGCGGGCTCGGAAGTGTCGGCGTTGCTCGGACGTATTCCGTCGGCGGTCGGCTATCAGCCGACGCTCGCCACGGAAATGGGCCAGATGCAGGAACGCATCACCTCGACCACCAAGGGCTCGATCACGTCGGTGCAAGCCATCTACGTTCCGGCCGACGATTTGACCGACCCTGCGCCGGCTACCTCGTTCGCACACTTGGACGCGACCACCGTTCTTTCGCGCGACATCGCCGCGAAGGGCATCTATCCGGCGGTCGATCCGCTCGACTCTTCGTCGCGTATCTTGGATCCGAACGTCGTTGGCGAAGAGCACTACCTGGTTGCGCGCCAAGTTCAGGAAACGCTGCAGCGCTATAAGTCGCTGCAAGACATCATCGCCATTCTGGGCATGGACGAACTCTCGGAAGACGACAAACTTGTCGTTGCCCGCGCCCGTAAGATCGAGCGCTTCCTGTCGCAGCCGTTCCACGTCGCCGAAGCGTTCACCGGCTCGCCGGGCGTGCTCTGCGATCTGAAGGACACGGTTCGTGGCTTCAAGGGTCTCGTGAACGGTGACTACGACCACCTGCCGGAGCCGGCCTTCTATATGGTTGGTTCGATCGAAGACGCTGTCGCCAAGGCGCAGAGACTCGCGGCGGAGGCAGCCTGATGACGGACGCCAGCATGACGCACAGCCAACTCGCAGCAATGCTGGTCGAGGGGTGCTTGGGCCACATTGCTGGCAACGTCCGCGGCAAGATGCCGATCGAGGCGGTTCCGGTGACTGGGCTGGAACGCGCGGATGTCGGTTTGGCGCAAGGTGGCCAGACACTGTTCTATCCGCTCACCTCTGACACCGGCGTCTATGTCGATTTGGCGGGCTCTGTCGCCACGGTTTGGTTCTTGGGCGGAGACTTTGAGCGCGGCTTAGCGGCGCTTGACGATCTGCTCAAGCGCTCGGGCGCTAAGGTGAAGCAATTGAGTGACGAGGCAGGCACGGCGCCGAAGCGTCGAGTTCGCTCGTATCAGGTTGAACTGGGCGGTGGGCGCTTGGCGCATGTCGCGGCAGAGTACGATGAGCGCGGCGCGTCTCAGGAACGCTTTCTCGTGCGCGTCGGCGCTCAGGTCCGCAAAGGATAGCAACTGTCATGAAGCACAGTGAAGTAGCGGCCAGACTCGCCATTGAAGGCGCCGTAGCTGCAATCGCCGGAACCGTCACGGGTTCGCTCGGCATTGCGCCAAAGCGCCTTGGTCCCAACGAGAAGATCGATCTCGGCATGGCCGACATCGGCGATACGCTTTTCTACTCGGTGGGCGAAACCGGCGTCTTCTTTCACACGGACGGCGCGTACACGACGATTTGGTACGTCGGCGCTGACTACGACAAAGGCGCGGATATCCTCGATAGAGCGATCAAGAAGTTCTATCCGGAAGCTAAGCGCGTGAAGGATGGACCGCACGAAAGCGAACCAAACCTCAAGCTGCGCACGTACGACATCAAACTTCCGCATAACCAGCTGGCGATCGTTGACGCGATTTTCCCATCGGGACGCGTCGAGAATCCCAAATTTATGATCCGCGTTACCGCGATGGCGAGGCAGAACTAAACTATGGCCGACAAACTGAGCTTCGCTCTGGTTTCGCCCGAGCGCGAATTGTTCAACGGCGACGTCGACCATGTTGTCGTGCCTGGCGCGGAAGGCGAATTCGGCGTGCTGCCGAACCACGCGCCGGTGATGAGCGTGATCAAGCCAGGTGCGCTGCGTGTCATCAATGACGGCGCCGAGCGCCGCATTTTCGTCAATGGCGGCTTCGCCGACGTGACACCTGAGGGGCTCACGGTTCTCGCGGAAGAGGCGGTCGATCTGGACGACATCGAACCGGCGACGTTGGAGCTCGATCTGAAAAGCGCGCAGGAAGATCTGCGCGACGCCAACACGGATGCCAAGAAGGAAGCGGCGCAGCGCGCTGTGGCCCGCCTGGAAAGCATCAAAGCGGCGATGGCGCGCTAAGCGCTTCTGGCGCTAAGCTCAGCGCCAATGCCTGATTTTTTTCACCCGCAATTGCTGCCCGCCACGATTGGCGCAGTCATTGGGCTGCCGCTGGTTATTCTTGCGTGCGTGTGGCTCTTTCGGCGCTGGACGACGCTGAAGCCACGCACGCGCTGGTTGCTCGTCGCGCTCGTGGCGGTGTTCGAGGCGCTTTATTGGCTGAACATCTATGCGTGGTTTATCGAGCCCAATCAGCTCGTGGTACGGCACGTCGAGATCGTCAGTGAGGAGTGGCACGGCGCGCCGCTGACCATCGCCGCGATCAGCGATATGCATGTGGGCGGGCCACACGTCGATGCAGCGCGGATGGGACGCATCGTTGAGCGCATCAACGCGCTACGGCCTGAATTGGTTGTGCTGCTCGGTGATTATGTGAACGGGCATAAGCATCCGTTCGAGCGCACGCCTGCAGAGAACCAAGAGATCACTGGCGGTATCGCTACGTTCGCAGCGCTGCGCGCGCGCTACGGCGTCGCCGCCGTGATCGGCAATCACGACGTTTGGTACGATCGCACGCCGGTGCAGGCAGGTCTGGAAGAGGCTGGCGTCGCTGCGCTTTGGAATCGGCACATCGTCATTCGCCGGACCGGCGGGGCGCCGTTGGTGATTGCGGGGCTTGCCGATTTCACAACGGGTGAGCCGGACTTCGAACAAGCGCTCGATGGCGCGCCGGAAGGCGCTGATACCATTGTGATCAGCCACTCGCCGGACCCGTTTATCGAAATGCCGCGCGGCGCAGCGCTGATGCTCGCGGGCCATGGCCATTGCGGGCAGGTGACGATCCCTTTTGTTGGGCGGCCGATCGTTCCTTTGGTCAATGATCGCTACGCTTGCGGGCTGATCCAGGAACGCGGCGAGCGCATGTATGTGACCGGCGGCATTGGCACGAGCCTGCTGCCGATGCGCTTTCTCAATCCGCCTGAGATCGTGATCATTCGGATTAGAGGCGGCGCGGCTATGCCACCGGCGCCAACCGCGGACTAAGCGCCGGCGCCTTCGCCCCAGCTGAACAGCGATAGCTGCTTGCGCTTCGGCTTCACGGGTTTCGGACCAATGCCGCGCGCTTCAAGCCATTGCAGCGTCATCGTAGAGACGTCCGGGGCTTCCGGTTCGCCGATCAGCCAATGGCTCATCTCCGGAAACTCATGGAAGTGGGCTTGGTCGCCAGAGAAGCGGCCGATGATGCGGCGGACGGTGCTTGCTGGATTCACGCGATCCTTGCCGCCCGCGAGGCCGAGAACGGGCGCGCTGATGCGATAGACTGGCGCTTGGGTCGCCATCGAATGGTCGGCCCACCACTGTAAGGTTTCACGAATGGCGCGGCCGCTCTCGGGGACGAAGCGTGCAAACGCGTGACGCGCATCGTCACGTGACAAGCGATCGAGCGTGGTCGCGCGCGCGACGCGATAATCGGGCGGGATAGGGCGGCGCCAATAATCGCCAAGCAACGACAAGCCGAACTGACTGCCGTGCTCGTCCAAGGTCGTCGGCGGCACGCCCCACGGCGCGCTTGGCGCGAGCAGTACAAGGCCGGCGATCGGCATGTGCGTGGCGACGAGTTGTGAAACCAATCCGCCGAGTGAGTGACCGACCAGAACCGGCGGCGCGCGCAGCTCGCGTACGTAATGGCCGATAGCGCGTGCGTATTCTTTGACGCCGGTTTGTGCGAGTTGCTCGAGATCGGCGCCGCGCTCGTGATGCGGCAAGTTCGGTGCGTGCGTTTCAAAGCCAGCGGCTTCGAATGGCTCACGGAAAGCGTCGAACGCCCAGCCGCCGCAAAACGCGCCGTGCACGAATACGACCGGCGTCACTACGTCTGTGCGCTTCACTTGGAAGACGCCTCTGCGGCGCCCATCAGGCAGACAATCATTTTGAGGCCCCCACCGTGAACTTCCTGAACCGCTGCGCCACTTCTTCGTAAACGGGTCGCTTGAACGGTATGACTAACGCTGGCGCGGTTTCGAGCGCCGCCCAACGCCAATCTACAAACTCCGGCGTATGAGTATCTAGTCTTATATCTGAGTCACGTCCCTTGAAGCGGAACGCGAACCACTTTTGCCTTTGCCCCAGATAGCGTCCGCGCGGCTTCATTTTTGTGCGCACGTCGATGGGGAAATCGTAATGTAGCCAATCTGCTGTTTCTTCGAGCAGTTCGGCGTGCGCTGACCTTACGCCAATCTCTTCTTCAAGTTCGCGGTAAGCGGCGTCGGCGATTTTCTCGCCGCGATCAACGCCGCCTTGCGGCATTTGCCATTGATACGGACCTTCGGTCGCGATGCGTTTGCCGAGAAAGACCAAGCCGTTCGAGTGGAACAGGGCGAGGCCAACATTTGGACGGTAAAGTTTCGGATCTTGCGGCGTGTTCATCGGCGCGCGGCGCGTGCGTTGAGCACGGCCGAGGCTGGCGCCAATTGATATCCGCGCGATTCCACATCGCGTGCCCAGCGGCCGACTTGCTCCATGGTCACAGGATACGCAAAGCCAGCGCCAATCGCGCTCTGATTTTGCAGCGCGAGGGCCTCTAGATTCAGGAGCTGATCGTCGATCGCGTCGGCTTCGCGGCGCGCATCGATAATGCGGTCGGCGGCGGTATTCGGCAGCTGCGCGCGTTGCGCTTCGACGCTGAGCGCTGTGCGTTGGCCTATGCCGGAAGAAATGAACACCATGCCGCGGCGGCGTAGCGCTTGCGCGATAGGCGCTGAGGCTTGCGCCGACGTTGCGAAGCGCGCGCCTTGGTAATTGGTGACGCCGAAATAGCCGGTCCCGCGCGAGAGCAATTGCTCCAAGCGCGAGATGTTCTGCTGCGCTGGCGCTGACGCGAGCAGCGTTTGCGGGCCGGTATCGTCTGCGTCTGGATCGAACGGCTCCATCGGCAGTTCGAGCATGACTTCGTGGCCGCGCGCGCGGGCGCGATCGATCCACGATTGCAGGTTCTGCGCATAGGGAACGAACGAGAGCGTGATTTCCGCAGGCAGTTCGTCGATCGCTTGCGTGGTTGCGTTGGCGTTGAAGCCGAGGCCGCCGATTATGATCGCGACTTTGGGGCGGCCCTGCTGCGGCGTGAACGGACGCGCGTAAGCTTGTGACGGCGTGCGGCCGTTGGCGGCGACAATCGGCAGCGGACCGTTGGGACCGCTCTCGAACAAGCCAGCAAGCGGCGCGCGCGGTAGCGGCGAAGTCGGTGGGCGGCCAGCCACCGGCGCCGGTTGTGATTCAACGACTGCGACACGCAGTTCGCCATTCTCATCGATCTCGCCGTACTCGCCGGTTTGCGGCAACTCATCGATGCCGAAGGTTTGCATCTCCGCGCCTTCTTCCGCGGCGTCGGTGAAGGAGACACGGGGCGCGCTCGCTTCCGCGTTCGATGGCTGTAGCGACACGACCCGGCGCGGACCAGCGGCGCCCGGATCGCCGAAAATTTGGACAGCCGTAAGCGCGCCGATTGCGAGCACGCCGACGAAGGCGAACGCGACGGTTCGGTGGTTGAGTTGCGGCAGGCGTCGCGCAGGCTTTGGTGGTTGCTTTGGCGCGAAGCCCCGCATGTTCACGCGCGGGCGAATCATGGCGGGGAGAGTCGCTGAATTCGCGCCAGCCGTCACTAGGACGGCTGGACGCTTCATATTGATTTACGAGTGGTAAATGGGTCTCAACCGGCGCGCTGGCGAAGTCGTTCCGCCACCATGCCTTGGCGTAGGAATTCCATCGCGCGCGAGAGCTGATAGTCCTCTTCGGCGTCCCAGCTTTCCGGCGGTTGATCGTCCGGAACGTGGGCGGCGCGGCGGTGCGCGCCGGACTCGTTGTCGAGCGCGTTCGGCAGATCTTCTTCCGAAACAGCCAAGCGTTGCAGCCGCTCAACCTCGGCAGCATTGATGCGGCGCGAAGCTACTTCCATGTCCGGGACGATGCCCGGGCCTTGGATTGAGCGGCCGGCTGGCGTGTAGTAGCGCGCCGTGGTGAGGCGCAACGCGCCGTCGCGGCCGCCTTGCAGCGGGATCACGGTTTGGACCGAGCCTTTGCCGAACGAGTCGGTGCCGACGATCAGCGCGCGGTTGCGATCTTGGAGCGCTCCCGCAACGATTTCCGCAGCCGAGGCCGAAGCCCCGTTGATGAGCACCACCACAGGCACGCCGGCGAGGTCGTCGCCGCGGCGGGCGTTGTAGCGCTGAACGTCTTCCGGCTGGCGGCCACGGGTGGAAACCACTTCGCCGCCGTCAAGGAAGGCGTCCGAGACTTCGATGGCTTGATCGAGCAGGCCGCCCGGATTGTTGCGCAGGTCAACGACGACGCCGCGGAGGCGCCCGCCGGTATCGCGCTTCACTTGACGGATTGCGTCTTGAAGCATCGAGCCGGTGCGTTCGTTGAAGGTTGAAATGCGGATGACGCCGACATCGCCGCCTTCGACGCGGGCGGTGACGGCGCGGACATTGATGGTTTCACGCTGCAGCGTCACATCGAACGGATCGGTGGCTTCGCGCGCGATGGTGATGGTGATCTCGGTGCCGGCTTCGCCGCGCATACGGCCGACGGCTTCGTTCAACGTCAGGCCGACGATGCTCTCGCCGTTGATGGCGGTCAGATAATCGCCCGCCAGGATGCCGGCGCGCGCAGCAGGTGTGCCGTCGATCGGGGAGACGACGCGGACCACGCCTTCTTCGCTGGTAACTTCGATACCGAGCCCGCCGTACTCGCCGCGGGTCTGGCTTTGCATTTCGCGGTAGTCTTCCGCGTTCATGTACGAGGAGTGTGGGTCGAGCGAGGCGAGCATGCCTTGGATGGCCGCTTCCATTGCCTGCTGTTCGTCGATCTCGACGACGTAATCCTGTTCGACGCGCGCCAGGACGTCAGCGAAGAGCTCGAGCTGACGGTAGATGTCGCCGCTGCTACGGGTCTCGGGAGCCGACCAGGCAAGCGCGCCAACGAGAGCGGCAGCACCTGCAACCGGCGCCAAAATCCAAGCTAAGCGCATGCCTTACTCCCCGGGTCGTCCTACCCGATTCGCATTAACCGGCTCGTGCGCCAGCCTCCGCAGTAAGGCCTCGCGCATTTAGCCATCTTCCAGGATCGACCGGCTGGTCACCCCTGCGTACTTCTACATACAATTCCGGCGCCGAAGAGGCCGTTGCTGTCATTTGCCCGACAGATTGCCCCGCCCGCACCGTCTCACCGACCCGGACGTTGATCGCCTCAAGCCCGGTCAGAACGAGAGCGTAACCACCATCCAGATTGAGGATCAACACGTTTCCGTAGCTTCTAAAGCTTCCGGCATAGGCAACCTCACCTGCGGCGGGAGAAATTACCTGAGCGCCTGAATTTGTGCGGACGGTAGCGCCCTGCGCAGCTGGGCCGCCGGCTAGACGAGCGCCGTAGGCGCGGGTGATCTGGCCTTGCGCGGGAGCGACCCAGGCGGCGGGGATTACGCTTGGGCCAGATGGCGGCGTTGTTCCAGGCTGGCGCCGTGAGGCGCGCTCGACGCGCTGCGATAGTTCCCGAAGGGAACGGGCTTCGGCTGTGAGCTGGCGGACGCGCCGCTCGGCCGCGGTGGCTTCACGCGCGAGACGCGTTTGCACGGAACGGCGCTGCGCTAGGAGATTAACAATGTCGCCGCGTTCTTGCGCGATCGCCGCTTGCGCGTCTGCCAGCACGCTCCGTTCGGTGGTGATGGCGTTTTCGTCTTGGCGTGCGGCGGCGAGCGCGCCGGCGCGGCGGCGCTCTTCGGCTTGGTAGGAGGGCGCGAGCGCGCGCGCGACAATGCTTGCGCGTACGGCCTGCGGCTCGACGCGGCGTTGGGCGAAGGCGGCGGCGATGACAGAGGACTCAAACGCATTGCGAGCGCGTGAGCGCGCAGCGGTGTCTTCGACGATCTGTTGTTGCACGGTGGTGAGCCGCTGAAGCGCGGCTTCGGCGGCGGCTTCCGATTCCTGGCGTCTGCGACTGGCTGCGACGAGGCGTGTATCAAGCGTGCGCACTTCGCGCGCGGCGGATGTGGCTTCGGTGCGCAGCCGTTCGGCGCGCTGAGATTCCGCGCGGCGATCGCGTTCGGCTTGCGCCACTGTTCGCTGCGTCTGGGCGTCCGCCGTCCCTAGCAGGAGTGCGAACACTCCCGTCGCACATGCGACAAGGGCGCGGGCGCGTTTTGCGCCTCGAGCCATTTCACCACCACCATATCGTCCAGGAACTTCAGTCCCGGTGATACGGAGTAGAACAGAGTATCGTCACAGCTCGGTAAACTTGTTCGGAAATCATCACCCGAACGAGCCTGTGCGGCCACGTTTGTCGGCCAAAAGCCAGCTTTTCGTCAGCGTTATCCTTAACGCCTTGTGAAGCGCCGTCAGCGCCGCCGATCCAGAATGTCGTGCATGCAACGCCGTCATCGCGCCAACGCGCGAGCTTTTCGGCAAGCTGACGAGACGTCCATTCGGCGCCGCGTTCATCGAGCAGAATTTTGCGCGCATCGTCGGGTGTTGCGCGAAAGAGAGCTGCACCTTCAGCGCGCATATCGCCTGGCGGCTTGCCTTCGACTTCCACCAGATCAAAGCCTTTGAAGCCGATCTGCCGGCCAGCCTGTGTGGCGCGCTGGAGGTAATCGACGGTCATCGCCGCCTCAGGGCCGTCACGCAGACGGCCAACAGCGGCGACGATCACGCGCAAGCGTTTAGCTCTGCACGGAGTCCGGCGTTGCGCCCGACCAGATCTTCTCGATGTTGTAGAACGAGCGGACCTCTGGGCGAAAAATGTGAACCACCACGTCGCCAGCGTCGACAAGCACCCAGTCAGCCTGCGGCATGCCTTCGATACGCACGTCCTTCACGCCGGCTTCCTTGAGCTGACGCATGACGTGATCGGCAAGCGCGCCGACGTGCCGCGCCGATCGCCCTGAAGCGATGACGAGCATGTCCGCGAAAGAGGATTTGCCGCGAATGTCGATGGCGAGGATTTCCTCGGCCTTGTCGTCTTCGAGCGACGTCAGCACCACCTTGGTGGCGGCTTCAACATCGATGCCGGGTGCGGGCCGGTTGGCTGCTCGCGGCGTGGCTCCGGCTTTGGCGGCCGGTGCGCGTTTCATTTCAGGCGACAGGGTCGTTGATCCTTCTCTTGCCCCAGTTGAGGGAACGCTATCACTTCCGCTTGGGTTTCGCCAACGCCGCACGCTTTTGCGCACGGATGGCGGTGGAAGATTCCCTGTGGAGCCGGGCGTTTAGGTAGGTCCACTGGCGCGGCGCGCCAAGCCTTTCGGCGGCGCGGACGCCCGGGCGGGACACAATAACCACCGGAATGGCGGCCGCGACCTCCCGCCAGTTCCGCCATTTGCGGAAATTGGCGAGGTTATCTGCGCCCATAATCAGTGCGAACGAAACGCCAGGATAGAGCCGCTTTAGCGCGCGCAGCGTCTCAAAGGTGTAGCGGCAGTCCAGACGTTGTTCGAGGTCGGTCACGACCATCTTCGCGTCGTGCGCCTGATCTTGCGCCGATTGCATGCGCTCCGCGAACGGACTCGATTTTGGCTTCAGCGGATTTTGTGGCGACACCAGCCACCAGACGCGATCGAGGCCCAGGCGCTTGAGCGCCGTTTCAGCGACATGCGCGTGTCCCTCATGCGCGGGATCGAAGCTGCCGCCGAAGAGGCCGATCTTCATGCCGGGATAGGCGAGAGGCAGATCGCGCTTCATGCGGCTTTCTGTGGCGGTAACGGCATCGTCTCGCTTATATAGCGCGCCAGGGCGAGCGCTACAGCGTGGCGCGAAATGGGGAGGCAGGCATGTCCTGTACGCGTCGCGCTTTAATCGCTGCGGCTGCCATGGCGCCATTTGCGGGTAGCGCTCAGGCGCAGCAGTCGCAGGCGCCGGATTGGTTGCGTAACCATAGCGCGATGTCGGTATGGGACGCGCCGGAACGGTCTTCCGAACGACTGCTCAACGCGCGTCTTGCGCCCGAATCGGCGGCGGGCCGCGTCAGTATTCGCGAGTGGCTGGGCGGTAGGCCGGCTGTGCTTGCAGTGTGGGCGACATGGTGTCCGCCATGCCTGGCGGAGAAGCGCGATGAAGCGAGGCTCAGCGCGCGTTTGGCCGCAGCTGGCTCTAACGCGCAGATCAAGGCGCTGCTCGCGTTCGATCGCGCGACTTTGCCGGAAGCGCAGCAACGCCTGCAATCGCTCGGCGCATCAGATCTAGAGACCGCGCGCGCCGCAGACAGCGCCGAGCAGGCGCTGCTTTACACGTTCGGTTTTGAACGCGACCGCCGTTCGATGAACCGCACCAGCAACACGATTGCAGAGCTGTCGACGGCATTGCCGTTCACACTGTTGCTTGGCGCCGATGGAACGTTGCTTGGCACGATGACAGGCCGTGTGACCGACGAAAATGGCCGCGCTTATTGGAGCCGGCCTGACACGTTTGACATGCTGCGGCGGCTCGGCGGGCAAGCCTAGGACCGAGTCTGGCCGTCGCCCCGGATCACATATTTGAACGTGGTGAGCTGTTCGGCCCCGACGGGACCGCGCGCGTGCAGGCGGCCCGTAGCGATGCCGATTTCGCCGCCGAAGCCAAATTCACCGCCATCGGCAAATTGCGTCGAGGCGTTGTGCAGCACGATGGCGCTGTCGACTTCGCGCAGGAAAAGTTCGGCTGCGGCGACATCCTCGGTGATGATGGATTCTGTGTGCTGCGAGCCGTACCGGGCGATATGGGCGATGGCGTCTGCGATGCCTTCGACGACGCGCACCGACAGGATCGGCGCGAGATATTCAGTGCGCCAATCGTCTTCGCTGGCCGCATTCATGCTCACGACTGCGCGCGCTGCGTCGTCGCCGCGAAGCGTGCAGCCGGCTTTTTTTAGGTCATTCGCGATCGCTGGAAGCAAAGCTGGCGCGACGGCCCTGTCGATCAGCAAAGTCTCGGTGGCGCCGCACACCGAGACGCGGCGCATCTTCGCATTGAGCACGATCGCTTGTGCTTTCGCGGGATCGGCGCTGGTGTGGATGTAGGTGTGGCAGATGCCTTCGAGGTGCGCGAACACCGGTACGCGCGCTTCCTGTTGCACACGCTGGACCAAGCTCTTGCCGCCGCGTGGGATGATGACGTCGATGGCGCCGTTCAATCCGGTCAGCATTAGGCCAACGGCGGCGCGATCGGTTGTCGGCACGGCCTGGATCGCATCTTCTGGCAGGCCGCTATCGCGCAATGCGGCGCGCAATTCGTTCACGATCGCAGCGGTGGTCTCTGCGCTCTCGGAGCCGCCGCGCAGAATGATGGCGTTGCCGGATCGGATCGCCAGCGCGCCGGCGTCAGCGGCAACGTTCGGCCGGCTCTCGAAAATCATGCCGATTACCCCGATCGGCGTGCGCACGCGTTGGATGCGGAGCCCGTTCGGGCGCGTCCATTCCGCGGTGGTGGCGCCAGCGGGGTCAGCTTGTTGGGCGATGGCAGCTACACCGTCCGCGACGGCGAGTGTACGCTCACGATCCAGGCGCAGGCGATCAATCTGAGCGCTGTCCAGCCCCTTGCTTTGGGCGGCAGCGACGTCGCTCTCATTGATGCTCGCGATTTCGGCAGCGCGCTCACGCAGGCGTTGCGCCATGGCGTTGATCGCGGCGGTGCGCGCTTCGGCCGGGGCGAGGCGCAGTGCATTCGCCGCCACGCGAGCGCGGCGTCCAATGTCCAGCATCTCAGCTTCGAGCGAGCTCATGAATCAGACTTGGGCCAAGTCATCGGCGTGCACCAGGGCGGGGCCGCCATCATAACCGAGCGTTTCGGCGATTGCCGTGCTTTTCATGCCTTTAATGCGTGAGGCGTCGGCCGCGTCATAGCGGGCGAGGCCGCGCGCGATCTCGGCGCCGCTGGAGGAAAGAACGCGCACGCAATCGCCTTTTTCAAACGCGCCGCGAATTTCGGTGACGCCGGCGGGCAGCAAGCTTTTGCCTGCGCGAACCGCATTTGCGGCGCCATCGTCCACGACCAGCGCACCCTGCGGCGCGAGGCTGCCGGCGATCCAAGCTTTGTAGGCGGCGCGCGGCGAGGCGCTCGGTAAAAACCAGGTGGCGCGTGCGCCGCCCTCAAGGCGCTGCAATGGGTTGAGATCGCCGCCTTTGGTGATGACGACGGCGCATCCGGCGCGCGTTGCAATCTTCGCGGCTTCGATCTTGGTGCGCATGCCGCCAGTGCCGAGCGCGCCAGGATCGCCAGCCATCGCTTCGATCGTTGGGGTGATTTCGCTCACTTCTGCGACGAACGGCGCGGCGGCGTCCTTGCGCGGATCGCGCTCGTAAAGCCCGTCGATATCCGAGAGCAGCACCAGAACGTCAGCGGAAATCATCTGCGCCGCGCGCGCGGCGAGCCGATCATTGTCGCCATAGCGGATCTCGGCGGTGGCGACGGTGTCGTTCTCGTTGATGATCGGGATGGCGCCGAGTTCGAGCAAAGTCTCCAACGTCGCGCGTGCGTTCAGCCAGCGTCGGCGGCGTTCGGTGTCGTCCGGTGTGAGCAGGGCCTGAGCAACTGGAATGTTGTGGCGCGCAAATGCTTCTTCGTAGGCGCCCATCAGTCGCGCTTGCCCAGCTGCGGCCGCGGCCTGCTTTTCAGCGAGTGTGGTCGCGCGTTGCAATCCAAGCGCCTTGCGACCCAAAGCGATTGCGCCGGATGAGACGATGACAACCTGTTTTCCCGATGCGCGCGCCGCGGCGATGTCGTCGGCAAGAGCAGCGAGCCATGCGCGCGCTGGGGCGCCTTCGCGGTCGACGAGGAGGGCGGAGCCAATTTTGATAACGAGTCGGTTCGCGGCGGCGATCCGGCTCACGGCGTCCAATCCTGCTCGGCCTCTTCGGCTTTGACTTGGTCGCTCCGCCGGTCGCGCAGCATTGTGGCGATTTCGTTCACCAGATCGCGCACGCCGGCGCCGGAAACACCGGAGACGAGACGTACTTCTTTGCCGATCGCGCGAGAGAGCGCGGCGCGTTTGCGGTTCGCTTCGGCCGGCGTCATTGCGTCGACTTTGTTGAGCGCAACGATCTCAGGCTTCTCTGCGAGCCCTTCGCCGTAAGCTTCGATTTCGTGACGCACGGTGCGATAGGAGTCAGTCGCGCTCTCGGCGGTCGCATCGATCAAGTGCACAAGCGCAACGCAGCGCTCGACGTGACCGAGGAAGCGCGTGCCGAGGCCGGTGCCTTCAGCAGCGCCCTCAATGAGACCAGGCAAGTCCGCCATGACGAAGCGTTCAGCGTTGCCAACGGTGACGACGCCAAGGTGCGGGTGCAGCGTCGTGAACGGATAGTCGGCGACCTTCGGCGTCGCACTCGAGACAGCGCGTAAGAACGTCGACTTGCCGGCGTTCGGCAAGCCGACAAGGCCGGCGTCGGCGATGAGTTTCAGCCGAAGCCAAAAGACGCGCTCTTCGCCCTCGAGGCCGGGATTGGCGTATTCAGGCGCCTGGTTCACGGATGATTTGAAGTAGGCGTTGCCGAAGCCGCCATTGCCGCCGCGTGCGAGCAGAACGCGCATGCCCGCCTTGTTTAGGTCGGCGATCACCGCCTCTTTGTCCTCGTCCAGCACTTCGGTGCCGGTCGGGACTTTGAGTATGGCGCTCTCGCCGTTGGCGCCGTGGCGGTTCTGGCCCATGCCGTGGCCGCCGGTCGCGCCTTTGAAGTGCTGTTGGTAGCGATAGTCGATCAGTGTGTTGAGGCCGTCGGCGGCCTCGATCCAGACGTCGCCTCCCCGGCCGCCGTCGCCGCCATCCGGGCCACCGAAAGGAATGAACTTTTCGCGCCGGAACGAGACCGCGCCGGCGCCGCCGTTGCCGGAGCGCACGTAGATCTTGGTCTGATCCAGGAATTTCATAGCGCTCTATATGGCGAAGGCGCCCGGCGCCTCAATCGGTTTCGCGCCGCCAACGCAGTGAAACGCGCTGATCACCGTTGCCGAGGAAGCTGGTGATCAGCACCAGGCGCGGGCGGACGGTCCATTCGACCTTCGTTTGCGCTTGGCCAAGCCCGCTACGCGCCACTTCGACATAAACGTCGCGGGTTAGGTAAACACCGCCCGCGACGAGGAAGCCGCCGTTTTCGTCCTGGCGCACATTGAAGCGATCAAGGCCCGCGGCGGCGCGCGCGGCGTCCAGGAGGTCGAGCGAAGCGCGCCCTGAAAGCGCCGCCAAGCTCGAAGCGAGTTGGGCCGCTTCGAGGGCCGAGAGATCCTCGACCGAGCGGCCAAACAGAACCTGCGGCAGGATTTCATCTTCCGGCAGCGCCGGATCGGAGGAGAAGGTGATCTCCGGGTCGCGTGCGGTGCCGATGAGGCGGATGCGGGCGCTGAGATCGGCGGTGTCACGCACGGCAGTCAGATTGATGCGCGCGTCGAGTGGATCGCCGTCGAATTCGATGATCGCGCTTTCAATTTCGAAAGGCTGACCGGAGAGCGCCAGCGTGCCGCGCTGCGCGCGAGCGGTGCCGAATATTAATGGCCGCGCCGACGTGCCGCCGAGGCGCATATCGAGAGCCCATTCCGCATCGACGCCGCGGCCACGCGTAAACACGCGCCCCGGCGCTGTGACGTTGACATTGAGCGTCGTCGAACCATTGCGGCGCGGCGTTTCTTCTTCGAGCGGCTCGTCCTCTTCGCCGGGGCGATTGACTTCGATGACGTCGAGCGTCGGGATGCCCGCCTGCGGATTGCCGGCAATGTCGATGCTGGCCTCGATAATGTTGAGATCGCCGGTTAGTGATGATTGAAGGCCGTTCCAGGCGAGCGTGAGTTCGCCGCTCGCGACGGCGCGCGCATCGGGGCGATCGACGACGCGCATAGTGTCGACATCGACGGTGATGCTGCCTTGGCGATCGTTGGTGCTACCGCCGGTTGCGGTGAGGCGGCCACCGCGCGGGCCTGATGCGGTGAAGTTCTCGATCGTCACGCCGCGATCATCGAGCGCCACGCGCGCGTCGAGATCGACCAGCCGCACGCCGGTGAGCTTATCTTCAAACCGGCCATCGACGATTTCGAGGTGGCCAGCGCCGGAAAGGTAGCCTGCGCCGAACTCGATCGTGCCTTCGCCGTCGAGCGCGCCTTCAAGCGACTGATCGGGCAAACGCGCCGCCGCCCACAACGCGTCGGCCGGTCCTCGCACGGACCACGACGCACGGCCGCGACGGTCACGTGCAATGGCGATGCGCAAGGGGACGGCGCTGGTTTCCACCGGTGCGTCTGCTTCCAGATGCGCGACGAGGCCGCCTTCGGAGGTGGCGTCGACGGTCGAGGTCAGTCTTGTTGGCGTGAGGTTGCCGACGATGTGCATATCGAGCGTGTTGCGCTGACGGCCGGAGACGCGCGCGTCGTCGAGGCGAATGTCAGCATCACCCCTGAGTCCGCCGCCATTGCTTGCAATCGAGATGCGTCCGTCGATGCGGCCGGTGGCGCGTTCGCCCCAGATCGCGGCGAGCGGCGCCAGCGGCGCGTCCTCGATTTGTGCGGAGCCGGTGAGTGCGCGGCCACGCTCTTCCCATTGCGCGTGTACGACGCCATCGCCCATGGCGACATTGACCGATGCCTGAGTGCGGCCCGCGCTCCAATCGACGGTGATCGGCGCGCGTGAGTAGACCGGTTGGTCCGCGAGTGTGCCTCGGCCCTCAATGCGCGCAGACTGCTCATCGAGGTTGAAGGTCGCCGTGCCTGTGAATGCGAGCGATGCTTGCCGCAAGCGTCCACGCAGATCGAAGGTGGTGGCGATCGCGTCGAGTGGCCCCTCTGCGTGCAGCGTGGCGGCCCGAACGCGGAGATCGCCTGCGCGTGCGTCGGCGACGTTGGCGTCGAGCGTGATTGCTTCGGGTGTGAGCGCGAGATCGCCTGCGAGCCGACCTGTGAGGCCCGGCACTAATCCATCAACGGCGCCGTTGATATCAAGCTGCGCCGAGACGCCGCCGCTGGCGAATTGTGCGCTGCCTTGCGCTTGCAAGCCGCCCCATTGTGCATCGAGCTCGTTCAGGCCCATCGCCCCGCCTGCGATGACAACGTTGGCGTTGCCGTTGAGCGCTTGGCCTGACGCTGTGCCTGTGACATCGGCACGTCCTGCATAGCCGCTTCCGCTCGGCGCCAGCGTGAAGTTTACGATCGGTTGTTCAACGACCACGCCGCCTGCGGCAAAGCTGGAAAGTGCGCCGCGCATTGCGAGCGTTGGGCGCGCAATGCGGCCCGCAATTGTACCGGTTGCGTCGATAGCGCCGCCGATTTCCGCACCGCCGAGATCAAGTGGGCCACGCGCGCTGGCCTCGATCGCTAGATTGGCGTTGCCGTTCACGATGCGACCCGTCGCGCCGGCGCGAAGTTGCGCGCCGTATACGCGCGCATGAGAAACAGTGATGCCTCGGTTTTCGTAGCGCATGCGCGCGTCCAGGCGGGGAGTGGCGCCAAGCAATTGCGGAATTACGTCCGGCGAACCCGCAAATCGTGCACCTTGGCCGTCAACGCTAATGGCCCAAGCGCGTTGCTCACCTTCGCCGTCGCGGAAGGCGCGCCAGCGGCCAGCGGCTTCGCCGCGCAGATCTGGCGCCAAAGCTTCCATGCGACGCACGCGCCATGCGCCGGAGAATTCACCATCGCCGTCGTTCACCCAGCCTTGCGCGTCCAAAGCGATAGCGTCGCTTGTGAGGTCGGTGCGATTGAGTTCGAAGCGTTCGCGGCGGCGATTGTAGTCAACAGCGGCGCGCAGACGTGCATTAGCGAAGAGCGGCGCGGCTTGTTGCGGCGCGCGCAAATCCGCGGTGAGCGTGAACGCGTCATCGCTGAGGGCGGCCTCCACCGGCCCAGATAGCTGCGTTCGCTGACTGAGGACGTCGATTTGTTGTGCGTCGAGCGTGGCGCGGATAGCGGTCGTTCCGCGCGCGCGGCGAAGCTCACCTTCTAGGCGCGCGGCGCCGAGCGCAAATGGTGATTCTCGCGCCACATCGGAAAGCTGATTGGTTGTCGCCACAATGCGCGCCGGGCCATCGAGTTCGCCGTTCTCATCAAGCGCGCCTGTCAGGTCTAGCGCAAGGAAGGGCGTCTCAGCATGCGCGTTGAACCCGCGATTTTGAGGCGTACCGGTCAGGTTGAAATTCACGCTCGGGCCGATGCGCTCTGCGAGCGTTTGCAGTGCTGGCAGGGCGTCGAGATACGCTTGTCCAGTTACGGACCAATCAGATTCGCCCCAGCGCGTGTTGGCGATGAGCAATTGGCGTTCGCCTGCAATTGCTTCGATGTGTGAATTGCCGGCGCGGAGAGTGCCGTTGCCAATCGCTGTGGCGCGAATGCCTTGGTCTCCAACACCGATCGCGCTTGCGATGACGCCACCAGGCGCGCTGTAAAGGTCGAGACTGAGCGCGTAGTCCTGATCGGCGTGATAGAGCGCGATAAGGCGATCGTCCTCAGAATCGAGCCGCAGCAGAGTCAGGTCAATCGCGCGCAAATCTTCATCTTGGAGGTCGAGCACGAGATCGGCGGTAAACTCGGCGGCGTGGCCAACAACAGGCTCAGCGAGCGTCAGGCGCTCTACGTGCAGCTGATCGATGACGACATCGAAGCTCGCGCCTGAGGACGGGCGTTGCTCCAAAAGGGTCGGTTGACGCGCTATTGCGATGGAGTTGGCGCTCGCCGCATGCAGGCGGACCGCACCGAAGAGTATATCTTGCGGCGACCACTCGAGCGCCACGTCGTGCGCTTCGAGCCAGACGCCATCTTCGTCCGCGATCGTGATCGTGCGGGCGCGGAGGTTTCCAATCCAGCTGCCGCTGACATCATCGACTTTCAGCGTGCCGAGCCGCCATACGCGCGCGCCGTCCGCCGCGGCGTCGACGACCAGGTGCGCCGCCGGCCCAAGCGCGATCGCCGCGCCGGCGCCAACAAGCACGCCGCCGCCTGCGAAGGCCCACCAGCGTTTACGCCGGCGCGGTTTGGGGGTCTCTTCGCTCAAAACGCTTGGCCCAAGCTGATGTAGAGCGCGACGTCGCCGGTGCGCTCGTCTTCGTCGAGTGGGAACGCGATGTCGAAGCGCAGGGGTGCGAAGCCGAGATTGTAGCGCGCGCCGAAGCCGACGCCCCAGCTCAGATCTGTTGCATCGCCCCAGTCATCGAACGCCGTTCCACCATCGACAAACGCGGCCGCGCCCCAGCGATCGTTGAAGCGCCAGCGTGCTTCGAATGAGACTTCGAGTGCGCCTTGCCCACCGGGCGTGAGGCCAAGCAGGTCGCGTTCTTCGGGATAAATGGAGTTGTACTCATAGCCGCGCACGGAGCCGCCGCCGCCTGCGTAGAAGCGGCGATCGGGCGGAGCATCGTTCGGATCGCCAGAGACGGCCTCAAGCCAGCCAACGCGGCCGCGCGCAGCGAGCGTGACGCGATCATTGGCGCCGAGCGACTCGTAGATGCGTCCTTCGGCGGTGGCGCGAAGGAAGCCGAGCGTTTCGTCGCCGGTTGAGACCGAGGGTTCGAGACGAAGTTCGGTGATCGAGCCGTCCGTCGGATCGAGCGAGAACGCTGTCGTGTCATGGCGCCAATTGCCGAAGCCCGAGAGTACAATGGCGTCGCTAACCGTGCCGACCGTGTCGTCGTATTCGTCAGCCGAGAGCCGCAAGCCGTAGCTTGTGGCGCTGCGCAGGCGCGTTGAAGCATCGACGGAGGCAAAGATCGCAACGCCTTGCCTGGAGTACGCGTCCAGTTGCTCGCGATTGGCGGAGACGCCAAATGTTGTGGAGTGACCGAGGCCGGCGGCGTGAGGGCGCGTCAGCGAGGCCTCGAGACCTTGCTGCATCTCGGCCAGAGTTGCGCCGATGGTCAGCGAGTCGGCGCGTCCTGTTAGGTTGCGGCGCGTCCACTCTGCCTGCACGCCCGCGCCTTCGGTGGTCGAGTAGCTGACGCCCAGTTCATAGGCGTTGCGCTTTGCGGGTTCGACATTGATGATGACGTCGCGCAGGCCAGCTTCGTTCGGCGGCGCAAGCCGCGTCGAGGCGAGCGAAATCGCACCGGTTGATGTGAGATCACGGCGCAAGCGCGCCAACGCTTGCGGCGAATAGACGGCGCCGGTTTCCCAGTTTTGCAGATCGCTGATGAAGCCGGGGCGCAGAATGTCGCCCGGTTCGGCGCGCACGCTGCCGAGGCGCGCCAGTTCTCCGGTGCTAAAGCGAATTTCGGCGGCGACTTCCGCGCTGGCATGATCGACGACAACGCGCCGATCATTTGCGGTAGCGTCGGCGTAGCCATTCTGTTGCAGCGCCGAGAGCGCGTCGGACTCGGCCTGCAGCACCGCCGCGGAGCGCGCTGGATCGCGGTGACGCACCGTTGCAATCGCTTCGTCGGCTGCGCGGGATGCTTCCGCGTTCGGCGCACCGGAGACGTAAACGATACGCGGCGTCTCGAAGGTGAACCGCGTGCCGAGTTCAATGATGAGCCGCGCGGACGGCGGGCTTTCGCTCGCTTCAGGCGTAACCGTCGCGCCATAATAGCCTTCCGAACGCAGCCACGCCAAAGCACGTGCCGCCGCTTCCTCCGCGATGCGCTCCGCGTCGAATAAGCTTTCAGGACTTTCGCGGTCGGGCAGCAGATCGAGAATGGCGCGCGTATCGCGATCCGTGCCGTCGATAACAACAGGCGAATCCGCCCAAGCGGGCGCGACGCCGGGCAGGCCGAGGGCCGCGCCGAGCGCGACAGGAAGGATAGGAAAACGGCGCATCGCTAGTCGTAAAAACCTGACAGCGAAAGTCGCAGGATGGCGGTTAAGGATTCATCAACCATAAATGCGGGTCCGCACCCCGCGGCCGGGTGAATTGGTTAGCTAAATCAAAGACAAAGCGAGCGCCGTCGGCGCCTTGCGGAAGCTTAACCCCAGGGACCACGCTTGCGCTCTGGCACAGCGCCTCGGCGGCCGCCGTGTTGCGCGACCGAAACGGCGCGCCATGTCCAGCAATTGCGCGATCTCGAGAGCCGAGGGTAGGGTTCAGTATGGCAGATGACGCCCCGCCGCCGCGCAAGCTGACGCCGGAAGCGCAACGCGCGCTGGCAGAGGCCGAAGCACGCCGCGTTTCCGTGCGCGCTGAGGAACGGGCCAAGGAACTCGGCAGACGCGAAGGCCCGGAGCCAACGCGTTTTGGCGACTGGGAGCGCAAGGGCATCGCTAGCGACTTCTGATTAATGGCGCAGCATTGGCGCGAACTTCGCGCGTGGGTGGCGAAGCGGCTTCACCTGGGTGCACGCGTGCGCAAAGCTTCCGCACTGCATTTTGGAGAAAGCCCATGCGCGTGCGCGCAATCCTTGCGGCCCTGGCGCTTGTAGCGGCGCCCGCGTTTGTGGCGCCGACCGCCGCCTATGCTGACGGCATCGAGCGCCCGCGTCCGCCGCAACGCCAGCGTGTGCGCCGGCCTCTGCCGCCGCGCCCAGCTGCGCTAGTTCCGCCGGCGCCCGTGGTTGAGACCGGCCCGGAAACGGTGACGCTGTCCAACTCGTTCTTCAGCGGCGGCGGCGTTGGCGCCGACATCGGTGTCGGCGGTTATTACTCCAGCACCACTGTCATAATTCGTGGCGGATCGGCTTCAGCGTCGGCGTTCGCCTACGCTTCGGCCCGTTCGAGCGCGCGTAGCGGCGGTTATGGCGGCGGCCACCGTGGCGGTGGGTGCGGCTGCCGCTGAAGTAACCAAACGACAAGGTCCCTGGCCGCAAGAAGGTGAGGGCGCAAGCATTTGCGCCTCCACGTTAAAGGGCGTAGACGCGCGGCCCACCGGGCGCGGCTTTGTGCTCGTAGGGGATTTCTCTCATGGCGCAGGCTCCAGCCGAAGCGCCCCAGCCCAATCCGAAGAACGTCGCCGCTAAGAGCGGCCGCCGCAGCACGCATGCGCATGGCGCATTTTGGACGCTGCTGATCGGATCGATTGGGGTCGTCTACGGCGACATCGGCACTAGCCCGCTTTATGCGTTCCGCGAGTCGATCAAGCACGTTGCCGTCAATGGGCTCGAGCGTGGCGAAGTCATCGGCATCATCTCGCTCATCTTCTGGGCGCTGATGACTTTGGTTTCGATCAAGTACGTGCTGCTCGTTCTGTTTATGGACAACAAAGGTGAGGGCGGCACGCTCGCGCTGATGGCGCTGGCGCAACGCGCGCTGGGAGGGCGGCCGATCTTCTTGTTCGGTCTTGGCGTGGTTGGCGCGGCGCTGTTCTACGGCGACGCGATGATCACGCCGGCGATCTCGGTGTTGTCAGCGGTCGAAGGCTTGGCGCTGGTGCCGGGGCTAGAAACCGCCACGACACCTGCATTGGTTCTCACCATCTCGATCGGCGTGCTGATTGGCGTGTTCGTCATTCAAAGTCGCGGCACCGGCCGCGTCGGCGCCGTGTTCGGACCGATCACTTTGGTCTGGTTTCTGACTATGGGTGCGCTCGGCGCCGTCCATCTTTTCGACGATCTTGAAATTCTGACGGCTGTGTTTCCGTGGCACGCTATCGACTTCGTGCTTTCCCATCCGGGTCTCAGCTTTGTCGTTTTGGGCTCGGTGTTCTTGGCCGTGACTGGCGCCGAGGCGCTCTACGCCGACATGGGCCATTTTGGGCCGGCGCCCATTCGCGCCGCCTGGGCCTTCCTCGTCCTGCCGTGCCTGATGCTGAACTATTTCGGCCAGGGCGCGCTGGTGTTGGCCAACCCCGACGCGATCTCGAACCCCTTCTTCCAGCTCGCGCCTGACTGGTTCAGGCTGCCGCTGGTGCTGCTTGCGACGGTCGCCACCGTGATCGCGAGCCAAGCGGTTATCACCGGCGCCTTCTCGCTGACACAGCAGGCAATTCAGCTTGGCCTGCTGCCGCGCATGGAAATCCGCCGCACGTCCGAGACCCAAGCGGGTCAAATTTACATGCCGCAAGTGAATTGGATGCTGCTGGTTGGCGTGCTCATACTTGCGATCGGTTTTGGCTCTTCCACCGCGCTCGCTGCAGCGTACGGCATTGCCATCACCGGCGTGATGATCATGTCGAGTTCGCTCGCCTTCATCATCCTTTGGCGCCTGTGGAAATGGCCGCCGCTCTTGGCGGCGCTAACGATGCTGCCATTCCTAGCGCTTGAGTCCGTTTTTATGGCCTCGAACCTGACCAAGTTTGTCGAGGGCGGCTTCGTGCCTCTGGTGCTAGCCGCGGGCCTCGTTGTGGTGATGTGGACGTGGGTGAGGGGCACACGCCTGCTGGCAGAAACGGTTCGCCGCGACGAGCCGATCGCGAAGCTGTTCGAGACGCTTTCGCACCACCCGCCGCATCGCGTGCGCGGTGCTGCGATTTTCCTCACCGGTGATCCCGACATCGCGCCCGCAGCGTTGATGCACAATTTGAAGCACAACCAGGTGCTGCATGAGCAGATCATCATTCTGACGGTGAAGACCGTGAACGCGCCGCGTTCGCCGGAGAGCGAACGCGTGAAGGTCGAGGACTACATGCCGGACGTGAAGCGCGTCACGCTCACCTTCGGCTTCATGGAAACACCGAACGTCGTCAAAGCACTGACGGAAGCGCGAAAGCACGGACTGAAGTTCGATATTATGAAAACCAGCTTCTTCCTGTCACGCCGCACCATCGTGCCGAGCGAGAGAAGCGGTATGCCGCTTTGGCAGGATCACTTGTTCATCTTCCTCGCCCGCAACGCGACCAACGCAACGGACTTCTTCCACATTCCGTCCGGCCGCGCCGTGGAGCTGGGCAACCAGGTGATGGTGTAGGCCTGACAAGCGGCGCGCTAGCGATAAAGATAGTTCGGAGGCAGACTGAGCCGCTTGCACGCTTGCGCGGGCGGCGCGTCTTCAAGAACGAAACGTTCCGACGCCGCGCCCGTAGCGCGGACCAATGATTCATAACTCGGCTTGAATCCGTACTCGGGGCCCAATCCCAATATCTCGCGCGCCCAAGGCGGCGTAATCTCCACGGCGGCGCGGATCATTAGACGCTGAAGCCGTCGCCACGGCAGCAGGTGCGCGGCGCGGATGATGTCGAAAAACTCCAATACAATGTCCGAGCGCTCCAGCTTGGGCGCCATTGCCTCGAACAGGGCATCTAGGTCCGCGGTCGAACGCGGTGAGCGATCCGCGCCGTAAAGCGCGCCGACCGATGCCCCTTCGGCGCAGAAGCGATCAATCTCATCGGCGGCGAGTGGCCGAACGAAGCGCGTGTAGGCTTCCACGAAACCGAACGCGGCCGTGGCGTGCACCCATGTTAGTAGCTCAGGTTCATTGGCGCGATAGGGAACGCCCGCAGGCGTTCGTCCTTCGACGCGCTCATGCGCGCGCACGACGCCAGCGATCATGGCTCGCGCAGTCTCTTCCGGCGCATAGACCGTCACCCAAGCCGCGTAACCCGTGCGCCGCATGCGGGTCACTGGATCGCGCCGAAAACTGGTGTGCTCCCATACGCCGGTCCGCACGCGCGGTTCGGCCAGTTCGAGGATCACTGCTGCAATGCCGCCGACAATGAGCGCGACCGGGTTTTTCATGACCCGCCAGCTCACCGAGTCCGGTGCGAACAGAGCCGGCGCCCCGGCTGGCGCGGCGAAATCCACCGGGCGCATGCCGGGCGGAGGCGCGATGTAATCGCGCAGCAGCCGATCCAAGTTGCGAGCCATGGTGAAAACTCTAGCATAAGGGCGTGGCGAAGAGTGTTTGATGTCAGATCATGTGATGGAGTTGGGGCGGCAGGCGGCAGCGGGAGATCCGCTGTCGCAGTTCCAGCTCGCGCGCATCCTTCTGATCGGACGCGAGGCGCCGCCCGATCCACAGATGGCGCTCAAACTTGTTCGCGATGCGTGTGCGCAAAACTTTCCACAGGCGCTGCTGCTTCACGCGACGTTGGCGGCATTGGGATTTGGCCGTCCGCAAAGCTGGGACGACGCGATCTCGTATGTTGCGCAAGCTGCCGCCACCGGTGACGAGCGCGCGCATGGACAGCTCGCAGCGCTTGGCGGAGTGGGGGGCTTCAAGCCCGAGGCATGGTTCGAGCAGCGGCCAGTCGTTCAACATTGCGATGCGCCTCGCATCTTCACGGTCAAGAAATTCCTTCCAGCGGAAGCCTGCGCTTGGCTCATCGATCAAGCGCGTCGCCGCTTGATCTCGGCGAAAGTCAAAAACCCTGAGACTGGCGCTGCGGCAGTTGATGAGCAAATGCGCACCAATTCGGGCGCCGGATTCAGCGCGATCGAATCTGACCTTATCGTGCAACTGACGTGCTTGCGCATCTCGGCTGCGATTGGGCTTCCGCTTATCCAGCAAGAGCCCACGAACGTCCTCCATTATACACCAGGGCAGCAATACCGTTCGCACTATGATTTTATCGTCCCTGGCGATGAGGCCACCTTCGCTGATGAGCTGAGGCGGCTCGGTCAGCGCGTTTGCACCGTGCTGGTCTATTTGAACGATGACTACGAAGGTGGTGAAACGGATTTCCCGCGCCTCAATTGGCGGTTCAAGGGCGAGACGGGCGATGCGCTCATCTTCTGGAATCTCTCCGCGACGGGCGAGAGAGAGCGCCATTCGCTCCATGCTGGTCTGCCAGTGGCGTCCGGCGAGAAGTGGCTTTTGTCAAAGTGGATACGCGAAAAGCCCTATCCGTTGATCTAACCGCCGCGCTGTGGAAGAAGCGCGCCATTCGCTCAGGAAGAATCCATGTCGCAGCCCAAGGTCAAAAAAGTCGTGCTCGCTTATTCAGGCGGCCTCGACACCTCCATCATTCTGAAGTGGCTGCAGGAGACCTACGGCTGCGAGATCGTCACCTTCACCGCCGATCTCGGTCAAGGCGAAGAGCTCGCGCCGGCGCGCGAGAAGGCGCTGAAGATGGGCGTGAAGCCCGGCAACATCTTCATCGACGATCTGCGCGAAGAGTTCGTGCGCGATTTCGTGTGGCCCATGTTCCGCGCCAACACGCTCTACGAAGGCCAGTATCTGCTCGGTACTTCGATCGCGCGGCCACTGATCGCAAAGCGTCAGATCGAAATCGCCAACCTGGTCGGCGCCGACGCCGTCTGCCACGGCGCAACCGGCAAGGGGAACGACCAAGTTCGCTTTGAGGTCAGCTATTACGCGCTGAAGCCGGACGTGAAAGTGATTGCGCCGTGGCGCGAGTGGGAGTTCGAGGGCCGTCCCGATCTCATCGCCTACGCCAAGAAGCACGATATCCAGATCGCGCAGGGCAAAGAGCAAGCCGCGCCGTTCTCGATCGATGCAAACTTGCTGCATACGTCGAGCGAGGGGCTCGCGCTCGAAGATCCCGATGTCGAAGTGCCGGAGATTGTCACCAAGCGCGGCGATCGCCGCACGATCACGCCGGAAGAAGCGCCGGATCAGGCCGAGACGATCACGCTTTCATTCGAGCGCGGTGACCTCGTCGCCATCAATGGCAAAGCCATGAAGGCGCATGAGCTGCTGGCGGAGCTGAACCGGCTTGGCTCCAAGCACGGCATTGGCGGACTGGATCTGGTCGAGAACCGCTATGTCGGCATGAAGTCACGCGGTTTCTACGAAACGCCCGGCGGCACGATCCTATGGCACGGACACCGCGCCATTGAGAGCATCACGCTTGATCGCGGGGCGATGCATCTCAAAGATGAGCTGATGCCGCGCTATGCGAGCATCATCTACAACGGCTTCTGGTGGACGCCGGAGCGCAAGATGCTGCAAGCCGCGATCGACGCGAGCCAAGAGAGCGTCGCCGGCGATGTAAAGCTGAAGCTCTACAAAGGCAGCGTCCGCACTGTTGGCCGCTCGTCGCCATACTCGCTCTATTCGAAGAAGCTCGTCGGCTTCGATGAAGCAGGCGGTTACAACCAGGCTGACGCCGAAGGCTTCATCAAGCTCAATGCCTTGCGTCTTCGCATCTTGGCCGAGCGCGACAAGAAGCGCGGCAAGAACGAATGATCCAATGACTTTCGATCCAGCACGCTTTGATCGCGCGTGGGCCCGCTACGCGGCGGCGATCGAGAAGGGGCACGCGGCGTTCAACACATACTTTGCGTCCAGCGCTTCGGAGACGGATATCGCGGAAACGGAAAGCAAGATCGGCTTCGCGCTGCCATTCGATCTGCGGCACCTTCTTTTGCAGCGTAACGGCAGCAACGAGGTGCAGGTGCTTCCGGGTTGGGAGCTCTTCTCAGCGAGGCGCATCGTGGATGAATGGAGTATTTGGGAAGAATTGCGTCGCGATCAGTTTGTACCGGAAGGTAATGACTGCGCGCCAATAGGACCCATTCGTGGCGACGAATGGTGGCGGTTGGGTTGGATTCCGTTTTGCGGTGATGGCGGTGGCAACCACCTCTGCGTTGACATGGATCCCGACAAAGGTGGCACGCCGGGCCAAGTGCTCACTATGTGGCATGACGATGCTACGCGCGCGTTTGTGACGCCGTCGCTCACTGAATTCATCGAGCTAATCGCCGATCGTGCCGAGAAAGGCGAGTTGCGATGGGATGAAGACTGGGGTGGCGTCTACGAGCCCGTGGAAGGCTAGTTCGCTGGCGCAGCCGTCAGCGCGGCTTCCGCCGCTGTCAGCAGACGCAACGCTGTCTCCGCCGCGCCGCCTGCGTGTGGATCGTAGGCAAGCGCGCGCAGGATTGGGATCGCCTCGCGGGGCCGGTCGGCGGCGATCAGCATATTTGCGGCATTGAGGCTGATCTCATCCACCTGAGGTGCGAGTTGTCGCGCGAGGAGCAGGATGTTGAGGTAATTCTCGAACGTCGCCTCGCTCATCGAAACGCCTGAGTAGGTCTCCGCGTAGCGCGCGAGCGTTGGGACGTGATTGCCGTCGATGCGATAGCCGCGCACGAGGTGCCGTCGCGCTTCCGCAAGCAACGCTGTTCGGCTCTCTCCCTCGGACGCATGGGCTTCGCGCAGATAGGCGAGCCCCATCAAATAGAGCGCGTCGCGATTGCTCGGGTTCGCAGCGAGGTATGGCTCAAGCAGCGTTCTTGCTGTTTGCGTCGTACCGAGCGTGATCTCAGCGCGGGCAAGTGTGAAGAGCGCAAAGTCGTCGTATGGCTCGGCGCCCGCGAGTTGGCGAGCGCGCGCGAGCAATTCAGGCTTGTCGTCGTCTGGGATCGTGCCGTTCTCTAGCCGCGTCGCGACCGTCATCAGGCGTTGTGAACTGGCGGGGAGCTGCGACACCGTCATTGGCGGCGCAGCGACAAGAGCGGGTTGCGTCAATACGATGGCATTGGGATTGGCGCGCAAATACGCTCGCAACGTCGTTTGCATCTCAGCCGGTGTTACGCCGAAGCCGTGTTGAAACGCTTCAAGCGCCGGACGGCCGCTGCGCAACTCGCGTACATAAGTTGCGAATTGTACATTCGCCCCAGGTGTCAGCAGCAAATAATGCGCAAAGAGCCAACTCTGTGCGTAAAACATCGCTGCCTCGCGACCGTCACGAAACTGGCTTGTCGATGTCGTGAGCAACCGTTCCATCGACAGCCATGTCGTGCTCTGGAGATCACGCGTTCTTGCCGGATTGGCGCGTCCGATGACAATTCTCTCGGAGCTGAGCAGCGCGGTCGACACAACCTCAGCGAAGCCTTCGATGTACCAAGCTGGATAAGCGTTGTTGAAATACTGGTACATGAAGTGGTGCGCGTATTCGTGGAACAGGATGTCCTGCGAGCCAAACCCGCTGTTCACGCTGAAGATCGAATAGGCGGCGATGCGTTCTGTTTGGGCGTAATAAACGCCGGCGACGTTGTCGCCGAAGTGGGGGAAGGCCTCTTCGAATTGGGCCGCGCTAAAGATGTAGACTTCAAGTTTGCTCGGCGAGCGTTCTGCCGGCGCATTGGTCATGCGGCGCAGCAGGCCGTCGAACTGTTCGAGTTGCAGCGCTTGGTCGGTCGCCCGGCGCTCCGAGCCGGCGGCGTACACAACGAAGCCGGGCGTCTCGACCGATAGCCAACGCGACTGCGCCTGAGCCTGGGCGGTCAACGCCGTCCACGAGCACAAAACGGCGCCGATCAATGTAGCGATGCGCATGAACCCCTCCGCGGCCGGAAAGTAAATCCGGCCAGGGTGGGCGGCAAGTGTGAAGCGCCGCACGTCCCTGCGTCAGGCCCGCGTAAAGTGCATCACCCAATTTACCTCCCAGCTCACGCCGCCATCGGTTGAGAAGGCTTGCTCCCAACGTGCGGAATTGCCGGTGATGTTCGACCACTGAAAGTACACGCGGATCATTTGGCCGCTGAACGTATCGTCGCCTTCAAAGCGGCCGACGCCGTTGGCGAAGCCGCCCCGCACGGGCGGTTCGATGACATGGCTGCGTTCGTCGAACCACCAGATCGACCATTGCCGTGTTTCCGGGTTGAAGGCCCGCACGCCCATGGCGCGGTAAGCGCCGGTGGGAAGATCGAGCCAGTTGTCGTCCATGTTGCCGAAGCCGTTGAGCGTCGGGACCATCGTGCACGTTCCGTCGAAGTCATCCCAATCGCGCGAGCCTGCGAGTCGCTCCTTCAAGCGGTGATGACGGACAGTCCAGCTTCCGATCAACCAATCCCAGTCGTGACGGTGGCGTTCGAGGTCGTCGGCTTCAGTCATGTTGCATGCTCCGGTGTCCGCCCAGGACGAGCCCGGCGCTGCGATCGCTAGTGGCGTCTCGGCGGGTGGGGTTGGTCATGGCGCGAGGTATAGCTGCGCCTACCTGACACCCGGTGTCAGGTTTTAATCGAGCTCGCGAAATTCGTATTGATCGCGGATTCGCCAGTTGAAGTACTGGCCTTGCGAGGGCGCGGTGGCGAACTCGGAATAAACATCCGCGGGCAGGCCGAAATAGAGATACGTGCGGCCGGTCGTGAACGTCACCGCGAGGGTCTCCATCGCGGGATCGTAGATGGCGCGTTGGATCAGGCTCGATCGCGGCATGGGGCGAACATAAGAAAACGCGCCCGCTAGCGATAGCCGGGCGCCACGCGGGGTTCCGCATGGTGATGTTGGAATTGTCGTTTGCGCTGCTAGTCTCGCCGCACGGGGAGACGAATGGCGGGCGACCGACGTGATTCACGGCGCTGCGGTTGAGGCGCTCGCGCGCCGCTTCGGCTAGCTCAGAACCAACCCGATCATCACCGCGCCGTAGTGCCCAGCCGCGCCAATGATGACGCAGGCGTGCCAAAGCGCGCGGCGGAAAGGGATGGCGTGGTTCAAGTAAAGCAGCACGCCGCCTGAATAGGTGACGCCCGCCACGACCAGCATCCCGATCGCGAGCGGCGGCAATGTCGGCACGGCTGGCCCGAGGATCAGCACCGCGAGCCAACCGAACGCGAGGTAGATAAAACACCAAGCGCGGTCTGAAAGCCCGGTCGCGAAAACCTTTCCGGCCGCGCCGGCAAGCGCGGCGATCCAAATCGCGACCGTTACGATCACCGCGAAATCCGGCGGCAGCAGCTTCACTGTGAATGGGGTGTAGGAGCCGGCGATCATCAGGAAGATCGCGGCTTCATCGATCCGGCGCAGGACGCGGCGGTAACGAGATGGCTTGGTGAGATTGTAGATGGCCGAGGCGGCGAGCATCGCCATCAGGCACATCGCGTAGATGGCGCCGGCGGTCGCCATCGGCACGCCGCGATTAACCAAGGCGACTGCAACGAGAAGGCCGCCGCCAATCAAAGCTGCGAGGATGCCAACCGCGTGCACGATACCGTCGGCCGCATGTTCGGCCCGGTTCGGGTAGTGCTCTGCGAGCTCATGCTCGTCAGCGGTTAGGAGGTCCGAGAAAGCCATACCAGCAGCGTCTTCCTTCGAGTTCATCTGAGGGACGCCTCAGATATAGTTGTAGTTCCCCCGCCTTAATGTTGGATGATGGAAACCGCGATTTTCTTGCAACACAAGTCGTTGAGCTTGCGGCGTGCGCGCAACGCTACCCATGCGCGTGATGCGTGTTTCCCAGGTGGCGCGATTTTCGCAGCGCAGCTCACATGCCTGTTGTCCGTCCCAATCCTGTCGCACTGCGCGCTGAGGCGCGGGTGCTCACCGTTGCCGGCTTCTTCCTCTTGGGTGTTGGCTTTCCGATAACCTTAATCATGACCGCGATTGCGCTCGGTACCGGCGATGGCTCGCCGTTCGTCCCAGCCGCGATTGGCGCTCCGCCAATCATGCTCGGTTACCTCGCCTGCCACTTCGCCTCGCAGCGTATGGTCAAAGCGAAGGCGCTCGAGCACGTCGCCCGCTAAGCAGCGATGCAGCGCGATTGCTAATGTTCGCGCCAACGGTTGCGTGTCGTTGACCAAGTAATCGCATCGCTTCAGCCTCGATTAAGCGACCGCGCAGCAAGCTTGCTGTGCGTTGCTTTTCGGAGGCCGCATGGAAACCGAGTTCGCTTTGAGATTGCAGGGTTGGCGCTTAGCGACGGCCGAGGTGCTCTACTACATGCCCGACCATCCGGCACTGCTGCAGAGCTTTACCTGGCAGACTCTCGATCTCGCGCCGTCCTACCCGCGCATCCATAAGTTTCTTGAATTCTGGCGTGCCGAGATTCAGGCGGTGATCCATTCCGTGCGCCTAGCGAGCGGTGAGGAATTGGCGCCCGCCAAGGTCCGCAACGTCGCGACCATCCTCCACCATTAACCGGCATCACTAGATTGAGATTGGCGCCGCCGCCGATCGGCCTACATAAGGGTGATAGGGACCCGAATTTGGAGATGAGCCGCATGCGAATGCTTGCGCTTGCCGCTGTTGCTGGGCTGCTAGCCGCCTGCGCAACGGCCACGCCGTACCAACCCACTGAAACCGCAGGCTACGGGTTTCGGGAGCAACGGATCGAGGACAACCGCGTCCGCATCACTTTCCGCGGCAACACGCTGACGGATCGCGACACGGTCGAAACCTATCTGCTCTACCGCGCCGCCGAGGTGACGCTGCAGAGCGGCAAGGACTATTTCGTAGTCGTCACCCGCGACACCGAGGAGCATTCGCGGCTCCAGGGTGAGGGCTTCGGCAACCGCTATGGCTTCTCCTACTACGCCTTTCGTCCGCGCTTTGGCTGGTCACCTTGGTACGACCCCTTCTGGGATGAGCCAGCGCGCTACCGGGAAGTGACCCGCTACGAGGCCATCGCCGAGATCGCCATGTTCAACGGCCCCAAGCCTGCGAACCAGGCGGACGCCTTCGACGCCCGGGAGGTTCAGGCCAATTTGCAGGGCCGGATTACCCGTCCACCGGCCGCCGGGTAGGGCTCGCGTTTCCAGCGAAGCTCGGCTAGACGTGTCGCCCGCTCGGGCCTAGCCCGCGCCAGCGCGCACCCGTAGCTCAGCTGGATAGAGCACTGCCCTCCGAAGGCTGACGTCAAGGGGCTAGCGAAGACAATGGAAAGGAAAAAAGGCCGAAAGGTCAATGTGTTATAAACTCTGAAGTGTACCGTGAAAAGCCAAGCCAAACTCGCGTAAGCACCGCGTAAGCAGCTTGGGACGTGCGGTAGCGAAGGAGCGGATAGGCTGGCGTAAGGCAGGAATATGAACCGGCTTAACAAACCTGACCGAAGCCATGCGATTGAAGTCGTCTGAATCCGTTGACCGTCAAAGGTCGGTCGGGCTAGAAAAAATTCTGATGCACCCGTAGCTCAGCTGGATAGAGCGCCACCCTCCGAAGGTGGAGGCCACACGTTCGAATCGTGTCGGGTGCGCCAACCTCATTGAGGTTGTGGCGTGAATGCAACTTTCAACGCCGCGCCATTTCCGAACAAAACTGAGCACTCCTGCCGGAGTGGCCCCGCCGCCCATCACCAGCCGCGCCAGAACTTACTTTCTGCCGTGGATACGGATTTCCGTCATCGACTTCGACTTGGTCGATGACAGCACGCAGATAGGCGCGGCGGAAGGGAATCGGGCCGTTCCTGACGTTCTCGCGCATCAAGCTGGGGAAGGAGGCGATCTACTCTTCAGGGATCCGGGTTTCCGGGCGCAGTTCGGCGAAGGCGCGGTCGAGCGATGCCTTACCACTCACGCCTGCGCTCTCCCGGCACCATCTTGTCGTAGGCGTCCAGTTCAGGCTCAGCGTCGTCCATTGCAGATGGGCGAGCGTCTTCGAGCAGAAGCAGAGAGATAGCGAAGTCATATTGCTCGGCGAAGATCGTCATCTCGCGCGCCGGTTCCCGCAGCCAGGCACCGGCATCATGGTCTACGCCCGTTCGGCCATCGATCAGAAGGTCTTGTTTTGCGGCCAGTGACGCCGCCGGAATTTCGATCGGGCCGGCGCTGGTCTTGAAATACGCGCCCGTCTTGAGGGCAGACGCACTGGACCGAGCCCACAGGATATAGCCGTCCCGCGACACCACGAGAATTGCGCGTTTGGTGGTGTAGTGGAGCCAGCGCAGGACCGCTGCAATCAACGACACCCGGTAGCGGTCTGCACAGTGGGAGATTATGTCGAGATCGACCTTCGCCTGCTCAGGAATCTGACGCCTGAAATCATCGAGCGGCATCAGGAAGTTCGCGGCGAAAACATTGGCCTGGTGTTCAAGCTGGCCGTATTCCGAATCCCATGCGACCTGCTCCTGGCTGCAATAGAAGCCGTCAGGGTACGCAATGCGGTGCAGGAGGTAATGGCCGAACTCGTGCGCCAGCGTGAAGTTTATGCGGCCGAGCGATGCCATCGAACTGTTGTAGATGATTCCCCAGCCCTTCTTCCCAGCCGGAGCCTTGAACAGCGCGCCGTCGAACTTCGGCAGATTGTCGCCCTTGACGCTGATGATGGGGTCGTCGGGCCACTTCTTTGCCGTGTATTCCTTCGCGATCATCGGGATATCGATCGGGAATTGCTCGCCGCCCATCACCGCGTTCAGCAGATGGGTAATCTCGAAAGCCCAGCGCTCTGCGGTGAAAGGGGCTGTCATTCGTCGTCACCCATGAGATCGACCATCCGACGAATCTTGTCTTTCGTGCCGCGGTCCATGTTGCGGTACTTGCGGAAGAACGCCGTATCGGTTGCATCCTCGACCTGCACTTTGTCGGACGGATCGATCAGATAGTCGGCGGTGACGCCGAGAACAGCGGCTATCTTGGCGATCTTGTCCGCCGACGGGCGGGGGGGCTCTTTGTTCTCAAGCTCCCAGACGTAGCTTTTGCTGGACTCCGCCAGCTCCGCCAGTTTTTCGAGCGTGTAGCCTTTCGCTTTGCGCAGGGTCCGTATTTTGTCGCCGAGGGGCGTGGTCAAATTCTGTCTCCCGTGTTCTGGTAAGTTCAGAGTAGCAATACGGGAGATGCTTGACAACGCGTATCTAGCCTGCCTAGAATGTTCGGAGTAGACGTACTTCTGATTCATTCACTCCGAAGGATATCGAAATATGGTAGCACGACGTGGCCCTGAGACACATCATGTGGTTTCCAGCAACAAGGGCGGCTGGGACGTCAAGCGGGGTGGCGCTGAACGCGCCGCCGGTCATTTCGACACGAAGCAGGAGGCGGTCGATTACGGGCGGCAGGTCAGCCGTAACCAGCAGACCGAGCTGCGCATCCACAATCTGGATGGCCGGATCGGCCAGAGCGACAGCCACGGGCGCGACCCGAACCCGCCCAAGGGGTGAGACCGACGACCGCGCCGATCCGGCGCGGTCGTCTCATGTCGTCAGCGGCATGTGGAGAGCAACATTCAGTTCAAAGGATAGACAGCGATGGCCGAGCAGGACCCTTTCAGGAACACCGATACCCTCGACGAGGTCCTTCTCGATATTGCGGCGCTCATCGAGCTGAGCCCGCGCGACCGCCGAGTTGCCGAAAGCCGTTACCGGCGTCTGAAGACGCATCTGGAGCGTTCCGAGAGCCCGCTCGCCATCTATCTCGTGGACGGGGTCAGCCGCATCTATGCGCAGGGCTCGATTGCCTCAAGCACCACTATCGTCAGCGGCACGGAGGACGACCGGTTCGACGTGGATGCCATTGTCGAAATCGATGTGCCGGACCACTGGGACAACAGCTGCGCGCTCGACCTGCTGGAAGAGGCCCTGCAGGGATTTTCCGGTGTCGTCAAAATCGTGCGCTGCACGCGCTGCGTCCAGTTGCAGTTCCCCTTCATGCACATGGACGTGACGATCCTCGACAGGCGCGAACGGCTCGCCGTCGAGCGGGCGGGTGAAATCTTCCATTCGCCGGACAGCGGACCCGACGCGCGGGTGCCGTCCAACCCCTGGGGATTCACCGGCTGGTTCCGGGGACAGGTTGGCATCGGCCAGGCGCTCTTTATCGAACAGCTGCGCCGTCACCGCGAGACCCTCTCGAAGAGCCGCCTCATGGTTCTTGACGAGGAGGAAGGGCGAGTAGTCGCCAAGGCAGACCAGCACGATCTTCCGCCCGTTATCCCGAGCGCCCTTGATGCGCAGGAGGCTGTCGCGCTGAAACTGCTCAAGCGCTTTCTGAATTTGCGCTACGAGGATTCGCCACTGCCGCGCCCGCCGTCGATCTACCTGACCAAGCGGGCGGGTGACGTGGGCTATTTCCCGCAGGGTCTGTCGGTACAGCTTTACGCTCTGGCCGAATCGACGGCTAAAATTCTCCGTCATCATCTCGCCGACGGTACACGCCCGCAGGAGGAAAACCCCTCCTATCGGCCCGACCTCATCAATGACCGGTGGCCGCGTGCGGACGCGCTGGTCAGGGATATGAAGGGGCTCGCGGAGCAGCTGGAATATCTCGCCGACCGGCTCAGTCACATGGCGACAGCCTCGCTTGCCGAGATTGCAAAGACCATTGACGAGCTGTTTGGGGAGAGGGTCGGCAAGGAGCAGCGCGACGCCCTCGCAGCGCGTTATGATCGACGCAGCAGCCCCGCCGTCGTGCTGTCCGAGCCGCGCACCGGGGCAATCTTTGCGCCCGCGATTGTCGCCGCCCCTGAGCGCCTGCGGGAAGTGCCCCGTCACAATTTCCATCCCTTCATAATCGGCGGTGAGGATAAGGAATAGCGCGTTGCAGCGCCGCTCGTCCGATGCGCAGTTGAAAGCGATGGCCACGCAGTGGCCTGACTTCAACGGCAAGAAGCTGGCTGACGGCACGCTGATCTGGATCGGACCTCTCAGGCCGAAGGCGCGGTTCTACACGCTGTCCATCATCTGGAAGCCGGTGGTGATGTCGCTGCCCTATGTGATGATCGACGATCCGCAGTTGGAGCCACGGCCCGGCGGCACGTTCGCGGAAATTCCGCACCTGATCTTTTTTGCCGAGAAGCCGGAACAGTCCGGGCTCTGCCTGTTCGATCCTGAAGGCAGGGAGTGGACGCCCGCCGACCTGATCGCGGCGACGACATTGCCGTGGACGGCCGAGTGGCTCGCCTATTACGAGCTGTGGCACCTGACGGGCGAATGGCTCGCTCCGGGTGTCGGCTATGAAAGCGTCGCGCGGATGCATGCCGCTGAGGCCCGGACTGTGAAGGAGATACTGGCTGATGTTCACTGACCGCCGCGCGAACAGTCTTGCGGTGCGGCGTGTGCGCCAGCCTTGGCCGAAGGAAAAGCCGTTCAGGATTCTGTCGCTCGATGGCGGCGGCATCAGGGGCGTCTACACGGCGGCCCTTTTGCAGCGTTGCGAGGAGGAGTTCGGCAGGGGCGAGAACCTGGCGCGCTATTTCGACATGATCGCGGGCACATCGACTGGTGGGATCATCGCGCTGGGGCTCGGCCTCGGGATTTCGACCGCCGATATCGTCGCGTTCTACCGCGACGATGGCCGCAAGATTTTTCCACCACTTCCGCTGCGCCTGTCAGGAAAGGTGCGGCAGCTTTGGAACTGGGCTTTCGGTCCCAAGCTCAACCACGAAGAACTGGATGCGGCTCTCAAGCGGCGCTTTCGCGAGCACCTGCTGGGACAGTCGTCGGCGAGACTTGTCATTCCGGCCTTCATGATGCCGAAGACGGAGATCGCGGTTTTCAAGACCGATCATCATGCTGATTTCAGGAACGATCACCTGACGCCGATGTGGAAGGTGGCGCGGGCAACGTCGGCGGCACCCACCTATCTGAAGGGTCTTGAGCATGAGGAGAGCGGGCGCATCTTCATCGACGGCGGCGTGTGGGCGAACAACCCGGTGATGGTCGCCATGGTCGATGCGCTGTCCGCCTACGACCTCGCCTTCGACCAGATCGACATTTTCAGCATCGGCACCGGCAATGCGCCGTTCGAGCTGAGTAAGCCCGACGTGTTCCGGGGGCTGGTGGCGTGGCGGGAAGCCATCAAAGCGGCGATGTTCCTGACCAGCGACAATGCGACGGCGCAGGTTAAACTGCTGCTGGGACCGGACCGCTGCCTGCGGCTTGAGCCCTCGGGCGCAGATGCCTGTATCGAGATGGATGATTATGACAGCGCTTTCGCGCGGCTCCCGGACCTTGCGGGGCGGGATTTTGAGGCGACGCGCGAAGAGATAGCGCGCTTTTTCAATTGTACCGTCACTCCGCGTGAGCGGCACTATTCTGCTCTTTGAAGCTTTGATTTACGGGCGGCGGTGTTGCCCCCGGCCTTTGCCGGGCGGGCTCTATGGCTCTCGCCACGGAGTTGTTGTCTCCGCCCATGTTGGGTGACGATCCCTTGCACTTGTTTGACGAACGGTGCTGAAGGGAAGTGAAGGGGCCAGGGCGGGCGCGGCCCGCCCTCCCTCGGCGCGCCTTCTTTGGCCGGGCAGGATCGCGTCCCTCCGCAGGGCGGTGCGCCCCGCGCTTTCCGCAATCCGGCCCGCCACGAACCCGTACCGTCCCGGACCCACCCGCTCTCGGCGAGGGCCAGGGGTGCTGCCGCACCCGCCACCAAGGCACCCCCGGCTGAACGCCGGAATGAAGACGTTAGGATATTCTCCTCCCTGCAGTTCGCAATTTTGGAGAAATTCAGGTATTTCACTATACTTTGAACTATCGATATATTTCGTCACGGAAAATTCGCATATATCGCGAATTTTCGTGGTATGATCAGAGTATGGAATCGCACGTTTTGCCGCCCGGAAGAGCCCGCCTGGCCGCCGTCATGAAGACAGCGGGGGCGGTCGTGCGCATCGAGCATGCCGAAAAAGCCCTGCGTGTTTCACGGACCGAGGCCGCCAAGCTCCTTTCCCGGTGGGCCGGACAGGGCTGGCTCAGAAGGGTCGGCGTCGGCGCTTATGTGCCCGTGCAGCTGGAATTTCTTGATGCCGATCAGGTCGTGGACGATCCGTGGATTCTGGTGCCCGTGCTGTTTGACCCTGCCTATGTCGGCGGCCGGACCGCTGCCGAGCATTGGGACCTGACCGAGCAGATTTTCCGGGACATCGTCGTTTACACCGCGCGGCGTGTAAATCGCGCCGTAGTAGAGCGGCAGGGGGCCATTTTCTCGGTAAGGCATATCGGAAAAGAGCGGATGTTCGGCACCCAGGCCGTCTGGCGCGGCCAGACGAAGATCGACGTGTCGGACATTCACCGCACCATCGTCGACATGCTCGACGATCCGGCGGCCGGCGGCGGCATCCAGCATGTGGCCGACTGTTTCGGCCAGTACATGCGCCGCCCCGACCGGGATACGGCAAAGCTCGTGAGTTATGCTGAACTGCTCGGCAACGGGGCTGTCTTCAAGCGGCTCGGTTTTCTGGCTGAGCGCAACAAAGACGGCGCGGAGCTTGTCGCAGCGAGCGCGGCCCACCTGACCAAGGGCAACGCCCTTCTGGACCCTGCTCTGAAGTGCCCCCGTCTAGTGACGCGCTGGCGCCTGCGTGTGCCCGATGACTGGCTGGCCGAGGGCCGTGCATGATCGGCAAGCGCGAAATACTCGATGTTGCGGCGACCGTAGGCCTGAACCCGCACGTTGTGGAGAAAGACTACGCGCTCGGCTGGGCGCTGGCGGGCATTTTTGCGCACCCCGAACTGGCGGAGAGCTGGGTCTTCAAAGGCGGCACCTGCCTGAAGAAATGCTATTTTGAAACCTACCGCTTCTCTGAAGACCTCGACTTCACCGTGCTCGATCCGGCCCATCTCGACGGGGCCTTCCTGAAGCGTGTCTTCAGGGAGATTTCCGCGTGGATTTACGAGCGTACCGGCCTTGAGTTCCCTGCGCAAAGCCAGGACTTTGAAATCTTCGCCAACCCGCGCGGCAACCCCAGCTGCCAGGGAAAGCTCAGCTATCGCGGCCCTGTGTCGTCGAGTTCCGGCGGGCTTCCGCGCGTAAAGCTCGACCTGACGGCCGACGAACGCATCGTGCTCGCGCCCGTGCGCGTGCCCATCTTTCATCCTTACAGCGACGCCCCGGCCGACGGCATCACCGTTCTCTCCTATGCCTATGAAGAGGCGTTCGGCGAGAAGGTCCGCGCCCTCGCCGAAAGGACGCGGCCGCGCGATCTTTACGACGTGGTCAACCTCTACCGGAACACCGAAGCGCGCCCGTCGCCGTCCGTCCTGATGGACGTGCTGCGTCAGAAATGCGCCTTCAAAGGTATCGAAGTGCCGCGCGCCGGCGATCTGGACGGTCACAAAGGTGCGCTTGAAGGAGCCTGGCAGCATATGCTGGGGCACCAGCTGCCGGCGCTGCCCCCGGTCGACGCCTTCTGGGATGTCCTGCCCGAGTTTTTCGGCTGGCTTGAAGAGGCCTGTGCGCCCGCCATACCGGCGGCCTATGTGTCCGCTGCGGGCGACACCGTGATTCGCGAGCCCACGCTGCGCCTCCCTCTGCGCGCGTCTTCACAGGCAGCCCTGGAAATTATCCGCTTCGCCGCCGCCAACCGGCTTTGTGTCGATCTTGCCTACGATGGCAGAACGCGCCGCATCGAGCCCTATTCCCTGCGGCGCACGCAGGACGGCAACATCATCCTTCATGCGTGGAGCGTCGAGAGCGACGAGCACCGGAGCTATCGTGTTGACCGCATCCAGGGCGCAGAGGCCACCAGCCAGATTTTCTCGCCGCGATACGCCGTAGAACTGACGCCCTCCGGCCCCGTCATCATCCCGCCGACTGCTCATACAGCGGCTCCCCGGATCGCGGCTCCGTCGCTCCGGCCTGCGCGTCCGACCGCTCCGCGCCGGACAGCACAGTCGTCATCTGCTCCGACCTACGTCTATCAATGTCCCTACTGCCAGAAGAAGTTCAAGCGCAAGACGATGACAGGTACGCTTAACGCCCACAAAGGAAGCAGCGGCTACGCATGCCCGGGGCGCAGCGGCGTGTACGTGAAAACAGAATACTAAAAACCCCTTTGCAGGCAGCCGTGATGGACCAGGACGCAATTGAAACCATTCTGAACGCTGCCCTCGATACGCTTTATGCTGGTGACCAAAAAATGATTGTTGTGGATGTTGCGGAACGGGCGCTATGCGCGCGCCTGTCCGCTATCCTCCAAAATTCCTTCCCGGAACACGCCGTCCACGCCGAATACAACCGGCACGGGGTTTACCCCAAAGAGATCGACCTGCCGAATGCCGACGGCGTTCCCACCAGCACGCGCGTGTTCCCCGATATCATTGTCCACCAGCCAGGCCATGACGACGAAAACATCCTCGTCATAGAGGTCAAGAAGTCGACGAATGTCCTGCCCGATCAGGCGGACATTCGGAAGCTTGAAAAGCTCAAGGAGCAGATCGCCTACCGCTTCGCCGTTTTTTTGCGGCTGCCGGCGGGAGAGGCCGCGGAGCGTGCGAATGTGCGCATGATATGGGTCTGACGAATCCTTGCGCACCCCCTCGTCAGCGTGGCACCGCGCCCCGGATGGTCTTGCGGACGAAGAACGGAAAATTTTTATATTGAAAAAACAATCACATACGAGTTCCAAGTTTCATCTCGTCCGGCGTGCCAACCTCATTGAGGTTGTGGCGTGAATGCAACTTTCAACGCCGCTCCATTACCATCAGCGCACTGGCAACGCTCGTTTGGGCAGTTGCAAACTCAGCTTCGCGCGGGTTCTGTATAGTGTCGCTTGACGCTATTCAGTTGCGCCGCTAGTCTCAACTATGAAGATCAGAAATGTAGTCCACGAGGGGCTGTGCCGGTTCATCGAAGACGATGACGCCGCCAGTCTTCAGTCCGACTTCGCGTCAAAGGTGCGGCGGATCGTCTCTTTCCTCCAAGACATGGAGCGGG
>Ga0163151_10000300_pt1 | contig 88542 bp, 83 predicted proteins | sample OliLakLV19MP5IB2_FD_145596 | JGI IMG/M metagenome (GOLD analysis project Ga0163151, IMG submission 145596) | Freshwater microbial mat bacterial communities from Lake Vanda, McMurdo Dry Valleys, Antarctica - Oligotrophic Lake LV.19.MP5.IB-2 | ecosystem: Environmental > Aquatic > Freshwater >...
CGGAGGATCAGGCCGCGTGAGCTCTTGGAGTGGGTGGATCGGCTGCCGGACGCTTCGTGAGGTCGCTCGGACGAGCGGACGCTAGGTGTCCGCTCGCGCGAAAAGGACAGCCAACTGGGTCAGTTTCTCCGGAGGACAACGATCTCGACGCGTCGGTTCCTGGCCTTCTCCACGTCCTTCGCATTGCCCGCGATCGGATCGTACTGCCCATGACCTGCGACGATGCACCGCTCGTCAGCCACTCCGCAATCCTCGACCAGGAAGCGCAGGACCGCCATCGCGCGCGCTACGGACAGGTCGCGATTCGAGGCGAACCCCGACTTCTTGATCGGGTCGGCATCCGTGTGGCCTTCGACGCTGAAGTTCGCGTCGGGGTATTCGCGCTTCAGCGTCGACGCGACCTTCTGCAGCGCCTTGCGACCGTCTGCCGAGAGCTCGGACTTGCCCGACGCGAACGTGATCGACGCGGGGATCGAGAGGACCATATTGCCGTCGCGCAGGCCGTAACTGACGCCCACGGAGTCGAGTTCCGGGAACTTGGCCGCGGGAGCGTCCTTTTCTGGTTCGAACGCAGCAGGCTCGGTGCGCGTGTCGGAGTCGGCCAACTGACCGAGCGCCTCGTCGCGGCTCGAAGCGAGGCCCTGCATCTGGCTCTTCAGGCGGGCTCGCTCGTCGCGCAAGTCGCGGATCGTCGCGTCCTTTTCGTCGAGCGCGCGCTGATGGGATTGACTCGTCACGCACGCGCTGAAAAGCGGCACGACGAGCACGAGCGGAACGAGACGCGCGCAACGCGCGAGTGACTTCTGGAACATCGGATCGACCCCCCTCGATGCCGGAACGCGCATCGCGCCGGCATGGACTGACACGTTCACCTCGGGATCCCGCTTCGACGACGCCGATCGGCGCCGCGAACCCCGCGCCTCGAGGGCGTCACGGGATCCACCTCGCGACATGATTCCAAGCGAGCAGTGCGATTCCAATGCCCAATGCGAGGTAAGGACCGAACGGCAGATAACGCCCGGCGATTCGAGCGATGTTCAGGTGACGCGGAATCGACGCTCGCCGACCTCGCGTCCGTGCACGGCTCCGAAGAAGCGCGAAGAACCGCAGCATGTTCATCAGACCGACAACCGAAGCGACGAGCGATCCGAGCACCAACGCGAAGAGGGCGCCTCCAGGTCCGACGAATCCCCCGCCCGCCGCGAGGAGCTTCACGTCACCGAACCCCATCGCGTCGCGGCCGTAGGCCTTGGATCCGACGATGCCGATGCCCCACAGGATCCCGCCGCCGACCACGATGCCCGCTGCGCATCCGAGCAGCGCCGCAGCCGGACCGACAGGCGCGCCGGGGCCGGCCATCCACTGGGCGATCCACGTGTGCGCATGGAGTTCGGGCACGAGGAGCGACGCGATCGGCGCCAGCACGATGCCGCCGATCGAGACCTCGTCCGGGATCTCGAAACGATCGAAATCGACGGCGGTCGCGACGATTAGCCCGGAAATGACCACCGACGCGACGAGTGCGAAACCAACTCGGTCCGGGAACGCGAGCCAACCGACGAGCGCCCACAGACACGCATTCGTGGCCTCGACGAGCGGGTAACGCCACGGGATGCGCCAGGCGCAGGTGCGACAGCGTCCACGTTGCACGATCCAGGAGACGAGCGGCACGTTTTCGCGCCAGGTCAGCGTCGTGCGACACCTCGGACACCGCGATCGGCGCGGCTTCGAGATCGTCTCGTCCTCGAGCGGCCAGCGATGGATCGCGACGTTCAGGAACGAGCCCACGAAGAGCCCGAGTGTCCCCCACAGGATGGCCCAGGACTCCCGCGGCCAGTCGAGGAACATCAACGGTCTCCGCCTGCGAATTCGCGCCAAGCGAGGCGCACGGAATCGACGAACGGAGGTCGCCAACGACCGCCGGGTTCGACGACGAGTTCGATGAGGATCTGGATCGAGCCGGGTCGCGCGAGCAGTTCGGGCGAGTCCACGGCGGCGAGGTCTTCGGGTGCGGTCGGCGGGCGCGCGAGCTCGGGGACGTACCGCACGCTCCAGCGTCCCCCCTCGCCATCTTGACGGTCTCGGTTCGACCGCAGGTTCGATCCACGCGCCTCGGCCTCGAGCCACTCCGCGACCGAGCCACGCGACGGCAAGGGGCCCGAGAGAACGGCGAAACGCAGCGGGGATCGCAGCGGATTTTCGGTGGGCGGATCGAGCTCGAGTTCCTCGACGATCGATGCCGTGAGACCCGGTCCGCCGCCTTCTCCTAGACGGAAGACTTGGGCCCCGAGCGCTGAAACCACCGAACCGGACACGCGGATCCGACCACCTGCGACAAGGAGCAGCGGCGTCGACACGTCGATCTCACCCTCGACGACGAGATCGCCCCCGGCCACGAGGATCGTCCAATCCAACTCGCGTGCCGCGACCGACTCGGGCGTCGCGAGCACTTGGTCGATCCAATTCGAGAGCGTGCCGGACGCGAAGTGCATCGGCGATCGGCCGCTGCTCCGCCGTTCGAGCCGGCCGCCGATCCGAAGGGTCCCTTGCGTGCGCAACACCACCGGTCCGGGAGCGTCGCTGAGGCGACAAGTCGACCCCGGCGGCACGAAGGCGCGGATCGCGGCGAGATCGCGGAAGGTCTGCGGACCGACCAATTCGATATCACCCTGACGTCCGTCGCCGGCCGCCTTCGGGAACCGGACTTCGACGCGACCACTGTCGCTCCACGCGGCGGTGCCGTCGGCGCCCGGCACAGCGAGCGTCGAACGCAGCCGCGTGTCCACGAACTCCTCGAGCCATACACCGCGACCCTCGTCGCGGCCGAGCTCGGCGACGGGGATTCCGACGAGGACGAGCGCGGGCTCCCACAAGGGATGTCCGCCGAGATCGCGCGGTGCCCCGCGCAACGTGCGGGGGATCGCGATCGGGAGTGGCGGCAATCCGCGCGCGAGTTGCAACACCGCGATGTCCAACGTGGGAACCTCGGGATGGAACACGAGGCGCCACGGCCCGGTCGAGAGCCGTGTGACCGGGCTCAGTTCGACGAGCGCGGCGCGCGGCTCGCGCTCCCACGCTTCCGCCGGCGCCGACGATCGAACCCACGCCGGTCGCGGACGCGCCGCGGCCTGGGGCTCGTTCTCGAGAAGTCGCACGCGCAAGCGCACCTCGGGACCTTGACGCGGGCGCAGGCCAAAGGCGCCGTCGACCAGCGAGGCCGGATCCAGTGGCTCTTCGCAGCGCAGGTAGATCGCGTCGAGAGGTTGGATTGGATAGCGCAGTTCGGGCCCGCCCTGCGGAGCGGGGAAGAAGCGCAACGGTCGCACGCGATCGGGATCGCGATCCTCGAAGCACGGTCCGCCCCGACCCTCGGCGTCGATCGTTCGGAAACTCCAGCGGTACGTGGAAGCGAGGGGCGCGCCATCGACGCTGCGCAGTCCGTCCGGACGCGGGAAACCCGCGATCACGACGTCGTAGCGCGCGCCCGGGGAGTAGCCGCCGTCCGCGAGATCGGGCGCAAGGACCGGCGCCGGTACGAAGCGCACGCGCGCACCCTCGACAACGAGGCGACCGCGAGCCGGCACGCCGTCGGCACGAACGATTCGCACGCTGTCCTGTGTCACCGAAGTCCGATCCACTTCGGTCGAGAAGTGGAAGACCAGGTCCTCGTTGAGCCGGACCGCCTGTTCGGTCTCCGGGCGGGTCAGGCGATGGATCATCACCTCCGGCGGCGCAGCCGGTGCGGGTCCACACGCCGCGAGCGTCAAAACGCAACCAGCCACGCGCATCGCGCGCATCTGAGCACAACACCAGAGCCCGCAGAAGCACGAGAGGACCGGAACAACGCCTGGAAGGGCTGGATTCAGCGGACCGGGTCGGCCGGAAACGCGGGACGTGGGTGCAAGTCGGTGACGGTAGCAGCCCGTGGTGAAAGTTTACGTCGCGAGGCTGAACACGCTCGAGCGATGCAAGGAAGGCGACGGAAAGGCGGCGGAGGTGGCCTCTACGGCCACCGAGCACGACTTTCCAAGCCTGACGCCGCAGCGCGCGAGGGTGTTCAGCCGCAGTAGTGACTATCACCACGGGCTGCTCGTGGGGTGATTCCGAAGTTCGCGGCATAACTCAAGCTGAATGCTGCCTGCCTGGCAAGGCGCAGCGACGACGCGGGTTCGCTGCATCCCTCGGAGGAGGCGCAACGGCGCCAGGGAGACGCGGGCGGCCCGACTTTGGCTGCGTACTTCCGGCTCACCCCACTAGGGAGTGCGTCAGGAATTCGCACCCAAAGTCGCCCTGAATGCGACTCCCACGCAAGGCGGCGCGACGACGCGGGTTCACTGCGACCCTCGGAGGAGCGCCAACGCCGCGGGGGAGTCGCAGGCGGGGTGAGTTTGGGTGCGAATTCCTGACGCACTCCACGAGGCCGACGCGGATGCAGTCCGTCCGAGGGCGAAGACCGGCCGAGCTCGCTCGCGAAAGTGCTGTTGCCCTCCACGACTCGTGGGGCGAGCGACCTCACGCCACCAGCGCGGCGCCAGCGCTGGACTCACGGGCGCGGGACTCACGGGCGCTGGACTCGCGGGCGCGGGACTCGCGGGCGCGGGACTCGCGGGCGCGGGACTGACGGGCGCTGCCTGCGCCGCGCGGTCGGCGCGACGCAGCCAGAGTGCGAGAGTCGTAGGACTCCCATGCAACGCGCCGACCGTGGTTAGGCGGCGCGTCGCCTGCACAACGCGAGTGGGACTGCGCGAACTCGGGCCGCCAGCGCCGCGGGGGGGCTGTACCCCCTGCGTCGATCAGAACCGGAACGGGACCCGCAAGAATTCGATCGAGGGCACCGGCGTCGTCGCCGAAAGCGTCGAGGTGCCGAGGTCGAACGAGACACGGAAGCGGAAGAACCGCAGGGCCGCATTGTTCGGATCGGTGTTGAGGTCTTCGATGTCCGTCACCCACAGCGTCGCCGCGGCTGCATCCGGTGCGCCGAGGGCGTTCACGGAAGTCGCCTGGAACTCGAACTTGACCTGGACCGGGTCCGGGAGAGAGTCCTGGGTCCCCGAAGTGCGCACGCGGAAGAACCGCGGGCGGATCGAAACGCTGGCCGAGCCCGTGGTCGGGATCCCGTTCAGCGGCATGCCACTGTTGGCGACGAACACGCGCAGCAGTCCGCTCGTTTCGTCGTAGCTGGCCGAAGTCGCATCGAAGTGGAACACCGAGGTGCCCACGACGAAGCGCACGTCGAAGGCGCGCAGGAGCGCCGGGTTCGCCAAGTAGACGTCGTCGAGGACCGTCGTGCCGTCGAAGACGATCGCACGCTTGTCGGCAGTGATGAACGGCGTGCTCGGTGACGTCGTGACCGTCTGCGTGCCGGTGCCCGTGAGGATCGAGGGGAGTTCCATCTGCGTTGCACCGCTCCCAGCACCCGTCTTCAAGACTTGGCCCGCGGCGTTGACACCATCGAAGAGGAACGCGGTCGTCTCGGGAACGGTCGAGGTCGGCGACACGCTCGTCGCGCCGAGCGCGATCCACTGTGACTGGGCCTTGGAGAGCTTGCCGAAGCTCGGCAAGAGCTGGTTCCAAAGCAACGGAGTGTTCACGTTGCTCGAGTTGTTCGCCGCACCGACGCCAGCACGAATCGTGCTGCCGACCGGATTGGGTTTCAGGGCCGCGAAGAGGGTGTCGCCCAAGAAAACGGGAACGAAGATGTCGGCGAGCGTCGGAGCGTGGAGCTGGATGACCCCCGGCCCGCCATCTCCGCCGCAACCCGGGATGCCCTCGGCCAGCGTTTGCCCAGCCGGGGGACCAGGCCCACCGGCCGTGTTCCCTACTGCGGCGAGCGCGCACGGCGCGGGAGTCGACACCCCGCCACGGTCCAGCGCGTAGTGGTCGCGCGGCAGACGATCCTGCAGCGGGCCGGTCTCGACACCGTTGGGTCCGGCGCCGCCGTTACCGTTGCTGCCCTCGCCGCTCTGGCCGCCGCGGGTCCAGATACCGCCCTTGTCGCGCTCCAGGGCCTGGTTCGTGCGCACTTGGCTGAAGTCGATGCGGCCTCCGACTTGGATGATCACGTGACCGCCCGAACCGCCGCCCGAACCGCCACCGACGCGATTGACTCCGCTCGTGTTCTCGCCGCCGCCGCCGGTCCCACCGCCGGCGTCGATGCGCCCGTTGGCACCGAAGCTGACGTTACCCAGGCACAGGATGGTGAGCGAACCGCCGGCTCCACCGCCTCCGGCACCCTTCTCGTCACCGGCGGTCGTCCACATCAGATTCGGGAACGTCGCCGAGGTCACGCTGTTGCCACCCCCGCCGCCGCCAGCACCGGCCCAGGCTTGGCCGAGCTCGCCACGGATGATCGAGGAGCCGGCGCGCATGAGCCCGAAGAAGTCGTTGGCCGGGTTCACGTCCAGGAACGGGCGCGGACCCTTCAGGCCACCACGCGGACGTTGGGCCGGACCGCTGATCGCGCCACTGGCCTGCAAAGCACCTGGATTCCCGTCCTCGGCGTCGAGGCCGACGATGCGCTGGTCGGGGCAGGAGTTATCGTTGAACGGAGCGGTGAGCGTCAAGAGAGTCATGGGGGCTCCCAAGGAGCCACCACCACCGCCCGCACCACGCCGTAACTCGAGACTCGCGCCCGGGTTGTAGCCCGTCTCGCCACCGCCGCCACCGCCGGCGAGTTGACCGAACGCACCATACCCGGCTTCGCCCGCCGGCGTGGATTGGTTCGTGAGGATGTTGCCCGTGCCGCCGCGGCCACCACCCGCTTGCCCGGCGCCCCCGGGCTCGGGACTGCCCGTCGTGCTGAACGTCACGACCCCGCGGCTGCTGGTTCCACGAACGGTCACGCGACCGTTGATGACGACGTTGCCCGACGCGCGAATGACGCAGGCCTTGGTACCGCGGATCTCGAGCAGGCTCCCCGCTTCGATCGTCACATCGCGCACATCCACCTGCCCGCTGACGATGGTTTGCGTCGCCGTCTGCTGGTTGTTCTGGATGATCGAGAAGTCCGTGCTCAGGATCGTCGGGCTGCCGCCAGCCAACGGCACGACGCGCCAATCGAAGTCCCCACCGGGCCCGCCCGTTCCGCCGAAGGCGAAACCAGCGGCGAGGACACCGTTGTCACCCCAGATCGCAGCCGGAGCATCGAGCAGGGCCGCGGTGTCTTGAACCGATCCCTCGGTGCCTCCGGGGATCGTGAACGTCTCGAGGAACTCGTCCTGGAGCGGATCGCCGGGAACCGCGTCCGCAGTGAGCGTGTCGGCGACCAAGAACGAGGCCACGGGGAGGTCGAGCAAGTTGCCTTGACCGACGAGGTCGCGGAAGCTCGCGGCCATGGACACCCGAACGACGCGCCCGAGTGGCAATATGCCTACCGGAGTCACGCGGACCTGAGCTCCTCCGCCGACGCAGTTCGAGACGAGCTCGACGTCATGCGCGATGTCGATCCAACCCTCGGTGCCGCTGCCGCAGGCGCCGTTCAGCAGCGAGCAGTACTCGAGCCTCACGGTCTCTGCATTGATGTTCGAGGCCGAGGGATCGACGGGTTGGTCGATCTCGAGCACGATCGCGACTGCGCTCGCGGAGATGCTGTAGAGGTTGAGTGGCGCTTCGTAGCCCGGGACGTAGACCTCGGCCCCCAGCGCGGCACTATCGCCCACAGTGCGCTCTTGGAAGACGAAACGTGCCGTCGAGTCGTTGCCTTCTTCGACGTAGCTGAATCCACCGGTCTGAGGAACCGCCTCACCCGGCTGTGGCATCCAGATGCGCGCCAGCGGCGGGGTGCCCTCGACGTCATCGAAGAGCACCGCGAGGTTGTCGGAGTCCGGCGTGACGATCTCGACAGTCAGTCCGAGCGTGAGGGATTCGCCGTTCACAGACCGCACCGTGGCGCCGCCCGTCGTGGACGAAACGAGGTTCACGATGTAACGCAGCCCGCCCGGTTGAAGGCCCGCATCGGTGAAGTTGTCTTCCGTCGGGCACGTGGGTTGGAACACGACGGTGTTCGGATCGCTCAACGAGAAGGAACCCGAAGCGGGTGCTCCACCGACCTGGGACACGCTGATCGTGTTCAGGTTCACGGAACCGAAGTCGACTGGCTTCGAGAACTCGAACGTCATCGCCCGGTTGATCTGCCAGGTCTGGTTCTGGTTCAGGTTCGATTCCACGAACCGGAAGGAAGCGGACCCGCCGGAGCCGCTGCCGCCGCCGCCGCTGCCACCACCGCCGCACGCGGAGAAAGTGGTTGCACAGACCACGGCCAGCACGAACTTCTCGCGCTTCCAGAACGAAGAGGAGGAGTTGAAGGTCATGTCGTTCTCGTGATCGTCGGAGAGGAGGTCGGAGCGAAACAGGAGGTGGGTCGGCAGGACGAGTGTGTTCGTTCACCACAGGGGTGAACGAGGTGACTCGCGGATCGATCGAAGCCCGAGCGTCAGGGGAGGCTCGGCGGGTGGTCGAGGAAACGAGCTCGAGGGCCTGAGCCCCGTCAGCCCGATTCCGGTCGGGCTCCGGGAGCGTTCGCACGAGGCGAGGCTCCCGTAGCTCCGTCCGATCACTCGCGGTAGGTGATACCCAGGGCCGACAAGGTCGGCGCGAGATTCGTCGCCGCGTTCGAAACGAACGTGAGGCGCATTTGGAAGAAGCGCGCACCCGGCTGGATGCCGTCCGGGCTGCTGATCAGCGCCATCGTGTTCCGCCAGGTCGCGATGTTCTGGAAGTAGGTGGGCTGCGCTCCCGTCGCTTCCCCGTAGGCGTTCAGCAAGTCCGCGTTCCAGCGCAGCGCGGTGCTGGTGGCTGCGTTCGCACCGCGGAAAGCCAGTTGGATCTGCGTGCCGGACGGTTGATCGGCCGCGACCGGTTCGATCAAGGGCTCCATGTAGCGAGCGCCCGAGCTGCCCGAGTCGAACCAGTTCGAGAAGGCACGGCTGACGCGGATCACGATGTCCGCCGCACCGATGTAGAAGGAGTTGTCGACCGGGAGCGTGGCACCGCCCGGGGTCGGCGTCGAGTTCGGGTTGAACCCGCCGAGCGCGATGTCTTGGAGATCCGGTTCCCGCGTGACGAGGCCGTTCGTGCTCAACCCGCCGGTCGAGAACGCGCGGAAGTTCGGTCGCGAGGAGTTCGCCGCGGCGAGCGAGATGTCGAACGAGTTCGCACCCGTGATCGCCTCGTTCGGGTAGCAACGGAACTCCATCAGCAGCGGCAGTCCGATGCTCGGGACTTGGCCGGCGATGAAAGCCGGCGGGTCCGGAGTCCCGATCGGGGGCAGGATGTCCGGAGCTGCGTACGTCACGTCGACACCGCGTCCGTTCGGTCCACCGCGCGCGAGGACCGAGGTGTTCCGCCACGTGTAGTAGGAGCGCTTGTCGGCGGCCACGTTCCGGTTCAGCGGCCAGGGCATGACCGTGGTCCCGGTCGCCGTCACGATGGCGTTGATCGGCTGGATCAAGTAACCCGGCGTACCGAATGCACCGGGGTGCACGGTGCGCAGCGGATCGTTCGCCGTGTCGAGGACGTTCTGCGAGAACGTCGGATCGATCCCGGAGTTCGGGAAGATCGGCAGGAGGTTGGCATCGATGGCCTCATCCGGGATCTTGAAGCTCGTCGCGAGTCCGATCTCGAAACGAGGGATCGTGTCGGAGACCACTGCGCCACCGGCCGGGCCCCAGTACAGGCCCTCGATGTCGAGGTTGAAGAACTGCTCGTCGAGGAGAGCGAAGCCGACATCGCAGTACCGCCACAGCGTCTGGAGCTTGGAGCCGTAGCGCGAGATCGGCGTTTGGACACCGGTCGCGAAGGGCACCATGAGCGACGGAATCGCCTGGGTGCGGTCGGCCGCGACTTGGAAGCGCGTGACCGGGCGCGGTCGGAGCAACTCGTTCAGGCCGTCGATCAGGAACTCTCCGCGGAACTCGGGCAAGTCGAAGCCGGGGAAGTCCGGGTCCGAGACCGGCGGCGCGGCTTCCGTGCCCGGCACCATGTCCGCCGTGTCGAACCGGAACACGAAGCCGTCGGTGCGCTGCTCGGCGGCCGTCGAGTCGAGTTCGAAGCCGACGATGCCGTCCGAGGCCGCGGTACCGGAAGTGGCGAACGTGACCTCGAGACCGTTGCCGGCGAGGTCGCGGACGCCGGGGCTCGTTCCGGTCGGCACGGAGAGCGTCAAGTAGAGAGCTTCGCTCCGGCCCGTCGTGTGGTTGAACGGCAGCGTCGGGCGGAACTTGAACTCACGCAGGTCGGGGCTGCCGGAGACGCGGCCGACGACGAAGTTGCGGTACGTCGGTGCGACCGTCGGCAAGTTCTGCGGATCCGTATCGAGCGGATCCGCCGTCGAGTCCGTGTAGCCCTGGTCGTAGCGCGTCAGCGTGAACGTGTCGAAGGCCGTGAGCGACGCCGGATCCATCGGCTCGGAAAAGCGGATCGAAACCGTCGAGTCCGTGGCCACGCTGCGGTTCGGCGGTGCACCGACGCTCGAGAACGTGAGGAAGCAGGGCTCCGCTCCGGGGTGCAGGGCCGGGGTGTATTCGACACCGAGTTGAGCGACTTGGGAGATGACGAAGTTCTGCAGCGCGCAGGCATCGTCGTCCGGGTTGGCCGGATCGTCCGCGCGGATGTAGGAGAAGTAGACTTCGCTCAAGACACCATTCGACGCGCTGCCCGTGGCCGGACCCGTGCCGCAGTCTTGTCCGGGAGCGCAACTGACCACAGCGAAGACCGTGCAGCCGTTGACGGATTGTTGGATCACGTCGCCCCGGCGCAGGCGCAGAGCACACGGGATGAACGCGTAGGCGAGGTCCGTGCGATAGAGCTGCGGGTTGGTCCCCGGGATGGGCTCGATCGTCTGCCCATCGTCGTCCGCGTCCTCGAAGCGCACCGGCTGCGTGCCGAGGATGCTCGGAGCTTCCGAGTCGGGCAGGAACCCGTTGTTCGGGTCCCCCGTGGCGTCGCCCGTCCCGCCCGTCCGCAACGTGCGCACGAGGTCGAGCGTGAGCGAGTCGTCGTCCAAGGTCCCGTTACCCGAGGACGAGACCTCGTGGTTCGTGGGGTTCTTCAGGATCCGGGTCTGGTTCGACTCCGCGTCGACCTGCGTCGGAATGCGGATCTGAAGGTTCGCCTGACCGAGCGACAGACTGCCCGGGTAACCGAGGGAGTTGACCGGCAGGCCCGTCGAACTCGCATCGAAGGACGACACCGTCGAGTCGATGACGACGCGCGTCGTGTAGAACTCCAAACCCGGTTGGCCGTTGAATTCGGCCAAGTCGCCGTGGTTGTAGTCGGCGGTGATGCGACCGAGGAATGGCGTCTCGGGCGGGTTGCCCGTGCGCACGCGAATCGTCAGCCCGTCGATCGTCGCGGGGTCGAGCAGATCATCGAACTTGAGGATGATCGCCGCGTTGCGCGGGATGAAGGGGATCGTGACGACCGGGTTCAGGCCGACGTCCGCGACGCGCGTGAGGTTGGCGTCGGAGAGCAGGTTCTCGTACGCGTCCGCGTACTGCGGGGTCCCCACGGCGAACCGGATCTTGACCGTCGTTTTGTCCGTGATCGGGTTCGTGTCGAACTCGTACGCGGTGCTGTCGTCGAGCAATTGCCCGACCACGGCGTCGGTGGCTTGGCGCGCGTCCGTGCTGTCGACGATGTCGACGAGCCGACCCCAGAAGACTTCCTTGAGCTTGAGCGAGGTCTGCTGCCCCCCGAAGTTCGGATCGACGACGAACAGGCTCGAAGGCGCGGTCGTCGACGGATTCGACTGCAAGGAGCCGACCGGATAACCGGTCACGGACTCACGGCGCAGGTTGCCCCCGCCGCAGCCACTCAAGCCCACGAGCGCGACCGCGAAGCCGGCGCTGGCGAAGAGCGGGAAACGGGAGGAGACGACGGGTCGAAGGCTCGTGTGGTTCATGGATTCGGCATTCACGAACGTCGGAGCGCGGGTAGAAGCGCCGCTCGGGTTCCGATGGAGGGGGAACTCGAGCGAACACAGTCCGCGCGGCGAGGGGGAAAATGAAGAGTAGCAAGCGCACCGCGACCTGCCGCGCTCCGACGGCTGATTTTCGAGACATTGGCGAGCGCGGTCGAGACCGAGCAGGCGGGGTCGGAAATCGCTTCGGCGGGATCGTGGAGGACGGGCACGGACAGCATGCTGCAGGCGCTTCGATCAAACACCGTGCCGATTCCGGCTCAAGTGGTCGGCGGCCGAATGCATTGGTCCGCGGCCCATGGAGCCCAGGCGGGAAAGCGGACGGCGGGCGCCCGCTGAGCGGCTGCGCGCAATCTCATCGCGGGGTGGGTAGAAGCTGTGCGGAACCGCACACATCCCACCCTCGGCCTCGCCGGCGGATCTCCCACGCACCACTCCCGCTGCCGACCCTCGTCGAGGTGGCCGCGCGGCCCGCGGCGAGCCGGGTCGGACAGGCCGACCCCCGGAACAGGCCGACCCCGAGGTCTGGATCAGCGGTCGGCCGCGGCCCCGCGGATGCTGGGACTGAAGCCGAGCCGCGCCGCCTCGGCGGCGTCCCGCAGGAAGACGAGGTGGTCGGCGCGGACCTTCCGCAGTTCCACCGAGTCGCGCTCGTGGTGGATGCGCGTCGTCGAACAACCGACCACGCCGAACGGGATCTCGTGCGAGCAGTACGAGCAGTGCGCGCGCAGCGGCAGACGAGAAGCCAAGCGGAACATCGGTGTCACGTGGCGCGGTTCCGTGCGCGAGATGCAGGTCGGATTCGGGCACGGATTCGGGCCGACGACGACCGGGTGCGTGAGGACTTCGGCCGCGCGCTGGTTCGTGGCCAGGTCGAGAGCCCCGGTCAGCCAACCCAAGATCGCCATGCGGATCGGAACGCCGCGCGCAGCCTGTTTGAAGTAGATGCTGCGCGGATCCGCGTCGAGGTCCGGCGCGATCTCGTCGCGGCGCGGCAACGGATGCATCACGACCGCGTCGCGCAGCAGCTCGGCCGAAAGCGTGCGTTTGCCGAGCTGCAAGTAGTTGTCGAGCGTGCCTTCGTTGCCCGTGTGACGCTCGGTCTGCGGCCGCGTCATGTAGACCGCATCGACGCGCTCGACCGAGAATCCGCGCGGATCCGTGAACAGCGAGAGCTGGTGCGGCTTCTGGGGCGTGAGGTAGACCGCGTCGCTGCGCGCGGCGAGGTCGCCCAGCCGCGAAGCATCCGCGCGCTGCGGCTCGACGCCGAATTCCTCGCGCAAACGCTGGACGACGTAGTCGGGCAGTTCGAAGCCCGTCTGGGGCACGCACACGACGTTCGCTCCGAACCGTGCCAACGCGTACGCGAAGCTGTGGATCGTGCGGCTGTAGCGCAGATCACCAGCGAGCACGACGTCGAGGCCTTCGATGCGCCCGCGTTCGACCCACAAGTTGTAGAGGTCGCACAAGGTCTGCGTGGGGTGCTCGTGTGACCCATCGCCGGCGTTCACGACCGGCACGGACGAGTACTGCGCCGCGAGGCGTGCCGCGCCTTCGCTCGGGTGGCGCAGCACGATGACGTCGGCATAGCCGCCGCTGACGACGCGAACCGTGTCGGCCAGTGATTCGCCCTTGCTCGCACTCGTGGTGCGCATGTCGGCCGCGGTCAGGATTCCCCCACCGAGACGGAGCATCGCCGACTCGAACGAAAGCCGCGTGCGCGTGCTGGCCTCGTAGAAGAGGCTCGCGGCGATCCGTCCGGGGCAGATCGAGGAATGTGCGCGCAAGTCCTCGGCGAAGCGTGACGCGTGCTGGAACAGCGCGCGCACCTCCGGCAGGGACAGGTCGTCGATCGATACCAGGTGACGGATCTCGGACATCCTGCGCCGAAGATTAGGCGAATCGATACAGCGGGGCAACGCGGGCCCACGCTCGCGAGCGCGTGCGTCCCCTCCGCGGAGAATCCACGAACTCGCGGGTTCGCAGCTCGACCCGCTCGGGTCTCGAGAATCCGAGGTCAGCCAAGGACTCAAGCCTCCGCGAGCCAAGCGCGGGCGAGCACGCGCGGATCGGCCAGAGAGGTGTCGGCTTCGTGCAGATCCGACAGCCACTCGGCCTCGAACGGGACGCCCGCTCCCGGTGTCCATGGTTCTCGGGGCAGATCGAATCGCGCGCGGAGGAGCTCCCCCACACGCCGCCGCGCGCCGCGCGGATCGGGCCTGGCCGCGATCGCACCCTGAGGCGGTGCCGCGACGCGATCGGAGTGCGTCGCGAGGATCAGGGCACCGGGAGGAGCTGGCGGCGGCGGAGAGCCGGCGGGCACGAGCCACAGGACGAGGTCCGCGGTGGCGCGCAGTCGGCGAGCGCGCAGCTGCCCCTCGGCCTCGATGCTGTCCGCGTGGTGCGCCTCGGCGAGTCCGCGCTCTCCCGCCGTGTCGAAGACCCGAGCGGGCCAACCCTCGAGAAGCGCGTCGGCGACGAGAACGTCGCGCGTCGTCCCGGGCTCGTCGGCGACGAGGGCGCGCATCTCACCCGCGAGCGCATTGAAAAGCGTGGATTTCCCGGCGTTCACGGGTCCAGCGAGCACGATCCGCGCCGGATCCAGGGCGAAGCGAGCGATGCGCCCTCGTCGGAGGAGCTCGGCCGCGAACGCGCGCGCAGGCCCGAGGTCCTGCGCGGCGAGACGCTCGAGGTCGACGCGCAGCGCGCCCTCGGACTGGTCGAGGAGGATGCGCGCGGCGCCCTCGCACGGCGCGCTCGGAAGCCGCGCCGACGCGCGCTCTTCCAGCGAACGCGGTGACTCGAACGCCGCGCAACTCGCGAGTGCAGCGCGCACGAGCGACGGACTTCCGTGGAGGTGGACTTCGACGCGATCCGGCGCCAGCGCCAAGACGAGCGCCTCGTCGACGAGTCCGCCAGCGAGGACGAGTCGCGCGAGCCGTGCCTCACCGATCGCGAGATCCGCCGGTGCCCCGATTCCGAGGACGTGCGCACGAGCAGCCGGCCCCGTGAACTCGACCACGGAGACTCCGCCTGCGCCGCGCGGCGTGAGTTCACGTGCTCTCGTCGTCATCGCCCGATCATCGATTCGAGTGCGGCGAAGAGGCCGCGGTGCACGAGGTCCTCGTCTTCGATGACGCGCACGAACGGCGCGCCGGTGAACACGCTCGGGGTTTCGAGCAGGGCACGCGCACCGCCTGTGAGGACGACGGTGGGCCGCGCGATCCCGGCTTCGCTCGCGACGCGCAGGGCGAGCTCACGCGCGGCGCCGCGAAATCCGACGACGACACCGGCGCGGACGGCTGCTTCCGTGTCCTTGCCGAGCGCGGGCGTGCCGACGGACGGTTCCACGAGTGGCAAACGGGCCGTGTGCTCCGCGAGCGCGCGGGCGAGAAGCGTCGGCCCGGGTGCGATCGCGCCACCGAGGAACGTGGATCCGACGAGCGCGTCCACGGTGAGCGCGGTACCCGCATCCACGATCACGAAGCCGGTGTCGCACGTGCTCTCGGCGGCGAGAGCTCCGCGCGCGGCATAGAGGCGATCGCGACCGACACGCGCCGGCTCGCGCACATCGATGGTCAGGCCCGCATCCGGCGCGAGCTCGAACCGGCCGCCGATTCCGCGCAAGGCCTCGGCGACTTCGGACTCACGCGCGGCGCTTGCGACCGAGCTCATGCCAATGGCCAGGAACGAGCGGTATTTCCGGGCGAATTCGACCGCGCGCGAGCCGACCCCGAGCTCGACATCGAAGGTCGCACGTTCCACGACGACCTTCCGATCCAAGCTCCACACGCACAGTTTGAGCCGCGAATTCCCCAGGTCTGCGGTCAGCGCGAGTTCCATGTCCATGACGGCCGGGTCGAAGACTCGCCGGGTTCCCCTCCGGCCGGGTTCACTGCGAGCTCGGATGAAATGCCGCGCGCCGCGCAGGAGATCCTACGCGGCGCGCGATCCAACCGGCATCGGAACGACGGGGCTCCGACTCGACTCGATTCAGCTCTGCGGCGACTGGTACGTCACGGTGCGGGTCTTGCCCTTGTTCTCGATCACGACTTCCCAGCTCGAGTACTTGTCCTTGTTGTTCTTCACGAAGCTGATCGCTTCCTGCGTGCTGTTCACCGGGTGTCCGTTGATGCTCTTGACGACGTCGCCCTTCGTCGCGCCATGGCGATCCGCGAAGGAGCCGGCCGAGACTTCACTGATCTCGACGCCGTCGTAGCGACCCGTGCGCGGGTCGCGGTGTTGCCGCAGTTGAACGTCGTTCGAGAGGATGTCGAGATAGCTGTCCGAGGCCATCTGCAGGTCCTCGGTGCCGAGCAAGAAGCGATCGCTGCCGAGTCGCGTGGTCTTCCCCGGCACGATGGCTGCACCGATGCGATTCGGGATCGCGCTGTCGCGCGGAGGCATCACGATGCCGTCGGGACCGACTTGGACGATCTCGGCCCGTGCGTCGAATTCGGCCGGGACGAGCGTCTCGCGCTCGCGCGCGGAGTCGGCGAACGCGAAGGTCACGCCTTCGGCCGTGATCGCGGCGAGTTCGATGCTGTCATGGGGCCGAGACAGCTTGTCACCGACGCGCAGCAAGAAACCACCGAGCCCCTTGTTCTCGACTTGGGCCTTGGGCTTGTAGCGCAGGAAGACGGAACTCCCCTTCGGATCGCCGAGGTCGACCTGCACCCACAAGATGCGCACCAGGTCGCGAACGGGCACGACCTCGGGCTTCGCATCCACCTGCTCCTTCTCGACCGGCGCAGCGACGACTTGCGTCGCACCGGTCCAGTTCAGGTCGTGGAACAGACGCCGGACGTCGTCGTACTTGACCTGCCCGTCGTTCTTGACGGGCGCCGCTTCGACCGAAGACAAGTGCTTGCGCACGTGGTCGGGATCCGGACCGGCGCGGCGTTCCTCCAGCGAACTCACGAACCACCACACGTAAGCACCCAGCCCCGCAGTGAGGATGGTCGCGGCGGTCCACGAAACGATCTTGATCTGCCCGATATTCATCGAAGCCCCCTGAACGAGGATAGCCGTCGCGCCGCGGTCGATCCAAGGCGCGCCGACATTCCTAGGACGCGGACGCCGAGCGGCCGCAATCCTTCCCGCCGAATCCCGCGCGTCCGAACACGGCTCACGTGCGCGCGATACGCAGGCCGTCTTGACCCGGCGGCGGCTTCTGGTGGACCGTCGTGTTGTCGACGCGCGCCGCGCTGCCCGTGATGCCGCGCAGGGCCAGGATGAGTTCTTCGGGCCGGTCGCTCGCGGCCAAGGCCTCGTTGAGTTCGACCTTGCGGTCCTGGACCAACTTGCGCAGGCACATGTTGAACGAGATCAGGCCGCGTTCCGTGCCCTGCTCGATCACGCGCGACATCTCGCTCGTCTTGCCCTCCTGAAGGAGCTCGCGGACGTGCGGCGTCGACTGCATGAGCTCGAAGGCCGGGATCATGCCCTTCGAGCCCGCGCGCGGGATCAGGCGTTGACTCAAGACCGCGGCCAAATTCTCCGCGAGGCGCAGACGGATCTGTTGGTGCTGTTCCACGCGGAAGAACGACAGGATGCGCTCCATCGTCTGCGGCGCGTTGACCGTGTGCAGCGTGGACATCACCAAGTGTCCCGTCTCGGTCGCGTCGAGCGCCGCGATCACGGTCTCCGCGTCGCGCATCTCGCCGATCAGGATCACGTCGGGACTTTGACGCAGCGCGTGGCGCAGGCCGTCCTGGAAGCTGGTGCAATCCGTGCCGACTTCGCGCTGACTGATCACGCAACGCTGCTCCTTGAAGAGCAACTCGACGGGATCTTCGAGCGTCACGATGTGACGCTCGACGGTCTCGTTCATGGACTGGATGAGCCCTGCGAGCGTCGTGGACTTGCCCGAACCCGCGATGCCGGTCACGAGGATCAGACCGCGTTTGCGCAGCGCGAGCTTCTTCAATGCCTCCGTGGGCAGATCGAGATCATCGAGGCTCGGCGCGTTCTCGTTGATGCGTCGAATGACGACGGCCGGCTCGCCCATCTGGCGGTAGGCGTTGATGCGGAAGCGCCCGAGCCCGTCGAGTTGCAGCGACGAATCGGCCGAGCCGCGCACGCGCCAATCCTCCATCCGCAGCTTGCCGAGGATCCCTTCGAGGACGTCGAGCAACGGCCCGGAGTCGGGCACGCGCCCCGGCAGGAATCCGATCTTGCCGTCGGTGCGATGCGATGGACGGCCCCCGGCACGCAAGATCAGGTCGGACGCGCCGATCTTGCACATGACGGCCAACCAGGCTTCGAGCTGGTGGCGCGGCGACGGAAAGCTCGGGATCGCGAGCAGGTCCTGGACCGCCTCCTCGATCGTGATGCGCTCGCCCCCCGCACGATTCGCCACGCGCGCGACGGACGGTGGCGGCGGCGGGGCGGCAGCCGGAGCCGGGCCCCGTGCGGCCAAGCTCGGCGGGACCGGAGTCGCCGAAATGGGCGGCGTCCAAGCGTCGGTTCCCGGGGTGTACGTCGCGTGGTGCGCGGGAGGTTGCGCCAGCGCCGGTGCCGCCGGATGGACCGCCGACGGGCCTCCGAACGGCGCATGCGGCGACTCCGGCTGGGCGGGCGTCCCGCCATAGCTCGAGGCCAGATCGCGGAAGCTGTAGTCGTCTGCGGGTCGGTTCTCGGGCGGCAAGGGCGGATCCTGCCGTCTTTTCGTCCAGCCCCGGCACCTCCCTGGAGTGCCAACCGAGGCCTGGGCCCTGTGCGCGTCCCTGACGGTCAGCGCCGGTGAGCGATTCCCGGGCTCGCGGGCCGCGGAGCCGAGCATCCAACGTTCGGCGCGCGCGACCGCGAGGCCTCCCGCGATCTCGGTCTTCATCAAGAATTCACGGGACTGCGCGGGTCGACGTAACGACGAACGGGGAGGCCGCACCCGCGATGGCTGCGCGTCTCCGCAGAGCTCGTGAGGAAGAGCTCGCGAAGAATTCACCGTCGCCGCGCCGGGGCAGCGGCGCCAACAGCGTCGGCGAGCGCGCAGCTCGTTCTTCACACGCTCTCAGCGCGTCGCAGCCGGAGCGGTGTGCACGATGTTCCAGGCCGCGCGCAGAAGCTCCTGGAGACCGCGGCGTTCGACGGACGAGATGCGCACGACCGGCACGCCGGCAGCCTGCTCGAGCAGGTCCGCTCGCTCGTGCGCGTCCGGCGATTCGCACTTCGTCGCGACGAGGAGACGCGGCCGCGCCGCGAGCTCGGCGGAATAGCGTTCGAGCTCGCCTTCGATCACGCGGCGCGATTCGTCGGGATCCTCGAGTGCGCTATCGGAGACATCGACGAGGTGGAGCAACACGCGGCAACGCTCGACGTGCCGCAAGAACCGGTGACCGAGTCCGTGGCCCTCGGCCGCACCCTCGATGAGTCCGGGGAGGTCCGCGAGGACGAGAGTGTCGTTCTCGGCGAGCCGTGCGATGCCGACCTGCGGCGACAGCGTCGTGAACGGATAGTCGGCGATCTTCGGCGTGGCCGCGGTGACCGCGGCCAGCAACGTGGACTTGCCCGCGTTCGGCAGTCCGACGAGTCCCGCCTCGGCGAAGAGTTTGAGTTCGAGCCGCAGCGCGCGAGCCTCGCCGCGCGTCCCGTTCTGCGCGAAGCGCGGTGTCTGCCGCACGCTCGTCGCGAAGCGCGCGTTGCCCTGACCGCCACGACCGCCGCGCGCGATCTGGAGACGCATCCCCTCGTGCGCGAGGTCGCGCAGGAGATTGCCCCACTTCTTGTCGAAGATCTGGGTGCCGATCGGCACGTCGATGACGAGGTCCTCGCCGCTCTTTCCGGAGCACATCTGCCCCCCCCCCGGACGACCGTCCGGTGCGACGTAGTGGTAGTGGCCGGCAAGCGGCAGGAGGGAATTGAGCTGGTGCGACGCGACGAAGATGACGCTGCCGCCGTCGCCGCCGTCACCGCCGTCGGGACCGCCGTAGGGCACGGCCTTCTCGCGGCGCATGGAGACCGCGCCGTTCCCGCCGCGGCCGGCGCGCACCTCGATCTCGACTTCGTCCTTGAACATGGTCTTCGTGAAAGCAGCTCGCGCGCGCGCCGGAGCGCGTGCAGCGAGCCGCCTTTCCGTTCGGGGTATTCAGGGCCCGCAGGTCACTCGCGGGTCCTGGCGACCGCGCGCGGTTCCGCGCGGCGCAACGAGGTGGGAGGAGACGTCGGATCGACCCGCTCGCGGCCGATTCGGGCCCGCTCGACGATCCGTCGACCGACTCAGGAGTCAGCCGGCCGGCGCAGGGTCGATGTTGACCTTGCGGTTCGCCTGATATCGCACCGTGCCGGGGAGCAGCGCGAACAGCGTGAAATCACTGCCGACGCCCACGTTCCGACCCGGGTGGAACACCGTGCCGCACTGACGAACGAGGATCGTGCCGGCGAGCACGTTCTCGCCGCCGTAGCGCTTGACGCCACGGAACTGCGGGTTGCTATCGCGGCCGTTCCGAGTGGAACCTCCGCCCTTTTTGTGAGCCATGGAGCGTTACCTCAGCCGACGATGTCGGTGATCCGGATGCGGGTGTATTGGGCGCGGAATCCGCGCTTCTTGCGCACGTTCTTGCGGCGCTTGAAGCGGAAGGCGATGACCTTCACGCCCTTCTCGTGGCCGATCACTTCGGCGGTGACATGGGCACCGGCCACGGAGGGCTTGCCGATCTGGACCGAGCCTTCGTGGCCGAGGATGAGCACCTCGTCGAAGGTGATCTTGTCACCGGCGGTGAGCTTGTCGTTCAGGTCGCAGAGGATGATGTCACCCTTCTGCACCCGGATCTGCTGATTGCGGTCGCGGACGACGGCGTACACGGTTCTTGTCTCCTGCTGGCCGTGGTGGAATCCCTCCCACGGAGAGCCCTTGGAGGTGGGCTCGGGGTAGCTCCGAGGCCGAAAGGCCGCGGAAGTTGGGCGGGGAGTGTAGCGGCGGTCGGTGCGTGTGGGAAGGCGCTCGTGGACGAGGTCCGTGAAACCGGAACCTTCGCTGAGCGCGGGCAGGATTTCAGGGGTGCGGCCGCGACCGACGGCACTGCCGGGCGTCGTCTGGGGTGGACCCAGCACACGCCTCACGCAGGCGCGTCCCCGTGATCGACCCACTCGACATGCGCAGCGCATGCTCACATGCTCGTGACATGCCCAAGATGATCCAGATCCGCAACGTCCCGGACGACGTCCACCGGAAGCTCAAAGTGCGCGCAGCGGCCTCGGGCCTCACACTCTCCGACTTCCTCCTGCGCGAGCTCGGCCCCTTGGCCGATCGACCGACGATGGAGGAATTGCGGCTGCGCATCGCCGGTCGAACCCCGGTCCGTTTCGATGGGTCCGTCGCCGACCTGATTCGTGAAGAGCGCGAACGCCGATGATCGTCCTCGACGCGTCCTTCGTCGTCGAAGTGTTGCTCGCGAAGCCGGAGCGCGCCGACCTCGCTCGGCGTCTAGCTGCCGCAGGACCGGGCACGGCCGTCCCCCACCTGGTCGACGCCGAAGTCACGAGTGCTCTGCGAGCGCTCGTCCGCCGCGGCGTCTTGGACGAGCGCCGCGCGGAGCTGGCTCTGGAAGACTTCGTCGACCTACCTCTCGCGCGGCATACGCACGTCGGGATCTTGTCGCGCACGTTCGCGATCAGCGCCGGGATCTCGGCGTACGGCGCGGTGTACGTCGCCCTGGCCGAGGCGCTCGGCGCCACGCTGTGGACCTGCGATGGCCGCCTCGCCTCGCGCGCCGGATCGTTCGTCGAAGTCGAGAGCTTCTGAGAGCGGGTGAACGAATCGGAGCCTACACGCTCTCAGAATCTGGTGGCGCCGCATCGACGGTGCGTCGCCTGTGATTTGTTCACAGGCTTCGAGCTGCCGAGGGCGGAGCCGCTGAAGAATTCACGGGCTCGCGCGCCACGTGAATGGCGCCACGTGAATGGCGCCACGTGAGCGGCGCCACGAGCGGCGCCACGAGCGGCGGCGAGCGGCGGCGAGCGGCGTGAACTCGATGACTCGACGCGCTCTCAGCGCTTCCGCCGTCCGCCCGGTCGCACTTCGCGCCCGTCCGGCCGCACGTAGCGCAGCACGCTGTCCTCGGACTGCTCGGGCGCGTCGAAGAGCTTCACGTCCTTCTGGAAGCGGTACTCGAGCGCGCGCATGTGGTCCGAACAGTCGCTCTTCAAGTAAGCGACGACCTCGGGATGCGCGCGCACCTCGACCGTTTGGAAACCCTTGTGCGTGAGCGCCGACGAGAGCCGTCGAAGGATCGCGGCCGCGCGTGAATTCACGGTGCGGATCCGACCTGTTCCACGACAGCGCGGACAGTGGTGGAACACCTTCTTGTCCATGCCCGGCCCGAGCCGCTGACGCGTCATCTCGAGCAGGCCGAACTGCGAGATGCGGCCGACCTTGCTGCGCGCGCGGTCCCCTTCGAGCGCTTCCTTGAAGGCTTTCTCGACCAACCGGATGTTGCTCATCTTCATCATGTCGATGAAGTCGACGACGATGATCCCGCCCAGGTCGCGCAAGCGCATCTGGCGCGCGATTTCGGGCGCCGCCTCGAGGTTCGTCTTGAGCGCGATGTCCTCGAAGTCGAAGCCGTCGGAGCGCGTGCGGCCCGAGTTCACGTCGATGGCGACGAGCGCCTCGGCCTGGTCGAACACGATCGACCCGCCCGACGCGAGCTCGATCCGACGCTGGAAAATACGCTCGAAATCGGGCTCGACGTTGTAGTGCTGGAAGAGCGGCTTCGCGCCGTCGTGCAACTGCACGCGCCCGACGTCCTCGGGCATCAGCTTCTCGGTGAACTCGAGGATCTGACGCTGGACCTCAGGGTCGTCGACGAGCACGGCTTTCGTGTTCGACGAGAAGAGGTCGCGCATCGTCTTGATGGCGACGTCCGATTCGCGGTAGAGCGCCGCCGGGCCGTGACCTTGGTGCAGCTTCTTGCCGAACGCGGTCCACAGGCTGATCAGGTAGTCGAGGTCGCGCTTGATCTCGTTCTTGCTGTGCCCGACGCCGGCGGTGCGCACGATGACGCCCATGCCCTTCGGCACTTCGAGCGTCTGCAGGATGCGCTTCAGGCGCCGACGTTCCTTCTCGTCCTCGATCTTGCGCGACACGCCGGTGCGCGACATCGAGGGCATGAGCACCAGGTAGCGACCCGGGATCGAGATGTAGGTCGTGAGCGTCGGACCCTTGTCGCCGATCGCGTCCTTCGTGACCTGCACGACGACGGTCTGGCCCTTCTCGAGCAAGTCCGTGATCGGCAGGCGCGGGCGGGCCTCGAAGCGACGCTTGCCGCGTCCGCCCTTCGCGTCCTTCCCCTTCGCGCCGCGCTTCGACGGACGCTCTTCGTCGTCGTCCGCGTCGTCGATCTCGGCCGAGACCGCGGGTTGACCGGAGTTCTCGTCCCACTCCTCGGGATCGATCTGCGTCGAGAGCAACTTGTCGAGATCGAAGTCGTCTTCGCCGTACGCCGTGAGCACGTCCGACGTGTGCAAGAAGCCGTTGCGGCCCTGACCGAAGTCGATGAACGCCGCGCCGATGGCCGGTTCGAGGTTCACGACGCGACCGCGGTAGATGTCGTTGACCAGCGTGTCCTGGTCCTTCACGGTCATGAGGAAGTCGGTGATCTTCCCGTCCTCGAGGACGGCCACGCGCTGCTCCTCGGGATCCGTCGCGTTGACGAGGATCATCGAGCGGCGCTCGGACTCGGGCACGACGCGCGGCGCGTCCGGATCAGATTCCGGATCAGCGACATCGGCTTCGCGACCGCGACCGCGACGACGGCGGGTACCGCGCGCATCGGATTCGGGAGCGAGCGGCGCCGCGACCGCGTGCTCGACCAACGGCAAGTCGTCATCTTCGCCCGGGATGGACTCGATCTCGACCGCGACAGCTTTCTCGTGGCGAGCCGCTGTCGATCGCGACGCCGCGGAGCGTGACGAGTTCGAGCGTGACGAGTTCGAGCGTGACGAGTTCGGGCGTGACGAACTCGCGCTGGAGGGATGGGACTCTATTCGCGCGCCGGTCGCCGCGTGCGTCTTGCGGCGACGACCGCCACGGTTTCCACGACGGCGGCGCTTGCCGTCATCGAGGGCCGTGCCGACTTCGCCTTCGCGGGCAAGCGGGACGCCGTCATCCGCCGGAACCGCGTCGAGCGCGAGATCGGCGTCGTCGTCGAGCGCATCGATTTCGCGCGGCACGCTGCCGCGCGACGGACTCCTTCGCGGAGTCCCGACCGGCAGAGCGCCGCGCGTTACGGGAGCACGCGCCGGAGAAGCTCGGCGTGCCGGCGTGGCGACATCGCGAGCAGGCTCGGTCTTCTCCACCGCGGCCGCCCCGCGCTTCTCAACCGCGGCCGCCCCGCGCTTCTCAACCGCGGCCGCCCCGCGCTTCTCAACCGCGGCAGCGCCGCGCTTCTCCACCGCGGCCGCCCCGCGCTTCTCCACCGCGGCAGCGCCGCGCTTCTCCACCGCGGCTGCCCCGCGCTTCCCTACCGCGGCCGCCCCGCGCTGCTCCACCGCGGCCGCGCCGCGCTGCTCCACCGCGGCCGCCCCGCGGCTCTCCTCAGCGGTCGGCCCGCGGCTCTCCACCGCGGCCGCCCCGCGGCCACGGCCGCCGCGACCCCGTCGCGAGCGACGCCGGGGCGCATCCGCAGCACCTGGCGCGGATTCTTCCGCGGATTGTGCGGCGCCATCATCCGGATTCTCCGACTCGACGTCGGCACCTTCCGGGGAGTCGAACGCGTCGTCCTCACCGGGCAGGGGCGGCTCGACAGCCGCGGACCCGGCTTCGGCATCGCCTTCCGTGGCGACCGTTTCGGCGGGCTCGCCTTCGCGGCGTCCGCGGCGACGGCGTCCACCGCGCGAACCGCGGCGGCGGCGCTTCTGACCGGCGTCGTCCGCGGCGGGCTCGAGGGCCGAGTCGGCGCTCGGTGCCTCGACCGGCGCGGTATCGCTCAGCTCCGGATCGACTGGCTCGGGGACTTCGTCGGCACTCCGTCGGGCGCCGGAGTCGCGCCGTGGACCGCGGGCCGCGTCATCGGCATCAGCAGGCCGGTCGAAGGGCGGGGAAGCGTGAATGGAATCGAAAGAATCAAAGGTCTCCGACGCGCTGTGCGCGCCGAAGTGGATCTCGTCCGTCATGGAAAGAAGGAGGGTCGCGCCGCTGGAGACCAGCCGGGTGCCGTGCGCGCCGCCCGCCCGCGCTCGCGGCCGAGGCGTCGCGCGGAGCGCGGCGGACCTTGGTCAGCGGGCAGGGCTCGGGGCGCGGCAGGGATCCGCGACCTGTGAACAGGAGGCGGAACTTCGGGCCGGAGTCCGAGGCGCGGGGTTGGCCCGCGCACGAGGCGCGGAACGTTCGCGTCGAATGGGTTCGAAAAGAGGAGCCAAGCGGGCCGCGGTCCTCCAAGGTGGAACGATCCACGGTGGAAGGCAGCGATCGCAGGCTCGTCCCGCCGAGCTCGAATTGCGCTCGGAAGGTGGATCTCGTTCCGGCGGCCGAAAGGGCCGCGGGGTTCGTGCGGACGCCGCTCGAACCGGGGAGATGGTCGCGGATCGGACGCCCCGAGTCGAATCGGAAGACGGGAATCCGTGACGAATCGCTCTGGAAGCCGATTACGGCCTCGAATCAGGGCTTCTTGACTTGGACGGCGCCGACCCGGCGCGTGCGCCCGTCGGGTGCCGGCCGGATGTCGATTGCATCGACGCGCAGGCGCAGGCCGTCCTCGGTGATGAAGGTGACCCAGTCCCCTTCTCGCCGAAGCACGCGCCCGGTCATCGTGCCACCGGGGAGCAGGACTTCCACGCGCGGCAAGCCGGCGAAAGCCTGAGCGCCCAGCGCGAGAGGTTGACCTTGCTGTCCAACGATCTGGACGAGCTCGCGCACTTCTTCGGCGTCGAGCGAAAGGCGCCCGAGTTCGACGTCGAGCCAGATCCGCGACTCACCGACGGCGTATAGCCGCCCCTCGATGAACTCACGGTTCTTCAGCTCCGCGCGAACGAGGCCCACGTGGAGCGTGCGCAACCGCGTCGTTCCATGGATCGCCTCGGTCGGGATCGTCGGTTCGAGCCACATTCCGGCCCAATCCGCGGCTGTCGCGTGCCGTCCGCCGCCGGGTCCGGGTTGGCCCGACGGAAGTTCGGCGACTTTGTTCGGCGTGGTGGTCCGGGCGAGAGGAGTCGAGGGCTCGATGGTCGGCGGAACCGGCTCGACGAAGGGCGCGATCGGCTCGGTGCTCAGGAGAGGCACCTCGATCACGGGTTCGATGGCCACGAGCGCGGGTTCCGTGATCACGTTCGTCGGTTCGGTCGTCACCGCCGGGACCACGGGCGCGGGCGCCGCGGCGACCGGCGCGACCGGAGTCGGCTGCGCGGGACGCGGGGCGGCGGGCTTCGGGTCGACCTGCGCGACTTCCGGCTCGGACCCGATCTTCGGACCGAAGCGTTCCCAGGCGACGTACCCACAGACGCCGAGGGCGAGGAGCGCCGCCGCGAAGGCCATACGTCGCTTCGTTCCACCCCGGAATGCACGAGGAAGCGGTGCGACGGGTTCGGCGTCGGTCTCGAGGTCGTCGAGCGGCGCATCGAATTCGGTGGGCAAGTCCGCCGTGGGGGCGGGCACCGGCATGGAGGTCGCGCGTGCGGGCGTCGCGACACTCACCGGGGCGAAGTCGGCGTCGGCTTGCGCCGCTCCGAAGAGCCAGGATTCGGTCGCACCGCCGGCGGACGAGTGGCCGCCGTGTTGCACTTCGGGCTCGAGGCCCAGGAAGTCCGTCGCACCGGGCCCGGGTTGCCAGCGCGAATCCGCGCTCGGCACCGAGTCGGCTTCGCGTGCGCCCACGGCGGGACGGTTCTTCACCGGTCCACCGAGTTCGCCGAAAGCCCCGGCCTCTGGGTTCGATCCGTTCGGGTTGCCGAACGGGTCACGGGGGTCTTCAGTTCGGGTCACGGCCATCTGGCTCTCGCTCTTCGTCGAAACAGGGACCGATCCCGCGAGAGATCGTGCGCCCGACGTCTATCGGTCCGAAGGCGCGCGGAGCCGTAGCCGATCCGCGTCGAGCCCCCATCGGGCCCCCCGAACGCGCGAAGCCGGTCCAGCCCGTGAAGGCCGGTCCGGCTCGGCAGTTCTGAACCGCGCCGCACGGAAGCGGCGCGGAGCGGATCACTTCAGCTTCTCCCAGTACTCGGCGGGCATGTCGTGCGCGATCTTGAGCGCGCCGTTCGAGCCGCCGTAGACCGGCTCCTCGATGCGGTAGACCTTGCCGGCGCCCAGGCGCTCCTTCATCTCGTTCTCGATCGCGAGATCGAGGCCCTTGATCATGCTGCCGCCACCGGCGAGCAGGACGCGGTTCTTCAGACGCTGCTGGAATTCCGGGTCGAACGTCCCGATCAACCTCGCGAGACCGTCGACCATGTGCGGCACGATCGAACGGCACGAGTTGCGGATCTCGTCCGTGACGTCGAACGACGTCGGCTTGCCGTTGACCGGCAGCTCGACGAACACCGGCGGCATGTTGTCGGAGATGTTGGAGTGCTTCTCCTTGATCTCCTTGATCATCTGCGTCGTGAACTGCGCCTGCGGATAGCGCTTCGCGATCGCCTCGGCGAGACGGTTGTCGACGAAGTCACCGGCGTAGGTGTTCGTCAGTTGGTCCGCTTCCTCGGGCATCGTGCCGTGCATCCGGCAGAGGTCCGTCGTGCCGGCGCCGATGTCGATGACGAGCACGTCGTCGAGCATGTCGAGACCGTACGCGACCGAGAACGGCTCCGAGCACAGCATCACGCTGTCCACGGACTCGCGCGCAGCCTTGATGATCGCGTCCTTGTGGTGGATCGCGGCTTCGGCCGGGACGCCGATGACGGCGTACACGAGTTCATCGCTGCGCGGCTTCGCGAGGCGGATGATCTCGCGGATGAGGTCCGCGGCGGCCTTCATGTTGCCTTCGACGTCGTTCGTCTGCGTGTTGCTCGTCGCCTTGAGCACGCCCGAAGCGAGCGGACGGTAGAAGCGGCAGGACAGGCGGTGTTGCAGCGCTTCGTCGCCGAACAGGATGTCCTTGCCGAGCAACTTGCGCGCGACGACGTCCTTCGGGTAACCGACGTGCGAGCTGATCGTGACGCGCTGGCCGTTGCTGGCCGCGATCGAGGTGCGCGACGTTCCGAGGTCGACGCCGAGGTAGAGCACGCCGCCCTCCTTGTTCGTCGGGGCGCCGTTTTCCGTGGGTTTGGTGGCCGTGTTACCGCCCGTCGTCGGGGTGGCGCCAGTCGTCTGATTCTTGCTCATCGTTCTCTCCGGGGTGGTTAGTGGGATCCCTCTGCCTCGTCAACTTTGCTGGCGGCGCTACTCGCGCCGCGTGTGATCACGCCGCTGCAGCGGCCTGCGCGATCGGTTTCTTCTGGAAGGCGAGGTTTTGCTCGAAGATCGTCGACATCATCGCCTTCTTGGCCTGCTGCTGCGGGTCGTCGCCGCGCAGGCCTTGCACTGTCTTGAAGATCGACGCCACGCCCGGGTCGACCATCTTCATCGCCATCACGCGCGCGAGCTCGTCCTCGGTCACACCGATGACACTCGTCAGCTTTGCGATGCGGCGCTCGAGCACGTCGACCTGACGCGCGTGTTCGCGCATCTGAGCGGCGACCGCCTTGCGGCGTTCTTCGTAGAGCTCGGCGACGGCCAGCTCGACGATCTTCGTCTCGAGCGTCTCGATCTCGGGCGTCCGCACGACCGTGGCGAAGATCTTCTGGATCTTGTCGACGAGTTCGGCGCGTTGCAGTCCGCCGGCATCACCGGCCTCGTCCTCGAGCGTCTGCTGTTCCTCGCGGAAGGTGCGCGTCGCGGCCGCGATGTCGTTGCGCAGCGCCTCGATCTCGCTCTCGGCTTCGCGCCACATGACGTAGCGCCCGCCGCCCGATTGCGTGGCCAAGTGGAGCGCGCGACCGGCGCTCTCGACGAGCCCCTCGAACGACGAATTGGTTTCCGCGAGCAGGTTGTGCGAGGCACCCAGCGAGAGCAGGAGCGCGGAACCCGTCGCCGATGTCGCGCCGCGGGCACGCCCCGCCTCGACGAGGAGGTTCCCGAGCAGACTCATGCGCTCCGCGGGCGTGTTCGGGAACACGGCCATGATCCGGTCACCGGATTGGATCGCCATCCCGATGAAACCGTGCTCGCGTGCGACGCGCTTCAAGATGTCGTACGCCGACTGCATCTCGGAGGTCTTCGCCTGCCACCCGTCGCGCGTCGCCAGCGCGTCGAGGCCGTCCACCGCGACCATCAACGCGCACAGCGGATAACGCTGCGTCCGCGCGCGGTGGAACTCCACGCGCATCACGGAGAGCATCTGCGTGATGGAGAGACGCTGGGCCGGACGTGCACTGCCGGCGTTTTGATCGGATGTCATCGACGTACGGGGGTGGCTCGGAAAGAGCAGTCCGCCCCGCAACTGTCGGGCCCGCGAGGAACGGATCTTGAGAGCGCGCGCGGATTCGGACCCCCGGAACGACGAGCGGGCCGCACCGATCCGAAGACCGGTGCGGCCCGCTCGCACGCTGTCGCGGTCACTCCCCGGCGGGAACTTCCGGCGGCGTCTCGCCGGCCGGCGTCATCAGCGCGTCCATCTGCTCCTTGAGGCCGATGCGGCGGCGTTGGAGCTCCTGCTGGAGCAGCGCTTCCTGATCCTCGCGCGTGTGCACGATGGTCGGCGTGACGAACACGATCAAGCTGCGGCGCTCGCGCGTGTTGGCGTCGTGGCTGAAGAAGAAGCCCAGCACCGGGATGTCGCCCAGGAACGGGATCTTGCTGTGCACCTTGACGTCTTGGTCGCTCGTCAGGCCGCCGATGACGGCCGTCTGACCCGCGTCGAGCATCATCGTCGTGACGATCGTCGACGAGCGCGTGCGCGGCAGGGCGATCGAGCCCTCGAGACCCGACGCACCGATCGTGAAGATGTCGAAGCCCTGCGGCGCGATCGCCGAGTCGGACGACGTGCCCGAGAGGCTCGTCTCCTTCGGGATGACTTCCATCATGATCCGGTCCGTGCCGGGGACGACGTTCGGGCGAATGAGGAGCTGGAAGCCGATCTCGACCGGCGAACCACCGGCCTCGCCGATCGTGAGTTGCAAGCCGCCGGCCTGACCTTGCTCCGACTTCGCTTCTGCGTAACGGATCGTCTCGCCGACGAAGATCGTCGCCTCTTGTCCGTCGAGCGCGATGATCTTCGGTGCCTGGATGACTTCCGTGGACGAGTCGCGTTGCAGGAGTCGCAGCGTGCCCTGGAACTTCTGGAACGAGAGCGATCCGAAGATCGTGTCCGGGATGAACGTCGCGCCGCCGTTGATACCCGGGGTGAGCATGTCCGGGAACGGACCGTCGCCGCTCGGAGTCGCGATGATCAAGTCCTCCCAACCGCCGGAGCCCGAATTGAACGGCAGCGTGATCGGGATCTGGCCACCCACGCCCGTTACCTGCGCGCCATCCTGGCCGTAATCGACGCCGAGGTTGAGCAGGTCGCCGTTCAGTGTGGAGACGAACTTCACGTCGCAGAACACTTGCGCCGGCTCGACGTCGATCCGCGAGAGGATCGTTCTGATCTCTTCCTGCGCCTGTTGCGTGTCGCGCACGATGATGATGTTGCCGGTTTCGATGTAATCCATCTCGCCCTTCGCGGTCAGCGCCTTCTTGAGGGCGGCAAACGTGGCGAACGTCTTCGACGGATCACTCGCGCCCCCGCCGCCCGCGCCACCGCCGCCGCCGGCGGCCTTGGCCTGCGTCTGCTGGATGAACTCGGACTTGATGACCGGGCGATAGAGGCTCTTCGGACGCAGATAGCGCAGCTGGTACGTGCGCGTCTCCATCTGGTCCTCGAGCCGTTGCGGAGCGACGACACGCAGAACGCCGTGGCCTTCTTCGACGACGACGAACCCAAGGCACTTGGCCGTGACGTTCAGCGCCTCGCGCCAGGGTACGTCTTGGAACCGGACGTCGATCGAGCCGACGACCTCGGGGCCGACGACGATGTTCGCTCCGGCGGAGACGGCGATCGCCTTGATCACCTCGCGGATGTCCTGCGACTTCTCGAGCGTCTGGATCGTCACGCGGGGCGGGAGCACGACCGCGAGGATCTCCGCGGGACGACGCTCGATGACACCACCGACCTTCTCGGCGACGAGATCGAGAGCGTCGCGCCAGGGCACGTCGCTGAGCTCGATCGTCACGCGCCTGTCGGAGATGCGCTTCTTCTCGTCGGTCGGGTGATCGATGACGACGATGTTGGCGCCCGATCGGGCGCGCAACTCGGCAACGACGTCCTCCAGACTGCGATCGGCGATGTTGAGGTTGACGCGCGCGTCCAGGCTAGGAGCCTGAGCGACGGCGGTCGTTGCCAAGAGCGGCAACGCCAATGCCAGGGACAGGATCTTCATGAGCTTCTCCACTTGCCTTACTCCGTCGCGGACTCAGAGCCGCCGAGCGAAAACGATGCCTCGGAAGATGAACTCGATTTCCTCACGCCGAATGGCGAGGACGACGAGATCGTTTTGCAGCAGGTCGCCTTCCGCGACGGTCCTGCCGTTGATCATCACCACGGATGCGCCGCCTTCGATGAGGACGACGCCGCCGACTTCGAGCAGCACCTTCTCGAAGTCGAGAACGGTGCGCGCTTCGTAGGCCAGGTCGCGCAGGCGCTCGACGAGCGGCTTCCTGAGCGGATCGTTCTCGATCGTCGAGAGTCGGTTGTCGAACGTCCCGAAGGCCTCGAGCATGAGCTTGTATTCGCCCTGATCGCGGTGCGCGACCATGGACCCCTCGAGCTCCTTGAGCTGCGCTTCGGTCGGACCGCGTCCTTGCTCGGACGCCGCCACCTGGGTGCGCATCTCATTGAGCGGGTCGACGACCTCGGCCGAGAGGCGCGTCTGCGACGGAACGTAGACGATCGACTTCTCCGAGAGGATTCGACGCACGTCCTCTTCGAGGTTCGCGAGCATCTCCTCCATCTCCGAGCGCGTCATCATCTCGATGATCACGTTCTCGGCCGTCTTCACGGCGTTCCACTTCTCCTTGGTCGCCTGCATGCGCTCGGCGAGCGACTGGACGAGGTCCATCTGCTCCTGGACGGACAACATGCTCGGCGCGTCCGGTTGGACCGGCACGCGCGGGTCGATCCAGGGATCGCGACGCCCACGCGCGCCGCGGTACGCGAACGTCGAGACCTGCAGCGATCCCTTGCGACGATCGATCTCGCCCAGCAAGAGGTCACGCTTCCGGTCGTACCCGTCGATCTTGATCGACTTCTGGTCCTTCTGGGGTTCGTAGACGTACGTCTCGACGTCGATCGAAACCTTGTGCGAGGGCACGCCTTCCTTCTCGAGTTCGCTGCGTTGCGCCGCCGTGATGCGGAAGCTCGGCACGCGCATGAAGCGCGAGTGGCTCTCGAGCAGATCGAGGAAATCGAGGAACTGGAACGCGTCGCCTTCGAGCGAGAGCGTGTACCCGACCTTGTCGAAGTCGCTCTTGTCCTTCTTCTTGCCCGCGTCGGTCTTCTTCTTCAAGCCCGCGATGCGCACACCGGACTCGTCGGAGAACCGCTGCAACGTGCGCACGAGGTTGTTGACGTCGTCGTTGTCGGGAAGGATCCCCTTCATGACTTCCGTCAGCTCGCGGAGCACGATGACCTCGCGTTCGAGCGCGCCCGTGCTCTCGATGAGCTTGCGCGACGTGTCGATGCTGCCGCTCAGCGTCGCGACCTGCGTGCGTGACTCGACGATCTGGCCGTTCTGCCAGTAGAGGAGCCCACCCAGCCCGAGCGCGCCCAACGTGCCGCCACCTACGACCGCGATCCAAATCTTGCGCAAGCTCTTCATTGCTTCGCTCCTTCACCCGCGGCGGGCTTGGCCGGTTTCTTCGGCGCGGGCTTCTTCGCGTCCTTCGCGGGCAGCCCCTGGCGTTCCTCCGTCGTCTTCAGCGTCAGCGCGAGCGGGAACGACCACGCGACCGACGGCATGAGCGTCTCGTCCACGTTCGTCTGCGATCCTTCGGGAGATGCCGGCGGTTGGAAGTCCGCGATGAAGGTCGAGGTCTCGAGGTCCTCGAGGAAGTTCGCGACCTGCGCGAACTTGTCCGAGCCCGAGTGACCCGCGGCGCGCACCGTGCCGGGCACCTTGGCCTTCGGGTCCGTGCTCTGCGCGACCTGCAGATCGTCGAGCCACACGAGGTGCCGCTGCCCGTTCTGGCCGCGGTTCACGACGTCGATCAGCTCGTCGATCTTCTTGGTCCAGGAGATCCGGCTGGCCGTGATCCCGGTGAGCGTCTCCTCGCGGGTCTTGTACTGCTTGGACTCCGACTCGAGCGCCTGGTGGTAACTGACTTGCGGAGAAAGCCCGTCCATCTCCGTCTGGAGTGACGCGGCCTCGCTCTCGATCTCGGCTTGGATGCCGATCTTCTGCCAGGCCCACCACGTGCCCATGCCGGCGTTGACTGTGACGACCGCGATCAGCGCGAGCACGAGCTTGACCGGCGTGCGCGCCTTCTTGCGGAACTCTTCAGGGAGCAGGTTGATGCGAATCATGAGCTGCGCACTCGCGAAGCGAGCCCCACGGCGACCACGAGGGTCGGGGCCCAGGTTTCGAGTTCCTCCACGTCGACGCGACTCGCGTCGACGCGCAGGCCCTCGAGGGGATTCCATGTCCGGGCCTTGCGACCCGTCGATTGTTCGATGTGTTGCGCCGCACCCGGCGCGAGGACTCCGCCGCCGGAGAGCAGGATCTCTTCGACCTGCACGCCCTCGTGGTGTTCGACGTAGTCGAGCGACAGCGAAAGCTCGCCGACGAGGTCTTCGAGCACGGGCTGGATCGCCGTGTTGACCTCGAGTTCGTGCGCTTCGCTCGCGCGCTTGATCGCTTCGGCCTCGAAGTTCTCGATCGACATCGCCCGCGCGACGGCCTGCGTCATGTCCGCACCGCCGATGTTGATCTCGCGGCTGAAACAGGTCTCGCCGCCGACGATCACGTTGATCGAGGTGCGCGTCGCGCCGACGTCGACGAGCGCGATGGCCGTTCGCGGCGCACCGGGTTCGGCTTCCTCGGTCGGCAGCCCGCACAGCTCCCACGCGTTCGCCAGGGCGAAGACGTCCACGTCGATGGCGACGGGCGTCAAGCCTTGGATCTGGAGGAGCTGCACGCGCTCTTCGATCGCGCGCGACTTGCACGCGGCGAGCAGGACCGATTGCTGATCACCGTCCTTGCCCTTGCCCGATTCGTTCGAGGCCGGAGCGTGTTTCAGCGGTTGCAGGTCGAGCTGCACTTCGTCGAGCTCGAAAGGCAAGTACTTGTCCGTCTCGAAGCGGATCGCCTGACGGAGTTCGTTCTCCGACATCTTCGGCATCGTCACGTAGCGCACGACGACCGACTGGCCGGCGACGGAGGTGACGACACGCTTCGACTTGAATCGTCCGCCCTGGAAGCAGGCGGCCACCGCATCGGCGACGCTGCCGCCGGGCGGGATTTCGTGACGGGCGAAGCCGGTCACGACGGGTTCGGGACCTTCGAGGGAGATCTCGATCGCCTTGACGACGGAGCTTCCCAGGTCCAGCCCGACGAGGCTCTTCTGTCTCTTGAACACGGAATCGCGTCTCCCTGGGTAACCCCGAGTCGATGCAGGATTCGCGCCCGGTCCACGCGGACACCGGATGGACGCTCTCCTGGCCGAGGACGGGAATCGGCGCGGGAGGCCCGACGGGTTGAGGCCTACCGGAAGAAAGCGCGCGATCGGCCCTGCGGTTCCCACGCGGGGGCTGGCGTGGGAAGGAACTTCCCCCACGAAGGCCGACGCCTCGCGCCGGCCTTCGTGGGGGGACCGGCGCCTCGCGCCGAGGAGTCGATCAGGTCATCTCACCGAAGCCATCGGCGACCAGTGCCGCGATCCGCTGGACCAGCTCGGCGGCGTCCGGACCGTGCGCACGGATCGTCAAGGTGGCCTCGCACGGTGCGCACAGGGTCATCAGCTCGAGGATGCTGCGTCCGTCGGCTTCCACGCCATCGCAGCCGATCCGGACCGAAGCCTGGTGACGCTGCGCGATTTGGGCGATCGCCTGGCACGGCCGGGCGTGTAGACCGGCGGGATTCGGAACTCGCACGGCGAGGACGATGTCGGACACGTGGCGCGGCGAGGTCAGACGGCCGACTTTTCTTCGAGCAGGCCGACGAGCTCGGCCTTCGTCTTCACGCGCATCGCGAACGCGCGAAAATCGGGATCGCGGGAGAGACGCGCGATCCAGTGGAGGATCTCCAGATGACGCTCGGGATCGTGCGCATCGCCGCTCTTCTCGGGCCGCAGGACCGTGAACACGACGTGGACGGGCTGCGAATCGACCGCCACCCACGCGAGACCAGCAGGATGGATCGCGAGGCTGAAGATCGCGCGGTCGAGGCCGCGGACCTTGACATGCGGTACCGCGACGTTGGACCCAACGCCGGTCGAGCCGATTTTCTCGCGCTCGAGGAGCGACTTGAGGGTTTCCCCGCGCAGGGCGGCACTGAGCGCGCCGGCCTCGATGAGGAGGTCGGTGATCTCCTCGAGGGCCGCCTCCTTGGTCGCGGCGACGAGCTTCGTCGTGCAGTGCTTCGTCTTGAAGAGCTTCCAGAATTCCATGTGGGTAGGCGTCGCGCGCGATTCGATTCCGAAGACGCGCAGAGGTTAGCAGAACCAAGCGCTTCCCGGCGTGTCGGAACGAGCGGAGCCGGCGCACCTCGCGGTGGACCGGCTCCCTGTTCGACGCGGACTGTTTCGCGAGCGTTCCGGGTCAGGATCGACGCCAGTCGATGCGGCGGTCGTGGTCGCGTTTCAGAAGACGTTCCATGCGCGACGTGGCCTCTTCGAGAGCCGCGCCGAAGTCCTCGCGGCGCGCATCGGCCACGAGCACCGCGCCGTGGCCGACGTTCGCGACGATCTCTACGCGATGATCCAAGTGTTGGCGTTCGAGCAGGGCACGCATGGTGACGATGCGATCGTTGAATCGTTCGAGGTGCTGCAACTTCAGGTCAACGGTGTCGCGCACGAGAGCGGGGTAGTCGTGATGGAGGATCGAAACCGAAGTCTGCATGAGAATCCCCTCGGCGGATGCGCCGCCTCGTCGCGCGCAGGTCAACTGGGTCGGATCCAACACCGTCCACTCGCGAGTCCCCGCGCAGGACTCGGGACGTCGTGTCGCACGGCGCGCACAGGGCGCCGCACAAAGCAGGAGATGGATCCCGACGCCACGTTCACGAGTTCCAGCCTGGACCCGCGAGCGCGAACGGTCAAGCCCTGCTCCACGGTCTTCCGTCTCGGCCGCGTCCGCCTTCCGACCGAAGGGAATCCGGGAGTGCGGCCGAGAACAGCGCTCGCCTCTGCGCCGACGCTCGCGCTCGTGAAGAATTTCCGGGCTTCGGGAAGTCGTGTGGGCCGTCAGCAGCGGCGCGCGTGCCCGCCACCGAAGTTCGACCCCCGCGAGTACACGTCCGCGCTGGATCGAGCTCACGTCGCCTGCAGCGCCAGCGATCTTTGGAGTCAGTCTGGCCTCGTGGGCTGCACGGCGAACCGACGCTCGAATCGAGCGCAAGATGGACGGAAGAGGGACCGGCAGAGAGGGCGCCTACAGCCAGGGGTGCTCGAGGCGCCTGCGAAGTCCGGGTGACCAGGTCGAAGTCTCCGTGAGCGGCTGGGAGTCTCGGTGAGCGGCTCGAAGTTTCCGTGAGCAGCGCGAAGCTCCGTGAGCGCATAGAAGTCTCGGTGGGCAACTCGAGGTCTCGGTGAGCAGCTCGAAGTTTCCGTGAGCAGCGCGAAGCTCCGTGAGCGGATGGGAGTCTCGGTGAGCAACTCGAGGTCTCGGTGAGCAGCTCAAAGTTCTGTGAGCGGCTGGGAGTCTCGGTGAGCGGCTCGAAGTTTCCGTGAGCAGCGATCCAGGTGTTCCGAACGCCCGTCCTGCCCGCGTTCGGCCGCGGGGCGATACGTGGGGCGGATGTGCGCGGAATCATCGGCGCGACTCAACGGTGCGACAGGCACCGAACCTCTAGAGGTCGGTTGCGGCGTCTTCGGTCGCTCGCTCGAGACGAACTGGTGTCGACATGTTTCCGTCGATCCGAGGGTGCGACGGCCGAGGCGGACTGCGAGGCAGAGTGCGAGGCGACGGCCGAGGCGAAGTGCGGGGCCGAGTGCGAGGCCGAGTGCGAGGCCGAGTTCGGGGCCGAGTTCGGGGCCGAGTGCGGGGCCGAGTGCGAGGCCGGGTGCGAGGCCGGGTGCGAGGCCGGGTGCGAGGCCGAGTGCGAGGCCGAGTGCGAGGCCGAGTTCGGGGCCGAGTGCGGGGCCGAGTGCGGGGCCGAGTGCGAGGCCGAGTGCGAGGCCGCGTGCGAGGCCGCGTGCGAGGCCGCGTGCGAGGCGGAGTGCGAGCCGGACGCGGAGGGTGCGGCACGAGACCCAGCTCGTCCTCGCGTACGGTCTTGATCTACGTCCGATCGACGCAGGCAGCCATCGAACGAACGTTGCTCGTCGGATGAACCGACGCCGACATCGCCGACCTCGCTGAATGTCCGCGGAATCATCGCGCGGTTTGGCGGGTGCTCGAGCCGAGCGGTCGGACCTCGACTCCTTGGACTCGAGCACGCCGGTCGGGCCGCGACGTGTGGCGCACAGCGCGTCGAATGTCCGCGGACTCGAATCCCGCGCTGGGGACAGTCTTGGATCGATGCTTGTTTTCTCGTGATTTTCGACGACCCGAGCGTTCGCCGCGCGTTCTATCTGAAGGAGGGAGTCGATGGAGAACTCGCACTCGCTCATGCACTCTCGGTCGCAGTCACGTATGCCGTCGCAGTCACGTATGCCGTCGCAGTCACACATGCCGTCGCAGTCACACATGCCGTCGCAGTCACACATGCCGCCGCAGTTTCAATCCGTTCGCCAGATCGACCTGTTCCGTCACGGCGGCAAGCGAGCCGGCGCGGGCCGCAAGCCGAAGGGCGACCGCGCCCTCGTTCCGCACGATACGCGAGCGCGTGTGACGCGGCACACGCCGGTCCTCGTCACGACGAGGCTCCTCGCGGGCCTGCCCAACCTGCGGAGCGAACGCACGCTCGCGCTCTTGCGCGCGACGCTCGCCGCGGGCGCGAACCGATTCGGCTTCCGGCTCATCGAGTATTCGATTCAATCGAACCATCTGCACTTCGTTGTCGAGGCACAGAACGAGATCGCGCTGGCGCGCGGCATGAAAGGGCTGCTCGTCCGTGTCGCGAAAGCGCTGAATCGCGCGTGGGAACGGACGGGTCGCGTCGTCGGCGACCGCTACCACGCGCGTGTCTTGAAGACGCCGCGCGAGGTGCGCAACGCGCTCGTCTACGTGTTGCAGAACGCACGCAAGCACGGCGCGCGCATCTTCGGCATCGATGCGCATTCGTCGGGTCCGTGGTTCAGCGGATGGATGGATCGGACGCCGCGGAAGGATCGTGCGTTGCCGGAACCGAGCTCGTGGCTGCTCCTGTTCGGATGGCTGAAGGGCGGACGCATTGCGACGAGCGAGGCACCGCGGCCGGATCCAAGTGCGGAAAGCCGAGCGGGGTGCGGAGCCTGATCCGACGGCGGCTCTCCCCCATGCTCTCGCAGACGCGCTCGCTGACGCGCACGCGCTCGCGGACGCGCTCGCGCTCGCGCTCGCGCACGCGCACGCTGACGCTGACGCGGACGCGCACGCGGACGCAGACGCGCTCGCTGACGCGCACGCGGACGCAGACGCGCTCGCTGACGCGCACGCGGACGCAGACGCGCTCGCCGTCGCGCTCGCCGTCACGCTCGCCGACGCTCTCGCTGACGCTCACGCTGACGCGCACGAGGTGAGCTCGCGCCGCGCGGGTCCTGGATCCGAACACCGCGCGCGGACGCTCTCGAACCACGAAGTTCACCGGCGCTCGCGTCGAAGCCCGGGAGCGCGGGGTCGCCGGGCCGGCACGGGGGCGCTGACCCACACGAAAGCCGGATGCGCCAGAATTCGCGGCCTCGGCTTGCCCCGTGCAGCTGTGACCCGCTGTCCTTCGGGGTTCCGCATGCCCCCGCGGCGTCCCGGACTCGTGAAGAATTCACGGGCAGGCAGGAGCAGCGCAGATAGTGTGGGAGAGCACGCTCTCACAGGCGCGGTCGACGCCGCACGAACGCCCTGTCGCGGTACTGCACCGAGACCAGGTGCAGCCCACACGCGGGTGCGGTGGGCCCCGCGTCCTCACGATCGCGACTCGAAAGGGCTCGAGCGCAAGCGTCTTCGCCGATCTTGCCCCGCCCCACGTCGATCAACGTGCCCGCGATCGTGCGCACCATATTGTAGAGAAAGCCGTCGCCCTGGATCACGAAGAAGAACCGCTCGCGGCGCGCGACGAAACGAAGGTGCTGGATCGTGCGCACGGTCGTCGAACGCGGCGAGCCGGTGTTCCCGAACGCCGCGAAGTCGTGCGTACCGACGAGAACGCTCGCAGCGCGGCGCATGCGCGCGACGTCGAGCGGCCACGATGACCAGTGCGCTTGTTCGGCGCCGTACGCTGGACGAAAACGTGTCGTGACGACGTGGTAGGCGTAACGCTTTCCGATCGCGCTGAAGCGCGCGTGGAAATCGTCGGCGCAGGTCTCGGCCTCGCGGACGACGACGCCCCCTTGAAGGTGGGCGTTCACGGCATGGCGCAAGCGATCGTCGTCGAGGCGCGTGTCGAGACACAGGCTCGCGACTTGTCCGAGCGCGTGGACGCCGGTGTCCGTCCGTCCTGCGCCGTGGACTGCCGCACGCGCGCCCGTCGCGGCGAGCACGGCTTCCTCGAGGGACTGTTGGACGGAATCGAAGCCGTCCTGGCGTTGCCAGCCGAAGAACCGCGAACCGTCGTAGGCCACGAGCAAACGGACGTTGCGCATCACGCCGGTCCGCGTCGGCGGACGGGGCGCCGACCGACGAGCGCGTCTTCGAGCACGCCCTTGTGCAAGTACTCGAGCGCCGCACCCGCCGGAGCCCCGCGGGCGATGCGTGTCACGATCGGACGCGGCTCGGGCAGCTTGTCGAGCGCTTCGAGCACCGCGAGCGCGGTCGCTTCACCCTCGGCATCCGGGTCGGTGGCGAGCACGACCTCGCGAATTCCGCCGCGTGCGACGCGCGCCACGAGCTTCTGCGTCGTCAGATGCCGTTCCTCGGTCCCATCCGCCGGATTCAGCGCACCGAAGAGGACGTGATAGCGCCCGCGAAACGCGCCCGAACGCTCGAAGGCCTCGACGTGCCGCGGTTCCTCGACGACGCAAATGATGCCGGCGTCGCGCGCGAGATCGGCGCAGATCGGACACGGATCCTCGGCGCTGATGTTCGCGCACGTCGAGCACCGTCGCGTCTCGTCCAGCGCACGGACGATCGCGGCCGCGAGCTTCTGCGCTTCGGGATCGCGCAGGACGTGGAACGCCAAGCGCTCCGCGCTGCGCCGACCGATGCCGGGGAAGCGTTCGAAGGCCGCGACGAGCGCTTCGAGAGGTTCCGGGTACGCCACGGTTCGTACGACTTCAGGAGAGACCGGGCAGCGGCAGGCCACCCATGAGCTTGCCCATCTTCTCTTCGCGCTGGCGCGCGGCGCGCCCCTGCGCGTCGCGCAAGGCGGCGAGCACGATCTCCTCGAGCAAGCGCGCGTCCGAACCTGCGTCGGCGTGAATCACGACCCGCAGCACGACACCGTTGCCGTCGACTTCGACGCGCACGGCATCGCCGCCGGCGCGACCTTCGATGCGCACCGTTTCGAGCTCTTTCTTCGCGCGCTCGAGCCCGCGTTGCATCTCCTGGGCCTGCTTGAGCAGGTTGCCCATCTCACCGAACGTGCCGCTCATCCGTCGTCCTCGATGCGGCCGCCGAAGAGTTCCGCGACCTTGCCGGTGTATGCATCCCGCGACTTCTTCGCCACGGATTGGTCCTCGATGACGACGCTCGTAGGCGTGCCCACGACGGCCGAGAAGACGCTGGAGCACTTCTTCTGGTTCGCCGAGTCCGTGACCGCGACCCGCTCGGCCTCGCGCAGGTTCGCGAGCTGGACGAGCGCGCGTCCGTTCGTGAGATCGACGAGCTTGCCGCGCAGGCGCAACGTCTCGGCCAGCGAGGCCGAAGACTTGGCGAGTGCTTCGAGGAATCGATCCCACGCATCCGCGTTGCCCGCGATGCGCGGACGCGGGGCGTCGGACAGAAAGGCGTCCTCCGAGCGCGTCTCGCTCGGGACCACGCGCGGCGTCGACGCGCCACTCGGTGAAGCGGAATCCGTGGGTGCCGATCGCGCGGCTCTGCTCGGCTGCGTCGGGGCGTTCGAGGCCGACGAGGACGGTGCCGACAAGGACGAGGCCGACGCGGATGGTGCCGACGCGGATGGTGCCGACGAGGACGAGGCCGACGAGGACGAGGCCGACGCGGACGGTGCCGACGCGGAAAATGCCGGTGCGGGCGCGCGCTCCGTCGCCGGCGGCGCACGGCGCGGCACGAAGTCGTCCACGGGGCGGGGCACGTTCGTCGGTGCGCTGGTCGCGGCATTCGCCAGCGGAGTCGCAGCGGATGGACGCGCAGTCGGCGCGACCACCGGCAGGCCTTGGAGCCGCGATTCGAGCGCGACGAGCCGGCGCTCGAGCTCCGCGAACGAGATCGAGGACTCCGGCCGTGCCATGTCGAGCAGCGCGACCTCCAGCAACACGCGACCGTGGGACGCGAGTCGCGCCATGCGTTCGCGCGCGAGCACCAGTTCCTCGATCCAGGCTTCGATGCGCGGGAGCCCGATGCGTTCGGCGCGCTCCGCCAGGGTCGTGCGTTCGACCGCCTCGAGCTGCACCAGTGGCGTTGCCGGTCCGAGCAGCGCCACGACGAGCATCGCGCGCAAGCGATCGAGCAGGGCGCCGACGATGTCGACCTCGCTGCCCTCGCCTTCCGGCAGCGCCTCGATCACGCCCGCGCGATCCGCCGCGGCGAGGCAGGCGAGGATGCGATCCGCGCGATCCGCTCCGCCCTCGGCCGACAGTCGCTCGAGATCCGCGACCTTGGGCGCGGAACCGACGAGCGAGAGCAGTTGGTCCGCCATCGACAGCGCGTCGCGCATGCCGCCGCGCGCGCGGCGTGCGATCTCGTGCGCGACGCCCGACTCCGCGACCACGTTTTCGGCCGCGAAAACGTGCTCGAGACGCGCCGCGATCACGGCTTCGGGGAGCGGCGAGAGGCGCAGGATCTGACAACGCGACAGGATCGTCGCCGGCACTTTCTGCGGATCCGTCGTCGCGAGGAGGAACTTGACGTGCTTCGGCGGCTCCTCGAGCGTCTTCAGGAGCGCGTTGAACGCCTCCTTCGTCATCATGTGGACTTCGTCCACGATGTAGATCTTGAACCGCGCGCGCATCGGCGCATAGGCGACGTTCTCGCGCAGCTCGCGCACGTCCTCGATGCGGCGATTGCTGGCCGCGTCCATCTCGATCAAGTCAGGATCCGCGCCGCGGTCGATGGCCGTGCAGTGATCGCAGACGCCGCAAGGGTTCGCGGTCGGACCCGTCACGCAATTCAGCGCCTTCGCGAGGATGCGCGCGGTCGTCGTCTTGCCGGTCCCGCGCGGACCCGAGAAGAGGTACGCGTGTCCGACGCGCTGCTCCTCGATGGCACCTTGGAGCGTGCGCGCGATGACTTCTTGCCCGACGAGGTCGGCGAAGTCCTTGGGGCGGTACTTGCGTGCGAGGACGAGGTACGACACGCGGGCGATCTTACGCGTGCGATCGACGCGGAGGACACACCGCGTCGGAGCCCGAACGTCCGCGCGTCGCGTTCGTGGTCCCAACCGGCGCGCGAGCGGAGAGTTGGGCCCGGGCTCCTTGCGCCTAGAACTGCGGCCCTTAGGGCTGCTCCGTTCCCGGCCTGACCCGATTCGTGCCCGTCCCATCGCCCGGGACCGGGCCCAATTCTCCGCTCGCCCCGCGGAGCCGATGCTCCCGCGGGCCGATCCTGACACGGCGCGTGACCGCGGTCACCCGCTCCTCACGCGCCCTCGAAGCACCATTCTCCCCACTTTGGCCGAGGTCCGTTCGGATCGACGCGAGCACGAGGCTCGCGCCGATCCGACGAGGACGCGTGACGGGCGAGGTGGCGGAGAGGGAGGGATTCGAACCCTCGGTGCCATTGCTGACACCTACGCTTTCCAAGCGTATGCAATCGGCCACTCTGCCACCTCTCCGCACGTTGCCGGTTGAGGAGCGGAGTCCACGAAAGTTGGCGGAGAGGGTGGGATTTGAACCCACGATGCACTTGCGCGCATGCTGGTTTTCGAAACCAGTGCCTTCAGCCGCTCAGCCACCTCTCCAAATTCCGTGGAGGAGCGCGCGAGGCACACGGCCGAGCGCGACCCGTTTCCGGGCCACCATCGGCCGATCACTCCGCGCGTCCGCGCTTCTTTTGAAAGAACTCCTGGAGCAGCGCGCGCGCCTCGTCGGCGAGCACACCCTCCGCGATCTCGGCCCGGTGGTTGAGTCGCGGATCGGTCAGGACCGATCCGAGGCTCACGACGCCGCCGAACTTCGGGTCGCGCACGCCCCACACGACACGCGCGACTCTCGCATGGGAGAGCGCGCCGGCGCACAGGAAGCAGGGCTCGACCGTCGTGTAGACGATGGCTCCGGGCAAGCGCAACGCGCCGAGACGTGCGCACGCGCGCTGCACAGCGAGCAGCTCGGCGTGCGCGGTCGGGTCGCGCCGCGCGTGGGTCTCGTTGTGAGCCTCCCCCACCACGACACCGTCCAGGATCACGACCGCGCCGACCGGCACTTCGTCGAGCGCGGCGGCCCGTCGAGCGAGATCGAGCGCGAGCCGCATGCCGTCCTCGTCGGCGCGCGCTCCACCCGGCTCGGGTTCACCAGGATGGGTGTCACCAGGGCTGGATGCAGCAGGCGTCATCGAGGGCGGAGTTCCTGGGGAGGGTCGTTCGCGATGAGGTCGGTAGTTGCGAACGCGAGCGCGCACCGGTTCGTCCGGAGCGCTCTCGCGCGTGAGCTGGTACACCCGAGTGGACTTGAACCACTAACCTTCTGATCCGTAGTCAGATGCTCTATCCAATTGAGCTACGGGTGCATGGGGCGGAAGGTTGTAGCCACGGTCCCCCGGCGTGTCAACGCGCGCCCGGGGTCGGCCGACCCGAGCCCGCGAGGCGTCGGGCCGACACCTTCGCTCCGGGCGCGGCGGCCGGTAGTCTCTCGCGCATGGCCGAGAGAAGCTCGATTCCCCACCTCCTCGACCTCCAGGACCTCTCCGACCAGGAAGTCGACGACCTGCTCGACCTCTCGACGCGGATCAAGCGTCGGGCGGGCGCGTTCCAGCTCACCGGCAAGACGGTCGGGCTGCTCTTCTTCCGCCCGTCGCTCCGGACGCGCGCTTCGTTCGAGGCCGCCGTCAACCAGCTCGGCGGCCAAGCGATCCACCTCACCGCGTCGTCGGATTTCTGGGAGCTCGAGTCCCAGGAAGGGTCGGTCATGGACGGTCGCGCGCCGGAGCACGTCAAGGATGCGGCGCGCGTGTTGTCGCGCTACGTCTCGGCGCTCGCGATCCGTCCGGCGCTGAGCGGACAATCGTGGGCAGCCGATCGACGCGACGCGACGATCCGCGCGTGGGCGCAGCACGCGCAAGTTCCCGTCATCAACATGGAGAGTGCCCTGTGGCACCCGCTGCAAGCGCTCGCCGACCTCATGACGTTGCGCGAGACGCTCGGTGAGTTGCGCGGGAAAACGCTGTCCGTCGTGTGGACGCGTTCGCCGCAGCCCGCGAGTCACGCCGCCGTGCACTCGTTGCTCCTCGCGGCCTTGCGTTCGGGAATGAACGTGCGGGTCGCGCATCCGAGCGGGTACGAGCTCGACGACGAAGTCCTCGCGCTCGCGCGCGGGCAGGCCGATGCGAAGCGCGCGACCTTCGAGACCGGGGTCGGTGTGAAGGAGGGAGTGAAGGGCGCGCACGTCGTGTACGCGCGCTCGTGGAGCTCGCTCGAGGACTACGGCAACCCCACTCTCGCCGCGAGCCGTCGTGCGCGCACGCAGGGTTGGATCGTCGACGAGAGCCTGATGAAGCTCGGCGCGGACGCGCGGCTCATGCACGCCGGTCCCGTACGCCGGAACCTCGAGGTCACGGACGAAGTGCTCGACGGTGCCCGGAGCCTCGTCTACGACCAGGCCGAAAATCGCCTGCATTCGCAGAAGGCCTTGCTGGCGCGGCTTCTGCGCGCCTGAACGTCTGCGCCGGAGTCGAGCGGCGCGCGAACCGTCGAGGTGCCGCGTGACACACTCGGGTTCCTGCAACCTCGTGAACGTTCCAGAGCGCCCGCGTGCGCTGTAGTCTGCGCGTCGAGAGCTGTGCTGCACGCCGATGACCGACCCCGATTTCGTCCACCTCCACGTCCACTCCGAGTACAGCCTCCTCGACGGGGCGAACCGGATCTCGGACCTCATCACGGCGTGTCAGGCGGACAAGCAGACGGCGATCGCGCTCACGGACCACGGCAACCTCTTCGGCTCCATCGAGCTCTACCAGACCGCCAAGAAAGGCGGCGTGAAGCCGATCCTCGGTTGCGAGGTCTACGTCGCGCGACGTTCGCGCTTCGAACCGCACAGCAAGGCGAAGGGCAACGGGTACCACCACCTGACGTTGCTAGCGCGGGACGCGGAGGGTTGGAAGAACCTCGTCAAGCTCGCGTCGGCTGCGTACCTCGAGGGCTATCACTTCCGTCCGCGCGTCGACCGCGAGTTGCTCGCGCAGCACGCACGCGGTCTGACCTGTCTCTCGGGATGCCTCGCGGGCGAGATGTCGCAGCTCGTCATCGCCGATCGTGAACCCGAGGCGCTCGAGCTCGCCGGGACTTGGCGCGACCTGTTCGGCCCCGAGCATTTCTGGCTCGAATTGCAGCGCAACGGCATCGAGACGCAGACGAAGGTCAACGAAGCCCTGGTGCGCGTGCACCAGAAGACGGGCATCCCCCTCGTCGGCACGAACGACATCCACTACTTGCGCCACGAGGACTGTCAGGCGCAGGACGTGCTCTTGTGCATCCACACGGGCGCCAAGCGTTCGGACGCGAAGCGGTTTCGGTTCGAGACGCAGAGCCTCTACTTCAAGACGCGCGCCGAGATGGCGCACGACTTCCGTGATCTCCCTGGTTGCGTCACAGCGACCATGGACGTCGCGGAGCAGGTGAACCTCGAGATCGAGTTCGGCAAGTACCGGCTGCCGATCTTCACGCCGGACACGCCCGAGACGGCGGACGAGATCTTCGATCGACTGCTCGAGGAAGGACTCGCGCGCCTCTATCCGAACGGACACGAGGCCGCGCGCACGCGCCTCGACTACGAAAAGGGCGTCATCCGCGAGCTGGGCTTCGTCTCGTACTTCCTCGTCGTGTGGGATCTCGTGCGCTGGTCGCGCGCGAACGGCGTCCCCGTCGGACCGGGGCGCGGATCGGCGGCGGGCTCGATCGTGGCCTACCTGCTCGGCATCACGAAGGTCGATCCGCTGCGCTACGACCTCCTTTTCGAACGCTTCTTGAACAGCTCGCGCGTGTCGATGCCCGACATCGACATCGACTTCTGCATGGAGGGACGCGAGCGCGTCCTCGAATACACGCGACGCCGCTACGGCAGCGATCATGTCGCGCAGATCGTCACGTTCGGGACGATGGCGTCGCGCACGGTCATCCGCGACGTCGGGCGGGCGCTCGATCTGCCGCTCGCCGAAGTCGATCGCGTCGCGAAGAAGATTCCCGCGGGCCCGAACGCGCCGTCGCTCAAGGAGTTCCTGGCGAAGGACGCCGAGATCAAGGCGCTGATCGCCGAAAAGCCGCAGTTGGCGGAGCTCTTCAAGATCTCCCTGCCCCTCGAAGGTCTCGCGCGCCACATCTCGACGCACGCGGCGGGCGTCGTCATCGCCGATCGACCGATCGTCGAATACGTGCCGCTCGCGAAGAACGGCGACGACATCTGCACGCAGTGGTCCGCGCCGCAGCTCGAGGATCTCGGGCTGCTCAAGATGGATTACTTGGGGCTACGGACCCTGACGATCCTCGAGCGAGCGCTCGCGAACGTGCGCAAGCAGGGCGGCGTCGCGCCCGACCTCGATGCGCTTTTGCCCGGTGATCCGGCGACGTATCGCTTGCTGACGAGCGGCGACACGTTGGGCGTCTTCCAACTCGAATCCGAGGGCATGAAGAAGCTCCTCGGTCGCATCAAGCCCGACTGTTTCGAGGACTTGATCGCCATCCTCGCGCTCTATCGACCTGGCCCGCTCGAGTCGGGCATGGTCGAGATGTTCACGCGCCGCAAGCACGGCGAAGAAGAGATCGCGTACCCGCACACCTCGATGGAGGCGATCCTGCGCGACACCTACGGCTGCATCGTCTACCAGGAGCAGGTCATGTTGATCTCCAGCGCCCTGTCGAGCTTCTCGTTGAACGAAGCCGACAACTTGCGCAAGGCGATGGGCAAGAAGAAGCCCGAAATCATGCAGAAGTTCTCCGACCAGTTCGTGTCGGGCGCGAAAGCGAACGGCTGTCAGGAGAGCATCGCGAAAGAGGTCTGGGACAACATCCTCAAGTTCGGCGGCTACGGCTTCAACAAGTCGCATTCGACCGCCTACGCGGTGCTCACGTACCAGACCGCCTTTTTGAAGGCCAACCACCGCGGTGCATTCCTGGCGGCGAACCTCTCATGCGAGATGTCGAACGCGAAGAAGGTCAAGGAGTTCGTCGACGACGCGCGCAAGAGCAGCGTCGAGATGCGTCCGCCCTCCATCGAGCGATCCGTATGGGAGTTCGAGCCCGAAGGCACGGCGCTGCGGTACGGATTCGGCGCGATCAAAGGAACGGGTGAGAAGGCGATTCACGCCGTGATCGAAGCGCGCGCCGCGCTGCGCGCGAAGAAGACGCCGCCGACATTGCACGAGTTGTGCTCCGAGGTCGATCCGCAGGCGACCGGCAAGGTCTGTTGGGAGGCGATGATCAAGGCCGGAGTCTTCGATGCGCTCGACAAGGACCGCGGCGCGTTGCTCGCGTCGGTCGAGGCGGTGATGGCCGAGGGCACGCGCGCCGCCGCGGATCGACGCGCCGGCCAAGGCAGCCTTTTCGGCGACTCTCCGGGTGCTGCGAACGGAGCCACGGCGACGAAGTCCGCCATCGCGGCCGCGCGCGTCGGCACGATGACGAAGGCTGAAGTCCTGCGCGCCGAGTTCGAAGTCCTCGGCTTCTATCTATCGGGGCATCCCCTCGAGGAACGCGCAGGCCTGCTCGCTCTGCTTTCGTCCGTCAACATCGAGGGCCTCCATGGCATCCCCGGCGGCACAGAGCTGACCGTCGCCGGCATGATCCTCGCGAAGTCCGAAGTCGTCGTGAAATCAGGCTCGATGGCCGGACGGAAGATGTGCCGCTTCCGTCTCGAGGATTTGTCGGGCAACGTCGCCGTCACGTGTTTCCCGCGCACGTACGAGGAACAGCGCGCCAAGCTCGAAGACGGTCGCGTCGTCGTGTTGAAGGTCAAGCTGGAGGAAGGAGCCGAGGAACCCGCGCTCCTCCTCGAGGAGATCTGGACCGTCGAGGAAGCGCTCGGCCGATTCCAAGGTGGAGTCGTCGTGAACGTCGCGCCCGAGGACGAGCACTTGCTCCCCGACTTGCGCCGCCTCGTCGATGGACACAAGGGACGCGCCCCGCTCTACCTCCAAGTGCAAGGCCAGGACGGTCGCACGCGCCGCGTACGCGCCGGCGGTGACTGTCGTGTCGCGATCAGCGAGCGGTTCGCGCAGGAAGTGGACGCGTTGCTCGGGAAGGGCCGCGTGCGTCTCGCGCGCGTCTGATTCCGTCCGCGCGCCCCGGGCGGGGAACCGGAGGTGTGGGCGTGACTCGTCGCGGCCGCGTAGTCGACACGCGGCACGGTCGTCACGTCGAGCGGACTCCAGCGCAGCGTTCGGCTCCATGCACCGCGACACCGGCGCCGAGGGCGACTCGCAATTTGCACGACCCAACGCCGGCGACAGGCCGCAATGCGAACGCGCCGCCCGGATCCAGGGATCCGCGCGGCGCGCTCGTTCTCCATGACCGCCCGCGGGCGGCGCGGATCAGGCCTCGGCCTTCGCTGCCTTCGGAGTGCGCTCGACGAACTCGACGATCGAGCGTTGACCGTTGTCGCCCAAACGCGGCTTCGAGAGGTGCAGGATCCGGCAGTAGCCGCCCGGTCGCGTCTTGAAGCGCGGACCGATCGTCGAGAACAGCTTGTCGACCGTCACCTTGTCCCGCAGCGCGGCAAAGGCCATGCGGCGGTGATGCAACGTGTCGTCCTTCGCGAGCGTCACGAGCTTCTCGACGAACGGCTTGATGGCCTTCGCCTTCGGCGTCGTGGTGATGATGCGCTCGTGGAGGATCAGCGAGTTCGCCATGTTCTTCGTCATGGCGATGCGGTGTTCGGTCGTCCGACCGAGTCGGTTTCCTGCGCAGCGGTGTCTCATGGCTTTTGTCCTCTCGATCCGTTCGGGACCGTTCGTCTCTAGACGTTCATCCCGAGCGAGAGCCCGCGCTCGGCCAACTTGTTCTTGATCTCGGTCAGGCTCGTCTTCCCGAGGTTCTTCAGGTTCATGACCTCGTTCTCGCTCATGCGGACGAGGTCGCCGAGGGTCTGGATGTTCGCGCCGTCGAGGCAGTTCCTCGCGCGGACAGACAATTCCAGGTCGGCGATCGGTTCCGTGAGTACGGCCGAAAGTTCGGTCGTCTCGCGGTTCCGTTGGTTGTATTCCGATCCGTCCGGGCTGTCCGGAACCAGTTCGCGATCACGGCTCGTGCCGAAGAGAACGAAGGGGTTCAGGTGCTTGCGGTAGATCTTGGCCGACTCGATGAGCGCCAGCTCGGGCGCGATCGTGCCGTCGGTCCAGATCTCGAGCACGAGGCGGTCGTAGTTCGTCAACTTGCCGACGCGCGTGGCCTCGATCGAGTAGCGCACGCGGTGGACCGGCGAGAAGATCGCGTCGACGGGGATCGTCCCGAGCTGTTGGAGGTCGGAGCTGTTCTCCTCGGCCGCCACGTAGCCGCGGCCGCGCTTGACGCGCAGCTCGATGCGGAAGGGACGATCCTTCGTGAGCGTCGCGATGAAGAGCTCGGGGTTCGCCACCTTGGCGTCGCCCGGGCACATCACGTCGGCGCCCGTGATCGGGCCCTTCGTGTTCTTCTCGATGCGGCACGTGACTTCGTCGCCACCTTCGAACGCGACGCGCAAGCGCTTCAGGTTCAGGATGACGTCGGTGACGTCCTCGAGGATGCCCTCGAGCGAATCGAACTCGTGCTGCGCGCCTTCGATGCGCACGGACACGACGGCGGTGCCCTCGATCGACGAGAGCAGGACGCGTCGCAGACCGTTGCCGATCGTGTGGCCGAAGCCACGCTCGAACGGTTCGATCAGGAAGCGACCGTAGGTCGGGGTCAGGGTGTCGCTGTCCGGCAACACTTTGCTGGGCAGCTCGAAATTACGCCAACGGATACGCATGGGTCTGAATCTCCGGGTGAGGCCTGATACCGGGGTGATTCCGGCGCGTATCGCCCCCATCGCTTACGAGTCCGAACGACGCGACGCGGCCTCGGGCGCGCGCAGTCAGGACTCCTCTGGCGACGGGGGCGCCCACGGCTTCACGCCGCGGACGCGCGCCGGTGTGATGTCACTTCGAGCAGAGCTCGATGATGAGCTGTTCCTGGATGGGGTGCGGGACGTCTTCGCGGCGCGGGACGCCGACGACCTTCGAAGTCAGGGCATCGCCCGCGACCTCGAGCCAGATGGGGATCGCCTGCGACTTGTTCACTTCGATGGCCTCGCCGACCATCTTGCGTGTGTTCTCTTTGGTCCCCGCCGTGACGATGTCGCCCGGACGGACCTGGAAGGAGCAGATGTCGACCTTCTTGCCGTTGACGCGGAAGTGGCCGTGATTGATCAGCTGACGTGCGTGGTTGCGCGAGAGCGCGAAGCCGCTGGCGACGACGACGTTGTCGAGGCGACGCTCGAGCAGGATCATCAAGTTCTCGCCGGTGTTCCCGCGCAGGCGCTCGGCCTCGAGGAAGTACAGCTTGAACTGACGTTCACCCACGCCGTAGATGCGCTTGAGCTTCTGCTTCTCACGCAGTCGCACGCCGTACTCGGTGACCTTCGTGCGCTTCTGCGCGTGAACGCCCGGCGGATAGTCGCGACGTGAGACGGCGCACTTCTCCGTGAAGCAACGCTGGCCCTTGAGGAAGAGCTTCATGCCTTCCCGACGGCACAGTCGGCACTTGGGATCGATGATGCGGGACATACTGCGTTCTCTGGTTCTGTTCTTGGGGCGCGCGCGTCGTGAGTAGTTTGGATGGGACGCGGATCGATCAGACGCGACGCTTTTTGCGCGCGCGGCAACCGTTGTGCGGGAGCGGCGTGATGTCCTCGATCGTGAGGACCTTCAAGCCCGTGTTCGACAGGGCGCGGATCGCCGACTCGCGGCCGGAACCTGCTCCGCGAACACGAACCTCGACTTCTTTGACGCCCAGGCGCATGGCACCCGCCGCTGCGCGCTCGCCCGCGCGCTGAGCGGCGAACGGCGTGCTCTTGCGCGTGCCCTTGAATCCGACGCAACCGGCCGAGCCCGTCGCGACGACTTCGCCGTTCGACGTGGTGATCGTGACGTGCGTGTTGTTGAACGTCGCCTTCACGTGCGCGACACCGCGCGACGTGATCCGACGGACCTTCTTCTTGGCGACCTTGGCCATGGATTACTTCATTCCCTTCACGGACTTCTTGCCGGCGACCGTCTTGCGCGGACCCTTCCGAGTGCGAGCGTTCGTGCGCGTGCGCTGACCGCGAACCGGCAGGCCGCGGCGGTGCCGCAGTCCGCGATAGCAGGCGATTTCGCGCAGGCGGGTGATGGAGGCCGCGATCTGCCGGCGCAAGGTGCCCTCGACGAGGTACTCCTTCTGCAGGTAGTTCGCGAGCATCGCGATCTGCTCCTCGTTGAGCTCGCGGGACTTCATCCCGCGGTTCAGCTTGAGGTGGTCACAGACCTTGTGCGCCGTCGTTTCACCGACGCCGTACAGGTACTGCAGCGCGATTTCGAGGCGCTTGTTCGGGGGGATATCGACACCGATGACACGCGGCATCTGGTTCTAAGCTCCGTTTTCCATGACTTGTTGTTCGGGGGTCGCGCCGGGTTCGGCGCGGACGTTGTGAGGGGTGGTTGTGTGATGGGCAGGGCCGGTGATGGGCAGGGCCGGTGGTGGGCTGGCAAGTCCGAGACGGACTCCGTCACTATCCCTGTCAGGCGCTGAACTCTGTAGGGCTACTTACCCTGCCGCTGCTTGTGGCGCGGGTCCGTGCAGATGACGCGGACGACGCCGCGACGGCGGATGATCTTGCAGTTCATGCACATACGGCGAACGCTGCTTCGCACCTTCATGAGTCGTTCCTCTTCCTTCGCTCGCCGCGACAGATGATGCGGCCCTTCGTCAAATCGTACGGCGACATCTCGACCGTGATCTTGTCCCCGGCCAGGATGCGGATGTAGTGCATGCGCATCTTCCCGCTCACGTGCGCCAGGATCTCGTGCCCGGAATCCAAGCGCGCACGGAACCGCGCGTTGGGAAGCGCTTCCGTCACGATGGCCTCGACGGTGATCGGTTCTTCTTTGGCCACTACGCTGCCTCCATGCCGGCTGACGCCGAGCGCAGAGAGCGAAAGACCTCGTCGGGGCTGCGTTCCCCATCGATTTCCTGGAGGAGGTTCTTCCTCGCGTAGAAGCCCTGCAGCGGCTGCGTCTGATCGCGGTACACCGCCAGGCGCTTCTCCACGGTCGACAGTTCGTCGTCCGTGCGCGTGTAGAGCTCGCCGCGGCAGCGATCGCAACGACCCGCCACCTTGGGCGGAGAGTTGCGGACGTGATGGATGTTCCCGCATTCGCGGCAGGTCTTGCGGCCCGTGAGGCGCTCGACGAGCGCACGATCGCCGACGCGCAGGTCGAGGACGCGGACCGAGGGCGCGGTGCCCAGACGTTTCTCCAGCGCTTCGGCCTGCGGCAAGGTGCGCGGGAATCCGTCGAGGATGAATCCGCGCGCGCAGTCGGGCTTGGCGACGCGATCGAAGAGCATGTCGAGGACCAAGTCGTCCGGGACGAGGCGGCCGCTGTCCATGTACTCCTGCGCACGCTTCCCGAGCTCGGTCCCCTTCGCGCGGTGTTCGCGGAAGAGATCGCCGGTCGAAACGTGCGGCAACGCGAGCTCGGCGCTGAGCCGGCTCGCTTGCGTGCCCTTCCCCGCGCCGGGAGGACCCAAGAGGATGAGGACCCGACGAGTCACTTCTTGTCGTCCCTCTTGTCGGTGCTGCGGGTCCAGCCGGGGCCGGAACCCTTCATGAAGCCCTCGTAGTTGCGCATCACGAGAGCCGCGTTGAGGCGGTCGACGAGATCGAGCGCGACACCCACCGTGATCAGCACCGACGTGCCGCCCAGGAAGTAGCGCATGTCCATCGGGATGCTGCTGCCGCTCGTCACGAACGCCGGCAGGATCGCAATGATCGCCAGGAATGCCGCACCGGCGAGTGTGATTCGCGTGAGCACGTTGTCGAGGTACTCGGCCGTCTTCGCGCCCGGGCGGATTCCGGGGATGAACGAGCCGTGCTCGCGCAGGTTGTCCGCGATCTCCGTCGGCTGGAACATCAACCGGTTCCAGAAGAAGCAGAAGAAGAAGACCAGCGCGACATAACTCGCGACGTGCACGAAACCGGTCGGCGAGCTGAACACGTCCTTGAGGTTCGACAGGCCGAGCCAGTCGAAGATCAGCGCCGGGATGATGAACACGACCGAGGCGAACACGATCGGCATGACGCCGGCCATGTTGACCTTGAGCGGCAGGTAGTGACGCTGACCGCCGTAAGCGACGTTGCCGCGCGAGAGGCGCGCGTACTGGATCGGCACGCGGCGCGCGCCCTTGTGGATGAAGACGACCACGAGGACCGTGACCACCCAGATCACCGACAGGGTGAGCAGCGTCTGCCAGAACTCGCCATCGTCGATCGAGCGCAAGCTGATCAGCGCCGTCGGGATCGTGGCGACGATGCCGGCCATGATGATCAGCGAGGCACCGTTGCCGACGCCGAACTCGGTGATGAGCTCACCGATCCACATCACGAGCAGCGCACCGGCGAGGAGCGAAAGCACGACGACGAGGCCGAGCGCGAGGGTGTTCCCACGCATCCCGTCCGCCACGAGATCGGGCTTCTGGAGGAAGACGCCCGTGTAGATGAAGAGACCTTGGATGAGAGCGATCGGGACGACCGCCAGGCGCGTCCACTGGTTGATCTTCTTCTGCCCGGCCGCGCCTTCCTTCTGGATGGCTTCGATGCGCGGCGAGACCTTGCTCAGCATCGAGAAGATGATCGACGCCGAGATGTACGGCATGATCCCGAGCGCAAAGAGGTTCGTGTTGCCGATGTCGCCGCCCGAGAAGGCGCTCATCAGGCCGAACAGCGACCCTTGATCCTGGTTGCGACGCAGGAACTCCGGGTTCATCCCGGGGATCGGGATGTGGAACCCCACCCGGTACGCGACCAGGAGGGCCAGGGTGACCCAGATCCTGGTGCGGGTCTCGGGGACCTTGAACAGTTGGAAGAAGGAGTTCTGCACGAAGGGCTCCGAATCAGGCCTGCTCCACCGGAGCTTCGCGGCCCTGCACGTCGAGCACGACGACCGTGCCGCCGGCAGCTTGGATCTTCTCGATCGCGGACTTCGTGAACTTCTGGGCGCGCACCGTCAGACGGCGCTCGAGCTTCCCGTTGCCGAGGATCTTGAACAGGTCCGTGACGCGACTCGTGAGACCCTTCTCGAGGACCACGGCGAGCTCGATCGTCGTGCCATCGGCGAACCCGTTGAGGTCGTCGACGTTGATCACGGTGAAGCTCGTGCGGAAGCGCGCGTTCGTGAAGCCGCGCTTCGGCACGCGCCGGTAGATCGGCATCTGGCCACCTTCGTAGCCGGGACGGCGACTCGTACCCGAACGCTGGCCCCAACCCTTGTGGCCGCGGCCGGAGGTCTTGCCGAGCCCGCTACCAGGACCGCGGCCGATGCGGCGGCGGTCTTCGTAGCGGACACCCTTGGCGGTGACTGTCTTCAGATCCATGGCGGTCTTTTCGAGCTCGTGTGCTGGGAGGGTTCGCGGAGGGCGTACAGGGTGCGACTTGGGGCTCAGCCCACCGGCACGCCGCGCAGTGCGGCAACTTCTTCGGGCGTGCGCAGCTGCGACAGCGCGTGGAGGGTCGCTTTGACCAAGTTCACCGGGTTCGTCGAACCGTAGGACTTCGAGAGGATGTCCTTGATGCCGGACATCTCGCAGACGGCGCGCACGGACGGGCAAGCGATGATGCCCGTGCCCGGCGACGCCGGCAGGATGCGCACCATCGCGCTGCAGTACTCGCCTTGGACTTCGTGCGGGATCGTGCCGCTCTTCGTGAGCCGCACGCGCATGAGATGCTTGCGTCCATCGCGCGCCGACTTCTCGATCGCGTTGGGGACCTGGCGCGCCTTGCCGAAGCCGTAACCGACGACGCCGGACTTGTTGCCGACGATCTGGAGAGCGGCGAAGGAGAAGCGACGGCCGCCCTTCACCACGCAGGCGGAGCGGTTCACCTTGACGAGGGCCTCGCCGAGGCCTTGGACCTCGCCGACTTCCATGCCGTCGAGGTAGCGGATCTTGGGCTTCATCGTTGCGGGGTCGGTTGCAGTGTCGGTTGCGGGTGCGGTCTCGCGTTTCGGGCGGGCCTCGTCGGCACGATCGACGTCGTTCGAGCGACGGAGTTCGTGACGGTGGGCATGAAGCGCTGGGCGAGTGGTCGGCTGGAGGGAGTAGGGTTGCGAGCGTAGGGCCGGATCGACGTCGAGGAGGCTCGCCGTCGATCCGCTGGGATCAGAACTTCAGGCCGCCCTCGCGGGCGGCCTCGGCCAGCGCCTTGACGCGGCCGTGAAAACGGGCGGACCCACGGTCGAACACGACTTCCTGGATGCCGGCATCGCGAGCTTTGCGCGCGATCTCGGCCCCCACGATCTTGGCTCGTTCCGTCTTCGTCTTGCCGGTGAGGCTCGACGCGAGGTCCTTCGCCGTGGTCGTCGCATGCGCCAGCGTCTTGCCGGTCGCATCGTCGATCAATTGAGCGGCGATGTGCTTGAGCGAGCGCGACACGGAGAGCCGCGGCAGCGTCGTCGTACGCCGGATCCGATTGCGCACGTGGTGTGCGCGTCGGGCTCGGCGGGTTTTCTTCAGCGTGATGGCGTCCATCTGCGGTCAGCTCCCGAAGCTCTTGCCGGACTTGCGGCGGACGACCTCGTCCTTGTAGCGAACACCCTTGCCCTTGTAGGGCTCGGGCGGTCGTCGCTTGCGGATCGAGGCGGCGAGGTGGCCCACGGCCTGCTTGTCCGCGCCGGTGATGATGATGTTCGTGGGGTCGGGGGTCAGGACCGTGATCCCCTTCGGGATCTCGATGGTCACCGGCTTGTTGTAGCCGATGTTCAGCGTGATCTTCTGACCTTGCGCGGCGGCGTTCCAACCGACGCCTTGGATCTCGAGCTTCTTCTCGAAGCCCTTCGTCACGCCCACCACCATGTTGGCCAACATGGCGCGAGTCATGCCGTGGAAGGCGCTGGTCGTGCGCACTTCGGAGGAGCCCTCGAGCACTTCCACCGCCACCGTTCCCTTGTCGACGGTCACGTCGACTTCGGGCCGTAGGTCCAGCGAAAGCTCGCCCTTCGGTCCCTTCACGGAGACCCTTCGATCACTCTTCGTGACCGTGACTCCCGCGGGGAGGGAAATCGTCTTGCGACCGATACGCGACATGGGACTGGGGTCCTTCTTCTTGCTCTCGGTCAGTAGACCTTGCACAGCACTTCGCCGCCGATGCGATCGCGGCGCGCCGTGCGGTCCGACACGATGCCCTTGGGCGTCGAGAGGATCTGGATACCGAGGCCGCGCACGATCGGGCGCAGCTCTGCGGCGGAGGAGTAGACGCGGCAACCCGGCTTGCTGACCCGCTGGATGGAGCGGATCACGAACTCGCCCGTTTCGCCGTATTTCAGGCTCAGGATGAGGCTCGCGGCGGGTTGCCCCGGCTCGACGTGGAAGTCGGCGATGAAGCCTTCTTCCTTGAGAACCTGAGCAATCCCCTGCTTCACGGTCGAAGCGGGAATGGACACGGTTTTCTTCTGGACCCGCGTTGCATTGCGGATCCGCGTGAGCATGTCGGCGATCGGATCGGTCATGGACATGAGGGGTTCTCCGATCTCACCACGAGGACTTGATCATGCCGGGGATTTCGCCCTTGTGAGCGAGCTCGCGCAGGCAGATACGGCAGATCTTGAACTTCTGGTACACGGCACGAGCACGGCCGCACATCGAGCAACGTGTGTAGTTGCGCGTGCTGAATTTCGCCGGTCGCGAACACTTGACGATCCAGGTGGTCTTGGCCATCGCTCAGTCCTTCTTCTTGCCCTTCGTCTCGCGAACCTGGAACGGCATACCGAGCTCCTTGAGCAACGCGTAACCGTGTTCGTCCGTGCCGGCGCTGGTCACGAACGTGATGTGCATGCCCTGCTGGAACTCGACCTTGTCGAAGTCGATCTCCGGGAAGACCGTCTGCTCGGAGAGACCGAGCGTGAAGTTCCCGCGACCGTCCAGCTTGTCCTTCACGCCGCGGAAGTCGCGGATACGCGGGAGGACGATGGAGAACAGGCGGTCGGCGAACTCCCACATGCGCTGGCGACGCAAGGTCACCATGCACGCGATGGGCATGTTCTCGCGCAGCTTGAAGCCCGAGATCGCCTTCTTGGACTTCTTGATGACGGCGCGCTGACCGCTGATCGTCGCGAGGTCGCGAGCGGCCTGGTCGACGCGCGTCTTGTTCTCGACGGCGCCCTTGACGCCCATGTCGATCACGATCTTCTCGAGACGCGGGATCGCGTTCGGGTTCGCGATCTTGAAGCGCTCCTTGAGGCGCCCCTTGACGTCGGTGTCGTACTTCGCCTTGAGGCGAGGCACCACTTGGTTTTGAACGGTGGATTGGACCTTGGCCATGGCTCTCAGCGACCCTCACCCTTCTTCGCGGCTGGCTTGGCAACTTGCTTGCCTTGCTTACCCGTGGCCTTCTTCGCGGCCTGTTGATTCTTCTCGTTGCGGTCCGGCGTCTGGCGCGTCGCCACGCCCTTCGCATCGACGTGCGAGACGTTGCTCGCGTGGATCGAGATCTCGATCTGCAACCGCTCGCCCTTCGGGTTCTTCTGACTGGGCTTTTTGTGCTTCCAGCGCAGATTGATGCCCTCGACGACGACCCGGCCCCCGGCTCGATCGACGGTCTTGACGAGTCCTGAGCGGCCCTTGTCGTTGCCCGCGAGCACCAGAACGGTGTCACCTGTGCGCAGTCGCATCACACCACCTCCTGCGCGAGCGAGATGATCTTCATGAAGTCCTTGTCGCGCAGCTCGCGCGCCACGGCACCGAAGATGCGCGTGCCCTTCGGGTTGTTGTCGGCGTCGACGAACACGAGCGCGTTCTGGTCGAAGCGCACGTACGAGCCATCGGCCCGACGCGTGTTTTTCTTGCAGCGCACGATCACACCCTTGGCGACCGTTCCGGCCTTCAGCTCGGATCCGGGCAGCGACTTCTTGACGCTGACGACGATCACGTCACCCAGGCCGGCGTACCGGCGGTGCGTTCCGCCGAGCACCTTGATGCACTGGACGAGCTTCGCGCCGGTGTTGTCGGCGACGTCGAGGAAGGTCTGCATCTGGATCATGCGACACCTCCTTCAGGGTTGAACTCGACCTGGGAGGCGGCACGTGCGCGGTCGATGATGCGGACCAAGCGCCAGCGCTTGAGGCGGCTGGTCGGTCGGCACTCGACGATCTCGACGTGGTCGCCGACCTTCGCCAGGCTCTCCTCGTCGTGCGCGTGGTACTTGACCTGCTTCTTCATGTACTTGCCGTACTTCGGATGCCGGTAGGTCCGGCTCACGAGGACAGTGATGGTCTTGGCCATCTTGTCGCTCGTGACCTTGCCTTCGGTCGTCTTGCGGCGGTTGCGAGTGGTCGTCATGACTGGAGTCTTCCGCTCAACGCGGCTTCTGGCCTCGGATGCCGGCCGTGCGTTCGTTCTGAATGGTCAGTAGGCGCGCGATCGTGCGCTTCAGCTGCTGGATGCGAGCCGGGTTCTGCACGCTCTGCGTCGCTGACTTGAAGCGCAGGTCGAACAGTTCCTTGCGCAGGGTGGCGAGCTCGTAATCGATCTCGTCGCCGGTCTTACCGCGGATCTCGTCGATCTTCATGGGTCAGTTCTTGGAGGTGCGCGGGATCAGGTGGTGGGGAGCCGGCGGATCATCTTGACCTTGACCGGCATCTTGTGAGCGACGCGCTTGAAGACATGGCGCGCCTTGTCTTCCGTGACGCCGCCGATCTCGTAGATGATGGTGCCGGGCTTGAGTTCGCAGGCCCAGAACTCGACCTCGCCCTTGCCCGAACCCATCCGCACTTCGGCGGGCTTCGAGGTGACTGGCTTGTGCGGGAAGACGCGGATCCATACGCGTGCTGCGCCGCCGCTCGCACGGCTGGCCGCGACGCGACCGGCTTCCAGCGTTTTCGCCGGCAGCCAGGCGTAGTCCATGCACTGCAGGCCGAAGTCGCCGAACGCGACGCGGTGACCGCGCGTGGCCTCGCCCTTCATCTTCCCGCGGTGAACTTTGCGGAACTTCGTCCGCTTAGGCATCAGCGACATTGCGGGCCTCCTTCTGAGCTTGGGGCCGGGCCGGTGCTCGGCGCGCACGCTCGGCGCGCGAGCTCGAGCCGGTCGTCGAGCGGAAATCGACCATCTTGCCGCGCTCGATGATGCCCTTGTAGATCCAGACCTTGACGCCGATGACGCCATAAGTGGTCTTCGCGATCGCCGTGCCGTAGTCGAGGTGCGCCTGCAACGTCGACAGCGGGACGCGGCCTTCGCGTTCCTTCGACTGACGGGCCATCTCGGCACCGCCGAGGCGACCGTTCAGTTCGATCTTCATGCCGCGCGCGCCGGCTTGCATCGTCGTCTGCATGGCGCGCTTCGTCGCACGGCGGAACGCCATGCGCTTCTCGAGCGCTTCGGCTACGCCTTCCGCCACGAGCTTCGACTCGAGCTCGGGGCGCTTGACCTCGTGCAAGGTCAGGTGAACGGTCGTCTTCGTGATCTTCTGGAGCTCCTTCTTGAGCTCCTCGACGCGGATGCCCTTGCGCCCGACGAGGACGCCCGGACGCGCGGTGTAGATGATCACGTGAACCGCTTCCGAAGTGCGCTCGATCTCGATGCGCGGGATCCCCGAGGAGCCGAACTCCTTGGCGACGTGGTCACGGACCTTCTTGTCCTCCAAGAGGAGGCGGCCGAAGTCCTTCTTCTTCGCGTACCAACGCGAGCGATGAGGCTCGACGATGCCGAGTCGGAAGCCGAGCGGATGGATCTTTTGTCCCATGGTCGTCAGGCCCTCAGGCCTTCCCTGCTTTCGCGGGAGTCTTGGCTTTCAACTGCGGCCGATCCTTCTTCTTGGAGCGCTTGGCCTTCGGCTTCGGCTCCGGCTCGACGATCTCTGCGACCTCACGGACCTTGATGGTCAGGTGGCTGAGGCGCTTCGCGAACGGCATCGCGCGTCCCTGCGGACCCGGTCGGAAGCGCAAACGATCATTGAGGAGCGGACCGACGTCGGCGCGCGCGTCCGAGACGTACAGCCGGTTCACGTTCACGGCCTCGTCGAGGCTCGCGTTCGCGACGGCCGACTTGACGACCTTCATGTAGAAGGTCGCGCCGCGGTTCGGCGTGAACTGCAGGAGTTCGATCGCCTCGTTCACGCTGCGTCCGCGGATGAGGTTGGCGATGCGCCCCGCCTTTCGCGCAGTGATGCGCGCAAAGCGATGCTTCGCGGTGAATTCGCGTTCGTCGCTCATGCCGTCGCTCCGATGCCGGGCTTGGCCTCTTCCTTCTTGTTCGTGTGACCGCGGAAGACGCGGGTCGGCGAGAACTCGCCGAGCTTGTGACCGACCATGTCCTCGGTGACGACGACGCGGATGTGCATCCGGCCGTTGTGCACCATGAACGTGTGCCCGATGAAATCGGGCGGAATCGTGCTGCGGCGCGACCACGTCGTGATCGCGTCGCGCTTGCCACTCTTCTTCTGCACGGCCACCTTCTTCGCGAGGTGGTCGTCGATGAAGGGGCCCTTCTTGAGGCTACGTCCCATGGTTCTAGCTCAGGAGTGGTGCGGACCCGGTTTGCGGCGTCGCAGGATGAATTTGTCAGTCGGGTGGCTCGGACGGCGCGTCTTGCCGCCCTTGGCCAGCACGCCCGAGGGCGAGCAGGGGTGACGACCGCCGGCCGTGCGGCCTTCGCCGCCGCCCATGGGGTGATCGACCGGGTTCATGGCCGTGCCGCGCACGACCGGACGGTGGCCCATGTGACGCTTGCGGCCGGCCTTGCCGAGCTTGACGTTCTGGTGATCCGTGTTGCCGATGCGACCGATCGTCGCGCGGCACTCGGTGTGGATCTTGCGCAGCTCGCCCGAGGCGAGGGTCACGATCGCGTAGGAGCCTTCGCGCGCCGTGAGTTGCGCGACGGAGCCCGCCGAACGACAGATCTGCGCGCCCTTGCCCCTGTGGAGTTCCACGTTGTGGATCTCCATGCCGACGGGGATGTCGGCGAGCTTCATCGAGTTGCCGAGCGTCGGGTCGGCGGCCTTGCCCGACAGGAGCGTCGTGCCGACCACGAGGCCGAGCGGCGCGATGATGTAGCGCTTCTCACCGTCCGCGTAGTGCAGCAGCGCCAGGAACGCCGAGCGGTTCGGGTCGTACTCGATCGAGTGGACCTTGGCCGGGATGCCGTCCTTGTCGCGACGGAAGTCCACGACGCGGTACATGCGCTTGTTGCCACCGCCGCGGTGACGGCGCGTCTGGTGGCCGTGGTTGTTCCGGCCGCCGGTCTTGCGCAGCGGGCGGAGGAGGCTCTCCAGCGGCTCGACGCGCGTCAGCTCGGCGTAGTCGAGGACCGTGCCGTGGCGGCGGCCCGCGGATGTCGGTCGGTAGATCTTGATGCCCATGGTCGTGTGGTCCTTCTATTGGGCTTTCAGAGGATCTCGATCGTGTCGCCCTCGCGGAGCGCCACCATCGCCTTCTTCCAGTCCGGTGTCTGACCCGCGACCCAGCCGCGGCGACGCATCTTCGGGTTGATCCGCAACGTGTTGACGGAAAGCACCTTGACCTTGAACAGCTTCTCGACCGCGACGCGGATCTCGACCTTGTTGGCCGTGACCGGGACGCGGAACGTGTAGGCGTTGCGCTTGAGCTGATCGTCGGTCGCCTTTTCCGTGACGACGGGCGACTTCACGACCTGGTAGAGCAATTCGAGCCGTGTCACGCGACACCTCCGGTCTTGTGGGTCCCGACGCGGTCCGCGAGCGCGGTGAGCGCCGCGCGCTCCGCGACGACGGTCCCGCCGTTGACGACGTCGCGCGCGTTCAGATCGGCGGCGGTCTTCACGACCACTCCCGGGAAGTTGCGGAACGACTTCCACACGTTCACGTCGGCTTCGCTGAGGAGCACGAGCACGCGACGCGGCGTCCCGAGGTCCTTCAAGACTTGCCGCGCGGTCTTGGCCGACGGCGCGTTCATCTTCGGCAGCGTGGCCAGGACGAGCTCGCCGTCCTTCATCTTGCCGAAGAGCGCCGAGCGCAACGCCACGCGCTTCGCCGTGCGCGGCATGTGGTACGAGAAATCGCGCGGGTGGGGTCCGAAGATCGTCCCGCCCTTGCGCCACAGCGGCGACTTCTTGTCGCCCGCGCGCGCGCGACCGGTGTGCTTCTGCTTCCAGGGCTTCTTGTGGCTGCCGTGGACCTCAGCGCGCGTCTTGACCTTGGCCGTCCCCTGCCGCTGGTTCGCGTGGTACATGACCACGGCGTCCTTCAGCGTGCGGTACAGGACCTGAGTCCCGAAGGCCGCCGTGTCGTACTCGGCGTGGCCCAGGCTGCCGGCTTGGCCGGACCCGCTCGCGTCGTAGCTCTGCACCTTCATGGCTTAGGCCCCCGCCTTCTTGGTGCGATACCCGGTCTTCGCGGTTTGGACCTGGACGAAGCCGTTGGGCGGACCTGCGACCGATCCGCGCAGGTAGAGCAGGTTGCGCTCCTTGTCGACCTTGATCACCGCGAGGTTCTTCGAGGTGCAGCGCTCGTCGCCCATGTGTCCGCCGAGTCGCTTGCCCTTGACGACCTTGCCGATGCGCTTGCTGGCGAGCGAGCCGGGTTGGCGCACGTTCATGCAGCCGTGCGTCTCGGGCCCGCGGCTGAAGCCGTGGCGCTTGATCGTGCCGGCGAAACCGCGGCCCTTCGAGGTGCCGATGACGTCGACGATGTCGCCGACTTGGAAGACATCGCAAGTCAGCGTGTCGCCGACCTTCTTGGCTTCACCGGCCTGCGGAGCGCCGGACCCATTGCGGGGGGCTGCACTGCGGGGGGCTGCACTGCTGGAGGCTGCACCGCTGGGGGCGGCACTGCTGGGGGCGGCACTGCTGGGGGCGGCACCGCTGGGGGCTACACCGAGACGGTCTTCGCGCAGGAAGCGCTTCGAGCCGACTCCGGCCTTCTGGAAGTGGCCGACTTGCGGTTTCGCAACGCGCTTGTCGGTGACGTCCTCGAAGGCGATCTGGATCGCGTCGTAGCCTTCGCGCGCCGTGGTCTTGACCTGCGTGACAACGCACGGACCCGCCTCGACCACGGTCACACCAGTGACCGTGCCGTCGGCGGCGAACAGCTGCGTCATTCCGCGCTTGCGTCCTAGGATCAGCGTCATGAGTCCTTGAACTCCCTGAGAGACCGTTCGGCCTCGGGGGAATCGTGAGCACCGGTTCGACCAGGTGGTCCCCCACAACGGAGGACCGGACGCCTGGCCACGCGGCTGCACGGCGTGCGCACCGCGCGATCTCGGGCCGAAAGGGCCGGTCGATCCGCGGAGCGGGTTCCGTGCTCGGGAAATCACGCTCGCCAAGCGGCGCGGTCCACGATCGAGTCGCCTCGAACCGCAGTCCGCAGCCTGGCAGGCGCTGCTCCCGTCACTCGTGAGTGGAAAAGAAACGATTCGTCGGTCGTGGCCGGACCGAAGTCCGGATCCAACACGTCGCGCCCTCGTCGAGGTGGCCTCCCCAGCGGGGAAGCGCGCGCCGCGCTTTCGGCGCTAGGCCTTGATGCGGATGTCCACGCCCGCGGGCATGTTCAGGCTGCTCAGAGCGTCCACCGTTTGGCTGGTCGGCTCCGAGATGTAGATGAGGCGCTTGTGCGTGCGGATCTCGAACTGCTCGCGCGACTTCTTGTCGATGAACGGCGAGCGGAGGACCGTGTACTTCTCGATCCGAGTCGGAAGCGGGATCGGACCCGCGACGCGGGCGCCGGTCCGCTTGGCGGTCTCCACGATCTCGAGCCCCGACTGGTCGAGGGCTTCGTGATCGTAGGCCTCCATCCGGATCTGGATCTTGTCCTTCATGGTCGTCGTGCGTGCTGCGGCCGGTTTCGGCGCGGCGATTTCAAGCGGTTCGTTCGGGATCCCACGTCGTCGCGATCGTTCCGAGATGGGTCTCGGACGCTGATCGCGCCGCAAAGGGCCGAGGATGGTAATCGTGACCCCCCCCCTCGTCAACGACGAGGTAAGAGTTCCTCGGAGACCCGCTCGGGAACGGTCAAGTCCAGACCAAGCCGCGCGCGACGAGCTCGTCCTCGGGCACGTGCCGGAGCCCGGCCGGGAGCATCGTGAAGCTGGCTCGCCCCTGCGAGAGGGAGCGCACGGCCGTCGAGTAGCCGAACATGCGCGACAGGGGCACGTTGCCGAGGATCGTGCGCCACGGCCCCTCGCTGCGCACTTCCTCGACGCTCGCCTTGCGCGAGTTCAGGTCGGCGATGATCCCGCTCGAGAAGTCGGCCGGAGTTTGGATCTCGAAGGCCATCCGCGGCTCGAAAAGGCCGATCTTCGAAGCCTCGAGGGCCTGACGCAGTGCCGTGACCGCGGCTTGGACGAAGCCGAGCTCGGCGTCGCGGCGCGGGTCGGACTCCCCGCCGTCGACACGGATCGCGATGTGGACGAGCGGGTGGCCGAAGCGCGGCCCGGTCTGCGTCTCCATACCGAGGGCCTCGGCGACGGCGCGCCGAAATGGCTCCGGGGTCTGGCAGTCCGTGGCCCACTCGATGCGCGGACGATCGAGGTCCGGGGCGACGAAGAGCTCGAGCTCGACCGCGCCGAAAACCTCTTTGGTCCCGACCTGCTTCTCGACGCGTGCGGCGCCGCGCGCGCCGGAGAGCAACGCCTCGCGGTAGGCCACGCGCGGGGCGCCGGTCTCGACCGCGACCTTGAACTCGGTCTCCAAACGGTGCCGCGCGACCTCGAGGTGCAGCTCCCCCATCCCCGAGACGATCCACTGACCGGTTTCGGGCTCCTCGCGCAGGCGGAAAGTCGGGTCCTCGTGCTCCAAGCGCGCGAGCGCGGCGCGCAACTTGTCGCGATCGGCCGACGACGCGGGCTCGATGACCAGGGACAGGACTGGATCGGGTACGTCGAGACGTTCGAGGACGATCGGCGCATCCTTGGCGCACAACGTGTCGCCGGTCGCGGTGGCTTTGAGTCCCGTGAGGGCGACGATGTCCCCCGCCGCCGCTCGCGGGACCGCCTCTCCCGCTTGGGCGTGCATGCGCAAAATGCGCGCGATGCGCTCGAAACGACGCGTGCGCGGATTCCAGACCGAAGCCCCCGGCTCGATCGCGCCGGAATAGACGCGCACGAACGTGAGATCGCCGTGCGGCATCGCTTGCAGCTTGAACGCGAGCGCCGCGAACGGCGCGTCGATCGAGCACGCACGTTCGACTTCGTCACCGATTTCCGGATCGCGTCCTTTCACCGGCGGCAGGTCGAGCGGTGAGGGCAGGAGATCGACGACCGCGTCGAGCAGCGGATGGATCCCGAAGTTCCGCTGCGCTGCGCCGCACAGAACGGGCACGAGCGTGCCCGCGATCGTGCGCTTGCGCAGTGCGGCGACGACGAGTTCGCGCGGTGGTTCGCGTCCTTCGGCGACGAACCCGAGGAGAGTCTCGTCGTCCTCGGCCAACTTCTCGAGGAGTTCCGCGCGCAGGACGAGCACGTCGTCGCGCGCAGCGCTCGGGATTTCGAGCGTTTCCGAGCGGGCCTCGATGCGCTGCGCATCGAACGTCCAAGTCGAGAGCGTCACGAGGTCCACGAGTCCGACGAGCGCGCGGCCGCCGCTCGCATCCGCAGCTCCGTACAGCGGATATTGCACGGGAATCGCCGGTTCGCCGAGTCGCCGCGCGAGGTCCGCGACGGCGCGCAAGTAGTCCGCGCCGATCTTGTCGAGCTTGTTGACGAACGCGAAGTACGGCACGCGATGGCGCTTCATCTGCCGCCACACCGCCTCCGACTGCGCTTGCACGCCCATCACGGAGTCGAGCACGAGCACCGCGCCGTCGAGCACGCGCATCGAACGCTCGACCTCGATGCCGAAGTCGACGTGACCCGGCGTGTCGATCAGATGCAGGCGGTAACCGCGCCACGGAACAGTGGTCGCAGCAGCGGTGATCGTGATCCCGCGCTCGCGCTCCTCCTGCATCCAGTCGAGCACGGTCGTGCCCTCGTCGACGTTGCCGAAGCGATGCTCGACGCCCGTGTTGAACAGGATCCGCTCGGAGACTGTCGTCTTGCCGGCGTCGATGTGGGCCGCGAGCCCGAAGTTGCGGATCCGTGCGGGATCCATGGGACGGGGCAGGATACCGGGCGGAGTCGGTCGCGCATCCTGCTCAGACGATCAACGCGGAAGATCCGGATTCCGCCGCAGGAATTCGTCGGCGAATCGATAGCCAGCGAGAAGCTCCGGTGTCGGCCGACCGAGCATCGCGAGCGCCGCGTAAAGCGCCTCGATCGAGGCCAGCCCCTCGTCGGGATCCCGGAACGTGAGACTCCGCCGCGGGTACGCCGTCGCGAGCCGCGGCAGTCGGCGCAGCGTGAGTTCTCCGTCGCAAGTTGCGAGGAGTGCCGGCACGCGCCGCCAGGCGCAGTCGATGAGGAGGAGCGGCCGCCCGGCATCGCGGTCCGTGATCAGTTCGCCCTCGGCGTGCAGGAGAACGCGCTCTCCCACCGCGAACCGCCGGTCGTGCTTCCACGAGAGAAATCGCACCCCGGGAAAGCCGCGCACAGGTGTGAGCGAGCACTTCGCCGTCGACTCGCGCGGATCGCGCAGGATCAAGACGTCGAGGCTCGTCTCGCTCGGAGCCGCGCTCGCGCGAGGCCTGTCGGATTCGTCGGGCGCGGCCATCGGTGTTCGTTGCGGAGCGTGCGCGGAATGAGTTCGAGCGGCGCGGTGTCGGATGTTCGTACCGAGATCCGGGCCGGACCAGCGGCGCGACGCCGGATGCGTACGGTTCTACCGTCACGGCCGCTCCGATCGAGTCGCGCGGGTACGAACGAGAACGAGGCCGGGTAAGAGCAGGACCGTGCTGCTGGATAGGATCGGAGCCCGCACGGCGATCGGCCGTGCGAGCTCCAGAGTGATACCGGCTGATTGATACCAGCTGAGTGATATCGACCGTCCGCGCTGCGCGCGTCGGATCAGTTGTTCGCGTAGTGCGCGTAGGCCTTGTTCGCCTCGGCCATCTTGTGGACCTGTTCCTTCCACTGCACCGAGGAGCCGGTGCCGTTGAAGGCATCCACGAGCTCTTCCGAGAGCTTCTTGGCCATCGCCTTGCCCTTCTTCTTGCGCGAGTTGTCGATCAGCCAACGGATGGCGAGCGACTGCTGGCGCGCGCGCTTGACCTCGCGCGGAACCTGGTAGTTCGCGCCGCCGACGCGCTTGCTGCGGACTTCGACCATCGGGCGCACGTTCTCGATCGCCTTGGTGAAGATCTCGGCCGGATCTTGCACGTCCGGGAGCTTCTTGTGAGCCAGATCGATGGCGTCGTAGAAGATCCCTTGAGCGGTGCTGCGCTTGCCGCCCCACATGAGCTTGTTGATGATCTTCGTCGCGAGCAGCGACTGGAACTTCGGATCCGGGCGCAGGAGTCGGGCGGTCGACGTGTAGTTGCGGGGCATGGGCTCGAGGAGTTCTGGGCGTGCGGCTGGACGAAGCTGAAGCGTGCGGCTGGGCGAAGAAGGAGGAGGGTTACGTCACTTCTTCGGGCGCTTCGCGCCGTACTTCGAACGCCCTTGCTGACGGCCGTCGACGCCCGAGGCGTCCAGCGTGCCGCGCAGGATGTGGTAGCGCACACCCGGGAGGTCGCGGACGCGGCCACCGCGCACGAGCACGACGGAGTGCTCCTGCAGGTTGTGGCCTTCACCCGGGATGTAGCAGGTGATCTCCTTCTGATTGGAGAGACGCACCCGTGCGACCTTGCGCAGCGCCGAGTTCGGCTTCTTCGGGGTCTGCGTCTTGACGATCAGGCACACGCCGCGGCGCTGCGGGCACTTGTCGAGCACCGGAGACTTCGAGCGGTTCTGGACCGGCTTGCGGCCCTTGCGCACGAGTTGGTTGACGGTAGGCATTCGGATCTCGGTCGGAGGCTCGGCGGCGCCGCAAAGGAGTTGCAGCACGGGTCGGGGGAGGGACCGGTCAACGGTCCTCGCGGGGGGCAAGAAGTCTACCGGCGCAGTGCGATCGGTCAAGGATCTCGGCGGAGTCGCGTCCACCGAGATCCCGGGGTTTCGGAGCAGGCCGGGGCCCCGGGGGCCACGGCTGTCAGAACCTGTGAAGCAAGAACGGGGTCTGCGCCGCGGAGCTGCGCTGAGGGTGTCGGAGAGCGCTCTCACCGTGCGGGTTCGGACCCGCTGCATTGTTCACAGTGCGGGTTCGGACCTGCCCAGCGTTCACAGTGCGGGTCCGGACCCGCCGCATTATTCGCAGTGCGGGTTCGGACCCGCCCGTCATTGGACGTCGTCGCCGAGTTTGGCAGTGGCGTTCCCGCGCGGCGCACTGGGCGCGACGCTGGCGCCACCGCCGTCGGAGCCCGTGGCCGCGAGGACCATCCCGGCGGCCGCGCGTTCCGCGTCGAGGCTGTTCGCGAGCAGCGCGTCGAGATCGTCGATCGGTGCCCGCGGACCGGCGGCCGAACCCATGCCACTGCCCATGTCACCGAAGTCGATGTTCTTCTTGACGCGGGTGCGGTAGTGGTCGCGGAAGCCGGTGCCCGTCGGGACCATGTGCCCGAGGATGACGTTCTCCTTGAGGCCGACGAGGTAGTCGCGACGGCCCGCGATCGCGGCCTCCGTGAGAACCTTCGTCGTCTCTTGGAAGCTCGCCGCGGAGATGAACGACTCCGACGACAGCGACGCCTTCGTCACACCGAGGAGCAGCGTCTCGCCGGAAGCCGGCTTCTTGCGCTCCTTCTTCAGGCGCTCGTTCTCGCGCTTGAAGCGGAACTTGTCGACGACGGCACCCGGCAGGAAGTCCGAGTTGCCCGGGTCGCGCACCTGAATCTTGCGCGTCATCTGCGCCAAGATGATCTCGATGTGCTTGTCGTCGATCGTCACCGACTGGCTGCGATAGACGTTCTGGATCTCCTTGAGGAGGTAGTCGAGGACCGGGTCCTCGCCGCGGATCCGCAACAGATCGTGCGGATCGAGCGGGCCGTCGACGAGCGCTTCGCCGGCGCGCACTTCGTCGCCCTTGTGGACGCGCAAGTGCTTGCCCTGCGGCACCGAGTGTTCGTGCTCTTGGAGCACTTCACCCTTCGTGCCGAGCGCCTTGACGATGATCGTGCGCTTGCCGCGCTTCTTGTCGCCCAGCTCGATGATGCCGTCGATCTCGGCCGTGACGGCCGGTTCCTTGGGACGACGAGCTTCGAAGAGCTCGGTGACCCGCGGCAGACCGCCCGTGATGTCCTGCGTGCCCGACGCTTCGCGCGCCGTCTTCGCGATGAGGTCACCGGCAAGAATCTTCTGGCCGTCGTCGACTTCGATGTACGCGCGTTCGGGGATCGGATAGATCGCGAGCGGCGTGCCGTGCTTGTCGTCGAGGACGAGCTGCGGGTGCAGGTCGCCCTTGTGTTCGATGACCTGCTTGCGGATCGAGTCGCGACGCGCGTCGCGCTCGGTCTTCAAGGTCTTCCCTTCCTTGAGGTCTTCGTAGCGGATCGTGCCGCCGAACTCCGCGAGGATCGGAACGTTGTGCGGGTCCCACTTGCAGAGGACGTCGCCGCCCTTCACTTGTGCACCGTCCACGACGAGCATTTCAGCGCCGACCGGGATCGAGAGGCGGTCGATCTCGCGGTCGCGAGCATCCATCAGCGCGACTTCACCGTTCCGGTTCAGCACGACGAACTTGCCGGACGCGTTCTTCACGACCTTCAGGTTCGTGAAGGCCACGCGGCCTTCGCGCTTGACCTTACGTTCAGATTCCTCGACCGACCGGCTGGCCGTGCCACCGATGTGGAACGTCCGCATCGTGAGCTGCGTGCCCGGCTCGCCGATCGATTGCGCGGCGATGATGCCGACCGCGAGTCCGCGTTCGGCCAGAGTGCCGCGGGCGAGGTCCATCCCGTAGCAGCGTGCGCACGTGCCGAGAGAGGCCTCGCACGTCAGAGCACTGCGCACCTTGATCTTGTCGTAGCCGAGCTTCTCGAGCCGTTCGGCGATGTCTTCGGTGATGACCTCGTTCTCGCGGACGATCACCTCGTCGTTGACGAAGTCCATGATCGTGTCGCGAGCGACGCGGCCCTTGATGCCCTTGGCGAGGGAGACGGCGACCTTCTCGCCCTTGTAAACGACGCCCTTGTGGACGCCGTTCAAGGTGCCGCAATCCTCCATCGTGATGACGACGTTCTGCGCGACGTCCGTCAGCTTGCGCGTCAGATAGCCGGCATCGGCCGTCTTGAGCGCCGTGTCGGCCAACCCCTTCCGCGCGCCGTGGGTCGAGCTGAAGTACTCGAGCACCTTCAAGCCTTCGCGGAAGTTGGCCTTGATCGGCGTCTCGATGATCTTGCCGGACGGCTTGGCCATCAGACCGCGCATACCGCCGAGCTGGCGCACCTGGTCGATCGAGCCCCGGGCGCCCGACGTGACCATGCAGTAGATCGGGTTCACGTAACCGGTCTTCTCGTCGAAGTCCTCACGCAGCACGATCATGAGTTCTTCGCCGACGCGTTCGCGTGCGTGCGTCCAGTGGTCGACGATCTTCAAGTAGCGTTCGCCGCTCGTGATGATCCCCTTCTGGAAGGCCTTCTCGACCTTGTCGATCTCCTTCTGCGTGTCGACGAGGATCTTGCCCTTCGTCGCCGGGATGCGGATGTCGTCCTTGCCGAACGAGAGACCCGCGCGCGTCGCGGCCTTGAAGCCGAGGTCCTTGAGATCGTCGAGCAGCTTCAGCGTCGCATCGCGACCGAGCAGACGGTGGCAGTCCGAGATCAACTCCTGGACGCCCTTCTTCGTGAGCTCGTAGTTGTAGAAGTACATTCCCGCGGGAAGGATGTCGTTGAACAGCGCGCGTCCCACCGTGGTGGTGATCGAGACACGCTTGCCACCTTCCGGGGACTTGCCACTTTCCGAGGGCTTGCCACCTTCCGGGAATTTCTCTGTGTCCTGGATCTTGCCGTCCTCACCGATCGCGACGGGCGGTTGGCTCGGGTGCTGCTTGACGAGCACACCGGGCTCCATCCGCACCTGCACGGCGCGGTGCGTGCGCGTGTCGTTGTGCGCGTAGGCGAGGAAGAGCTCCTGCAGCGAGCCGTAGCGCTTCGGCGTCTCCTTCGAGACCGTCGGCGACTTCGTCAGGTAGTAGAGCCCGAGGACCATGTCCTGCGACGGCGAGATGATCGGCGCGCCGTTCGCGGGCGAGAACACGTTGTTCGTCGACAGCATGAGCGTCGACGCTTCGATCTGCGCCTCGTACGAGAGCGGCAGGTGGACGGCCATCTGGTCACCGTCGAAGTCGGCGTTGAAGCCGCCGCACACCAGCGGGTGCAGACGGATCGCGTTGCCCTCGATGAGCACCGGCTCGAACGCCTGGATACCCATGCGGTGCAGCGTCGGCGCGCGGTTCAGGAGCACCGGGTGGTCGCGGATGACCTCCTCGAGGATGTCCCAAACCTCTTCGTCGCGCCGCTCGAGCATGCGCTTCGCCGACTTGATCGTGTCGGCGAGCGAGAGCTCCTTGAGGCGGCGGATGATGAACGGCTGGAAGAGCTCGAGGGCGACCTTCTTCGGCAGACCGCACTGGTGCAGGCGCAGTTCCGGACCGACGACGATCACGGAACGCGCGGAGTAGTCGACGCGCTTGCCGAGCAGGTTCTCGCGGAAGCGACCCTGCTTGCCCTTGATCATGTCCGTCAGGGACTTGAGCGGGCGGTTGCTGCTGCCGAGGACCGGACGGCGGCAACGGCCGTTGTCGAACAGCGCGTCGACCGACTGTTGGAGCATCCGCTTCTCGTTGCGGATGATCACTTCGGGCGCGTTGAGGTCGAGCAGCTTCTTCAACCGGTTGTTGCGGTTGATGAGGCGGCGGTAGAGATCGTTCAGGTCGCTCGTCGCGAAGTTGCCCGAGTCGAGCAAGACGAGTGGGCGCAGATCCGGCGGGATGACCGGGATGACGTCGAGCACCATGTACTCGGCGCTCTGCGAAGAGTCGCGCAGCATCTCGACGGTCTTCAACCGCTTGATGATGTCCTTGATCTTCTGCTTCGACTTCGTCGAGAGCAGCTCCTCGCGCAACTCCTCCGAGAGCTTCTGGAGGTCGAGCTTGCGCAGCATCTTCTTGACGGCTTCGGCGCCCATGTCGGCGTCGAACTCGCTGCCGTACATCGCGCGCGCCTGACGGAATTCGTCTTCGGTCAAGAGCTGCATCGGCTCCAACTTCGTGTCGCCGGCATCGACGACCACGTAGTCCTGGAAGTAGATGACGCGCTCGAGGTTCGACACCTTCATCCCGAGCAAGTTGCCCAGGCGCGAAGGCATCGCCTTGAAGAACCAGATGTGCGCGACGGGCGCGGCCAGGTTGATGTGGCCCATCCGCTTACGGCGCACGCGGCTGTGCGTGATCATCACGCCGCACTTGTCGCAGACGATGCCCTTGTGCTTGATGCCCTTGTACTTGCCGCAGAAGCACTCCCAGTCCTTCTCGGGCCCGAAGATGCGCTCGCAGAAGAGGCCGTCGCGCTCCGGGCGATACGTCCGGTAGTTGATGGTCTCCGGCTTCTTCACCTCGCCGTAGGACCAAGACCGGATGTCCTCCGGGCTGGCCAGCGAGATCGTGACGCTGCCGTAGTCGTTGACGCGGTTGTACATCAGGTCGGCCATGGGAATCTCCTCAGCGACTCCAAGCGTCGTGCTGGCTCAAACGGTCTTGCTCGATCAACGCGTCGTGGTGGCTCAAAGCGTCTTGCTCGCTCGAAGCGTCGTGGTGGCTGGCAGCGTCGTGGTGGCTCGCAGCGTCGTGCTGGCTCGCAGCGTCGTGCTGGATCAAAGTGATGTCGTGGCTCGAAGCGTCGTGCTGGATCAAAGTGTTGTCGTGGCCTTCTTGTGGAGCTGCATGTTGAGCCCCAAGCCCTTGATCTCGTTCGTCAACACTTCGAAGGACACGGGCGTGCCCGGTTCGAGGATGTTCAGGCCCTTGACCATCGATTCGTAGATCTTGGTCCGGCCGTCGACGTCGTCCGACTTCACGGTCAGCTGCTCCTGGAGGATCGCTGCCGCGCCGTAGGCTTCGAGCGCCCACACTTCCATCTCGCCGAAGCGCTGACCGCCGAAGCGCGCCTTGCCGCCGAGAGGTTGCTGCGTGATGAGGCTGTACGGCCCCGTCGCACGCGCGTGCACCTTTTCGTCGACGAGGTGGTGCAGCTTCAGCATGTACATCACGCCGACGGTGACCTTCTGCTCGCACGCGACGCCCGTGCGCCCGTCGAAGAGCGTGAACTTGCCGCTGCCGGGCAGGCCGGCCTCGATGAGAGTCTTTTCGATCTCCTCTTCCTTCGCGCCGTCGAACGCCGGCGTGCAAGCACGGATGCCGAGCTTGCGGCAGGCGAGGCCGAGGTGCGTCTCGAGGATCTGTCCGACGTTCATCCGGCTCGGCACGCCGAGCGGGTTGAGCACGATGTCGACGGACGTCCCGTCCTCGAGGTACGGCATGTCCTCGACCGGGCAGATCTTGCTGATGACGCCCTTGTTGCCGTGGCGTCCGGCCATCTTGTCGCCGACGGACAGGTTCCGCTTCGTGGCGACATAGACCATGACCTTCTCGAGCACGCCGGTCGGCAGCTCGTCACCGCGCGACAGGCGGTTGACGACCTTGTTCTTCTCGGCCTCGCGGGCCTCGATGCGAGCCGTGTACTCGTTGATCGCGCCGAGTGCCTTCTCCCGCTTTTCCTTCTGCGCGAAGTCCTCGGCGGCACGCTGACAGAGCAGCTTGACGCGACGCAGTTCGTCGTAGGTCGCCGTGTCGTCGATCGTCGCGGGCTTGTTCGTGAGCTCGTCGACGATGTCGGTTCCCAGCGCGACCTTGACCTCGCGCAGCATGCCGACCGTGTTGTCGCGCAGCGCCTTCAGGAAGTCGCGTTCCGCATCGCGGATGACGCCCAGCGCCTTGGTTCGTTCGGCGTCGGTCAAGTTGACGCGACGGCTGTATTTCTGAGCGTCGATCACGACCCCGCGCGTGCCGGGAGGCATCGTGAGGCTCGCGTTCTTCACGTCCACGCCGGCCTTGCCGAAGATCGCGTGGAGCAGTTTCTCTTCCGGCGTGAGCTCGCTCTTCGACTTCGGAGCGACCTTGCCGACCAGGATGTCACCGGCTTCGACGAATGTCCCGATGCGCACGATGCCAGCGTCGTCGAGGTTCGACAGCGCCTTCTCACCCACGTTCGGGATGTCGCGCGTGAACTCTTCCTTGCCGAGCTTCGTCTCGCGGATCTCGACCTCGTACTCCTCGATGTGGATCGAAGTGAACGTGTCGTCCTGGACGAGGCGCTCGGACACGAGGATCGCGTCCTCGTAGTTGAACCCGTCCCAGGGCATGAACGCGACGAGCAGGTTCTTGCCCAGAGCGAGCTCGCCCAACGAAGTGGACGCGCCGTCGGCGAGCAGTTGACCCTTCTTGACGGTCTGTCCTTCTTGGACCACCGGTCGATGGTTCTGCGTAGTCCGCTCGTTCATGCCGCGGAACTTGGTCAGCTCGTATTCCTCGTCGTCGACGACGATTCGGCGGCTGTCCGCGTACTTCACGACGCCCGGCTTCTTGGCGTAGACCGGCAGACTCGAGTTGCGCGCGACGGCGAGCTCCATGCCCGTGCCGACGACCGGGATCTCCGGACGCAGGAGCGGAACGGCCTGCCGTTGCATGTTCGAACCCATCAACGCGCGGTTGGCGTCGTCGTGTTCGAGGAACGGAATCAGCGCGGCGGAGACGCCGATGATCTGGTTCGGCGCCACGTCGACGTAGTCGACCTCGTTCGGCGGAACTTCGATGTTGTCGCCGTTGCGGCGCGCGAGGACGCGATCACCCGCGAGCACGTTGCCCGGCCCGAGCTCGACGTCGGCCGGAGCCATGACGAGTCCGCTCTCCTCGTCGGCGCGCAAGTACTTGACCTCGTCGGTCAGCTTGCCGTCCTTGATGCGGCGATAAGGCGCCGTGAGGAAGCCGTATTCGTCGAGTCGCGCGTAGATCGCGAGCGAGCTGATCAGGCCGATGTTGCTGCCTTCCGGCGTCTCGATCGGGCACAGTCGCCCGTAGTGCGACAGGTGCACGTCGCGCACGTCGAACCCGGCGCGCTTCCTGTTCAAACCACCCGGCCCGAGGGCCGAGAGGCGACGCTCGTGCGTGAGCTGGCTGAGCGGGTTCGCCTGGTCGACGACCTGCGAGAGCTCGCTGCGGCCGAAGAAGTACTCGACCGCGCTGGAGAACGTCTTCGAGTTGATGAGCGTGCGCGGGCTGACCGACTCGGCCCCCGCGTCCATGTTCATGCGCTCTTGCGCGGTGCGACGCAGCTTGAGCAAGCCCTTGCGGAACTCGTCCGCGGCCAACTCCGCGATCGTGCGCACGCGGCGGTTGCCGAGGTTGTCGATGTCGTCGACCTCGCCCTTGCCCTCGCGCAGATCGACGATGTAGGCGATGCAGTGGATGAAGTCGTCGGCCTGGAGGACCTGGATGTCCTCGTCCGTCGTGAGGCCGAACTTGCGGTTCAGGCGGAAACGGCCGACGCGACCGAGGCGATAGCGCTGGGCATCGAAGAACTTCTCGTGAAAGAGCTCGCGGGCCTTCTCGAGCTGGACCGGGTTGCCCGGGCGCAAGCGGCTGTAGATCTTGAGGAGCGCTTCTTCGTGGCTCTTCGTCGGGTCCTCGTGCAACGAGTTGACGATGAGCATGTCGATCGTGCGCGGGTCCGCGTCGATGACCTCGACCTCGGCCAAGTCACTGCCGGAGATCTCGAGCGCCGAACTCTCGGGGATCGGCATGCCCGATCGCACGAGCACTTCCCCCGTCTTCAGGACGACGATGTCGCCGACGGCGATCTTGTCCGTGATGTTCTTCGCGAACGTGTTCGCCGTCTGCGTCTTGTTCTTCTTGACCACTTCGGTCTTGTAGAAGCGGCGCAGGATGTCGCGGTCGGTCGACAGCGACTCGGACAGCGCGCGCAAGAGCGTCACCGCCGAGAACTTGCCCGACTGGTCGATGCGGACCGAGAGCGTGTCCTTCTTCGTGACGTTGATTTCGACCCACGAGCCGCGCTCCGGAATGATCCAGCACGAGTGCAGCTTGCGGTTGTCACCCGCGGTCGACTGGTCGTAACTGAAGTCGACGCCGGGCGAGCGGTGGAGCTGGCTGACGATCACGCGCTCCGAACCGTTGATGATGAACTCGCCGCCCCCGACCATGATCGGGATCTCGCCGAGGTACACCTCTTCCTCGACCGGTTCGGGCTTGATCAGGCGCAGGCGCACCTTGAACGGATACCCGTACGAGAGACGCAGCTTGCGACACTCGTCGATCGTGTAGCGCGGACGCCCGAGCTCGTAGCCGACGTACTCGAGGCACATCGTCTTGTCGTACGAGTAGATCGGGAAGACCTCGCGCAAGAGCGCTTCGAGTCCTTCGATCAGTCGTTGTGACTGCGGCAGTTCCGCGGCCAGGAACTCGTGGTAGGCGAGCGTTTGGATCTCGACGAGATCGGGGAGCTCGACGATGGCCGGGTAACGGCCGTACCGGCGCACGGGGGCGTGGGTCTTGGTCATGGGCGGTGGCGGCGAGAGGCGCGGGACTGTTCGATGTGGTGACGACACATCGTGGATCCCGGATTCGGCTCTCGACCTGGTGGGCTCGACCTAGGGGACTCGAACTGAAGGAGGGCTCGAACCGCGCGCGGACGCGGGCCGGGCCTGAAGGACACGCGACGCGAACGACGCGCGAAGGGGCAGGTGCGACGCGGACTCGAGACGAGCGCGCGTCGAGCGGACGGACACGGACGGCGGGACAGACACGGACGGCGGGACGGATACGGACGGCGGGAGAGACACGGACGGCGACGAAGGGAGCCGATGGCAAACGGCTGGAGGTCGGGGAGGACGGGCTCAGGGAGGACGGGCTCAGTCCACGCGCGACACGCAGGCGGGTCGAAGTGGCGACACTTCTCCCCCGGTTCTCCTGCGTTGCGGCCCGGCGCGCACGGGGACTTGCAGCCCTCCCACCATGATGGATGGGAACGAAGATTGCAAGCCCCGGCAGAACGGGCCCCTGTGCGACTTCGCGTCCCGGAGCCGCCGACTCGCGCGGCGCGCGGATCGGACAGCACCGAAAAGTGCGAAGTCTGGAAGCCGAATCAGGCCAGCTTGACCTTCGCGCCGGCGTCCTCGAGCTGCTTCTTGAAGCCCTCGGCCTCGTCCTTCGTGAGGCCCGCCTTCACGACCTTCGGCGCGCCGTCGACCAGGTCCTTGGCCTCCTTGAGGCCCAGCGCGGTGATCGCTCGGACGACCTTGATGACCTCGATCTTCTTGTCACCGGCCGCCTCGAGGTGGAGGTCGAAGGAGGTCTTCTCCTCCTTCGCCGCCGGGGCTGCGGCACCGCCACCGGCCGCCGCCGCCGCGACAGGAGCCGCCGCGCTGACGCCCCAGTGGCCTTCGAGGTACTTCACCAGCTTGGAAGCTTGGAGAAGGGTCAGACCGTCCATCTTGGTGGCAATGGACTGGAGGTCCGGCTCGAGTTCGATCGTGTTGCTGTCGGTCATGGCACTACATCCTTCGAAAGGAGGAGACGCGGGATCTGGTGGGGTCGCCGCGGCGCCGCTCCCGAGGGGCAGCCACGACGTGAGGTCAGGGCTCGATCAGGCCGCCGGAGCTTCGGCGGACTTCTCGAGTTGGTCTGCGCGCGCTTGAAGGACGCGCACGAGTGCGGAGGGAACAGCGTTCATCGTGCTGACGATGCCGCGCTGCGGGCCGGTGAGGCAGCCGAGCAGCTTCGACTGGAGAGTCGGGCGATCGGGGACGCCACCCAGCTCGACGACGTCGGCAGCGGTGAGCAGCTTGCCTTCGAGGAGGCCCAGGCGAACCGTCGCCTTCTTGAGCTTCTTCGTTTCGGCCGAGTTCATCACCTTGGCCGCGTGGATGACCGCTTCGGCATTGCCGAAGGCGATGGCCACGTTGCCGACGAAGTGCTCACTCGGAACGTCGTGCCCGCGCTGCTTGAGCACGAGTTGAGCGAGTGCGTTGCGCACGAGGCGCAGCTCACAGCCCTTCTCGGCCAACTTGTCGCGCAGCGTCTCGTTCTCGACGGCTGTGAGTCCGCCGTAGGTCAAGATGATCAGACCTTCGGCACCTTGGAACGCTGTCGCCAGATCGCGGACGATCAGGCGATTGATCAAACTAGGCATGGGTCACCTCCCAGGTGATCGCGAGGCCGGGGCCCATCGTGGTGGAGATCGAGATCTTGCGCAGGAACTCGCCCTTCACGGCGGCGGGGCGCATCCCGGAGATGTGATCGAGGAACACTTTCAGGTTCGCTTGCAGGTCCTCGACCGCGAAGCTGCGCTTGCCGAGCGGGGCGTGGATGTTGCCGCCGGCGTCGGTGCGGAACTCGACCTTGCCGGCCTTGAACTCCTTGACCGCGGAGCCGACGTCGGCCGTCACCGTGCCGGACTTCGGGCTGGGCATTTTGCCCTGCGGACCGAGGACCTTACCGAGCTTGCCGACGTGCTTCATCATGTCGGGGCTGGCGATGACGATGTCGAAGTCCATCCAGCCGCCCAGGATCTTGTCGGCGAGATCGCCCGAGCCGACGACATCGGCGCCTTCCGCTCGCGCAGCATCGGCTTTTTCGCCTTCGGCGAAGACGATGACCTTCACGGTCTTGCCCAGACCCTTGGGCAGCGACACGGCGCCGCGCACGAGTTGGTCGGTCTTCTTGGGGTCGATTCCGAGGCGCACGGCGATCTCGACGGTTTCGTCGAACTTCGCCGCGGGCAGGTTCTTGATGACCTTGAGAGCCTCGCCGGCCTCGTAGATCTTGTTTTGGTCGACCTGAGAGGCCGCCAGTTCGTATCGCTTGCTGCGCTTCACCATGGTTGTTCTGAGGCTCCCGGATCAGCCTTCGACCTGGATACCGGAGGAGCGCGCGGTGCCCTCGACGATCTTCATCGCCGCCGCCATGTCGCGACAGTTGAGGTCGGGCATCTTGATCTTCGCGATCTCTTCGACCTGCTTGCGCGTGACCTTGCCGACGATCTGCGTGCCGACCGTGGCGGCGCCGCTGGCGACGCCCGCGGCCTTCTTCAGCAGCACGGAAGCCGGCGGTGATTTGAGGATGAAGTCGAAAGTGCGGTCTTTGTAGACCGTGATCTCGACCGGGATGATCAGCCCCGCTTGAGCACGCGTGGCGTCGTTGAATTGCTTCACGAACGCCGCGATGTTCACGCCGTAGGAGCCGAGCGCAGGGCCGACCGGCGGCGCAGGCGTAGCCTGCCCGGCGGGGCACTGCAGCTTGATTTTGCCTGTGATTTCCTTGGCCATCTGTTGACTCGTTCTTCCGGCGCGCGGACCCCGGATCGACCCGGAGCGACGCGCGCACGCCGATCACATCGGCTCGACTTCCCAGTATTCGAGTTCCACGGGGGTGGGACGCCCGAAGATGGTCACGATGACCTTGACGGTCCCCTTCTCGGGGTTGACGTCGTCGACGTTCCCTTCGAAGCCGTCGAATGCTCCGGACTTGATCTTGACCATGTCGCCCTTGTGCAGGCCGATCGTGACCTGCGGACGAGACTCCGAATCCGACATGCGCGCGAGCGTCTTCTGGACGTCGGCGTCGCTGATCGGGGTCGGCTCGCCGCGCGTGCCGAGGAAGTCTCCCAGACCATCCACTTCACGCAGCGTGCTGCGCGCCTTGATCACGCGCGCATCCTCGCCGTCCTCGAGGTCCGCTTGGACCATGAGGTAGCCGGGGTAGAGCTTCTTGTTCTTGATGCGCTTCTTCCCGTTCTTCAGGTCGGTGACCCGCTCGAACGGCACGAGCACTTGCGGCACGACGTCGGCGACGCCGGCGATCTTCAGGCGCAGCAGCGCGTTCTTCGCGATGCTGTCCTCGCGGCCCGACTGGCAGCGGACGAAGTACCACCTCATCCCCATGGCTTGGCTCCCCATAGCACCGGTCTCGAGTGAAGTTCCCATGGTTCAGGATCCGAGGAGGAGGCGCTCGGCCCAACGACCGAGCACCCAATCGGCGCCGGCCAAGAAGGCCATGAGGAAGAGGACGCAGGCGATGACCACGACCGAGGACCGAACGGCCTCGGGCATCGTCGGCCAGGTGACCTTGCGCAACTCGCTCTCGGTCTCGATGAGCACATCCGCGTACTTGGGGCGCTCGAGAACGCGGTAGAGCGCCCAGATCGAGACGGCCAGCACGAGAGCCGACACCGTCATGCCGAGGTTGAGCGGCACGCCCAGCACGGGAATCTTTGGCATCGAAGCCACGAACGGCTTCGCCATCGAGGTCGGGAAGTACCCGAGCAGCGTCGTGTAGAGCGACGTGCAGCCGTAGAAGATCAGGATGGCGAGCGACCAGAACGCCGCCAGGCGCGCGAAGCGTCCTTGATCTTGTTTGTAGGCCATGGGTACTCGTGAACGGGCTTTGGGCGGAGTCGGTGGGAGCGGATTCGGCGCGGGCGGTGGCTGTGCTGTCGAAGGCGATGCGAGCGGGAGAATTCGTGCGAGCGATCCTGCGGCGGTCTTTGGAAGTGCGTCCGCGAGGAAGCTCGTCGAGAGGGTTGGGAGAGAAGTCGGTCAGGCCGTTCGGCGGTCGAGAAGCCCGTTCGGGACACCCGTCCTAGCGATCTCCCGTCCTAGCTCAAGCGTGTCAGAGCTTCTTTTCCTTGTGCGGCAGGTGCTTGCGGCAGAAGCGGCAGTACTTCGACTTCTCGAGCTTGTACGTCGCCTTCAGACGCTTGTGCGTCGTGTAGTTGCGGTTCCCGCACGTCGTGCACTCGAGGTAGACGAAACGTTCCTTGATCTTCATTGGAGAGGTTGGACTGCGGGCTGTCGGACTGCGCCCCGTCGGTCGGCGTCCCGTCGGGCTGCGGAGTGTCGGTCTGGGGCGTGTCGGCGGCGATTCTGGTGGGGGCGCCTTGCGGCGCCCCGAAAATCCTCACGCGACGCGAGCAGGAACTCGCGTCACTTGAGGATTTTGGTGACGACGCCGGCGCCGACCGTGCGGCCGCCTTCGCGGATCGCGAAGCGCAGCTGCTCGTCCATGGCGACCGGGATGAGGAGCTCGACTTCCATCTTCACGTTGTCACCGGGCATGCACATCTCGGCTCCGCCCATGAGCGTTGCCGTGCCGGTCACGTCGGTCGTGCGGAAGTAGAACTGCGGGCGGTAGCCCGTGAAGAACGGCGTGTGACGGCCGCCTTCTTCCTTGGAGAGGATGTACACCTCGGCTTCGAACTTCGTGTGCGGAGTGATCGTGCCGGGCTTGGCCACGACCATGCCGCGCTCGAGGTCCTTCTTCTCGACACCACGCAGGAGGATGCCGACGTTGTCGCCGGCCTGACCCTGGTCGAGCGTCTTCTGGAACATCTCCACGCCGGTGCAGGTCGACTTCATGATCTGCTCGCGCAGACCGACGATCTCGACCGCCTCACCGACCTTGACGATGCCGCGGTCGATCCGACCCGTGCCGACCGTACCGCGACCCATGATCGAGAACACGTCCTCGATGCACATGAGGAACGGCTTGTCGACCAAGCGCTGCGGCGTCGGGATGAAACTGTCGATCGCCTTCATCAGCTCGTCGATGCAGGCGTTGGCCTTCTCGTCCTTGCCACCCGACTCGAGGGCGGCCTTGGCCTGCCCGCGGATGATCGGCGTCGTGTCGCCGGGGAACTTGTACTTGTTCAGGAGATCGCGGATCTCCATCTCGACGAGCTCGATGAGCTCGGGGTCGTCGACGAGGTCCACCTTGTTCAGGAAGACGACGATGTGCGGCACGTTGACCTGACGGGCGAGCAGGACGTGCTCGCGCGTCTGCGGCATCGGGCCGTCGGCGGCCGACACGACCAGGATCGCGCCGTCCATCTGGGCGGCGCCCGTGATCATGTTCTTCACGAAGTCGGCGTGGCCCGGGCAGTCGACGTGCGCGTAGTGACGCGCCTCCGACTCGTACTCCGTGTGCGAGGCCGAGATCGTGACGGTCTTGTCCGCCGAGCGGACGGTGCCGCCCTTCGTGATCTCGGCGTACGTCTTGACCTTCGTGCCGTTCTTGGAGGCCGAACGAGCAGCGAGAGCCGCGGTGAGCGTGCTCTTGCCGTGGTCGATGTGGCCGATCGTGCCGACGTTGACGTGCGGCTTGGTCCGCTGGAAGACTTCCTTCGCCATGGTTCGTCCTTGATCTCTGAGTGGGCCGTGCGAGCCCGGAGGTCGTCGTCTGGGGTCTTGGGATTCGGGGTTCTAAGAGTCTCGGCGCACTCGGACGAGGGCGCCGTCGATCGGTGCGCATCCGAGCAGGCCTCGAGGAGGCCCGGCGCGGATGCGTGGTCGTGTGTTGTTGGGTTGTCGGGTTGTCGGGTTGTCGAAACTCTCGGAGCTGTCGGCGGGCGCGGGATCGCTTGCGATGGAGCCATCTTCACCGCGCGCCACCTTCACGGCGCGCCACGTTCACCGCGCGCCACGTTCACGCCGCGCCACGTTCACCGCGCGCCACCTTCACGGCGCGCAGATCGCGAACGATCGCAGCACCTGAAGCGAGCTGGAGCTGCTGACGGGAATTGAACCCGTGACCTCTTCCTTACCAAGGAAGTGCTCTACCTGCTGAGCTACAGCAGCGACGGAGCAGCGCAGCATCGCACGGCGCGCACCGCGCGAGAATCGCGCGCGTGCGCCGCGTTCGACGCGGCGAGCCCTGTGCAGGCGGGCGAACCGTGGTCGGCTCGCTGTCTCGAGGTGGCCCGAGCCGAGGCTCGGACGACACACATCCACGCAGTCGCAGGTTGGAGCGGGCGACGGGACTCGAACCCGCAACATTCAGCTTGGAAGGCTGACGCTCTACCATTGAGCTACGCCCGCATCGCTGGGCTATGCCCCGCATCGCTGGGCTATGCCCCGCATCGCTGGGCTACCCCCGCATCGCTGGGCTATGCCGCATCGCTGAGGCTACACCCCCGCATCGCTGGGCTATGCCGCATCGCTGAGGCTACGCCGCGGCTCCTGTGGGATCCCACCCGCGCGGGTCGGAATCGGCGACGCACATCGCACCTGCGAGCGGGTTTCGCGCGCGGCAGGCCAGCAGGACGAAAGTCTCGCGAGGCAGACCGCGCGCGGGCTCGCGGCGGTAGCCGAACGAGCCCGAAAGCGGATCGATGCGCACCGCGTTGAGAACACGCGGGCGGAGCGTGGACGGGACGAGCCAGGGGGGTCGCGAAACCGGCATCAGCCTCGGAAGGCCGTGCGGATCGGACGGTCGGATCAGAACGGAGAGTGGTGGGGAGAGGCGGATTCGAACCGCCGAAGGCTGAGCCACCAGATTTACAGTCTGGCCCGTTTGGCCGCTCCGGAATCTCCCCGGTACGGTCGTCGGACCGCCGCTGCACCCCCTCCGGCGGGATACGCCGGAACGGACGCACCGGACGCGCCGGTTGCGACGGAAAACGCTCGATTGCTCCGGTCCGAACGCGGGCTGGCGGAAGCGCGACCGGGACCGGACGAGCCACGGCACGCAGTCCATGCGCGGGAACGGTGAGTTCCTGCGGACGAACCGGGACGCAGTCGATCGGACCCGGGGTGCGCAGTGCCGAGCACCGCTCCCTGAGTCATCCTCGAGAGGTTTCGTTGAGAGGGAACCGATCGGCGCGCGAGCGCGCCTCGCTCCGTTCGTGCGCTGTGTCGAGGGCGGATCGAGGATCAGCCGCGAGCGACGACCGCAACCCGTAGGTCGCGGCCGCTGGAGCCAGCGGCGGGACTCGAACCCGCAACCCCCTGATTACAAATCAGGAGCTCTGCCAATTGAGCTACGCTGGCCGGACCAGAAGGCCGTCGCCGGAGTGGCTCACCGGCAGCCCGACGCATGTGCCCACGGGTCACGTGAGCACTTGCCGGACGGCGAAGTGAGCGCAGGAGGATACGGATCCCTTCTCCGGAGTCAAGCACTCTGAAACCGGGATCGGCACGATCCTCGCGGGCGCGCACCGCGGAATCGATCAGACGTCGCGCGCAGCCCGTAGATAGGCGGCCTGCGCGCGCTCGATCTCGGACAGCGTGTCACCACCGAATTTGTCGAGAAACGCCCGCGCCAGCTCCAGCGCGATGACGGCCTCGCCCACGACGCTCGCGGCCGGCACGGAGGTCACGTCGGAGCGCTGCCAGGTGGCCGCAACGCCTTCGAGGGTCTCGAAATCGACGGTGGGAAGGCCCCGACGCAGGGTGGGGATCGGTTTCATCGCGACGCGCACGACCAGCGGCGCGCCGGTCGTCAGGCCGCCTTCGAGGCCGCCCGAGCGATTCGTGGCGCGACGGTAGCGCGTCCCCGACGGACCGGTACCGCCCGGCGCCGCCTCGATCGCGTCGTGGGCTTCGCTCCCCCGCCGGCGGGCCGTTTCGAAGCCCAGACCGAACTCGACCCCCTTCATGGCCGGGATCGAGAAGAGCGCACCACCGAGGCGCGCGGTCAGCCGCTCGGGTCCGCTCTGGTACGACCCGAGGCCGGGCGGCAGCCCGAGAACGCGGACCTCGAAGAGCCCGCCAAGCGTGTCCCCCGCTTCCTTGGCTGCGTCGACGATCGCCTTGGCGCGCACGTCGAAGGTCGGGTCGAGCGCGTAGAACTCGCTCGCGCTGCGCCGCGCGTTTCGATCGGGGGCCGACCCGTCGAATGCGGCGTCGGCCGCGCGCTCATCGACGTCGACCTCGGCCAACGCGACGACGTGCCCGCAGATCTCGACGCCGAAGTGTTCGAGCAGTTGTCGCGCGACGCCGCCGAGTGCGACGCGCATCGCCGTCTCACGCGCGCTCGCTCGTTCGAGCACGGCGCGCGGATCGCGCACGCCGAGCTTGAGGCAGCCCGCGAGGTCCGCATGTCCCGGTCGCGCGTTCGTCGGCACGGGCAGGCGCTCGATCGTCGCGTCCTTGTTCACGAGCGACAGCGCGATCGGCGAACCCAGCGTGAGTCCGGCGCGCATACCGGAAAGGATCTGCGCGCGATCGGTCTCGATGCGCATGCGACCGCCGCGACCGTAGCCGCCTTGCCGACGCGCGAGCTCGGCATCGATGCGCGCGGAATCCAGCGGAAATCCAGCCGGAAAACCCTCGATGACCCCGACGAGCGCGGGACCGTGGGACTCACCGGCCGTGGTCCAACGCAGCGAGCTCATGCGGGCTCCGTTTCGCGCGCCAGCTCGATCCAGCCGTCGTCGCCGACGACGCTCGCCGCTCGCGACGGGCGCGCGAGTAGCTCCGTGATGCGCGCGACGAGGACATCGAGATCGAACGGTTTCGCGAGGACGCCGACGACCTGCGGCAAGCGCTCGAGTTCGAGCTGAGCTCTGCGATCGAGGAATCCCGAGACCACGAGCGTCGGCGGCAAGATGCCGCTCGCCGCGAGGCGCGGTAGCTCGACGAGCCCGTGCTCGTCGCCCAGGTCCAAGTCACTCAACATGAGGTCGGGCCGCGCACGCGCGATCTCCGCCCGCGCCTCGACGAAACTCTTCGCAGTGCGGACGGAATGCCCCGAGCGCCGCAGGAAGAATGCGACGAGGTCCGCGATGCGCGCGTCGTTGTCGACGAGGAGGAGGTCGGCCACGGTGTGCGTTCTCGCCCGGGCGAGTCGAGGAAACAAGCACCTCGGATGAACCCTGCGTGGAGGCCTTGTGCTTCGCGCGCCTCGGATTACCGCCGCAGCCGTCAGCGCGGTCGTTCCGGACTTGGGCTCGAATCCTGCTGGCGACGGTTCTGGCGCGGATCCTCGAGCTCGAACGCGCGCTTCTCGAGCAGCTTCGGATCGAGAGCGTCGAGCGCGGCCTGCAACTTCGCGAGGGGTTCCGTCTTCCCGGCCTCCTCGAGGCGCGCCCGCAGCATCTTCGCCGTATCGACCGGCGTGATGTTGAGTCCGTCCGGTGTCGCAGCAGCGGCGGGCGAACGCTCTAGTGACGCGACCATTTCGTCCACAGCTCGCTCGAGATCCGCGCGCTCCAGGGCGAGCCGCGCGCGTCCCGCAAGACCGAGGGCGGCGAAATGCTCGGCATTTGCAGCTGTTTCGGGCTGGATGCGCGCCGCTTCCTCGAAGTATGCGATGCCGCGGTCGTAGGCGGCGAACGCTGATTCCGCGTCGCCCTCACGGCGTCGGTGTTCGGCCGCGACGAGTGCGGCGTAGCCCGCGAACCACTGGAGGTCTGGGTTCGAAGGGTCGCGCGCGACCCGCGCGGCATACCCCGTTTCGAGCCCCGTCGGCCCGCTCTCGAAGAGGAGCCGCGTACGTAACCGATCGTGGGCCAACGGTGACGCCGGGAAACGTTCGAGCGCCTCGTCGAGGATGGCTCGCGCGCGCTGCGCCCCGCCGAGCCAGCGCAGGAAGTCGTGGAAGGAGACGAGCTGTTCGTCCGTCGCGAACGCGTTCTTCGACACGAGCGCGTAGGCCGCGTTCACGTCGGAGAGCCACTCGGGCGGCCACGGCTTGCGCGCGCGGTAGGCCTCGCGGATCGCGTGCTGTCGCGCCGATGCGAAGAGCGCGACGACGCGGAGCAACGTGCGTTCGTGGATCGTCGCGACGCCCGCGCCCGACGTGAGCATCCCGGCTTCGACCGCGGCGAGCGCCTGCTTCCGACCGTTCGCTCCGTCACCTTCCCAATCCGCGACGGCCGCGAGGATCGCGGCGGGACGCCAACCACTCGCGCCGGCTTCCACTGCGGCTCGCGCTGCGGCCCCGGCGTCGCTCGCGAGGAGCCGCGCGAAGCGGCGTTCCGTCGCGGGATCCTCGGCACGTTCGAGGAGCGATTCGGCGAGCGCCAGCCTCGGCATCGCGTCGGAAGGGCTCGCTTCGGACTGGGAGGCTCGGCCTTCGAGGCTCGTCGCGGGATCGACCGGTGAATTCGCGCGTGCACGCGAGGCGTATTCGAGTTCCGCGAAGCGGCGCGGATCGAGGCGCGGCGACGCCGTGGCGAGTCCGCTGTTCACGGCACTCACCGTATGAGCACGCGGGAACTTCACCGCGAGTCGCTCCGCCGCAGCGAGGAGCAGCTCGCGCTCGTCCGCTGCCAACGGAACTTGCAGAGCTTCGGCGATCAAGTCGACCGCGGCCTCGGTTTCGGACCGCGCGAGCGCCTGACGTGCGATGCGCGCCAACTCGCGGTCGAGTCCGAAGATCGCGAGCCGCAGGAGGTCGATCTGATCGACGACGCGGCGTTCGAGGACGGAAGTGAGCAGCGCCCGGCGCACTTCCGCCGTCGACTTCGAGTACTCCGTCTCGATCGCCTCGCGGTCGGCTGCATCGGGACTCTGCGTGCGATCGACCATCGGCAGGTCGCGGGAAATGGGGCGCGGAGGCGGGCGGTTCAGGGCGCCCTTCACCAGCGTCGTCACGACCGTCTGCGTGTCCCACGAGAAGTAGACGTCGAGCGTTTCCCGGCCGTCGGGCTCGAGCACGAGGTGCCGCGGCGAAATGCGCGCGCCGTCGAAGTAGCGGTCGTACAGGTCGGTCTCGGCGGCGATGTGCTCGCCGCACGTCATGCTGCCGAGGCGCGGGCACGGAACGCGTCGTCCGTCGGCGCCATGATCGCGCGGCGTGTGTCGGTAGACCGACGCGGCCACGCACACATACGGCTCGAAGAGCTTCGCCGTCTCCGGGTCGCGATAGCGCACCCCGGCCCAGTGCTCGCTGGCGATCTCGCCGTCCATGTTGACCGCGACGAGGATCGGTTTCCCCGTCAGTTTCGCGACGCGGAGCGCGTCGTCGAAGCTGCGTTGGAACGGCACGAGCACCGGCTTCTTCCAACCCTCCTCGGTCGCGGCGGGCCACATCTGCGGCTCGGTCGTGCCGGCCTCGAGCGTCGGCGGCGAGCCCATTTTGAACGCATCGTCCGAGGGCGCTGCGCCGCCCGACTGGCGCGCCGGGCGCGACGCAAGCTCCCACGC
>Ga0163151_10000302_pt1 | contig 88170 bp, 100 predicted proteins | sample OliLakLV19MP5IB2_FD_145596 | JGI IMG/M metagenome (GOLD analysis project Ga0163151, IMG submission 145596) | Freshwater microbial mat bacterial communities from Lake Vanda, McMurdo Dry Valleys, Antarctica - Oligotrophic Lake LV.19.MP5.IB-2 | ecosystem: Environmental > Aquatic > Freshwater >...
CGCATTTGCTTCGACCGTTTTGTCTTCAAGCAGATTCCGCTCGGCGCTCTTGCCTCCCGGATCTCCCACCATGCCGGTCCCGCCGCCCACGATGATGTTCAGCTTGTGTCCGTCTTCGACAAATCGGCGCAAGACGAGAAGGCCTTGTAGCTGGCCGACGTGCATGGAATCCGCCGTCGGGTCGACGCCGAGGTACAAGACGCGCTTATCGCCGTCGGTGATCTCTTCCAGCGTCTCCGAAGAGTGCTGGTACACGTAGCCGCGCTCGCGGAGCGTCTCAGACAATTTCATAGGCCGAATATAGCATGAAAAAAGCCGGTTATCCGAGGACGACCGGCTTTCGAGCAGGGCGGGAGGTGTCCGGTTCATGAGTCATAGACTTATGAAGCGAATCCTTTCTGCGGCTGCCTTGTCGCAAAGAGTATCGTAATCTGATGGATATTATATGAAAAAAGAGACTGCATGAGTATGCAGCCTCGGAGTCAGGAGGTTACCGTGCGGCGTCAAACTGCACGACTCTCGAATCGTATCACTCGCGCCGAAAATCCCCTATCCCGCGTTTCTCTTCCAATGTGCGCACACCTTCTTCGTCGATACCGAAGTGGTGCGCAAACTCGTGCCAGATAGTATCAGCGACTACGTCTCGTACATCGAGTCCGTCTTCTGCGGCAGCCGCAAGAATCGGCAATCGGTAGAGCGTGATGGTATCCGGCATCACGAATACTTCGCCGTAGTGCGCGCCGCGCTCGGAGAGCGGGATACCTTTGTAGAGTCCGAGCAGCGTCTCGTCGTGGGTCAAGCCCTGCAATTGACGGTCTTCTTCCGACGGCTCATCTTCAACAAGGACTGCGACATTACTTATTTTCGTCTGCACCCATGCAGGCAGACGATCGAATCCTTCGGCTGCGAGCTTTTCGAAATCTTCCAGCGTCATGACGAAAACATACCATAGCTATCTGCTGCGCACCTATCAAGGCGACGCCTCGCTAGCGAGGCGTCGCCTTGATATTCCTACGAGCACTGCTACGCAATCGGTAGCGTCTCTGAATACGTATCTTCGTATCGCTTCTTGAATTCGTCCATCGTAAAGCGATGCTCCTGCGTGCCGACGCTCTCCACGGCGAATACTGCCGATGTGGATCCCATCTTCGCGCACACTTCGGGAAGGAGTCCGGCGAGATAGCCTTTGGCATAACCCGCACGATACGCATCGCCCGCTCCCGTCGGGTCGCGGTTTTCGAGGGCTTTTGCCGCCTTCACACGTAACTCGACGTTTTTGGTCAGAACGCGCGACCCTTCACTACCAAGCGTCACGACGAGTGTCTTTGCATGTTCTAGGATATCTTCTTCTTGCCAACCGGTCTTCTGCGCGATCATGGTCAGTTCGTAGTCGTTGCCGAAGACGACATCGGCGCCCTGGATGCCGTTCTTGAGGTCGTCGCCCGAGAGCGCAGCGATAACTTGCCCTGGATCGAAGAAAAACGGGATCTTGTTTTCACGGTAAATGTCGGGGAATGCATGCATATCTTCGAGGCATCCGGGGGCGATGATCGCGAGCTTCGCCCACTCGAACGGTACGCGATCGCGGTAGGATTTCGCGCCGGCGCCCGGATTGAATGCCGCTATCTGATTGTCGCCACGATCGGTGACGACATACGCGAAGGAAGTCTCGCGGCTCTCATCGATGTGGATGCTCGCCGTGTCGATGCCGACGCTCTTCAGATGTTCAGCGTAGCGCTCGAAATCGCGGCCGGCAGTCGAGAGAATCGTCGCTTCTTCCGATAGGAGTGCCAGCGTGAACGCGATGTTGCCCGCCGTGCCGCCGAATCGCTCTTTGTGGTCTGAGACGTTGAAGCTGACGTTGATGTTGTGCAGCTTCTCGGGCATGAAGTGGTTCCGGAAGAAATCCGGAAAATCCATGATGTGGTCGTATGCTAATGAGCCGGAGACGAGTACTTTAGACATGCCGATATCCTACCATGAGTATGAAGAGATATGCGGCACGAGACCAGAATCATTCGGACTCGTCTCACCTGCTCCCGTACGCCGGATGCGAATGAGCCCGCTACGGGCTCATTCGCATAATTTCTCTCAGTTTCGATTCAACGTATTACCGAGTGAAGATCTGGACGTTGTCCCAATGCCATGTGTAGACACCAATAGTGTTGGTCTCATACGCATGCGCGTTATCGAAGTGCTTGTCCGGATCGTAGCTGTCATCACCGAAGACGACACGAACGTCGCCGTCAGGAATACGGCCGGTGAGTGTGCGCGTGATCACGTTTCCTCCTTGCTGGGCCATTGACATCGTCACCGTGCCGTTTTCGTTGTCGGTTACACAATGCTGGAAGCGAGGAGCCTTGTCATTCACCATGTCACCTCTCAAATCTCCGCGATTCACGCCGTCATCGTGGAAGATCATAGTGCCTCTGAACGCTTGGACACCGAATCTGAGTGGACCTCGCGGGACCGTCGGGAAGCTCGGTGTGGAGAACCCGAGATCCGTCTGGCCGACATATTCGCTTGGCGTCAGGAAATAGACGCTTATCCATTTGCCTTCACCATTATTGTTCAGGTTCTGATCCCAACACACTTTATTCACATTGCGAAATACCTGTTTCGGCGTGAACCAAGCGACGACATATCCATGCGTATTGACCGTGGACATGAGATGCCCGGCTGCAGGATTATTGTTCGGGAGACAATGATAGAACGCAGCGTCCTTGAGGTTATCAATAGATGTGTGGTGGATGGTACGCTGCGTCATGTTTGGATTTCCACACGACATATCATGATCAGCGGGCCAATCGTTGATATCTGCGCCGTACTGGAACACGTTGTTCCATCCGCCAGACCAACCGCGATCAAACCGGTCGTAAAACGCGTTCGCGGTCGAGAAATCCTCCGAGAAAGCGAGACCTGGCCCTGCCGTAGGTGGCGTTACTGGCGGCGTCACCGCCACAGTCGAGACCGAGATATTCGCATTCGCACTCGCCGAACCGCCAGCGCCGGTGCACGTGATGCTATAGGCCGCATTTGATGACGGCGACACTGAGACGGAACCGGACACTCCTGAAGCAGTAAACCCTGTTCCGGTGCAGCACGTAGCGTTACTCGAAGACCAGCTGAGCGTCGCTGATTGACCTGCAGTGATCGAAGTCGGGCTTGCAGAGAGCGAGACGGTTGGAGTCGGTGTCGGTGTCGGTGTCGGCGGCGGAGTCGTACCGGCTGCACCGTCCCACACCAGTTGCACGTTCGTAAAGAGCGGGTTCGTCATGCCGGTCTGTTCGAAGGTAACCGTGTTATTTCCCGAGCGAAGCTCATTCACGTTCACAGGCTCCGAGAGCAGGTATACGCCCACTTGACCAGCGCGTCGCACAAGCTGGATCGGATGCGCCGCATTGCCATTGAGACGGTAAGCGAGCGACACATTCGTGTTCTGCAGATCATGCTGCGCCTGCAGAACGAGCCGCGGATTGGACGGATTCGCCGGCAGATTAAACGGCGAGAGCGCAACGCGGGTGAGCGATACGATCGGACCGTCGAAACGTACATTGTCCCACTGCGTATCCCACGTCGGCGTATTCTGATATTTCATCGACGCGTGATTGTGTGCGTTGAGGTAGAGATACCCGCGGGTAAATCCGAGCGAAGTCGGGAATCGTACTACATGCCCGTCCGTCGTTACCGTCACCAGAGAGTTCGAGACGTTTACTACGACGTTGTTGAGTATATTGGCGCCTGTCGTTACGCCGAAATCGCCGCACTCCCTGTTGTTTTGCACTTCCGAGCCGTCGCGGTACAGGATGAAATGGACACATCCCTGGCTACCGCGGAACTGCAGCAGAAAGCCATCTTGTACGATCGGGCCATTGGTATTGAATTCCATGAACGACACGTACGGATACGGATTTTCCGAAAGAGTTACTTGCGTCCAGCCGCCGAGCTGTTCGTTGGTATTCACATCGAAACTAAAAGTGCCGGTCCGGTTCGCGAAATCAAATGGTTGGTTGATGCGTACGGCGGAATCACCATAATTCTGCATGCCTGCCCTGACCTGCAGTCGTCCGCCTGAAATTGCCACCGTTGATGGGAAAGACGTTGTCATGGTATCCATCCGGCCGTGCGACGCAGTGTACTTGGACGTATCGAGAGCACCGGAGAAATCATCGAAGAAAGCGGCACCGGTCGGGTTCGGTATCGGAGTTGGAGTAGGTGTCGGTGTGGGAACAGGAGTCGGAATCGGCGTTGGCAGTGGTGTTGGCAATGGCGTTGGTGTCGGAGCTGCCGAAACGAAACGGAGCCAATTCGCCGCGCTCCAACCCGTTACTGATTGATAGGCGACCTGCCACCACGTAAAGCCGCTCGCCGTCTGCGGTCCGCCGATGACGGTACCGCGAGATAGTGGCGGGACTGAGGTTAGAACCGTTCCCGATGTACCTGCACTGCTGCGTACTTTAAGTTTTTCGGATGTTTCTACGGTAGCACCGATGGAGATGCCGCCTTGACCGCCTCCCGCCTCCCCTGCTTCACCACCACTCATGAGAAACGCGATCTGCGCCTGAAGAACTTTTACCAGTTCCAGCAATTGCGCGATTTGCGTCTGCACGTTGCTCGACGGTGCTGTTTCTGCCCTCGCGATGCCGGGAGCAACGACATACACGCTAAGACCCATGATTAAAGTAACAATGGTAATCGCGCCGAAACCCGTGAGGCGGCTTGAGGTATTCATATGACGTTCATAATAGCCGTCCTGAAAGGCGATGTACGGCGCTTTGGGGATAAGAAGACTCGGGACTACTCGACGCGGACACTATCCCAGTGCCAGGTGTGACCTGCGGGGACGCCATCTTTGTCAGGCGTGTAGTTATGATCGGTGAGATACACGTCGAACTGCTCCGGCAATCTGCCAGGGACGGTCTGTGTGTAGACGCCGGCGAAATTCACCGTGAGCGTACCGTTGTTGTTGTCCGTTACCGAGAATGGGCGTCGGATCATTTTGTCGGCACATGCCGCCGGGTCGAGCGCGAACGGATTCCCGCAGATCGGTTCCCAACCAGAGTACTGATTCTTGCCGTTCGTGGTGATGTTGATACCGCCACCGAACGGGCCGTTACCGACGACGATAGCTGCGACATCATACGGAAGCAGGTCGCCACGCGCGTTCCAATCGGCGGTCTGGACCACATGACCGCCTTTCGGCACGATTGATACTTCCCACCACTGCCGGCCGCCGAGATTCGTCACATTCACGTCCCACGAAACTTTTTTGTGATTCGTGCGATTGAATGATGCTTTCGGCGAGAACCACGCTATCGAATACCCATCCACATCGCCGACTGAGCTCATGAGGTGATCGCGGCAGACGAAGAAAATCTCGTCGATATTGAAGTCGCTCGCCGATGACGAAAGCGGCCGTTGCGTATCCGGAAGTCCGCAATTCATATCGTGATCCGCGGTCCAGTGGCCACCGTGACCGTTCTGCGCATTGTTGTCGCCCCAGATGCGCGCTGCGTAGCCGAGCTCTTGGAATCCGACGCCGGCATGGAAGACGCCGTAGCGGAAGTTATCTTTGCCGGAATTACCGGTGAAATTTTCAACGTACGGAGCCGTAGTCGGTACCGTCGTCGAATTCGGCAGCGTCCGGGAATTCTGGTCAGTCGTCGAAGTTTGCGGCACGTTTGGCGACGTCGGATTCGTTGGACTTGTCGGATTTGTCGGATTGGTGGGGTCCGTCGGCTTCACCGGATCAGCTGGTTTGGTCGGCGTTTGCGGCTCGGTCGGTTTTGGCGTCGTAGACGGCGGCGTGACTGCGCTCGTGACGACTTTCAACCAATTTGAAGCACTCCATCCGGTAAACGTCTGATACGCGACCTGCCACCACGTGTAGCCGTTTGCAGACTGCGGGCCGCTGACTACCTTCCCTTCAGTTTTCGGCTGCAAGATGCCTAACAGATTTCCGCTCGTACTCGGACTGCTGCGTACTTTCAGAGTGTCAGTAGTTTGCACTGTATCGCCGACATGAATTGCATGATCGTGACCGCCCTCTGGTCCTATTTCCGAATTTCCGGCCATCAAAATGGCGATTTGCGCCTGCAGCGATTTGACGAGCTCCAATAATTGCGCGATTTGCGTCTGCACGTTGCTCGACGGTGCTGTTTCTGCCCTCGCGATGCCGGGAGCAACGACATACACGCTAAGACCCATGATTAAAGTAACAATGGTAATCGCGCCGAAACCCGTGAGGCGGCTTGAGGTATTCATATGGCGTTCATAATAGCGCCTCTGAAAGGGCGTGTATGTCGCTTTGGGGATAACTTCATACTACGCGAATATTCCCTTTCTTGAATCAAGACATAGCTTTTTCCCATTTGCGTTAATGTATTTTCGTGGTACAGTATCGCAAGTGCAATTGAGTCCCCTCCCGATCAAAGGAGACGACATGGCTAAGAGAACCAGAAGAGCAAAAAGTGTGACGAAGATCGCGCGGAACAAAAAAGTGCCGAGCGTCAATCAGCACGTCACACACCTTATAGTAGTGCTGAGCAAGGCTACCGGAATCAGCAAGGACGAAGTGCGGAAAGCATTCAATCCGCTCGGTCGCGCCATGACGCAGGTAGCGCTTGCGAGCGAACTGCTGGAGAAAGAGATCGGCGTTCTCAATCGCTATCTCAATCATCAGCTCAATCAATGCTTGATTGATGAGTATCCGCCAGATCGCATCAAAGCCATCAGCGACATGGCCGAAGGCGGCATGATCGCGTATCGCGAGTATGCGAAGGTCGGACTCGAGACGTGGATACAGCATTCCGAACAGGCTCTCGAAGAGTTTGCGGATATGCTCGAACTTGGCCCCGATCAGCCGCGATAAGCAAAACGCCGGCGCCCCTCAAAAGGCGCCGGCTACTTTTTTGCCATTCTGCGGAAATTTTGTATGATGCGAACGTTGCATAGCGGCCTTATCGTCTAGCGGCTAGGACACATCCTTCTCAAGGATGGAACCGGGGTTCGATTCCCCGTAAGGTCAAAATTTCCGAAGGTCAAATTTTGACCTTAAAGAGTGTGCCTTCGCACACTCTGGCGGGGAATCGAAAAGCGGAGCGATGTTTTGCGAGTACGCAAAACCGCGAGCTAGGGTCGTGCGGCAATCGATGCGACGGCATCGATTGAATGCCTGACCGATTCCCCGTAAGGTCAAAAATTACAAAGCGCATCGCACAGTTACGTCAAGAATAATATTCCTGACCGATTCCCCATAAGGTCATGAAGTGAGTCTTTATTGTCGGAGTGAGTGCGGTATAAGCGCGCCGTGAAGCGGTTCGAGAGTTGGCGACCGGGAATTTCGTCCTGCGGGAGCAGGCTAATTCGTAGGGCGAGTAAAATGAAATCGATATCGTCTTGTCGCGCACTCGAGGTTTGTTCCGAAGGCACGGACAAACTCGCAAATCTCTGCTTATTGACGCACAGTCTATTTTCGTGCTTAATGGCTGCGGTTGTGGCAAGGCCACGGGAACGCAACGACAGATTAAAAGGAGCAAAAGCCGATGCAAGAAGAGGTGATCATTGAGACTCAGCTCGAATTCTACCGAAAAGGAAATGCGGGTTGCCTGTTCGCAGCTCACGCTGCAGCCGATCCGGCAAAATTCGAGTGGAGACTTTCTGTTAGCGAAGCCAGCACGAACAGCATTGAGAAAATCATTCACGAAGCGATCTCTGTGCCTGACATCTCGATGCAGAGCATCATCTTTCCGTCAGTTCTAACCGACTTCGATCTAAAGAAGCTGTTGTTTCTCATGAGAGACTCGCCCTTATTCACCCTTGGACAAGAACAAGAGCTCGGTGACCTCGTCTGTCTTGGCTACCGAATCCGAGTCGAAGACAAAGTGTCCTGGGTGACCGGGTTTGGCAACTTCGGCTTCTTGCCAAAAACACGTCAGGCGGTCTTCACGGAGATCGTTTTCCGCTCTAAACCGCGACCTGACTACACCACCGTGATGAAGGACGCACCACCGGACGTTCTTCATCTGGCCGATCTGAATGTCGGCGAGATGAGAAAGAGCAAGTTTGAAGCTTTGTGGCACGGATCGTTCGACAAGACCGAGGAACTGCTGGGACATAAACCAGACCTGGCCAGCGCAGCAAAAACCACATACGCCATTCCGATCCAACTGTGGAAGTAGCTATGGGCACACTTCGAGCGGACACAAACACTGTGTCCGCTCATTTTTTAGGATAAAATACGCAGGAATGGAGCAAAATACCTTTGCACAAAAGAATCTGGCATTTTACAAGGCTATAAATCCTACAATAGAGTTGCCAGTAAGCATTGTGGCACTAAACATCTTTAATAACACCGACATACAATCTTCACTCGAAGTTTTTTTTGAGAAATTCTTTTCTGATACCAATAAGAGAATACCTGTGTTGGGCATCAACCCGGGGAGATTTGGATCTGGCGTTACTGGTATTCCATTCACGGACCCAGAAATGTTGAGTGAGAGATGCGGGATTGAAAATACGTTCGTGAGAAGGCAGGAATTGACCTCACGTTTTATCTACACTTTCATTGAAAATTTTGGTGGCGTAAAGAGCTTCTACAGCAAATTCGTTTTAGGTGCTGTCTCTCCTTTGGGTTTTGTAAAAAAAGGTCGTAACTACAATTACTATGACGACAGCGAAACCCTTACGGCATTGCGACCTTTTATAGATATGAGCCTAAGGCGACAGAGGGAGATTTGTGGAACTGATGTAGCGATACTTTTGGGTACTGGTAAGAATACATCGGTTTTTTCTGCCATTAATAATGATCTGAGACTGTTCAAATACGTACTTTCATTGGAACATCCACGGTTCGTTATGCAATATAACCGCCGACACATGGTCAAGTATTTACACAAGTACAAAGACACATTTGACAGAGCACTGGATTTAGCAAGGATGTCTAGAAATTGATATACTCCCCAAATGAAGAAAGTGGAATCGGAAGTATTGGCGTATTTGCAAGAGCGAGGTTGGGATACGCTGCGCCCTTCCGACATCGCTAAATCCATTAGCATTGAAGCGGCGGAGTTACTTGAAGTATTTCAATGGACGAACATGACTATCGAGGAAACCAAGGCCGACGAGAAAGTCATGTCCGAACTTAAAAAAGAGCTTGCCGACGTGTTTATTTACGCGCTTGATATGGTGGTTCTGCTAGGTTTGGATACGGAGGAAATAATAATGGAGAAACTCAATAAAGTGCGGAGCAAATACCCTGCCGAATTAATGCGAAAAGGTGTGAAAAGCAGCACTGGCTCGAGCGTTGATACGGACTATTGGCGCATAAAGCACAAACACAGGAAGAGTGGGGGGCCGAGAAAGTAAAAATATCCTAGCAGCTGCCGCCTGATTTCCGTAGCTTTACGACGCGCGACCGAGTCAATTGACCGCAAGATAAATACCTATGACCGATTCCCTTTAAGGTCATCATACGTAGAAGACCCCAGCTTTTCAAAGCTGAATACGACAAAATCTCAATTACAGCGACCTCCCTTCGCTTTTATTCTCGCTCAGAGGCGCCAGCTGATGCACTTGATCCGTAAGTACATCCGATTTTTCCGTTAGCTCATCCCGTTCTTTCGTCATGGCGGAAAGTGCCGTCTCTCCTCGATGCGCATGCGAACGATGGCGCAGAAAGCCCGGCGTAAGCCAGAGAAGTCCCAAGAAGAATCCGCTGACGAATACGACGCCGATAAGAAGCGCGAGCGACGTATCTATTCGCCATAAAAACACGTTCACCGTGACGACCGCGACGTTGGTGATAGCAAACCACACCGCACCGAGAAGGAGGACAAGAATTGCAGCTGCTCTCATGCAGTCAGTATACCACCGCGAAGCACGCGGCCATGCCCTCGTCGTACGTTCTTTCGCAAGACGAGCAAACGGAGTGGTCAGCACATGAGTAAGGTTCCCAAACCGAAGGCAGATGAGCCGTGTGAGCTGATTTGCACGGTCATACATTGCAAATAAGCCGGAATATAGTCCAGTCCGTTTCCGCTCCGGCAAGGATGTATACTTCTCCTATGAACCTGCATAGTAAAATGGGCGATAAAAGAAAGCGAGTCTCCCCTTTAGAGAAACGTACTCTGAAAACACGAATCCCCATCGTCGGCGTCGGAGCTTCTGCGGGAGGCCTCGAGGCTTTTCGCGCGCTGCTCAAAGCCCTTGCTCCCAAAACCGGCATGGCGTATGTGCTGGTGCAGCATCTGGACCCTAATCACGAAAGCATGTTGGCAGTACTGCTCGCTCGCTCGACGCAGATCCCCGTCATAGAAGTAAAAAACGCACGCTCGTCAAACCCGACCACATCTACGTCATTCCTCCCGGCAAGTATATCACGCTCGATGGCGAAATGCTGACGCTTTCTCCACGCCCCACGGCCAACGGCGTCATCAATATGCCCATTGATCACTTTTTCAACTCGCTTGCCGCACGAGAAGAAGGAGCCATCGGAGTCGTACTCTCAGGAAGCGCGAGCGACGGCTCTATTGGATTGCGCGCGATAAAAGACGCGGGCGGCCTCACCTTTGCGCAAAACAGTACCGCAAAATATCAGGGCATGCCCTCGGCTGCCATTGCCGCCGGCGTCGCTGATTATGTGTTGCCTCCCGCCCGCATCGCGGAAGAGATACTGGCACAGACGAAGCATCCCCTGATGGCGATGCGTCAATCAGAGGCGCGGGAAAGAACCCTCGATGAAGGCGGCGATTTCAAGAAAGTAACCGCGGAACTGCTGCGCATTACTGGCGTCGACTTCAGCCACTATAAAGCGACGACGCTGACACGGCGCATCACGCGACGAATGCTCGTAAACAAGACCGCCACGCCGCAAGACTACCTGAAATTCCTGCGCGGGAACAATGCGGAAGCCGATGCGCTCTTCATTGACATACTCATCCATGTGACTGGCTTTTTCCGCGATCCGGCGGTATTGAAATGCCTCACGATGAAAGTGCTCCCGAGAATGTTGGCCGAGAAATCCACGAAGGAGCCCTTGCGCATCTGGATTGCTGGCTGTTCGACGGGCGAGGAAGTCTATTCTCTCGCCATCACGCTTTTGGAAAGCATGGATGATTCGCAGCGCCCGCTTTCGTTGCATATTTTCGGTACCGATATCTCACCCACCGCAATCGAGAAAGCGCGCCGTGGTACCTATTCCAAGAGCGATGTATCCAGCATGCCGGCCCGATGGCTCGAGCGCTTTTTCATCAGGTCGAATGGTTCGTATCAGATACGCAAAGACGTGCGCGACTTGTGCGTTTTTTCGGTCCACAATCTTCTGAAAGATCCGCCGTTCGCGCGAATAGACATCTTGAGCTGCTGCAATGTCCTTATCTATATGGACACGACGTGGCAGAAAAGGATGCTAGCCACATTCCACTACGCACTCACCTCGCACGGCGTTCTTATCTTGGGAAAATCAGAAACGGTGGGAGCATCGCACGGCCTTTTCTCGCAAGTCGAAAAGAAGAGCAAAGTCTTCACGAAAAAGATCAGTCTGCAGAAAGCCCCGCTCCCGATTAATCCGCGCAATGAATATACTGCTGGCATACCACGGATGCCTTCGAAACAAGCGAAGGGCGATATTCCCGAAGCCACGAGCATCCAAGATGAGGCTGATGCGATCCTCGTGGGTCGGTATGCTCCCGCGAGCGTCCTCGTCAACGCCGAGAACGAGATACTGCAGCTGCGCGGCAATACTCACGAGTTCCTCAAGCTGCCTTCCGGGAAAGCGACGCTCAATCTCCTGAAGATAGTGAAAGAAGAACTCATATTCGATCTGCGTGACGCGCTTCAGAAAGCCAAGAAAACCGGTGTGCCCGTGAAGAAAGAAGTAGTACACCTGACGCGACTCCCTGCTCCGAGCGTCCTCATCGAAGTCGTTCCCATGAAAAACGCGTCCGACGAAATGTATTTCCTGATTGTCTTTCAAGCCGCCGCTTCGCAAGAACTCGCCCTCCTTCCCCAAGGAAAACCCGTCCCTGCTGCGCCGCAAGTAGAAAAAGCCAACCGCAGGCTCGAACAACTCGAGCGTGAGATTTCCCTAGCGCGCGACAATGCACGCTCCTATGCCGAAGTACAAGAGGCCGCAACCGAAGAGTTGCAGTCGGCAAACGAGGAAATCCTCTCGAGCAACGAGGAATTGCAGAGCATCAACGAAGAATTGCAGACCTCCACGGAAGAGCTTGAATCCACCAACGAGGAACTCAACACCATCAATCAGGAATTGAAGACACGCAATGAAGAGGTGACCGAAGCGCGCGATTATGCCGAATCTATCATCGCGACGATGCGCAGTCCGCTCATCATCCTCGACAGGGATTTGCGGGTCAAAACGGCAAACAAGGCTTTTTACAGCACGTTCAAGACGTCGAAACAGGAAGTAGAGGAACAGTATCTCTACGAGCTCGGCAACAAACAATGGGATGTCCCTGAACTCCGCGTGCTCCTGTATGATCTCCTGCCGAAAAGCAACACCGTGTATGATTACGAGATCGCACATACCTTCCCGGGGGTCGGATTCCGGGTATATCACCTCAACGCGCACCTCCTCAATCAGCGAGGCCAAGGACGGATGATTCTGCTCGCCTTCGAGGATGTGACCGAGCAGAAGGAAGTCAGCCGACAAAAGGACGAATTCATCGGAATCGCGTCGCACGAAATAAAGACACCGATTACGACCATCAAGACCTTCACCGAGCTGCTGCAACAGAAGCTCGGCGCGGGCTCAAAGAAAGAGTACGGAAGAATCCTCGAGCACATCACTACGCAAAGCGACCGGCTCATAACGCTCGTTACTGACCTCTTGAGCTTCAGCCAGATGCAGGCAGGAAAATTTGTCTTGCGTAAGGAGGAATTCGATCTCGATGCGCTTACGACGCGCACCGTAGAGGCCGTGCAGGAAAGCGCCTCCGAGCACTCGATCGTGAAGCAGGGCTCCTTGCGCAGACTCGTCATCGCCGACGAGAGCCGCATCGAGCAGGTACTGATAAATCTGCTCACCAACGCAATCAAGTATTCGCCGGGCGGCAAGAAAGTCATCGTTCGCCTCTCAGAGAGCGCCCACGAAGCGAAAGTGAGCGTCCAGGATTTCGGCATGGGAATTGCAAAGAAGGATCATGCGACCATCTTCGAGCGGTATTTCCGGATTACCAGAGCGGACGATGTCGAAAAAAACGACAAGACGGAAGGCTTCGGACTCGGCTTGTACATCTCGGCGGAAATCATCGAGAAACACGGTGGTAAGATTTGGGTCGAGAGCGAGGGAAAAGGTTCCACGTTTTATTTCACGCTTCCCTTCCCACCCGACAAATGAAACGACACGATGAGTTCATAATGGACACATGCACCACGCGATAGGATGAATGAATATAGGTTTGACAGAATATGAATAAAAAAACCATCTTGATTGCGGACGACAACGATGGAATTGTCGCCTCGCTCACGATGGTTCTGGAGTATGGCGGCTACGATGTCACTTCGATAATGAATGGTGAGGAGGTGCGGCAGTTGTGTGCGCCTTTCCCTGACCTCATTCTCCTCGACATCTGGATGGCAGGGGTCAACGGCCTCGATGTGTGCAAGCACTTGAAGGCTCGCACCGACACCAAGCATATTCCTATCGTCATGATTTCTGCGTATCCCGATTCTGATGTGAAAGCGCTCGACGCAGGCGCAAACGGCTTTATCGAGAAGCCGTATACGATGCACGATATGCTGACCAAGATTGGAAAGCATATGGTGGCGGTGGTATAGATCGAAAAGTATTGGAATACCGTAAGGTTCGACCTTACGGTTGCTTAGGTGGTATGTCTAACTAGGACATCAGATGTCCTAGTTTACTTGCCTATGATACTCTCGTGACTGGCTGAACAAACGGAGGAGGCCGATATGAATGCAGTTCGCAATCCTACGACACAGGAGCGCGAAGAAGTTCTGAAAGCAATCGCTTCGAGAGATGGCGAACAGTTGCGGAAGCTCGTGCTCCATCAATACTCAGATGTTGCGTGGGGGCTTTCTACGGAGAATCTTCCCTACGATGATGTTGAATGGATGACGCGGAACCTCGAGCCTGAGCATGAAGAAACTTCGACTGGCTACTGGGGCGCATGAGCGCTCGAAAGAAATAAGGCATGGCCGCGGTGGCCATGCCTTTTATAACTAGGACATCCGATGTTCTAGTTTACTTTAGGAGTCAAAATGCAGTGCAAAAAAAACCTGAAACCGGCGATGCCGATTTCAGGTTTTCAAGTTCTTCAAGAACAGATAGTGCTTCGTCTCGATCACAATCTGCAACGCATGCAACGGATTCGTTGCGACATCATGCCAGTGATCGGTTGGCATGAGGACATTCCCCACCGCACGTGGATGCTGCGTGAACCAATACGGCACGAGCCAGTCGTACATCCCGCCGAACGTCACCAGAGGATTTGACGGCTCGGGAAGCGGCAGTGCATACCAGAACGGAATACCGTGCGGAGAAAAGATGGTCGACATGCCAACGACCTTCGAGTTCTCGAATCGCTGCTCTATACTGCGTACGATGATGCCGCCGAAGCTGTGTCCCATGAGGAGCAGCTCCTCGCCATCGTCGTACTGCCTGACGAGGCGGTCCGCGAAATGACGAATGCGAGTGACTTGATGCGGATGCAGCATCTCTTCGTGTTCGATCACGAATTCGGCTTTCGGAAAAACACTCCCACTGGCTGTTTCAAGAGCGTTCAGGATTGGGTGCTCTTTCCGCCAGAACCCTCCGATACACAGAATGCGCATCAGTACCTCCTTGGTTTGAGCTTTCTATCGGGAATACTGCCTGCTGCGTACACTGTGGTCAAGCCTACAAGTTTAGAGCCATGTTGTGCGCAGAGCTCGTATTCAATCGTATGTGCGTATTTTCATACGCCTTCGAGTGCGCTTGCTCGAAGCGCGAATCATGGCGTAGCTGACGACGCAGACGCAGAGGAAGACGAGTGCGATAAGCATTCCCTCTTCGTCGTTACTGGGAATCGCTGCTATGAATTCGTAGGCTGAGATAGCGGCGATTGACGTCGTGATTATATAGAGAGCACCATGGAACATTTTTACCTCCGTTACCACTCGGGATATAATGACACGTTATGGCAGTCTAGTCAATCTTTCGCTGTGCCCTACAACCGCTCAGGATTATTAATAGACGCCCTCCCTAAGACCTGCGCGACGGTCTTCCGTTTCTTCCCCATACGAAAGACGAGCGAGCGATACGCATAGAAACTCTCGTATGCAACGACGACGGCAGCGACGGCCTGCGCGGTAAGAAGCGGCATGTACGCGTAGGTTACGAGGAAATAGACGAGCTGTGTGAAAATCGCTAGATTGACGATGAAGACGACCGCAGAGCGCGTGAGCTGCTGCTCGGGGGTATCGTTGGCGATGTCGACGTTAATCCAATACTTGAAGACAAGGTAGATAGCGAAAAAGCCGATGCCGAATGCGAGAACTGTAGCGGCAAGATAGTGAATCGAGCCGAGCGAATTAAAAATATAAAACGAACCGACGATGATGCCGACCGGCATCGCAACCGAGCTCAGGAGGCGATTCACGAGTTTCTTGAAAGCGCGCATAGGTATACAGGAATGGTACCGCACAAAAACGGACTGCAAGCGAGTTATTCAGGCTTCGCTTATCGCATTTTCCAATCGGCATCTTGGCGCACGAGAAGTTCTTCGGCGCGGAGTGGTTCTGCCATGATTTCGAGGACCGTCTTTTCCGTGCGGATTCCTTGCGAGCCTTTCACGAGGATGATGGTGTTCTTATCGATATCGCTCTCAAGCTCCTTCCCTGCCCGCTCGGCTTCATCCTGATCGTACGGGCGGATGCGACTTTCCGCGAGGCCGCTATCAAGCGCTGCTTCGCCAATGGCGCGAGAGCGTAAGCCGACTGTGACAAGGAGGTCGACAATCTTCGATGCCTGCTTCCCCGCCGCCGTGTGCGCATCTTTGGAGAAACGACCGAGCTCGAGCATGTCGCCAAGGACCGCAATCTTATGCTTGAAGCCTTTTATTTCCTTCAGGGTCTGCAACGCGGCGAACACAGCGGCAGGTGAAGAATTGTAGCTGTCGTCGATGATGAGAGAGCCCTTGATGCCTTCGATGATGCGCATTCGGCCCGGCGGTGGCGCCCACGCGCGCAGAGAATCCGCCGCCAATTCCTGCGGCACACCTGCAGTTTCCGCTACCGCAAGAGCGGCGAGCGCGGCATAGACGCGCGGCTTCCCAAGCGCGCCGAAAAGAGATACCGCGAGCCGTGTATTCGAATGATCACAATTGAATACCATCCCCACCGGCCGCTTGTCTTCGTACTGGATGCCCATATCGCTCGCCACGAAAGCGTTCTGCCCTTCGAAGCCGAATGAGACGGCTTGATCCTGATGCTCGAGGATGATTTTTTTCGTGTGCACGTCGTCGCCATTGATGACAAGAATACCGTCGTGCTTCAAATATTCCGCGAGGCGTTTCTTTTCTTGCGCGAGTGCGTGCGGCGAATTGAAGAATTCGACGTGCACAGGAATGTCGGGAATTGAGGTGATGACGGCGATATCGGGGCGCAGCCATTTCGCAATAGTGCGGATGTCCCCTGGCCTATCAGCGCCGACTTCCACGACGAGCCACTCGGGGTACTTGTGCGGCCCGCCTTGCGTCGAGGAAGGCCGCGCGATGACAAGAAATCCGTGCACGATATTCAAAAACCATCGCCACGGTGAGCCCCACCCACTCTCAAGCCCGAGGATGGTGAGCGGCACCCCGAGCTCACTGTTGTAGCTCTTCTCGCTCTTGCGCACGAAGCGGCCGTCCGACAGGACGGCGAAAATCGCGTCTTTGGTGGTTGTCTTTCCGGCGCTGCCGGTCACCGCTACAATCTTCGGCTGATACCGCTTGAGCGCCATCTGCGCTTCCCACGTCAATATCGCGACGACGATCTTTCTCAGAAGCGGCTGCATAGCAATGAGGATATTGTAACCGAAAAATGAAAGCCGCCCACAAGGAGCGGCTTTATAGTGCTTTCAGAACACAAGCGACTATCGCAGATGCTCGACAGTCCAACCGTTTGCGCGGAAGGCGTCGGCAATCGTGTCGACGTAGCTAGCGACGCGGTCGTCAGGGCGAGCGAGCACCTCGAAGACGGTTTCTTCGCCTTCGTGGCGTCGCTCAAATTTCTCGACGATCACTGTCTCCGTCCAATCTTTGTGCTTTTCCGAGATGGCCGTACCGACCCGCGGCACTTCACACCGGTATTTGGACATGCGGATAGATTCCTCCAACCCCATGTTCGTCTTGCCGGTGTAGGTAAGTATTACCTTATGACCTGTCATTGCTTCGGTTCCCTTCTTGCTAACTAACTAGCGAGTACCATACCATTCTAGGGCAATGTCGTCAATGAGAGAAAGGCGATTCCGGAAAGTTCCAAAATAACCTATCTGTCTGGTGGGAGATTGTAGTAATTTATGAGGAATTTCGCTAAATCGCCAAACGGTCGCGCCAGCGTGCGCGAGGCATACAGCTCGCCGTGCGGCTCGACGGCATACAAAAAGACAATGAATTTCGCATCGTGCGCCGGGAAGTAGCCGAAGAACGAATGTAAGTAGCGATCTTCGTAGTATCCGCCGCCGCCTGGGATACCGAGTTGTGCGGTACCTGTTTTCGCCGCAATCGAATAGTGCTCCTGCTTCAGTTCCCCATCGAGAAGCGCGTCGTCATACACTTTCACGAGCATGTCGGTCACGGTCTCGGCGCTGTCTTTCGTGATGACGCGCGTCTGCGTCGGCTGTGCGATCTTGCGCGTGACGCCGCTTTCGTAGCGCACCGCTTCCACCAAGTGCGGCTCGGGCAGCTTGCCTTCGTTGGCGAGGGCGGCCAAGGCACGCGTCATGGCTATCGGCGTCGTCGCGATGGATTGCCCGAAAGACGCCGACGCGAAATCCACATCCGCTGCTCCGCGCGCGAGAATTGAATTGATATTGCCGGCCGCTTCGTTCGGGAGGTCGACGCCCGTTTCCTTATCCAGCTCGAATGCCTCGATGTATTTCGTAAACTCGCTGTGGCCCATCTTGTCCACGATGAACGAGACGCCGGTGTTCAGCGATTGCGAAAGCACCTCTTGCATATCGACGACGCCGCGGCCACGCAAGTCGAAATTGCACAGCGTTGCCCCGCTTTTCTTGATGCAGCCTGCGTCGTTGTAGGTCGTTTTCGGCGATATCGCACCCGCGTCGATGCCAGCCGCCACGGTGAGCGGCTTCATGATAGAACCCATCTCGTACACGCCATCGATGAGCGGATTCGAGAATCGCGCCGGATCCTCGATGGTATTGAAAGTGTTAGGATCGAACCCAGGCGAGACGGCAATCGCAACGATAGAGCCGGTCTGCGGATCCATCACGATACCGCCGGCGAGGCGGGGTGAATGCGCCGCCATGATTTCTTCGAGCTCCACTTCGAGCTGCCGCTGCACATCCGGCTCGAGCGAGGTGATGATGGTGCCCTTCTGGCCGATGGAATCGCTCGTAATAGCAGCGGAGATATTGGTGAAAATCTGGGCAAACGGATTCACATAGAGGCCGCCGCCGTCTTTGCGCAGCGTATCTTCCCAGTACCGCTCGAGGCCGTACATGCCGGCCTTCGTGTCGCCACGGAAGCTGACAAAGCCCAACGCGTGTGCGGCCAGAGGCCCTGCCGGATACATACGCCACTCTTCGCGCACCGTCTGTACCCCGATAATTTCCAGATTGCGCACCGCCGCGGCTTCATTGTCGGTCAGACGGAACGCGACGTCCCTGTTCGTCACATCGGTGCGGGCTGCTCCTGTAAAGAAACGCTGGCGATCGATATCAACGATCTCCGAGAGCGTCGCGTACGTCGTATCCGCATCTTGCAGCAATTTGGGATTTATCGCGATACGCCAGCCGCCTTGCATGGTCGCGGCCTTCGGGGTCGTGCCGTCTTTCTTCGTGAAAAGGATTTCGCCGCGCTCCGGCATCTCGCTGCTGCCGCCCACATATTGCTCGAGCGCTTGCGCGCGGTAATGGTCGCCGTGGACTATCTGCACGAAATAGAGTCGCGTCACGAGAAACATCGCGATGACAACCGCGATAAAGGTGATGATTCTTATCCGTAATACAAACCGAGCACGCATAGTCTTTATTGTATGACGGATAATCACCAGGTCACGCATACATTGCTTGTGCAATGTTGCGCGACCCCGCCTCGCAGCCAAGCTGCTCCGGCCTTGCGACGGGGCCCCACCCCCGTCTCACGCATTACAATTTATTGTACCTGAAAAGCCATCTGCAATCGGCACTATTGCGAGAGAGGGAGGCGGATTGCGGGGATGCGTTCGAGGGGGTCTTTGCAGCACGACGGTGCGAAACGGAGCGATTTTTTAGCAAAAAAATCGCGACCCCCGAGGATGCATCGCCGCAAGCTGCCGCAAAATTACTGCGAAACCGTCACATTCGCCGCGTAATAATTACCCTGCGCTTTCACGAATGTCGTCTCGGTCGGCTTCACTAGGCCGGAATTGGCAGCGCCTTCAGCGGTTATCAGCTTCGCGAGCGAGAAATATTCCTGCTCCAGCGTCGCGACCTCGCTCTGCAAGCGCTCGCTCGTTATCGAAGCCTCGCGGCTCACGATGACATTCATGATGGAGACGCCCACGAAATACAGGTATCCCGCGATAGCGAATGCCAGCATCGCAAAGAGGATGCGTAGCATCTGTCCCTCACCGCGATACGCGGCAACGGAAATAGATTTTTGTTGTATGCTCTTCGCTTTTTCGAAGAGGTTTGGTTGTTTTTGAGTGTTCATATGCCGGTTTCCCTACCGTAGATGATTTAGTTCATAGCTTCCGGATGACGCGCAGCTTGCCGCTGCGGGAGCGCGGATTATCCGCCAACTCCTCCTTCGATGGCTGCACGACCGATTTCGTCAGTCGCTCCCCTTCGCCGGATTGTTCCCATTCGAGCATTAGGCGCTTCACGTCTCGGTCTTCGACCGAGTGAAAGGTGATAACGGCAATTCGCCCGCCAGGAGCTAGATGCCGCCACGCCGCCATGAGTCCCTCTTTCAACGCACCCATCTCATCGTTGACGGCAATACGTATCGCTTGAAAGGTCTTGGTGGCTGGATGCAGTTTTCCGCGGCGTGCAGACGGTACGGCCTTTGCGACAATTTCCGCCAGCTGTGCCGACGTCGTGATGCGCGATTCTTCGCGCGCCCTGACGATGGCACGTGCTATCTGGCGTGACGAACGCTCTTCCCCCCAGCCGTAGATGATATCAGCGAGCGATTGTTCGCCCCACTCATTCACCACGATTTCGGCGGTCAGTGCGTCTGCATCGTCTGCATAGGTCATACGAAGCGGCTCATTCTGCAAGAACGAGAATCCTCGTCCTGCCGTGAGCTGAAATCCGCTCCACCCGAGATCAAAGATTGCCTTGGTTATTTCTGGAATCCCGTGCTTCCCTAGATACGATTCCAAATCGCGGAAGTTCCCTTCCTCCAGAACGATGCGTGCGACGGAGCCGGTCAGTGCTTCCTTCGCCCGTTCAAGTGCCGCGGCGTCGGCATCGATGCCGAGCAGCGTCCCTTTCGTGCCCAAGAGCCGCGCGATCTCGCGTGCGTGCCCCGCGCCGCCCAGTGTCCCGTCCACGACGATATCGTCCGGACGGATCTGGAGCAGCTGCATGCTCTCCTGTAAAAGAACTGTTCGATGTCCTCCGATGAGTGACATCGGGTCGCTAGAGGATTTTTGACGTCGCGTGCGCATGACGATTACAAATCCCCTAGCTACCCAAGGTACCCAAGGTACCCATGATTACAGTGCTCCTATCTCCCCCAATTTCTCGGCCAACGCGTCGGCATTCTTTTCGATCTTCTGCTTGTACGCGCCCCATTTCGTCGCATCCCAGATTTCGACCCTGTCGGAAACGCCGGCGAATACGACTTGCTTGGAAAGTCCTGCAAAAGTTCTTTGATGTTCGGGAAGTAGTATCCGACCAGCTGCGTCCAGTTCGACTTCGACCGCACCCGAAAGGATGAACCGGTTGAAGCCGCGCGTGTCGGCGGCGGCAAATGACAATTCCTGAAGCTTTGCGGCGACTTTCTCCCAGCTTTCACGCGAATACACGAAAAGACAGTTATCGAGACCGCGCGTCATCACCACTTTCTTGCCGAGTCCCGTACGGAACGGCTTAGGGATGCTCACGCGCTTCTTTTCGTCCAATGCGTGCTCGTATTCGCCTATAAACATAAATACTTTATGTTTTTCGACTCGCTCACTCGGAAAAGAAAACAAGTTTTCTCTTCTCTCGCCTCGCGTCGTCGATAGACATGCGTTTCTTAAAATATGCGGGAGTTCCCAAGACAAGAGATGCAACGAAAATCCCTCATCCCACTTTCTCCCACTGCAAATGAGTATACGCCACTATACCCCACGATGTGGCACCTCTTAACACTTTTGGGGATAATCTTCATGTTGCAAAAGAAAAGACCAGCCGTGTCAAACGACTGGTCAAAGAAGAGTGGCGACCGCGCCACAGAGAGGGGCAAAGCAGCGCGGCCGCCTACGTCGGTACGGACTCCCGACGCAATCGCAGCGTGGGGTACACGTACTGCGACCGAGGCACTCTAGAACTATTCTGTCGGCGCGTCAATGGTTGGCTCAGGGGTTTCTGGCGCAGGGTCCGGAATAGGCTCATTCTGCGGGTCCGGAATCGGCTCATTCACCTGTGTGTGAGCCGATTCGCCCTCCTCGGCTTCGGCTGGTTCTTCGGGCGTCTCGGGAGCCGGAATCGCCTCTGATCGGTCGATTTGAGGCGCTGGCTCCTCTGCGCCCTCTTGTGGTTCTGGCGCTTCTGTGGGCTCTTCAACGGGCTCGTCAACAGGCTCCTCTGCCAGCTTTTCTTCTGGCGTGCCATCCGCTTCGCCAAGTACTTCTCCTTCTGGAAGAGCCGTAAGTGCAAAGAGTTCGCTTTCAGCTAGCCGCATTTCTTCGAGCGCAGCAATCGCTTCTTCTTCCCATCGCATCCCTGCGCCAAACATATTTCCCATCGAGCGTTCGATATCTTGGAAATATGCGAGCGTGCCTCCGTTGGCTCCGGCGAAAATCGTCGACATGAATACGAGGCCAACCGTAAGCGACGTCGAAATGCCATACGCATCTGCCTGCAGCCAGCTATCAAGGCGACGCCTCGCTAGCGAGGCGTCGCCTTGATATGATGCCGGCGCATTTCGTGCCGCCATTCGCCGCTTGAAGCTTTCATTCATCTCTTCGAGCATGGGGACGAGGATTTCATCCATCAACCGCATGCGTGAATAGACGATGCGTGGCGCGCCGCGCAAATCGAGCGTGTTATGTACCGACAACTCGCCGCCACCGCCACCGCTCGCCGATGTTTCGTTGTCGTCATCCTTGCGGCGGCGCCTCCCCTTCGTCGCTTCTCGGAAAATCGTCAGAATCTCTTCGAGAATCACGAGCCCTGCAGGAATCGCGATAAGGAGTACGAAGCCCATTGGCTGACGCGCAAAATCCAAAACAAATCCAACATACGGCAGACTGAAAACGACCTTGCCGATAATCTCGTGCTGCATCACCGATTGTGGGTCCGCCTCTTCGTTGGCGTCACCCTTGGTCATGTACGTCGCATTCGCGCCGGTTCCTTCTACTCCAACGATGCGGTGTGTGGTCGGCACATCGGTTTTCGTATCTTTGCCGAAAGTAATAACATCGTTGAACGCATACGTCGTGGCCGGCTTCACCATCACCACGGAGCCGGTCGGAATATTCGGCTCCATCGAGCCGGATTTCACGATTTTCATTTCGATATTCCCCGGAATCGGCAGCATTGTGCCGATAAGAAGCCCGCCCACACCCACAAGGATGGTCACGAAGACGATATAGAAAAGTGTGGATATAAATTTGAGCATGGCTTATCTACCGCGGATGATGGTCCGCACGAAATTCACGATATTCGTCGAAGAAGAGCTCGACGAAGCATTTCCTGTTATTACTGTCCCGCCTTGGCCAGCGCTTCCGCCGTTGCCGCCATTCGCGCCGTTACCACCGCCAGAGCCCCCTGCTCCTCCCGCGCCTCCGTTTCCTCCTTGCGAGCCGCCTGCACTGTTCCCGCCCGTATTAGAGCTGGAATTCGTCGTCGAATTCACGTTTGCGTTGTTGATGATGTTTATATTCACTGGCCCGCAACCCGTATTGCTGCCGCACCGCTCGCATTGGTTTCCGCTCTTGTCGCAGCGGAATTTCTTGTTGTCTTTCGATGGCACTGCACGAAAACCGATATCCACGGAGAAGGAATCGGTCTGCGCCTCGTTGCCCATGGTCGTCGGATCGCAGGTGATGACTGCCGTCGCTAAATTCACGACCATGTCGCCGGCGCACCACTGGATGCCGATGTATTTCGTCACGCCTTTTTTAAACGCCGCTCCCGAGAGCGAATCCGCAAGTACGTACGTCTTGTTCTTCAAGACTTTCGTCGCCGCCTGATTGCCGGTGGTTGTGCCGAAAATCGGCTTCTCGCCCACTTGAAAGATGTTGTCGCCCGGCGTCGCACCGCCCGTCTTTTTGTCGTCGTACCAGGCGAAGAATTCCGTGCCGTCCGCCAGCTCACCCGTATTCGAGCCGCCGGAATTGTCTTCCAACAATTCCGGCTCATTCCGCCCGTTCTCGTTCTCTTTCAAGTTCTCGAAGTCGAGACAAATCCACGAATCTTTGTTCACGTGGAAGCTGATGGTTGCCTCGCCTTCATCGCCCGGCTTCACATCACCAATGTTGAAGAACTTGTCGGAGCCTGGCACCAGATTTTTAAGTTCCCACGTGGATTGCGGCTGCACTACGCCGTTCCACGTCGCTTTGCTGTCGATCTTCAGATTGAATCCATCACCCGTCGCGAAGGTGTAACCAGTGGAGGGTGAGAGGAAATATATTGCAATCGTGAGCGACGTGAGTACGCCGACGAACACGATGCGGAGTGGTATGTGTAGTTTGGAAAACATATCGTCTCTCTTTCCTCTTCCTCTCCTCGCTCTTTCGCCGCGGGGCCGCTTTGCGGCCCCGCGGCTCCCTACTTAGTCTTCGAGCTCGAGTTCGATAGGAGCTCGGAGCGGAAACTGACAATTCAATGCCTGTACCGCATCCAAGTCGTATCCATCTGCTGTCGCCTCAAACACGCCCGGTGGCGAGACATCGGTGATACGAACGTACTTCGCCGAAGGAATAGGCAATTCCATCTCTTCGTCGCGTGTCGCGGCAGCATCCACGAGCGTCCACGGCCCGGCAAGACTGTTCGAGACTTCGACTTTTACCAGCTCGTCAGGATATACCGTTCCTCCGGTTACTTCCCAGAGCTTAAGATCTGGCCCTGCACCATTCACGATGAGGCCCGGGAATTCAAGCACGATGCTACCACCCGGAGTTGTCGTCGCCGTTAAGCCCGGTGGTGTGCTCTTGAATCCGAGAGAGAAGAAGCTACTTGCCACAACTGGTGTGTCGTACGGCGTTCCAAGGCTCTGCGGCGCACCGAGTGCGAACGTAGAATTCGATCTATCCGCCGCAACCAATGTTCCGTTTTTGCGCTTCCCTTGGCTGATGTCATAAGCGGCACTTGCGTACACTTCATTCTCGACGCATGCTCGCGTCTCATCCGGAGGTACACAGCGGAAGTTCGGATTATTACGCGATTGGATCGCGCGGAATGAGACATCCGCTGTAAGTGTGTCTGTCTGTGCGGCATTGTCGATTCCCGTGCCATCGCACGTGAATCCTCCGGTCGTATTTGCCGGAGACTGCAGGCTCGTTTCGCCCAGTCCATCCTGCGTAAGCGGAGCAGCCGCCATGGTACCGAAGCACCACGCTTTGCCGATGTAATGCGTTATGTTGCCATCCATCGGGCCGGTGCCGTCCCAGATGTTGACCGTAGAGTCCGCCAGCGCCAGTGTCGTGGTCGCTCCGAGTGGAAGCGCTCCGATAGGACCGATTGGGCTCAAGAGTGTCTCGTCACTTTCAAAGACGTTGTCGCCGTCGTCCGCCCACCAGGCAAAGTTGACGAGTCCCGCGAGTTCGCCTTGGCCGACTCCCGTATTGAGGTCGTCCTCGAGCTCTGGCTCGTTCGGTACATTGTCATCGTTCGATGTGAGCGTGACATCTGCGCACATATACGCATCATTGGTGAGGACGTGCAGCGAGATGGTATCTTCGCCGAAATCGCCCGGCTTCAGGTCGAGGAAGTTGAAGAACTTCTCGCTCGTGAGATTCGTCATCGTCCAGGATGTCGACGAGCTGAAGACACCGTTGTAATAGCTTTCGTTGTCGATCTGCAGGTCGATGTCGCCTGCGGTGAATGTGTTCCCCGTCGAAGATTCGGTATCGCTGAAGAATGCCGATGTTCCCCCGATGATTGCTCCTCCTGCTCCGACGATAAGCATGAGCCCCAGAAGTATTCTTGAAATATTCATATTTATTCGTGCTGATTTCCCTGGAATCTGATAATTTATTTCTAATTAAGGCGCTGTATCTTGTACAGCCCGCCCTGCCGGATTTTCGCCCCGAGGGGTCGAAAATCCGGCAAAGGTACGGCTGTACCCGACTAGTCAAAACTGAGTGTTTTTGCCTGTCGATTTTGGGCCTGTCGGGTCAAATCGGCCGATTTGACCCGAGGGTCTCTTGGAGCCGTTTTTGAGCCTCAGGGGTCAAATGGCGCCATTTGACCCCCGACCGGCTCAAGGGTCGAGAACTAGTTCTGCGGGAATGCGACTGCTGCGAATGGAGTGAAGTCCACATCCGCACCTGCATCACCGTCTGCTGGGTTAGCATCACCCCACCAGTTGTTTTCCGCGTTGGTAGTACCAGTGTCACCGGTAAATCCATTTTCCGAATGCAGCACGTCAGCATTCAGCGCGTCGTTGAAGTTGTTCTGATTGAAGTTGTTTCCTGCACCCCAGTCTTCAACATCTGTGAAGCCTGTCGTTGCAGAAAACTTGTTCAGAGTGACGCTACTTGCGCCTGCTTCCTGACCGAGTGCCATCGTTCCAGATCCTGTGAACGAGTTCTGAGTGAAGTCGACATTCGTCGAAGCGATGTTCACGCTCGCAAGACCGTTCACATATGCGATTGGCTGACCTGCAACGCCGTTGATAACGTTGTTGCTAACAGTGTGATTAGACTGGCCGCCATCCATAAGGAGTGCGTTGCCGCCTGATCCAGCATTGAGAGTATTGCTGTTCACGAGAATGCCCGAATGTGCTCCCGAGATTCGAAGTGCTGCGACGCCTCCTGCGGCTTCCGTGATATTGAAGCCTTGGACTGTCGCACCGTCAGCGGTAATCACGACTGCACCGGCCTCATCCGCTGTTTGGCCGACTATGTTCGTTGAACCTGAACCTGCGCCTGCAAGTGTGATGTCTTTGTTGACGAGCACGTCTTCGTTGTAGGTACCAGCTGGCACACAAACCGTGTCGCCTGCCGTCGCAAAGCCGATTGCCGCTGTAATTGTTGACGAAGCAGTCACGTCACACGCTGGGCCTGAAGGTGCGACATAAGCTGCGATGTCTGCGCCAACTTCCACAACCGGAGTTGATGTGCCATTACCAGCGAATGGAGGAAGGCTTGCACAGCTGAACTGTGCGTTGTTACGAGACTGAACTGCGTAGAATCCAACGTCGACTGTAAGACCGTCTGTCTGTGCGTCGTTGTGATCTCCCGCTGCTCCTGTGCATGTGAACCCAGTGTTGCCCACTGTTGGACCTCCTGCGTTTACTGCCGGTGCTGCCGGTGCTGCTGTGATAGTTCCGAAGCACCAACCCTTACCAACATAGTTGGTTGTTTCCGCTGCGAGCGGTGTATCTCCACCTTCAGCGATTGGCAACCAGCCACCCGTAAAAATCGTGCCTGGAAGACCGCTCAATTCTTCGATAACATCTTCGCCGACTTCGAGGACGTTGTCGCCGTCGTCGTGCCAGAAAAGGAACGAGAGGTAGTTCTGAAGTTCACCTTCATCTGCGCCTGCAGTTGCATCAACATCGGCTTCAGGCTCATTCTGGCCGTTTTCCGGCGTGCCAGTGAGGTCGAACGCCATACAAGCGTAGGAATCATTGTCATTCACGTGGAGCGAGATAGTATCCTCGCCGTAATCTCCCGGCTTCAAGTCAACAAAGTTGAAGAAAAGCTGGTTTGTTAGGTCTGTAAGCTGCCATGAGTTGGCTGCGTTCGGGCCCCAGACACCAGTCGGAGTGTAAATTGTCGGGTCGTTCCAATCAAAACCATAGCTGGAGTTATCGATCTGAAGATCGATTGCTCCTGCCGTAAAGGTGTTACCCGTCGAAGTCTCCTCATCGCTGAAGAATGCGCCTGTGCCGCCGACAATCAATGCCGCGACGAAGACTATCATTCCGAGCGACGCAAGAATGCGGGCGTTAAGAAGTGTTGTCATATCTTTTTAATTGTTATTTCTAATATTTATAAACTTTGTAAATCGGCTCTCCGTGATCGACCATCAGGAGATTATCGCTCACGACAAAGAGCCGCTTTGGTATTGCACGGATGCAATACCAAAGCGGCTCCTCGTTATCGAGAGATTCCGATTCTTATAATAAAAACAGGAGAACAACATTTGCGGAGTGTCTTCGAAATTTTCCCCGCAACTTCGTGAAGACATGCACATGATACTTGCACACACGAGATGACGTCAACATGAATTACTCATTTTTATCTCATGGAGAACTTTGTAGACAACACGTCAAGAGCGTGCGATTGAATTCATCGCGAAAACATTTCGAAAAAAATCAAAAAGATTCGGCGGCGCGAGTATACGCGCCGCCGGTATTCAGTACGCATAATGCGTCTCTGCGATCTCGCCTTCGAATTTCGGCCGCGGTTTCTCCCAGTTATCGGGATATGGCGGCTGTCCGACGAGATCTTGGAGGTCGAAACCTTTCATGCGGGCGAGCATATTGTGATACGCCATGCACCGGACGCAGTCAGGTGCGACGGAATCCTGGCTTTTCAGCATCTCTTGCACCTGGCCTTTGATGCAGCTCAGGTGCGTATCGACGTTGAGGTCGCGGACGCCGTGGTAGTCCTGATACGCGCGCGTTACTATTCTCTCGATAGACGTCGCATCATCATTGATGTATTCGAGGCCGTAATGGCGCGCGAGTGCGGTCATCACCTTGTTGAGATCCCAGTGGACGTACCAATGGAAGTACACTCTCATCTCGTATCCTCCTAAGTAGAGCAATCCTAAAAGCTCAGTATACAGGCACGAAATGCCGAATTCGTGCGCACAACAGTGTGGACAAGAAAAAAGGCGCGCCTGATAAAGCATAAAAAGAAAGCAGCCGGTTTTCCCTACTGGGAAAACCGGCTGCATATGCATCAAAGAGCAGTTCAGAGATTCGCATACACCTCGATGATGCGATTTACGGCACGTGGCCCGCCGATGAACGCCGACGAACCGACGTACACCATCGACGCTCCCGCCCGCTCATAATCGAGGGCATCTTGACCGCTGTGCACGCCGTTGGCACCGCTCACTTCGATACCGGAATGCAGGTACTTCTTGAATTGCATCACCTGCCCGATCGATACCTGCTTCATGCACGTGCCGCTGAGCCCGCCGTAGCCACCTGCGACTCCGAGATAGGGAGTGCCATCGGCTTCAAGCGCATACGCATTCGGAAACGTATTGCTTGCGATAACCTCGTCGATGACGCCGCATTTATTCACGAGCTGCGCGAAATCCTTCAGCTGGAAGGGATCGCTGAACGGCGACGGCTTGACCGCGATATGCGGCCGATGTTTCGCTCGCAGGAATTGCACCCGAAGATCGGCGAATACATTTGCGACCGCCTCAAGATCGAACGAGATGATGCGTTTGGGCGTGCCGTCAGGACTGAACCCGTTCGGACAGCCCATGTTGATGCACATCCGGCGGATGCCCGCTTCCGCGAGCATCTTCACGGACAATTGATAGTGCACCACCGAAAAGGCAGCAACGCTCACGCTCAGTTCCATGGTCTTCGGCACGACGCTGAAGACCTCACCGACATCTTTCTTGAGAAACATCGGCAAGCCTTGATTGCGCAGGCCGATGGAATTCATCACGACTGACATGTCTTCCGAATGATGGAAGTTGCGCCCGCCCTGGTTACCGTCGGATCCGGTTATCGTGTACGAACCCATCTCGAGGACGTCGACGCCGGATTTCGCGAATTTCTTCGCTTCGGCCGGTGTCTTGACCCATCCTGCTGCAATAGCGAATTTCAAAACCATCGTCTACCTCCAGTACGCGTTTCGGACCCTCTTGTCCGTCGCGGATACTACCACGCAGACCGCTTCGTGGCACGATGAAATCCTGCTACCATGCCCCCATGATTCAAGGACGCGGCAGATGGGATCTCCTCGCGCTGGCGACCTTCCTCATCGTGCTAGTCGGATGCGCGGGGCTCATCGAACAGCATGGCGGCATCGCGCTCATCGAATCGTTCACCCTCTTCGACCTCACGCTCGTCGCGCTCGCCGCGTTCCGCCTCCTACACCTCATCACCTACGATAAGATCTTCGCCTTCGTGCGCGATTATTTTGATCGTCGCGGGCGCGATGATGCGGCCCCAGGACATCGCTATATCGACAGCTTTCTTGAATGCCTTTGGTGCACCGGTATCTGGTCTGCGCTTTTCATTTTCACGGCGTATTCGATAAGCATGTGGGGAAAGTTCGTGGTGATAATCTTCGCCGTGGCCGGCGTCGCATCGCTCTTGCAGCTCATCTCGCATGCGGTTGCTGGGCAACACGAATAGCCGTGGACATACAAATAAAACGGGCGGCATGAGTACATGCCGCCCTCTCTTTATGGCAACCAGCTGATATTCACGTTGCGCACGACCCATAGTATGAGCGCGAGCCCGATCGCCACGATAAGTATCGGTGCAAGCGCTCGCACGAATGCGCCAAGCGCGCTCACAAATGCAGTGAGTAGCCCTTCGGTCGCACTGATGATCGTCCTTGCGGTCGAATACAGATAGTACGCCGCATAGCCGAACGCGAGGATGATAATCAGTTGCTTCCAGAACGGCTGGCTGCCGAAATTCCCCCACGGGATTCCGGTGAACTGCGCCAGGAAGAACGCGAGCACCTGACGGACGAGATCGAAAATGAAGTCTATACCGGTGCGGATGAAATTCAGCACCATATCGACGAACCGCATTGTGGCCTCCTTGGGTTATCGCCTAGTCGACTTCGACTGGCGGGATGCTAGCACAGGAGCGGATTTGACTCTACAGTCCCTGAATGTCGAGACTTTCGAGCGTTTCGTTGTAGGTCGATATGAACGAAGGGACGGCAAACATGAGGCCGATGGCGGGCAACACGACCATACCGACCGTGATGATGAGCGTCCACAGGAGGTAATTGCGCGTCTTCTCGACCGACACATAGATGTCGTCGATTTTCTTTTCCAAAGCGGCAATACGCTCATCGGGCATACGGGAAGTGTAGCACTACAAACCAATGGCGCGGCAGTCGTCTTCAGTCGTTGATATAGCGTATGTTTCCGATGAATTCTCGAAGCTGTAAATACTCACGACTTCAACGCCCGCACGGAGCATATAGCGCATTTCTTCGTCTCCGCATAACACCCGCTGGAGAAAGCTCGTAAGGTTCGCCCGCGTGTATTGAACGCCCTCGAGCTGATACGCTTCGATGCGATACGTAAGCACACGACCGCTACCTTCGATTCCCACGTACCTGCCGTAGCTATTTTCTGTTTCAAAATTATCTATGTCTGCCCTAACCTCCCGTACCATCTCCGCCACAAGTTCTTCAGGCGTCGCGGATGGTCCCATCCGTTCGATGAAAGCCTTGCCCTCCTCGGTGAGTGGTGTCTCTGGTGCAGCCGATGGCTCGATAGCGGATTCTTGCGGCTGCCTCAGCGTGGATACCGTCGCGCCGACCGCCAATACCACCAGAAGGGCTCCGATGATGAGAATTGCAATTGTAATCACCGCCTTCAACATGTTTGGATTCTACCACCAGCCCGCACGTGGAATACAAAAAGCCGCATCGATTGGAATCGCTGCGGCTTATGTTTGGATTCTCATTCCGTTTCCTTACTATCGGAAATCTCTCATATGCACATCCTCGCCCGATAACAGGCTCAGGACCAGACGAGCACGAAATATGCGGTCTTTTACTTTTCGTATCGAGATGCCAAGGATATCAGCCGCCGCTTTGTAACCGATACCATCGATTACGACGAGCCTTAAGGCGTCTCGAAATTCCGGCTCCAGCTGCATCCATGCATCCGCGAGCACTTTCCATCGCAAGTCCATTTCCGGGTCATCGCACGCTCGCTGGTAATCTCGAGCGATGTCGTCGGGGTCTTCGATTTCCCATCGGCGTTTGCGAAGTTCCGCTTCGTACGTGTTGATGAGAAGCACGAATAGCGAAGCTTTAAGATTCGAGACGCTTGCAAATCGCGTCTTGTCGGACCAGACCTTCAGGTACGTTTCCTGAACCAGATCATCCGCCCTATCGGGATCTCGGCTGATACTCCGTGCGAATGCTATAAGGTTCGGCCGCAGCTCCTTCAGTTGGGTCTCAAAAAACATCTCTGGCACTCCTCTGGTATTCCCTTCTATTCTGCAAGAACCCTAACACGCCTCGATTTTCGCGCCTAGGGAGCGAGATAAGTTTCTTTGTGGGTCACAAATATTTTCTCGCCGCCGTTCGAAAATTTTCTGACCACGGCTCGCGGTTCGGCCTACTGGCCTCACAACGCTCTGCCCGTCCACTCGCCAAAAATCCTGCCGCAGGGCAGGATTTCAGTGCGAGTGGACCGTACCGGTTTCGAACCGGTTGCCTTCTGCATGCCATGCAGACGCTCTACCAATTGAGCTAACGGCCCAGATTAGAACCATCCTATCAGAGTCGCCCGTCGATAAAAAGCGTACCCCGGAGTTTCCTCCGGGGTCGATGTTCAATTCTTCTTCGGCACAGGAAATGCCTTGAGCTTCTTGTGCGTGCCGAGCGCGCTGATGATGCTGACCTTGCAGCGCTCGACGTCTGCAAGGCAGGTGATGTCGGGGATATAGACCGAAATATTGTTCACCGTACGCAGTCGGAACGTATATTTCTCGTACCCTGCGACCTCCTCGATCTTCTCGAATACATCTTTGTCGAATCTAGGATACATCCGCTTCACGGGTTTCTGCTTCCGGACGTTGCTGTTCGGCTTCGCGGTCATCGCCATCGCTTCCTCCAATTTCTGTAGGCCTGCGGTAGCGTAGCGCCACACACGACAGCCGTCAAATGCTACATCACTTCGAGATACATCTCGCTTTCAAGCGATGGCGGATTCGCAAGGCATTGCTGCAATTCCGGCGTTTCCGTCCAGCCACACTGACCATCGGCCTGCGGCTCGCACGAAGCTTCCTGATAGCAACCGTATTCGGCGCGATACTCGCACGTGGTCATGATGTTCCCTGCTTCATCAGCCGAAACGCACAACTGGCCGGAACAACCCGCGACGGCACAGCCATTGGCCTGGAGGCCCAAGCCACCGCCCGTCTGATTCGGGTCGAAGTACGGATCTACATACGGATCTTGCGTTGAAATATCCTCTACGAAATGCTGGCCGTCTGCCGAGCGGCATTGGCGCGGATACGATTCCATGACCGGATTCCCTGCGGCGACGCATTCTTCGAAACTCGTCACCATCGGTTGGAACGGCGGGACGGTTATCGACGGCGCGACGGTAACGATAATGAGCGCGATAATCCCGAGTGCGGCTGCCAGTGAAAGCAGTCCCATGATTTTGAAGGCTTGCATCGCTCTATTGTACCAAATACTTACCACTCTCAAACGTTCATGATGGCTTGGTATACTTATTGAATGTACGAAATCTCGCAAGAAATAATCATCGCACTGGCCGCGTTCGGCCTCCTTCTCTATTTCCCGACCAACCACGTGAAGGCGCCCGGCCGCTGGTTCTTTCACGACACCTGGCTCGACGACTACGTCCCTTTGATTCCATACTTCGTCATCGCTTATATCGGCCTCTTCCCGTACATGATCGCGACGACGATTTTCGTCTGGAGCACCTCCTTTGCCATACATTTCTTCGCGACGATCGCCATCGCTGCATGGACCGCCGCACTCTTCTGGTATCTCTTCCCTTCAGGAATCCTGCGCAAGCGTAAACTGGGCCCGAATTTCTTTGCGCACATGATCGTCTGGATCTATGAGAACGACCAAGAGAACAATACGTTCCCGAGCTCGCACGTCTTCTATGCGCTCATCTGTTCATTCTTCCTCGCGCTTATTTTCCCCGCTTTCGGGCTCGGTTTTGCCATCATCGGCGCCGTCATCTCGATATCGACGGTGCTCGTAAAGCAGCACCACGTGGCCGATATCATCGGCGGCATCATGTGGGCCGTCGCTTCGATCGCGCTCGCGCAGTGGCTGGTGGCGTAAGAAAAGAGGCTTCTTTCGAAGCCTCTCGTAATCGTTGTCGGATCAACTCGTGCGCAAGAAGTGCTGCTTTATCGAGTCGAGATCGATGAACTCGTCGGCTGCTCGCCGGAGCGCATCGCTCACCCGAACTTTCTCCGCAATGATGGTGGAAAGTACCGAGACGCGCACACCTTTCGACTGTATCAGCCTGACCAGAGGCGCATGCTGCACGTCTCTGGCGACAAGCATCATTTCTTCTGCCATTTCGATCGCCGCAAATGCGGTGATTGCGAAATTCGCTGAGATTTCGAGCGCCGAAATATTCGGATTCTCGACGAGTGTAAAACCGTTGTAATCAAGCCAATCCAAGAGCGGGCGCATCGTCTGGTGATCCTTCGTCCCATCGACGCCGATCACGTAGTAACACCTGACGAGTTCGCCGAGCCCTTCCAAGTATTTGCGAAAGAGCTTGAAGTCGACGGCGAATCCAAGTGCGCGCGTCGCATCAAGCAGATGCCGTCCATCGATGATTACCACTAATTTCGTAGCCACGATCGTACTCCATTTCCGCTTTGCAAGACACGCTCTGCCATCGGCAAAGTCGCGGTTTTCCGGTAGCGGACGACCGAATCTTAATTGATTATGCCACGAATTAATTCCTCTACAAGTCCCCGTAAGTTGGCGTGTGCTACCCTTCCCGTGTCACGTGCTTTTCCTGGAAATGGCCGTGCCATACCTCTCGTCGTTCAATGGATAGGATGGCCCCCTCCGAAGGGGCCGATGCAGGTTCGATTCCTGCCGAGAGGACAAACGTAGTTTGGACGAGCGGCAGAAATCGAACTAGAAAGGGGTCGGGAAAACATTTGTTTTCCCGTGTAGGAAGGATTCGGAAAACCGTGGGTTTCCGAGCTGTTCGCTTCCTGCCGAGAGGAACATCGAGACGAAAAAACCTGCACTGCTGCAGGTTTTTTCGCGTGATGTTGACCGGAGCGATGTTCTGTCAGCAGGCAGAACCGCGAGGTCCGGGGTCGAGGAAATTTATTTGCGACGGCAAATAAATTATCCGAGACCGCAATCAGATCAATTCAATCGCCAGAGTGAGAAATTCAATAGAGTCGCAAAGGACACCCACGCGAGATACGGCGCAAGCGCGAGCGCGCACCAGACATTCACGCGTTTGAATTCGATGATAGTGGCCGCGATAGCGAGCCACATGAGGATGATTATGCCGAGTGCGATATCCATCCGCTGCAGGCCGAAAAAGACCGGCGACCAGAGCGCGTTCAGCGCGAGCTGAATCCACCACCATCGCATGCCGCGCGCGGCGTGCGTGAGGCGCGTCCGCTCGCGCCAGACGTATGCTGCGGCGACACCCATCAATGTGTAGAGAATCGTCCACACGGGGCCGAACACCCAATTTGGCGGCGAAAAGGACGGCTTCGTAAGCGATGCATACCATGTCGGTATCGCATCAAAGGTGAAAAAGGTGCCAATGAGCCCCGCGGCATTCGCGATGGCGACGAAGATGATTATTTGCAAAATGAATCGAGGATTCATATTCAGATTATACGCCACAATACTGCTCTATTCGGTATACGATGACCGTCAAAATGTTTCTTCCACGACAAGAGTGGCGACGCGCCGCACGCGTTTGACGGGGTCTTTGCAGCACGACGGTGCGAAACGGAGGGATTTTCTAGCAAGAAAATCCCGACCCCGGAAAATGCATGCGGCGCGTAGCCACGAATCTTTACCACCCAAAAAGCTTACCCACCTCCTCCGGCAACTCGCGCTTGCGCGCCAATTTTATTTCTCCGTTCGATGCGATGAGTTTCGCCGGGCTTGAAAGCAGACAGTGGTGCGAGGCAAGCGAATCCTGATACGCGCCCGTATCAAAAATTGCGATATAGAGTTCATCCACATTTTCCAATTTCGGCAGCAGAATGTGCGAACCGCCGGCAGTATATTTGTCGTCGCTGTCGCAGGAAGAACCGGCAAGCCACACTTTATTCAACTTGCGCGCATGCAGGCCGTTGACCGGGACGACGTGCCATTTCTGATGAATCGCCCATGTGTCGATGAGATCGTTCATAAACGAACCGTCGATGACGTACCACGATTTATTGCTTTTGGTCTCGATAGTTTTTTCCGCGAGGATTTTATAGAGCGTAATCTGCGCAGGTGCAACCACGTATCGGCCCCACTCCACTATAAGATTCGGATGCCGCACACCGACTTTATCTGAATGTGCTTTCGCCGTCTTTACCAGTCGCTGGATGAGATTCTTGCCGGTATACATCCGTTTCTTCTCATACGGCACCGCGGCGCCCCCGCCCATATCGATCGTATCCAGCGCGGGATTCTTCTCGCGCAATTTCGCATAGAGCTCGATGGCGCGCTTGAGCGACTTTGCAAAACCTTCGACGGATTCTATCTGGCTCGAGATGTGATAGTGGAGAATGGAAAGATTTCGCACTTTACCGAGTTTCAAAAGCTCCGTTTCGGTAAAACCGAATCGATTGAATCGCTTGTCCCAATGGCTTTTGATTTTCACATTGAGATTCACACGAATGCCGACGGGGCCCGCAAATTTCTTCATGCGCTCCAACTCCACATAGTCCTCGATAATCGGAATGACGAGAAGGCCCTTCCCGCGTAATTCCTCGATAAGCTCCATGTATTTCGGCGTTTTCGGGCCGTTGCAGGTCACGCGGATGCGGTTGTTGAATCGGCCTTGCTCCAGCATCCGCTTCACAAGAAAGAGCTCGTTGGCGCTTGCGACGTCTAGATTCGCGCCTTCCGCGACGGCAGGAAGGACGAACTCGCGGTTCTGATTCACCTTCATCGGGTAGTGATAGTGGAAGCGCCCTTTGTACGAAAGAATCTTGATGTAGGCATTAAAGGTATCAATGAGGTCGCGGACACGGTTTTCGACGACGGTCGGGAAAAAGACTTCGGTGGAGGTCCCGTATTTCTTGACGATATCCATCAAGTCGTATTGGTAGTTCCCTTCGCGCACGATGAGCTCGCCATCGGGATTGATATCGAAATGCGCAGTGTTGAATTCCTCGACGCCGAGTTTCCAAAATTTCCTATAACCGTTCTTGTGTTTCTTTTTTCGCTTGGTTTCCATCGTGGGATACGGATTCTCGGAGCCTGTTTTCAGCTTCTAAGCTGGTGAGACAGCATCGTAGCAGACTTTCATCGTCCCGAAAAGAAATGCTGCGGACGGTAGTCCGCAGCAAGTAAGATCACGCATGTTCCATGTGCTTCAGTACTTCGAGGTACATGGCTTCGACGATCGCCCGCTGGGCAGGTCCGGTTTTCACATAATGATCAAGTCCTGGCGCAGAGTTGATCTCAAGGATCTTGTAATTCTCCGGAGCTAGCGCGATATCTCCGTCAACCATGAGATCAACGCCACAGAGGCGCAGACCCATATCGCGCGTCAATCGCACTGCGAGCGAACGGAATTCGGGATGCACGATGCTCGTTACATCCACGGCATCTCCGCCCGCCGAAAGATTGGCGTTATCAAGAAGATATACGCGTGTACCTTTTGACGGAACCGTTCTGAGGGTCATACCTTGACGCCGAAGTTTGGCCACCATTCGCGGATCCTCCACGCGAAGTCGCGTGTCTCGGCTGCTAGCAATATACCCAAGCTGTTTCCTTTTAAGCAAAGCCGATATGCTCGAGTGGCCATCACCAAGGATACTCAGAGGAATCCGCTCATATGCCGAGATGATGCGATCATCGAGAACGACGATGCGATAATCCTTTCCTTCCACGGGCATCTGGACGAGCGCGACTCTGTCGAGTTTGAATACGCGACGCATAGCCGCATAGAATTCCCGACGCGTATGGACGCGCTCGACGCCCTTGCCTTGGCTCCCGCTATTCGGCTTCACGATGATCGGGAATCCTTGATCGCGAGCATAACGGTACGCCGCATCGATATCCCTGTCGGAGCCGATCGCTTTGGCCCAACGCGGGGAAAAGAACGTCTTCCCTCGAATCGTCGCGTACCCCATCTTACGCATGAAGAAATTCGCGTAATCCTTGTCTTTCGAAATCTCAGAAGCGCCCAACGTATTGAGGTCCAGACTGGAGTAGCGGAAATATCGTTTCTGGCCGCCCTTGTAGATGATCTGACCCGAGATCTTCCATTCCGGCTCCATCACCACTTTCGCCCCGATCTTCCGTGCTATTTTGCGGAAAATCGCTCCAACCAACGGTCCGGGATATTTCGGCTTTGTCATGTCATGGTTCCTTTTCGGTTGCATCCCGCTCGACAGTACGTTTATTGGCGCTATTGTCAATCCGTGCGCTTTGTACGTGCAAATCTGAAAAGTGGTTCAAAAAGATCATCCTTCAACGGGATATGCAGTTCATTCCGATCGATCTTGTCTCGAAAGACGACCGGTGCATTGCGGATTATCGCGAGAGGGCGCCGTTCGTTTCCTTCGCCCATCAAAAGAGCAGATGCAGTCGCAAGACTATCCGCGATATTGACGCGCGTAATCGTGAGCTTCCGTCCATGGATGTCTTTTTTTCCGTGATAATCCTTTATCCCCGAGAAACCTGCGTAGCCGACTGCGGCCGCAACGACGCCCGCGCGCAGCGGTGCCGTACGACTGTCGGTTATGAGAACGCCGAGCTTCTTTATTTTGAAACGACGCCGGAGCACCGAGCGAAGCGCGGCGGCGGCGGCGAAGCTGTCTTTCGGCAAAAGGACGATTTGATTTTCCGCATTCGATTTATCGATACCTGCATTCGCCATCACCATCCCATCCGTGATCGTAATCCAGGCATGTCGTGTATTAAGGGCCCATTCGCTCTCTTTTTTAATCCGCACATCCCATTCATTGAGCGGTGCCACTCTACCTTCGGCCAGCGCGACAATTTTCGAAGTCACGACAACGATATCGCTTTCCTCAGGGCGTGGAATATACTTCACTACGAACGGCGCCAATTCTTCTCCGACGGTGAATATACGTGTTTGTATCGCGATTATGTTCATATTGAAAAAAGTCGGACTGCCGCCGCGTGGCGGCAGTCCAAGTTCATTTGAGTGGTACACGTCGCGCCCCGAGAAAGCCTCGCTCAATAAAGCTCTCGAATGAGTCTTCGACGATTCCATTGCGCCACTTGGTGGCATGGATTACCGTACCCGAATCGCTGAGAATGCCAACATGGCCGAAGTCATCGCTCTCGAGCGTAAACTTTCGACGCGGTACGAACACGAAATCGGCCGTGATGATGTCTGATTGCGCGATCGTCACCAACGAATCGCACTTCAACAGATGATCTGGCAACTCGATGATCGGGCACCAGAGCCACTGCATGAGACTAAAGCAGTTGAACACGTGCGGAGCATCGACGGGTGTTGCATCCCGATTATATGTTGCCACGCCGATATGCGAACGCGCCTTTGTAACGACTGATCTGATGAACAGATCCGAGTTGAACATGTGCATCTCCCTGAAAGAACTGGCTTGGAGTATACTCGCTTCCCTGCGCAAAAGCACCTAACTGTAACCTTGAGCAATGGGCGATTTCGAGCAATACTGCCTGAACGCACCTTTAGCTCAGTTGGTTAGAGCGTTCCGTTCACATCGGAAAGGCCTCAGGTTCGAATCCTGAAAGGTGCACTGAGTACTAAAAACCTGCCCTGCGGCAGGTTTTTTGACACAGTGCAAGGCGGAGCGATGTGAGGCCAGCAGGCCGAACCGCGAGCCGGGTGAGAAGTGAGCGCAGCGCAACTTCGCAAGGCCGCAGGCGCCTGGCGCCGAGGCGGGGTCGCGCAAAATCGCAGCAGAGATTTATGCGTGACAATGAAGTAGCGGCGAGACCAATAGTAAAAGATGTGCCAAGCACGCGTAGTATCACTCCGTGTTCGGGGCGAAGAAGAAGTCTCCGCTGCCGCGAGCGAACTACTTAATCCCCACAATCTTATACTTCTGCGCGCCTTTAGGAGTATTGAACGCAAACGCTTCCCCTTTCTTCTTGCCCATGAGCGCCGAGCCGAGTGGCGAGAGGTGCGAGATTTTGTGTTCCTGCATATTGGCTTCAGCAGAGCCAACGACTTCGTAGGTTAACTCACCTTTTTCGCCGATTTTTTGGATAGTGACGAACGAACCGAGTGATACAGCGTTGCCTTTGTGATGTTCGATGATGCGAGCGCGCGCGAGCTGCTCTTCGATCTGGCGGATGCGGTCTTCCGTAGCGGCCTGTAGGTTGCGAGCTTCTTCGTATTCAGCATTCTCGGAAAGATCGCCGAGCGACCGTGCATATTCAAGCTGCTCCGCAATCTCGCGACGGCGGACGGTTTTCATGTGTTCCAGTTCCTGAGTAAGCTCGTCGAACTTCTCTTGCGAGAGGTACGTATTGTCGTCTTGTATCATAGGTGTTGGTGTGGAGTCGGCATCATTGTACCCGTCAGCATTAAAATAGCAATGTGCACGCCGGGTACCATCGGTATTCGCACCGGTGCAAAGCTGACATTCAGCGTCAGTTGCGGTACGCTTCAACCAGAAAATACACATATAAACGGAGCATCGACATGCCCTATGGCTGCAGAATCGACTCCTTACTCGCCGTTCTCGAGACGAAGTGCCTACGGAAAGTGACTGCATTACGCACGCTCATGCATGAGTGCGAATTCGGCCTCCTTTCAGTCGGGCTCAAGATCCATCTGACCGAGCTTTCGAAAGGATTCGAAGAACTCGTAATGCTGCTCGGTGGCACTCAGCGTGTCCTCGAGCAGAACGTGTATCGTCATATCGACGCGTATGCCTGTCTCGTTTTGCCACCGCTTGCCAACGCGGAGGCAGCGATTCTTCTCCTCGAATGCATGGAGGACTTCACCGAGACCCGCATCTTCGGAAATCCGTTGGTGCAGCTTCAGATCTGCTCGCCTGGAAGGCTTGGGAACACGGGTGCGGCACTCCTTGCGATCGCCTTCTATCTCGGATCGGATACACTGCGGCGATATCGCCTGCAGGATCTGCATACGACGGTCAGCGGCAACGATCGGTACGGTCGTGGCAAGCGCATCCTCCTGTATGATGCCGGCGGTGATTTCAACCGCACGATGCCGTGGTGGGAAAAGAGGACACACTCGAAAAATCTCCTTTCCTTCGTGTGGAGACTTATGCCGAATCCTCTCGGTGTTAGGGTGTGCCGCAAACTGCCGTTCTGGAATGAACGGACCGACGTACTCGGCGGCGCGACGAGCCGGATGGATATCAGGAACGTGAATCTCGCCGCCACGCTCATAACTCATGCCAGCTTTCAGCACATTGGTGGGTACTGGCTTGAACACGGTGAGCGATTCATCGAGGAGATGCGAGTCATTCTCGAAGAGCATCATCTTTTGGGACTTCTGAAAGCCGAATGGGTGCTCACTGATAGCGGGAACTCGTTTCGCAATCAGGAACTCTTCGCCGCAATGCTCGATGAACTCGTCGAGTACGCTTTCGCCGAAGCCAAGCGCATACACAAAGAGCGAGAACTTGGCGACACGGTGCGGCTCAGCATCCTCGACGAGGTTCAGGATTGCCTCGCCAGATTCCGAGGTGCCATAGTGAGTAGAGTGAAAGGTGCAGAAGGAGGACGCAGATGAAAGCACATCAACCAGGAGCCGTACCGCTCGACATACCGGAACAGATCCCGAACCCCGTGACGGTGCCGGTCCGGGAGCCGAAAAGAGAGAAGCCGGCTCCGAAGGAGCCGGCGAAACGCCCAGAAAAAGTTCCTGCATGACTTCGCGCCCCGGCACTGCTGGGGCGCTTTTTTATTGCGCTTCGTAAGTACAAAAACAAAACCTCGTCATATGACGAGGCTGTGGGGGGGGGAGAAAGAGCGGGGAGAGAAAAAAGAGCAGTGAAAAATAATCAGGTGAATGTCGATCGTCGTGAGACGAAAGACATTCACTTGAAAATCCTTGTGATGACCGAGGTCAAGCACAAAGGTCTATACACAGGGTACTCCTCTCAAAAAAACTGTCAACCCCTACCGCACGTATTCCGGCTTATTCTCTTTGAGCCAATAAAAGAATCGCGACATCGCAGGCGCAGCACCCGAATTCGTACCCGCAGGCGCTTTTTCCAAGACGACGGCAAACGCATATTTCGGCGCACTGGCCGGCCAGAATCCGATGACCCACGAGTTCATGGATTCGTTGCGCATTCCGAGCTGCGCTGTCCCCGTCTTTCCCGCGATCTCGAGTCCGCCGATATTCAATGCGGCCGCAGTACCGCCATCGGTCACCGCCGCACGCATGCCTTCACGCGCCACCTGCATATTTTCATCAGAAACTCCGACCGACGTCGCGTTCGCCTCCATCCCCCTTTCCATATGCGGTTCGAGCAAAAGGCCGCCGTTTGCGATTGCCGCAGTAAAACGCACCGCCTGCAACGGCGTTATCTGAAAACCGTACTGACCGATTGACGTATTGTAGGTGTCTCCGAGCCGCCACGGATCACCGTCGAAAACCTCTTCTTTCCATTCCGGCGTCGGGATGACGCCATCCGCCTCCGAGCCATAGATGATTCCCGTGAGCGAGCCAAGCCCGAAGCGACGTGCGTACTCATCGATACGCACGATGCCGAGCCCTTGCTGATCTTGATAGCCGCCGCCGATGGAATAGAAGTAGACGTCTGACGAGACCGCGATCGCACGTCGCATATCGGTGTACCCGTGCGCTTTCCAATCGCGGAATATCGAAGGCTGATCGGGAAAATACGGATTCGGGATGGAAATGGAACCGGTGGAAAGAATTTTTTTCGACGGATCGATGATGCCCTCCTCGAGCGCGGCAACGGCGAAAATCGGCTTTACGATAGAGCCGGGTGTATAGAGACCGGCAATCGCGCGATTGAGTAGCGGGGTCAGCGTATTGGCATTCGCCGCCTGCACCGTCGCAGTGTCCCCGCTCGAGAACGCGTCGTTGTCGTATTCAGGGAACGAGGTGAGTGCGATGAGCTCGCCGCTCTCCACGTCCATGATGACCGCCGCGCCGCCTTGGAATCCCTGTGCAGCTGCATGCCCCTGCAACACGCGCGCGAGTTCGGTTTGAATTTCTGCATCGATCGAAAGATAGAGCGAGTCGCCGTCGCGCGGCGGATCGAGGATGTCTTCGCGCACCAAAGACCCGCGCGCATCGGTCTCCGCCAAGTGGCTTCCGTTTGCGCCCGCGAGTCGGTCGTTGAAGACGCGCTCCGAGCCGCTGATGCCGATGTACTCCTCACGCCACCACTCGCCGGCGGAGTCTGCTTTCGGGTACCGCACGAAGCCGAGGATGTGCGAGAAGCCGGGTTCTTTCGTGTAGACGCGGGCAGCGAATGAATCGGTCGACGTCGCGACGGAATTCCATGCAAGCTCTTCCCCGTTGCGGTCGTAGATGACACCGCGATGTGCGAATAAGACAGATCGGTCGATGCGGTTGTTGCGCGAGATATCGGCGAATTCTTCACCGTTGACTACCTGCAAATTGAGCGCCTGCGCTGCGAACGCAAGCATCGCGAAGCCGAATGCAACCCCAACGACCACGATAGCGCGCACCGAGACCGGCCGCTCTATCCGCCCTTCGAATTGGAGTGCATCGAGCGCTGGGCGATTTGTCGCCTCGAAGAAAATATCCTCGGGCATGATTTCCCGCCCGCGAAGTTGTTGTTTGTTACCCCACCAGGAGAGCATAAGATTAGAGTAACTGATTGGAATTATGCTGCAACAAGCTAGAAATTGTTTGTGTCACGCATAAATTTCTTCTAAATTTTGCGCGACCCCGCCTCGGCGCCAAGCGCCTCCGGCCTTGCGACGGGGCCCCAACCCCGTCTCACCCCACCAGGAAAGCATAGGTCCATTCTACCTGAAGAGGCTTTTTAGAGAACTCCGACCAAAAGGCGGCGGCGCAAGGGCTCAAGGATGAAGACGAGCGCGAGCCCAGTAAGCGTGGCGAGCGGTACGCTCTCGAGCGAGGTGAACGAGACGAACTCCGGCATCCAGATGAAGTCGTACAGGATGCCTGCCATGACAACCTCCCACGCTCGGAATCGGAGCGAGAGCGCGAACGCGATAATGAGCGCCACCCACCATGGCGCAAGAACGACACTCGCGAAAAGCGCGAGCGCCAAAGCGGCGCGCACAGTTTCAGCGTGGAACCACATAAACGAAGCGGAGTGTCTCGAGATTCACGGGGATACGGATGGAAATGATGGCGGTCGCGCTCGAAGAGGCGCTCTCGACATGCATGACGGTTCCGGCGTTGCGGCCGCCGAAAAGAGGTGCGACGACGCCGCTGCCGACAGGGATTGCCGTCTCGCGCGCGACCGATGCTCGCGCGTTGCCGCCTCCGAGGCCGTTGGCGGTGAATGCCGCATCGCCGACAGAAAGATCGACACTCTCGCCCGACGCGAACGTCGAGCGGACCGTAGCGGTGCGATCGCTGAGGCCCGTGACTGCGCCGAGCACGTAGCCGCCCGGGGTCAGTACCAGATCGCCTTCGTGAATGCCGTCGTCGCGCCCCGCATCGATGAGGAACGTACCGTAGGGTGATGCTCGATGCGAAGAGACGATGCGCGCACTCACGCCTTCTTCCGCTTGGACGAGGGCTGCCAGAAGGCGGAGTTCTTCGTTTTCGGCGCGGATGAATTCTGCCTGTGCGATTTCCTCGGCAAAGAGGGCGATCTCTCGCCGCAGCTCTTCGTTCTCGCGAGCGAGCGTCGCGCGCGATTGTAGCGCGCCGCTTTCGCGCACCGTCGCGCCGACAGATGCCACGATGGAGAGCGCGGCGCCTCCGGCGCCGCGCGCATACCCGCTCATGACTCCGCCAGTCACCTTGTCTACGAAAAATAGGAGTGCAATCGCCCCGATGAGCGCTACTACGCCGAGGAGTGCCGGCCGGGTCCTGTTTGCAGCGCGAGGGCGGTAAACGAAATCTTTGGGCATGCTATTCGGTCGGAACCAGTTCGTCCTCGTTCGTGATGAGCGCTGCCCGGAAAGCGTCCATATCTTCGAGAATGACGGCGGTGCCGCGCACCACGGCAGTAAGGGGATCGTTCGCGACCATGACCGGTACGCCGAGCGCATTGGTGAGGAATTCCGGCAGCCCACGGATCAGTGCCCCGCCTCCGGCAAGGTAAATGCCGCGCTGCATGACATCGGCCAGAAGTTCGGGCGGCGTCGATTCGACCACATCCTTCACCGCTTCAACGAGATCATCGACGCTGTGCCCGATCGCATTACGCACGTCTTCTTCCGTTATGACGATCTCGCGCGGGAGGCCGGTGACGAGATCGCGCCCGCGCGCCACAACGGTAATCGGCTCGGGCGATCTGAGGACGGCAGCCGTAGCAATCTTCACATCTTCGGCCGTCTTGTCGCCGATGAGGATCTTATAATCCATACGCAGATGCGTGACAATATCCTGATTGAAACGGTCTCCTGCGATGCGGATGTTGCGCGATTTCACCAGGCCGCCCAGAGCGACGATACCGACGTCCGTCGTCCCGCCGCCGATGTCTATCACCATACTTCCCGACGGTTCGTGCACCGGCAATTCGATACCGATAGCCGCGGCCATCGGTTCCTCGACGATATGCACTTCGCGCGCTCCCGCTGCATGTGCCGCATCGCGCACCGCACGCACTTCGACCGACGTGATGCCGCTCGGTACCCCGACGACGACGCGCGGACCAAGGAGCTTCGTGTGCCCATGCTGCGCCTTCGAGAGAAGATACGACAAGAGCTCGCTCGTGATTTCGAAGTCGGAAATGACGCCGTCGATGACGGGCTGCACCGGCACGATATGCGGCGGCGTCCGTCCCAGCATATTCTTCGCATCCTGCCCCACCGCCACCACCTGCCCGGTCTTCTGATTCACCGCGACGATCGACGGCTCGTTGATGACGATGCCGCGCCCTTTCACATAGACGAGCGTGTTTGCGGTACCCAAATCAATCCCAATATCATTCGAGAACAGTCCGAATACGGTGTCTTTCCATCTGCGCAATTTGTCCATGATCAATAGGCATGCAGTGTTTCGATAATGTCGCTTTCGGCGACGAGTTTCCCTTGCCCGTTGCTTCGTGCGGCTACTTCGACGCCGCCTGCGGAAATTGTTTTTTCAGATACCACCAATCGTGTCGGGATGCCAATGAGTTCGGCGTCGGCGAATTTCTCTCCAGCACGCGCATCGCGATCGTCATACAAGACCTCGATGCCGCTCTCCTGCAGTAATTCATACATACGGTCCGCCTCTTTCGCGACATCAGAATTCTTCCCGGCAAGCGAGACCAGGTGCACGGCAAACGGTGCGATTTCTTTCGGCCAGATCATACCTTTCTCGTCTGAGAGCGCTTCCACGACCGCGCCCATGAGTCTGCCGGGGCCGATGCCGTAGGAACCCATGATGACGGGTTTCGATTCACCCGATTCGTCCTTGAAGTTGAGGCCGAACACATCGGAAAAACGCGTGCCGAGCGGGAAGATGTTTCCCACCTCGATCGCCTTCTCCTCTTTCAGTTCTGATTTCGTGATACCGAGCTCGGCCAATACGTCGTCGACATACACTTCCTTATTGACCGCTATTTTCTTCCCTTCGTGGACATAGACGATATCTTCCCCTGCGTCGCAGAGCATCTGGTATTCGTCCGAGCATTTCGAGAATGATCCGCCGCTCGCGAAGGTGCGATAGGTGCGATCGCCGATGCCGACGCGACGGAAGATGTTCTCATACGCTTTCGCGCACGATTCATAGAAAAGGCGGAATTCTTCTTCGCTGCGCGAAAAGCTGTACAAGTCTTTCATCACGAATTCGCGCACGCGCATGATGCCGCTCTTCGCGCGCAATTCGTTGCGGAATTTCGTCTGGAACTGATACACGTAGCGCGGCAGATCCTTGTACGATGCGATGTATTCCGTCATGAGCGAAGTGAGCGGCTCTTCGTGGGTGGTGCCGAGTCCGATCTCACCTCCGGCTTTCAGCGCCGTCTTGAACCACACATCGATCGCTGCGTCGTCCCAGCGCCCGCTTTTCTTCCAGATTTCCGGGTCCTGCAATGCGGTGAGCGTGATCTCCTGCCCGCCGATACTATTCATTTCTTCGCGGATGACGTTCTCTATCTTCTTGAAAACGCGCAGGCCGAGCGGTAGGAATGAATACACCCCCGCCATCTCCTTATGGATGAATCCCGCGCGAATCAGGAGCTGCGCATTCTTCGACACCTCATCTTTCGGTGCGTCTTTTCGTGTCCGAGTGAAGAGCTGTGTTTGCCGCATATTTGCTCGCATTGTACGCGGGTTTGCTCGTTCACCAAACTTGACGCATCCTCGCCGTATGGTAAAAACATGGCAGGAAGCCGCGCAACGCGGCTCCGTATATGAATAGGAGGTATCAATGCGGAAGTTTTGGATTGTCCTCGCGATCGCACTTTCGATCGGCTTTACCATAGAATCGTTCAGCTTCGCCGGACCGGCGTTCGCGCAATCGACAAAGCGGACCGCGAAAGTCTCGGCCGACATCTGGAATGAGGAGAACTGCAAACAGATGTGCCGGCGCACACGTGGCGCTACGTCCTCCGAAGTCGGCTGCTATCACTTCGTGAAATGCGAGCAGTTTCGCGGCAAACCAAGCGCTACGCAATCCGAAGTCGATCGGCGAGTGGCTCGTTACTGCTCATCGCGGGTGTGCCCGTTCCAAAATTCTCGCTGATTCTCGCTGACGCGGAATCTAGAACTGTCGATCATTGATCGGCAGTTCTTCTTTTTGGAGTAGACCGGTCGCACCGCTTCACTACGCCTACCCCAACAGCCGCACGATATCGTTGTACGTAACCCCGACCATAAGGACGATGATGAGAAGGACGCCGAGGAAATTCATTATCTGCACCGCGAGCTTCGGCGGCGGGCGGCGTATCAGCGTCTCGACGCCAAGGAGAAAGAGCCTCCCGCCATCGAGCGCGGGAATCGGGATGAGATTGATGACCGAGAGATTGATCGAAATAAATCCGGCGAGCGCGAGCACGTGCCCGATTCCGTGCCGCGATGCGTTGCCGACGAAATCCACGAGCCCTACAGGGCCGACGATGTTCTCCAGATTCGGATCTCCCGCTGCTGCATCTCGCACCAGCGCGACCAGCCCGTTCACCGTATCGCGCAACGCGCGATACGTAGTCGGCCCTGCTTCCCGCATCGCTCGGAACCACGACAGTTTTTCATCCGTAACGAGGACGAGCCCGATGCCGATGGCCGGGCGATTGGCAGAAACGCCGACCACCGCATGAGCGGGAATTATCGTCGCGGTCCCCGATTCTTCGCCGCGCTTATACGTAACCTCGAGCGGCGTACCGCCGCGCTCGCCGATGAATTCTACGATAGCTCCCGGTCGCAACTCTGCATCAATCCGATTCTTCGAATCATACACACGCGTGATTTCGTCGCCCGCGCGGAGCCCCGCAGCAGCAGCGGGCGAACCATCAACGACGGTATTCGCAAAGAGCTGCACATGTTCCGGCATGATCGCCCGTCCGTCAGGAATCACACGTGGCACGCCTGCTTGAAGCGCACCAGCAAAAAGGAACCACGCGGCAAGCGCGTTCATCGTGACTCCTGCGATGAGGATGATTGCCTGCGCGTATTTCGGCGACGCAGCGAAGCTCCCGTGATGATGCGTTTCGCCATGCTCGCCCAAGAGCCGTACGAAGCCGCCGAACGGCAGCCAGTTGAGCGTGTATTCCGTGCCGCCCCAGATACCGAATGTAAACGCGCGCGGCGGATATCCCACGCCGAATTCCTCTACTTTCACCTTGAAGAATTTTGCCGCGACGAAATGCCCGATTTCATGGATGACGATTAGGAACACGAGAATGCCGACGACGAGTGCGACTGTTGCCATGAGAGAAGTATACCCCGTGAGATAGCCGCAAGGCGACATCTCATGGGGTATACCGCGCTTCACGCACTACCCCTGCATCTCGCTTTCCTTCTTATCAAACGCCTTTTCCAATTCCGCGTTCATGTCGTCAATCTTCTTTTGCATTTCTTCTTTCAGACGGAATTTGTCGTCTTCAGAAATAGTTCCCTCCTTCTCCTCGTCCTGAATCACTTTCCAGGATTCTTCGCGCGCTTGGCGCACCGTGGTGCGTGCATCTTCAAGCTTTGCCTTAGCGAGCTTGATGAGCTGTTCGCGCCGCTCTCCGGTTAGCTCTGGAAACGTGACGCGAACGCCTGCAGCATCAGAGCCGATGCCCACGCCGAGATCCGCTGCGGTAATCGCCCGCTCGATGTCCTTGATGAGGCTCGAGTCGAACGCCTGCACGCGCAAAGAGCGTGCGTCTTCCACGCCTATTGTCGCGACTTGCTTCAGCGGCATCATAGAGCCGTATGCCTGCACGGAGATGCCGTCCAAGATTGCCGGCGCCGCGCGTCCGGTGCGGAGCCCCTGGAATTCGCGCGATAGCCATTCCTTTGCACCTGCTAATTTCGTATCAAGTGGTTTGAAATCGTATGCCATATACCTATCGTACTACACCTTCGGCGCAAGGAGCGCAACCTGCTCGAGGAGCGCCTTGAGGAGCGAACCGCGATCACCAGCATACTTGCGCGCACGGTAGATGGCATGAAGCCCTGCGATATTTTCTGAGGTCCGCGCTCCAGAGGCGAATCGTCGCTCAAGGCTTCCTAAAAAAGCGATGACGCCTCCGAGGTCGCGGCCATCGTCGTCGTGCTCATAGAGCGGCTTCAACATCTCGAGGCGTTTCGCCGTCGGTGCGTCAAGAAAATCTCCAGCGTCCACGCTTGATGCGTCGTGATATTCATTCAGCTCGAAACTGCGAGTGCGCGATCGCACGGTCGAATGCAACATCTCCGGCGACGGCACCAAGAGAAAGAAGACCGCATCCGCCACCGGCTCCTCAAGCAGCTTCAGGAGCGCGTTCTGCGATTCTGTCGACATCGCTGAAGCGGCGAGAACAAAAACGCGGCGTGTATCCTGCACCGGTTTCGTACGTGCGCGAGCACGCACATCGGCGGCATCTTCCACACCGAACGAGCGATAAGCGCGCGCAAAAAGATCCGGGCTCGCCTTCCCGATGAGACCGCTACTCGAGAGTTGCGTCAGTAGCGCATCGAGCGCTTCGACGGGCCCTCGCACCAGATATGCCCCTGCGAACGCTTCAATCTTCTTCATCCTGGGATTATACTGCGTGTATGCATGAGCCGAAACCGGTCGAGAAAACAGCGCTTGCCATCACGCGCGCCGTCGGTTCCCCTACGTCCATAATCGTCCACACGATTATTTTCGCTGCCAGCTTCATAGCCGTTGCGTTCGCCTACATCGATTTCGACCGAATGCTGCTTATCCTTACGACCATCGTCTCCCTTGAAGCCATATATCTCGCGATTTTCATCCAGATGACTATCAATTACCAAGGTCAATCAATCGCTGAAGTCGCTGAAGACGTCGAAGAGATTCAGGAAGACGTGGAGGAGATTTCGGAGGACATCGATGAACTGCAGGAAGATGTCGAAGAAATGTCCGAAGACGTTGAGGAAATTAGCGAGGATGTGGAGGAATTAAGCGAAGAGGACGAAAAAGAAGATCGTGCAGAAGCCGCACGAAAGGCAGAACAGAAGGATACCCTCGGGAACATCGCGACGACACTGCAGAAACTGATGGATGATATCGAACACCTCAAAGAAACCAACAATTCCAAGAACACCAAGCCGCTTTTGTAAGTACTTCCGTACCCTTGGCCGCATGTCCTCCAGACCGCGGAGATTTTTCTGGCTGGACAAATCTCCTAGGCTTGCGCTTTCCCGGGGTCGGTAGACGACGCGCTGCAGATGGTTTGTCGAATATGCCGCAAAGAGTTGCCCACACAGCTGCGTTATCCACAGTTGCCTTGCCAGAATGCTTGTGGTATGGTGTCAAAAGAATATCAAGAAGTGAAAGAGAGGTAGAACATGACCCCGAAAGTCGAGCGAGAATCTTCGGAACCTCCCAGTGGAGGAAGCCGTTTTCAATTCATCGTGGGCGCTGCTGTACTCCTTTTGGTCGCCGGAGCTTTATTCGGCGGCCCGTACATCGCAGACGCAACCACTGCCAAGCCTATAAAAACAGACGCGTTCTCGCACCACAAAGTACCAATCTCGCCTTCTCGATAGTTGATAGGAAGCAAAGCCTAGCCGCACCACCATGTGCGGCAGGCTTTCTTTTTTGAAAAATTATGCGTCAGCGAGATGCGAATGATCGTTCCATACCGACAGCCACCGTTTCTGATGCGTATCTTCGGTGTTGAAATGGAGAACCGAAATACCTGTATTCTTCGTACGCAGACCCCATTGGGGTTTTTGAAAGATTTCCGGAGTCAGAGCATCGCCAAAAAGGACATAGGCGACAAGTATCCGTAGGTAAAAACCGTGCGTCACGACAAGGATGTTAGATGCTGTATGTTTTTCCAGATATCGGAGTGCCTGTTTGGCTCGCTCAAGAATGTCATCGTAATTTTCGCCGTCCAGAACGCGCTCACCTCTGGTAAAAAAAGTCTTTACCCAGGACGATTCGATCTGTTGCGTTTCCGCGTCATTCCACACTCGGCCTAGCATAGCTCGCGGCTCCATACGTTCGACAAACAAATCTGATGACTCGATTGCGACACGTGTAGCAGTGGAAACCTCCGCTGCGGTTTCTTGAGCTCTCACATAGGTACTCGCGATTACGACGTCTATCGGCAATCTCGTAGCGCGCTCACCAATAAGCTTCGCTTGTCTCCTTCCGAGCTCTGTCAGCTTGCTTTCCGCACCGACATAAATCGCCGTTGGGACGTTATTTTCCGCCTCTCCATGTCGGACGAGATATATGGTTTTCATGCGGCTTTTACAGCACGAACTCGCCGTTGTCGTAGATTACTTTTTCGCTGCCATCTTTAAGATAGGCGGTGACAGTTCGCTTCGTCGTCGAAATCATGTCGGTGTGCACCGAGGAGTCGTTGAACCCAAGTTTTGCCGCTTGCGATTTGGTGAGCTTCTTCAGATTGCCTGAAAAAGTATCCTTGTAGCTCATGCCGACCGCGAGGTGCGTATTTCCCTGCGGGCCGCCCATGTTCTCGTCGTAGAGCGTCTCCGCCATGAACTTCGTGATGCGGGAATGGCGTTTGTCGGTGAGAGAATATTCGCCTATCTGGTCCGCACCGGGCGTCGCGATCATCTCTTTCAGAAGTTTCTCGTTCGTCTTCGCACTCGATTTCACGATTTTCCCCTTCTTCCACCACAATTGGATGCCGGTCACTTTCGAGCCATATCGATAGAGTGGCTGGTTGAAGCGAATCCATCCTTCGGTGCCGCGCCAATCCGGCGAGGTGAATATCTCGAACGAAGGCATATTGAAACCGCGGCCCGCGAGCCACTGGCGCTTCTCGCCAAGGCGAATCCACAAATCAACATCCGCCCCTTTCACATGCAGTTTGTCTATTTTCGGTGAGAGCCTGTTGAGACGCGCTTTGTAGAGCTCGATTTCTTTGTAGACCTGCTTCCACTTCGCAATCGGATCTTTTTCGTCGAGGAAGCATGCTTTGATTATCTGATTCCAGTATTCCTTCTCGGAAAGCCCCGCCTCTTTCGCCATGCCAGCTGTTCCGTACATGCCGATGGTCCACGTGAATTTTCCGGCGTGTTGCTTATCATTGCGCCAATCCATAAAAGGCTTGAGTGCTTGGCCTCGCATCATGATTTTCTTCGGGTCGATGCCATCGAGCGCGTGCGGGTCTTTGTCGGAAAGGATAAACAGCGAGTGGTCCATGTCGTCCACAAGACCTTTCAGGTACCGCTTCGGAAAGAATTTTATCTGATCGTCATTCGCAGTGTTGTAAAAGTAGCGCGCATGACTTTCGTTGCGGCGCATGTCGCCTTTCTCCTCGTCGGGCGCGTAGTGCGCTATTACGTGACCACCGGAGAGCGTAATGGCGTTGCAGACGGCGTTATAGAGCGGTTTCGCGCTTTCATTTGCCGAGACGCGCACGACATCCCCTTTCTTAATTCCCTTGCCGCCGTTGAGGGCGAAATTAACGAGAACGTCTGCGTACTTCTTTAATATTTCCGGTGCGGGTGTGTAGGCCATTGGACTAGGGTACCTGCCCTTCATGAATTTGTCGAGAACGCGTTTTTATTGGTCGGACGTCGAGAATACCTCATAGCTTGCTGTGGGGATGAATCGACGCCTTTTCAAACCAGTGCGCCCGGTGGGCGCTCCTCTTCCAACAAAAACACCACGGTAGCCGTCTCGCGAATACTCCGATGCTTGCATCGGGGATCGACGAGACGGCTCGTTTTTATTGAAGTCGTACGCTCTCACGCACCGCGACGAAATCCTGGACGATATCATCACCCATTTCGAGATACATCACATTGAATGCATACACCCAATCCGGCTGCGCGATAGCGATAGTAGTCCCTTCGTAGAGACCGGACCAACGGTACGAGAGCGCCGCTTTTCCGTCGATAGTCGTTGGTCGGAGCGTCATGTCGCCGAGTTTGAAATTCGATTGCGACGTATTGCGGATCCAATCCTCCGTCGTCTGTGAATCCAGATCATTCTGATAGATATCGATGGTTATCGACGGCGGCCCTTCCCCGCCTTCCGGCGCCGGTAGATCCACAGATCGCTGCAAGACGATGGAATGCTGCTCACGCTGGCCCGAGCCTGTATTTATCTCGCTGAGTTCGTAGGTAGCAGGATAGGAAAAGGAAATACCGTATTTATCGCTCGTAAAGGTGAGCCTCTGCGATTGTTCAGTCTCCCCTCCAGGCGCTGTGGCGGGCATCGGCACGGTAGTTGTATCGCTTACGATGACATACACCGCGATCGCAGCGATGATGAGCCCGAGCACTACGAGAAACCGCGTCATAGTCATACGAGTATACCAGACGCGATTCCCCAACATCCCTTACGCTTAGGTCGCCGGAAGGATGTTTACCGCCCGCAACAACGAATCAAAGCTGCTGTTCGAGCGCCTGCGCGCTCGCGAAGCGAAATGCCGTCGCGCAAAACTTTGGTGTAGTTGTTCAATGCTAACCATACGCACGCGTTCATTAAAAATTACTAATACATTCTTCATAGCATGCGCCGATGAAGCGCATGTGAATGCATCGTAAATCACTTGCAACTGGGGTATCGTAGAGTGCTATTTCAAAAGTGCTCGCATGCCCGCAAGATTCTTCTGCCATTCGAGCGTCTCGTGTGTCGAAAGTTCTACCGTGATTGCCGGAATACCGATGGAGGCGAGCCACCCTTCGGCATCTCCCGAAATCGGATACGCGTCAAAAGATTCGATCGCGGGATATTTGGCAGCTTCAGCGTAGGTGCGCATCGCGGTGAGGGTCGCGGGCAAGATTCCTTTTTCGCATTCAGATGCGTAAACCGCGTTTGCCTGGCTGTGCCAGAAGACGACAACTTCCGGCTTCACTTCGAGTACCAGATTGCGGATTGCGCGAGCTTCAGGCTCCGAAAATGCCACCGTGCCGGCGCTCACCGTCTTTCCCTGCCACGAACTCGTCGGCTTCCATTTGCAATCGAAATTGCGATTCAGATCGACGTCGTTGGCGTTGAAGCGTCCGTGCGCAGCCGAACCGCTCGGCACATCTTGCGCCGTAAATCGCCCTTCTTTTTTCACGACCGCAAAAACGCCGTCAGGATTTGCATTCGGTACTATGGTCACGGTCACGCCGGCAGGAATTTCATCAGGAAACTGTTCGAAAAAATCAATCGCCTCATACGCCAGAAGGACGCTGTTCCATTCATACCCGCCGTGAATACCGCCGACGAACATGAGGTGCCGCCCTCCCTCGCCAAATGTATACGCCTCAATCTTGCGTCCTTCGACCGATGTACCGATGGTGCGCGTCCGCTCCACTGACTCTTCGACGACGACCGGCGCAATAGGCTCGGGAGCTTCCGGCGTGAGCCACCCGCTGTACCAGACGCCACCACCTATGATGATGAGACCGACGACCGCAATGACGAGAAGCCAACGCATCGGTTATTTGGCGACGTGTTTGAGCGTCGCGTCGATTCCCCTTTTATTCTGCGTCCATTCAGCGTCATCGTGCGAAGTAAGGAGCACGCTGATCGCGGGAATGTCGCGGGTCGAGAGCCAATTCGGCATGTCCCCCGTTATTTCGTAGAAATCGAAATCGGCAAACGCCTTGTAGCCCGACGCCTTTGCGAACACATCAGTGAGAGCAAGCGACTCGCTCGACGGCTGCCCGTCACAGGTCGAAGGAAAGACGCCGCCGGCCGCGCTGTACCACACCACCACGGCGCTGGGCGAGTGGCTCTCGATGTAATTACGGAACGCCTGGCTCTCCGTCTCGGAAAACGGCGCACTGCCCGCGCTCACGGTCTTGTTCTGCCATTTCGCACTTTCCTTCCAATCGCAGTCGAAGTTGCGATTCAAGTCGACTTCGTTGGCGTTGAATCGCCCGGCAGTCCGCGTGCTTTGCGAAGAAGAGATATCCGACTTCGCAAAACGGCTCGTCGTACCGGTGACGAGGTTCAAGCCGTCAGGATTCAGGACCGGTAGAACGGTGACTTTCACATTCGCCGGAATCGCGCTCGGCGTACGCGCGAGATAATCCATGAGATCGAACGCGACGAGCGCAGTGTTCGGCGAATATCCGCCGTGCATGCCGCCGACGAAAATCACTTCGCGCTCACCTGTTCCGTAATGATAGGCGATGATATCGCGTCCCTCGACCGATTTCCCGATGACGGTCTTCGTATCGTCAACAACATCTGCGGTCGTCGTCGCCGTAGTGTCGGTTTCCTCAATCGCCGTCTCGTCCCCCGTGAGTTCCGTATCTCTATTCTGCACGAACCAAAACACACCGATACCTACAAGAAGCACTATGATGACCGCCGAAAGTAGTTTATTCATTCCCTAAGCTTACCAGAAAGGGCCTCCGGAGACGACGTCGACGGGTATTAGAACACGTCTTCATTCTGATTCGTCACAACCAACATGTCTGGATTGACGGAATGCTTTGTCCTATCACTTGACGTGCTTCGCGTTCACGTCGTGCAGAGCAACGATGAAGAGGCTCTCGCTCCAGCCGAGCGGCGTATTATCGTTGAACTTCTCGGAATTCGAAAAATACAATTCCGGCACTCCCTTCGGCGCGACGGCAGCTTTCGCCAGTTCGAGATACTCGTTCGCCTTTTCCTTATCGCCGCGTTTTTCATAGATTATGGCGAGCCACGAAAGACCGAAAGTCCACTCAGCTTCCTCCGACCATCCATCCTCGTTGGCATTGTAATAGCGGTCGCCCTTGTAACGGATGACGCCGCGATCGCGCAGAAGATGGTATTCGACTCTCTCGAGGATGTCGTCGGCCTGCGCTTTTGAGACGACATCGTACGGCCAGATGAGACTCAGCATCGAGAGGTCCACGAACTTGCGCGCTGATTCGCGCGGTAGGATCTTCGAAAGCGCCTGCTCACCCTTGAGGATGAGTTCTTCGTGCACTTCGACGCCTTCGATGTGCTGCGCCATCTTCAATCCGGCGACGCACGCACCGACTGATGACGCATGCAGCTCTTGGTCCTCTTCCCACATCCCCGAATCCTGGTCATGCCAGTATTCTAGCGTCGAGAGATACCACACCAGTTTCTGTGCGATTCGCCGGTCATCCTCGTCTTCGATAATGAATCCTTTCTGGTGCTTCTCTAATTCTCCCAGCTTGAAGAGGATACAGCCGATGGAATCATTCTGTTTGTTCCCCCACGCTTCCCAGAACTCATCAAATGTCTCGGGGTGGTATCGCGCATGGATGTATTCGTGCGTGTGCTCAGGCTTCTTTGCGATAGCGTGATCGATCTTGTATTCGTGCTTCTTGAATATCTCGAGTATCGCGCGATACGTATTTTTCACCGTCTCAAAATCGCCCACAACCTCGAACGCCATGCATTCGTAGAAATTGTCTCGGAGCCATGCCTTGTCGTAGCCGGTTTCAACGCCTTTCTTCGAAGCGGCGAAAAGGCCGGAATCATATTGAAGTCCTTCGAGGATTTTCAGATGCTGCGCGAGGAGCTTTTCGTATGCAGGGTGTCGAGCCATACGGATATTCTACCGCATCCCTGGATTTAGCATCCTTTAATCGAGACTACCCCACTGCATGGTTTCAGCATCAAGCGTGAGGTATACGCTTTTACCGACGGATGGCTGCGCAGACATAGGCTCCCCCGGAGCGCGGTCGGCATAATTGATGACGACCGCTCCTTGATGCCGCACATCACGGCTCAGTTCTGTTGTCTGCGGCGCTATCCGGTCACCCAGCAAAAATCCATTGGAACCTCTGTATCCACTCTCGGATTGAATCGCTGCGACGGCGTAATAGAATACACCCGATCCGCCAGTCTCTTGCGTGAGAAGAAAGACGACGTCTTCAAGCCCATCACCATTCAGGTCGGTCTTCAGTTCATTGCCGAAGTACCGAGTCACGATTTTGGCACTCGAATTCGGGACGGCGACTTCCGAAAGTCCGTTCACTAATATCGTTGGTACTCCTTCAATGACGTATGTCGCGTTCTTATGATCCTTTGTCGCCGACGCAACATATTCATCAGACGGCCTGAGGTACACCAAGGACGCAGCGACGACTATCACCGTTAGTACGAGAATGTAGTGGAGCGGGCTTTTCATTTTCTAAACTGTAGCATGGCATGCCTCTGCCTAGGGAAAGGCGTCAGATGTCTTTCTTTTGCACGTAAAAGCGATAGTAGCCGACGATACCCGACACGAAAACCGTGAGGTCGACGATGATGCCGACCGGCGTAAAGACAATGCTGTCGTGGAGTGCCATCGTGAGATTCGATGACATCATAGTCGTGCGTAGGCGCTTGTCATCGCGTTGGAAGGTGGCGATGACACCGAGAAGCCCCGCCGCTATGGCAATGAGATTGAACCATTCGGAATACGTGATCCAGCCTACTACCAGCGTGGCGGTAAGGAAGAAATACATGAACGCCGGATGCTTGCTGAAAATACTAGTTACGAATCGCACCACGGAAACGGCGACGATTGCGGCCGCTGCGAATTGCCCAAGGAAGACGAAATGAACAGCGTACAGCGCCGACATGACAGCAAACGCAGCTAGCACATGTGCCTGCTTTTTGAATTGAAATGTCAGGAGCGCCGCCGTCAGCGCACCGCCGGCGATAAGCTGTGAGAGAAGGAACGAATCCATAAGAACTAGCGAATCGTACCACGCAGGCGCGGCCTCCGGCCGCGTAATTATTGACAATTCCCTTTTTCGGGGTACTATGCCGCGAGTCTCAATCGCACACAAGAGGTAGAAAATGTTGGACTATGTGGGAACGGAACTACTAAAGAAGCTCTACTTCCACGTCCGAATCGCTGAGATTGCACTCGGCAGACGATTCACGCCGTGCGCCCAGAAGATCACGTCTTCGAGTATCCAAGGAAAGCTCGAGGATGATGGCTTTACCGCGTACGAAGTCACGAGCAACATCTTCCAGCCGACGCAACGGACCGTAATGCTCCACGTCGACGGCAAGCGGTATGGCGCCGGCTACCTTTCAGAAACCCAGATCATCGTCGTCTGGAAAGATGAGAAATTGTTCCGGACCAAGCTGATGGCTCGCATCGGCAGCGGTTACGGAAACTGGAACGACATCGATTATTTCGACGCACGTAGCAGCTTCGGCGAATTGCCGCCATTCGGATACTGATACAGCCGCCCCTCCTTCGTGGAGCGGGCGGCTTTCTTATGTCGTAACATCTCTATTTAGAAAGACAGAAGGTAATGGTACGGGATTTATTCCTCGACTTTCCAATTCAGAGAGTATTGTAGCCAAAGTTCTGATTCGAAATGAAGTTGCGGCAGATGTCGATTGCGATACAAGAATGCGGCCCGCGCTTCCGCGGGCCGCATATTGTTTAGCGCAAGAAGAGCTCGTGCACTTCCTTCTTCCACGGCCACCACCAATACCGCCGACTCTCAATGGTGACGCGTGCTCCGGCTGCGACTTTTTCGGTGAGAAATTGCTCCGTGCCAATCGCATGTCGCAACACGTTCTCGACCTTTTCTTTCTGAGGAAGATGGTCGATACCGCGCAAACGAGCTATCGTCTCGATGGCTTTGACAGCCTCATTACTGACGCGGACTACTTTGGTATCACTCCGTTCTGTCATGAGTGGCTCCTTTCTATCGATGGAGCAGGATGACCATATTCTCATCCTTCACCTGATTTCGGACGATGATCGAACCGTTCGGACTCGCACGTGCAATTATGAGTGCGAGCTGGATTGCCGCACGGGCGGCTGCACCATTGCTGAAAGTGCCGAATAACTTCTTCACTTCATCGAGTCCGGCCTGCTCGTCATCATTAAGATGGACAGTCATCTGCGACATTGAATTCCTCCTACTTCTAGCCTGCCGCGAGCTTACCACTCGTGCTCGCAAGGTCAATCGATTAGATTGACAGGATGATTATATTATTGTTATAAATATGCCGTTACCGAGGTCTCATTCTCGGTATCGAGCTCTATAGGAGACACATAATGCAGCTGAGCAAAGGGCTCTGGGATTCTGTCTTGGCCTGTAATACGGTCTGGCTGAAATTCCGGGGTACGAACGAAGACGACCGGCGCGCCAAAATGAGCGACATCAAGTACCGCGGCACCAATCTGTGTCATGCGGCGAGAGTCGTCTTCCTCTGGACTCCGATCTCAATCTTCGTGAACCTGCTGACCTACGCTTTCGTGATTGCAGCGTTCACCTATCACCCGGCGAGGCTTTTCGGCCTTTGGGCGCTCATTCCTGTCCTCGTTGTCTTCGGCCTTATCGCATACGCGGTCGTCCGAGTTCGACGGGATCCGGATGATGTGGAGGATGCAATCACTTCGAATCTCGGTTCTGTCGCAGAAGCGGCACGACTCGTCGTGACGAAGACGCACATCGACAGCTTCTTCGCACTCCTCGCGGAGTTCGTTGTTGCGACGAAGCAGGCCATCTGCCCGCGAATCGAGCCAAGCAAGAAAGTGGAGGATGTGTGATGCAAAGAATCCTACCGTTCGTCCTACCGTGGTGGGCGTGCGCGCTCATCCTTGCACTCAGTGGTGGCATCGTCGGCGGACAGATCATGGTTGCCGATTCACTCAATGCGAGTCGGACCAGTCATGATGTCGCTTGCGATGTACAGCCGGAAGTGGACAAGAGATCCGAGAAAGTCGTACTCGCACTCACGTGTGGTACGCACAAGCTCGTCTCCGACGACAACGATGTGCTGTTGAGCTACATCGCCAATCCCGGCCCCATCGCCTGCCGCATCGGGCAGAAGGTGAACGGCCAGTACACCATCATCGGATGCACCAAGCGCATCTGAAAGCACTCCAGCCGCCCACCCCTCCGGGGATGGGCGGCTTTGTTTCTGGATTGTTACCTGTTTGACACGTATCCTATATCGTGCTTTTATGCCATCGGTTCTCACAGGAGGCATACAGGCCACGTACGTCCCATACAGTCGATCAACTCAAAACGAAGCTGCGCAGAACAGAGGAGTTTGGCAAAGATCTCCATGATCGATACCAGCGCACAGCCGCGAACGTTCTCAAGCTGGAGAAGGATCTGGAAACAGCCAACGAGAATCTTGAACGAGCCGAAGAGCGAAACGAATCGCTGAACCGATCGATCGAAGCCGGGAATCAGACCATCAAGGATCTCCGCGTCGTGATCGAACGGCTCAAGACGAACCTCCACACGCTGGCGAGCACCATCGATACCATCGCACAGCGCTAGCCTATGCCGCCCCTCCTTCGTGGAGCGGGCGGCTTTGTTTATGACTTCTGCTTTTTCTTCTTAGCTTTCTTAGTAGGAAGCGAATCAGCGATGGCAATTAGGACACTCGGGAGATCCTCTAGCTGCGCTATTTGGTGCTCTTCGACGATGTAGTGCGGTTTCGCGCCCGGATACGGTTCGCCTTTTTCGCACTCCGCTTCCAGCATCGCGCTCGCCGGCAGTATCTTCACATACAGCTGATCATCACACACCAGCGCGACGACTTTCCTTTTCGCATAGAGCGCATACTCTCCAAACATCGCCCGCGCGGTGAATGTGGAATCATCTCCGAGCTTTTCCAATATGAATTCGATGGTTTCCTTTAGGGTGGACATAGTGTCGTCCAATTATGTTACGACTGATGCTTCCAGATGAGTCTGACCCTAGGTTTTCGAGGTTGCCGGATACGAATTCCAATCCGCATATGTCCGTGTCGTAATTCGAATCAGTCGCGCCACAACTGCTCGCCCGTAATCGCTGAACGGACCTGTTCAGGCCTGAAAGCAATATAAGATAAGTCCTTTTCTTCCTTTCGGTAGTTTTCCATAACATTTAAATATGCAATGCCATCATAACCCTGCCGTTCCATCCATTCGATGACATCTTCTACTTCACTGAGGGGACTCATTTCTCTGAACAATCCCAAGAAAGTGTCAAGAAATTCATTGCCATTTTCGGGAGCTATTTTAATGATATCCGTTCGCAGGCTCTCCTCTGTATGCCCATAATGCTGGCCGGTAATAGCGCGTGCGATATACATCATCGAATCGGCTAATTTCATATCAACACCTTTTGAAATGAAAATATCTCTCACGACCGTCGCGGCTATGTCTGCCTTATCTTGTAGGTGAGTGATTTCCCACTCGATTCGATCATGTAAGAAAAGTGGTCGTTTGATGTTGAAAAAGAGCGGATACAGCCTCGAATCCTTTTCAAATTCACCAATATCATCTCGATGAAGCCTCTTGTGTGCGACTTCCGATGAACCCGCATGTAATCCCACCTCACCACGCAGGTAAGCACTTTGAAAGAATTCGAATTGTTTCGACGTGCCGTGGAAAACTTTCTTCAGTCGGCTCTCTGGAAACGGTTTGCCATCCTCGGTAATTACAGAACCTCTCATCAATTCATTCCATTCTGGAGATCCAATCAGGCTTTCATTGCTCATTCTTTCGGATTTCATTTTTCAATTGTACCGTTTATCCCCGCCAATTAGAAATAACTAGTCGAATCCGGATGTGTCTCGCTGGAGTATGGCCACATGACTCCACAAGTCGCACGATCGCACTCTACCGCTTCCCCGCAAAATCGCCAACGCAACAGAAAGACCCGCCGAGAGGGCGGGTCTTGGATCGGGCTACAGCAGCTTCGACTGTTACGCATCCTCGCAATGATAGATCTTGTACACGCGTTCGTTGAATTTTTGGTTGTGCGTGCCAGGAGACTTGATGCGGTATTTGTGTCCGCTTTTCACGAGCATAGCGTTCATCGCCTTCGGCACCTGCCACCGTGCGGGCGGGAACATGACCGACCCCGAATCGGCAAGCAGGATTACATAATGCCGGACTGCATAGCTCGGCGATGCACTCAGTACCCGTAGGACCTCCTGCACGTCGGCGCGCGTGACCGGCTTGTCAGGAAGGATACGAACACGTCGCTTCCCGTTCTGCAGGCGGACGTCGATGGTAACGGTAACCCTGTAGGTATCCGTTAGCTTGAGACGTTTGCGAGCCTCTTCGGCAAGCACTCTCTGAAGCGCAGTTACGCGCGATCTGAGCGGTAAGGGCATGATTCACTCCTCTGTAGACTGCCGCGAGTATACGCAATCCGGCCAGATGCGCCAGCATATAGGACCCATCGCAGACGGGCCTTCGTAAGTCTGAAATCACTCCTTCGGCGGTAATTCCTTTTGGAACTCAGGCGAATCGATATCGTCGTGTTCTGTCGCGATACCGACTCGTTCGAGCAGGAGCACCGTCGCGATGCCGAAAGCGATGAGAAGGAGCATCCACACGAGGGACGCATCAAGTGCGGGTAAGATATTCGAGACAGAGCCTTCAGCTTCTGAAATCTGCCACGGCCAGATCCGACGAAGAGAACCTGCCATGACGCCCGCGAGAAGAGCGATAACGGAGAAATAGAAATGCCGCAGGAGCCAGCCGAGGATGCGCACGAATATCGCGAGTCCGGTCATCGCTCCTGCGAAGAATACCAGCATGATCGATACGTCGAAATCGGCGACAGCACCGACTATGATCTCGTATTGTCCCAAAAGCGCCATGATCAACGAGCCCGATATGCCCGGCAGTATCATCGCCGTTATCGCGATGACGCCGGTGGCAAATACGGCGAGGAGCGAGTCGTTCCCGCTCAGTGCCGGCAGCCCGACGATGATAAACGTGAAAACGAAACCTACGATGCAAAGCAGCACGCGATGGAGATTCCAGTGCGTAACGCGGCGCGCGACCACGAGTGTCGAGGCAAGCACCAACCCGAAGAAGAACGCCCATACCGCAACCGGTTGCGTATCGAGTAGTAATGAGACGGCACGTGCCAGCCCAAGGATGGCCAATAGGATACCGCCGCCAAGCGGCACCAGGAACGAAAACGGTATCAGCCGGAAAGCCTCGACGAACCTTCCGGTGAGGAAGAGTTTCGGCACATCCCCCGTCACTACTTTTATCGAATACAAAAGTTCGTCATAGATGCCGAACAAGAACGCGATGGTCCCGCCCGAGACGCCGGGGATGAGATCCGCGATTCCCATGGTGAAGCCGGTGAAGAAGAGGCGGAGCGAGCGTCGCTTGGAGTCATTCATATATCGCGAAACGAGCGTACATCTTCCGGAATCTGATTAAACCAGACGCCGTATCCCGCACCGCTCGGATGGAAGAAATCGGGCGCATAGTATTTCTCTACATCGGTCAAGAATACGTCGTGCTCCCTATCCTGATACAGATCGATATACGTAACCGATGGGAGCTTGGCTATCTCGCCCTTGAATATCTTGCGTACGCCAAGAGTGCGAGTAGACATGTAAGTGGAAAGCGGCCACTTGAAGACCGGGGAGAGTCCGACATCGCCCGAGGTGAGTACGATCACGCGGCGCGAAATCTTCGTGGATGCGCTTAGCACTTCACGGAGGCGCGATTTTACATCGATATACGACGTACGTCCGGTCACATCGTTGGCGCCTATCTGCAACACCACAAGGTCATACATTGTGCCTTCTTCTGTCTTGAGGATAGGAATGAGGTCCGCGAGCCTGTAGCCGCTCACGCCGCGATTCACGATATCTGCGTCCGGATTCGCCGCACCGATTCTTCCGGCAATCGAATCCTTCGGAGCGCTTCCGACTCCGACTGCAGTGCTGTCACCCGCGATAAGTATTCGCATTGAAGGAATCACTGGATGCTGTTCATACCGCACGGCATCACGAATGAGTCCTTCGCTTATCGAAATCGCACCGTGTACACTCCGCCATACATACAGACCATACCCGATGATCGCAAGCAGACCAACGATGAGAATCCATTTCACCCATGCATGATACCGCGATACGTCGCACATATCACACCAGAACTCATCGGCGCCTCTTGTTTCTCGGCGCCTGTTTACTTTCGACAAACTCCTTGAGTTTCGACAATCGCGCATCCCATTGACGCTCGATGTGCGAGATGAACTCCCGACCTCGCGCGAGCGACTTCATGTCGAGCGATACGTAAATATTTCGACCGTCGGGTCTGAGACGCACGATATTCGCACTAACAAGCACGTGCACCTGCTTTCTCGCCCCTTGGCGCGATATACGCAGGTCATCCGTGAGATTTCCCATCGTGTGCTGCGCGCCGTCGGCGAGCCGTCGGACGAGCTCGAGCCGGATTGGGTCCCCGAGAGCCTTGAATATGCTCGCTTCCATACCTATTACGCGAAGTGTTTCACCAGTCGTCCGAGCATGAAATCCCATCCGCCTGAATTCTGCTGGAATGACTTCTCTGCCATTTCTGCTGGCAAGGATGTGAACCCGGATTCGGAAACGATGACCTTGCTCGTCCCATCAGCCAAACTCTCGATACGGAATTCAACCAACGTGTTCGGCACGGTTAATACATCCCCTTCAAATGTGCTTCCGCCCGGAATCCATCGAAATGCGAAATATTCGAATGGCTTGGCTGCAACGATATACGTCGCTACTTTCGCACCGTGCGCCGCGAAAACGAAACTCGGCCGTTGATCGACCGCATATATCCCCTCGATTGCATCCGGAAACCACTGCACGACCTTTTCTGGATTAGCAATCGCGTCATAAACCTGCTCCGGAGTCCCTTTGATAATCACCTCCCGCGTAATGACATCGTTCATACGTATTGTGCTGAGACTTGTATGTCGATTAGACTAACAGTAAGTTCAATTTTATGCAACCTTTAAGTTGCATATATTATTTACCGATCCGACACTAAATATCGATCCGCTATTTTATTGCCGGACTTGGAATCTCACTGCTCGGCGTATTCTCGCCTGCGCTTTCAAAACCCTCGGTTTCGAAGGCTTCCGACACGGAGGAAACCCGGCGGCTTTTCCTCCGACCCTCCTTTCGTTCGAATCCAAGTTCGTCAAATCTTCGCTTCGCTCGTATTGCCGGACTTGGATTCGAACCAAGGTGACGATCTCCAGAGGATCGCATCCTACCACTAGATGATCCGGCAGTATCTTCAATAACGACGAAATTCTAACAGATTTTTCAGCATTTGCACCTCATCTTTGCGCGATACTTGCACCTGCCGATACGACAAATGCGGATGGAAACCGAGCGTTTTGACCAGTTCAAACACCGCATTCAGGAGGCTTTCGTTTGCATTAGAGAACTGGAACTTATGCGTATATGTCGGCGCATGAACATTATAGCTGCCTTCCGCTTCATACAGCCCTCGTAAAAATCGCAATACGTGATTCCTATCGAGTGAAATCCAGCGTGGCACGACGTAATTTATATTGTGTCGTGAGCCGTGCGGAATTCCCAGTCGTGAAGAAATCTGCTTCTCATAAAGTGTAATCGTCACCGCCTTGGACGCTCGCACCTTGGCTACCGCAGGCTCCTTTCCGAATATCGTTCGAACTAATCGACTATATCGCCGCACAAATCCAACATTGTCGCCATTCGCGGTAATACGCAGGCAATCGCAGCGCAGAAATCTCGCAATGTGCCCGTCTCCGAGTACGACGCCGATCAGCTCGGCAAGATTGCCATCCTTTTCAAATGGATAGTATTCCGACTTGATGATTCCGGCATCACGCATGCGGTCTCGCCATGCCTTGAAGTTATCGATCTTTCGCCGCGCTTCTGATATGCGTAGAACCGAAGAGTGGGAACCTTTCGTTAAACCCTGATTCCAAACCGTTTTCATCGTCTAATGGTAGCATTTTCTACCATTAGACGAATGACCATCTCGTCACCAAGCCGGATGTTGCCGGGTATGGCAAGGTGTGGTATGGTGCTGGCGGTAATAACAGCGGAGAATACCGATGAATCTGTACCTCTTCTGGCTCCTCATCGAGGAAAATTACAAGAATGATCACGAGCTGCGGGAGTTCACTGAAATCAGCCTGGGTGGAGCCTTTCTCGGATTTTTCTTCGGATTCGCTCCGATGCTGATGGTCGAACATCCGCTTGCCGATGATGTGCTCGTGCTCCTCGCGATTCTTCTCGTGATCGGCCTCGGCCGACTTTTCTTTCGTCCGCTCTGCGCACTCTGGAGCGTGCGCAATTAGCTGAAACGGCGCTCACTGAGCGCCGTTTTCCTTTTTGTGGAGATCGATGATGGCGAGCTCGAGCGGCAGATGCGGCACCGCTGAGTAGGTCATCGTGCTGTGCGCTTCGAGGAGCGAGCGGAGCATATCGGAATTGATGCTCGAGATTTTCGAGATACCGGTGACGAATGCTACATCGTCTTCAGAGAGTTCCTTTGAAAACTCGTGAGCGATTTCCGGCGCATACCGCATCAGAAGCGCGATGCGCAGTCGGTGGATGAGGAATCGGGTGAGAGTGCGGATGTCGATATTATCTGCAATCGCGCCTTGAAGCGCTGCCAGTGCCGCAGAAGTGTCTCCGTTAGCAAGCGAGCCGAGTATCTGCCGCACGACTTCGCTTTGTGGCGCGCCGGTCACTTTCAGCACTTCTTTGACGTCCATCTTTTTGTCGTCCGAGACCACGAGAACTTTCTGCAGAATCGAAAGGCCATCGCGGAACGAGCCGTCGGCGAGCATGGCGATGAGTTCCGCAGCACCTTTCTCCATCGAGTACCCTTCCTTCTTCGCGACGCTCGTTATCGTCTCCGCCAACACATCGCGTGTCGGTTGCTTGAACACATAGATCTCGCTGCGCGATTGGATGGTGTCGGGCACTTTCTCGCGTTCGGTCGTCGCCATCACGAAAATCACGTGTGCCGGCGGTTCTTCGAGTGTCTTCAGAAAAGCATTCCACGCTTCCTTCGTGAGCATGTGCGCTTCGTCGATGATGTAAAACTTGTACGGGCTTTCGAACGGCATCGCGTGCACGCCTTCACGAAGCTCGCGGATCTCGTTGATACCGCGATTCGATGCGGCATCTATCTCGTACAGATCCTTGTCGCTCACGCCCAAAGCGCGCGCGAGGATACGCGCGACGGAAGTCTTCCCTGTCCCGCGCGAGCCGCAAAAAAGGTATGCATGCGCGATCTTCTTATTTTTCACTGCCGCGGCAAGCACATCTGTCACATGTGCCTGCCCGCGCACGTCTTTGAACTCCTGCGGACGATGCGCGCGATAGAGTGTCTGGTGCCGCATCTCCTGTTTCGCCATGGCGGACAGTATAGCAAAAACAATGGGCGCGCTTTCGCACGCCCATCAGTCAGCTTTCGTATGCCCTTCTCAGCAACGGATACTCATGCAAGAGCCGGAAGACCGTCTCGCGACAAATTTCCATGCGTGATGCTAATTCGTCGACGCTCGGTTTCTTCCCGTGGCACTTCGCAGCGGCGATTATCCAGAGCACGAATCGCACTCGATGATGTTTGCGAATTTCCGGATCAGTCAGCACGTAAAAGTGTCGCACCATGCGCCGATGCTTTGACCGCCATTCTTTCACTGCTTCCGGAGTCGTCCCGCATACGTGGGCGATTCGCGCATCAGTGATCAGTAGCTTTCTCGAAAGGAGCAATTCCATCGCAGCGACATAGCGTTCGCTCGTGCATTTCCGATATCCGCTGAAGACGAATTCCCGCCGAAGCGCCGGCCATCGATCGATTCGGTCTCGCAGCTCGTCACAATCGACAGCAAGACGCCGAGCAAGCAACGGCACCGAAATCTGATCGTGCATACGCCGTATGGCGAGCGCCATCATACGTACATCTTTTTCGCGATATGTCATCTCGCATCCCCTCTATCAAAATTCATTCTCTGTATGGAGGTTACCGTACGGACTCGAGACACGCAATGGCGTCGCTCGCAGATGTCGTCTCCATCAGCCGTATCCGCAAATCCTTCGCCCCATCCCATCCGGAAATATACGCTTTGAAATGCTTTTTCATGGTGGCGAAATTGGAAATGTCGCCGAGGATCTTGTCGAAAAGACGGATGTGCTCAACTAGCGCGTCGATACGCTCCTTTGCCGTCGGAGGCTCTGGGCGGTCGGCATACAACCACGGATTGCCGTAAATCGCGCGGCCAAGCATGACGCCATCGCATCCGGTCTCCGCCGCCTTTTCGCGTGCGTCGTCCACGCTCACAGAATCGCCATTACCCACGATCAGCGCTTTCGAGCCGAGCGCATCACGAATCTCCACCGCTCTTTTCACCCGCTCCCATCGCGCCGGCACCAGCGACATCTCTTTGCGCGTTCGCGCGTGCAGCGTCACCGCGGCCGGCTCCTCGGCAAGCAATTCCGGTAGCCACGTCTCGAGCTCATCGGAGTTGTAACCGAGACGCGTCTTCACGGAAACCGGCAAGCCCGCCGTCTTCGCCGCACGAATCAGCGCTCGCGCATTCGACGGATTTTTTATAAGCGCCGCACCGCACCCACTTTTCTCCACAGCCTTGTCCGGGCAGCCCATATTGATATCGATGCCGTCGAAGCCCAAAGACGCGCACAATTTCGACGCCGCTTCCATATGCGCCGGCACCGAGGTAAAAAGCTGCGCGACGATCGGCCGCTCTCCCTCCGAAAACAGCAGCTTTGCACGCAGCGCCCGTTGACCCGCTTCCGGCGCGAGAACGAGACCATCTGCCGAAGTGAATTCGGTAAACATCACATGCGGCTTTCCCGTGCGTGCGATAAGCTTCCGGAACGCGGCGTCGGTCACATCTTCCATCGGCGCCTGTATAAAAATGGGGCGCGGCAGTTTTCCCCAGAAATCGTCCATGCGGGCACCATACCAGCTCTTGCATAATCCTGAAAGCAACGTACTCTGAATATGTTAATCACGACACAAGGAGAAACAGTATGAACGCGCTAAGCACGCGTCGTGAATTGGTTCAAACGAAGAAAGAGATGACTGTTGCGGAAGCCAAGGAACTCGCGTTCAGCGCACTTCTGCGCGGCACGAATGCGATACGACGTTCGCTTGGCAAGCACACCGTTCTGGCGCACACGCCGCTTACCACCGGTTTGTCCTGGATGCTCCTGCAGCCCGAAGATACGACGGCAAAGCCCCTGAAGGCGTTCGTCTGTTTCGGAGTTCTTATGGGACATCACGCACCCGGTACCGTCCTCACCATCGAGGAAATACGTACCGACGATGGTATCGTACACAAGGCGCTGGCGTAACCGTTGCCCGCGCGATACTTCCAAGGCGGCTCTGCGGAGCCGCCTTTTTTTATACTTATTTGTAGTACACGCGATTCCCGAATCGCAGATCGATATAACTTAGCGTCCCGATCCGTCCTTCGAGCGATTCGGCCCTCAGCGCCGTTTCGAGCGTCTGCACGAGCGCGTCGGGATCTTCACTGAACGGCGCGTATAGAATGGGGCCCGTGCCGAGTGCGATGGCGAGATCGCGCTCGCTTTCGACCGAGAAGCCTATCGGAGCATGACCGGCCGCCGCGAGTTTGCCCATCAGCGCGACAGCAGACGCGAGTCTGCCCCGCAAGAACCATTGTCCTATCGGTGCGCGATCGGTGACCAACCCGCCGCGAAACTCGATCGGAACAGCCGTGGCCTCGCTTGCCGCCTCGGCAAAAATAAAACCTGCCGCGTCCATCAGGTAACACGTGCTGCCCGACGCCCGAGCAGTAATCGCACCGGTGCACCACCGCGCATACGGCTGCCGCTCTTTCACGGTTACGACCACCGCCTGCGCGAGAAGCGACTGCCGCGAGAGCGAGACGTCTTTGATGCGCGGATAATCGTGCGCTAGCGCAGCTTCGAGTACGCGCTTCGGATACAGGAATATATTGTCCTTGGCAAAAAGTCGAAGCTCATCGCTCGCGAGCCCCGCTTTCACCGATGCGACAAGGCTCTCCGGCGGCAATGCCGCGGCTCCTTTCACTTCAACGGCCGTAATCGCAAGCCGCGGAAGATGCGAAATAGCCCCAATTCCGACGACAGATCCGAGGAGAGCGACGCCGGCCAGACCGCCGATGAAGATGCGCTGCCGGCGACGCTTCACGCGCAATCGCTCCGGCTTCGATTTCGGCCCATCTTTCTTCGGAGGCCTATCGAACATCGGCTCCATCTGCCCACGAGCCTTCCCACGGCTCGGGCCTTTCTTAGAAAAATCAAGAATGTGTCTTCCCGATGACGGCATTGCCCCCCAAGTATACCTGCAATATTTCCGGCACCGCGATAGTCCCGTCCTTCTGTTGGTAGTTCTCGCAGATATGCGCGAGGATGCGTGGCATCGCCAGCGCGGTGTTATTCAGAGAGTGCACGAATTTCAGCGTCCCATCATCCTCACGGTAGCGGATATTCAGGCGACGGGTCTGGAAATCATGGAAATACGACGCGGAATGCGTCTCGCGATATTTCTTCTCGCTCGGCATCCACGCCTCGAGATCGTATTTCTTCACCTGCCCGAGACCGATATCAGCACCGCAATTCAGAACGACATGGTATGCAAGCTTCAATTCCTGCAGAAGCGCCTCGGAATTCGCGGTAATCGCTTCGTGGTGGCGGACGCTCTCCTCATGGCTGGCTTCGCAAAGGACCACCTGCTCGTATTTGACGAACTCGTGCACACGGAAAACTCCCTTTTCATCTTTGCCGTGCGATCCGGCTTCACGTCGGAAGCAGGGGCTGTAGGCGAAGAATTTGATCGGCAGATCCTTCTTCTCCAGAATTTCGTCCATGTAGTACCCCATGCCCGCCACCTCGGCCGTTCCCGCGAGATACTCACCGTCCTGCGTCTTATACAAATCCTCTTCCGATTGCGGCAGATATCCCGTACCGACGAAGGGCTCTTTGCGCACAAGCGACGGCACGATAATCGGCTGGAATCCTTCGCGATACATGAACCTCTCCTGCACAAAACGCTCGAGTGCCCACAAAAGTCGCACGCCGTCGTTCTTCAGAAAATAGCCGCGGAAGCCGGCGACTTTCGCGCCGCGTTCGAAATCCGCCATGTCGTTCATGACGAGAAGCTCTGATGCGGTTTTCGGTTCGAAATCGAATTTCGGTTTCTCACCCCACGTCTTCACTTCCTGATTGTCGGCATCGCTTTCGCCGTCCGGCACCGTCATGTCGGGCACATTCGGGACACGCACCATCAGCTCTCGCCACTCTTTCAAGACTTCCTGGAGCTGCGCATCGCTCTCCTGCATGGCCTTTTTCACCTCCGCCATCTTTACGATGTAGTCTTTGCGCGCCTCTGGTTGCAGCTTGGCAATCTCTTCAGAGGCTTTGTTCTGTTCTGCACGCTTCTCCTCGACCGCTTTTTGCAATTCGCGGCGTTTATCGTCAAGCTCTAAGAGGCGGTTGAGATCGATCTCGATGTGCTTCTTCGCGGCACCCATCGCTACGATGTCCTTATTCTCGCGGATGAATTTGATATCTAACATAGCCTGTAGCTGGTAGCCGGTAGCTTGTAGCGGGCCGAATACATTGGAGAAATATAGCATCGTAGCGGCTTCAAAGAAAGCAAATGGTACGATTGTGCGATGACATCCGATCTGTCGCGTTTGCGACCAGACGATTTCCCGCCGCTCCTCAACGAGATCCCGCACCCGCCGGAGCAGTTGTATCTGCGCGGAGAACTGCCGCCGCTCGAATGGAAGTGGCTCGCCGTCGTCGGCTCTCGTGCTCTCACCTCCTATGGCAAGCAGGCGTGTGAATATCTCATCGAAGGACTACGTGGCTACCCGATCGTCATCGTGAGCGGCCTCGCCTATGGCGCGGATGCATGCGCGCACAAATCTGCACTAAACGCCGGATTGCCGACCATCGCCGTCCCCGGCTCCGGATTGGAATACGCAGCCATGTATCCGAAAGCTAATGTCGCGCTTGCGAAAGAAATCATCAAGGCCGGTGGTGCGCACCTCTCCGAATTCGAACCCGACGAGACGGCGCGTGATTTCATGTTCCCTGCGCGCAACCGCATCATGGTCGGTCTCACACATGCCACCCTCGTCATCGAAGCCAAAGAGAAATCAGGCTCGCTCATCACCGCGAAATTCGCCACCGATTACAATCGCGAACTGCTCGTGCTGCCTGGTTCAATCTTCAGCGCCACCTCGAAAGGCACGCATCAGTTTTTGAAATTGGGTGCGCAAGCCGCGACCGAGCCAGCGGACATCCTCCGCGCGCTCGGCATCGAAACGGAAGATGCGCTCGACGATATCGATCGCAGTGATCTTTCCGCAGAAGAACGCCTTGTCTTCGATATCATTGCGAGTCCGTCCTCTCGCGACGAAGTGCTCACCCGTCTCGCACTCCCGATTGCCGACGCAAACATTCTGCTCTCAATGATGGAAATAAAAGGCCTCATAAAAGAAGAGCTCGGCGTTGTGAGGCGCCGAGCTTGAGTTTTTTTGACGGATTTTTTAGGGCGTTTGCCTCCCTTTTTAATTGTTGAGATGATCTCGTGGCATGAAGCGCCAGAAGCGCTGTCCACTTTTATGATTTTGGTTCCTCATGCTGAGCTTATACCAAGCCCATTCTCCCGCTCTCTCGATCATCCGCACGAGTGCATACGATGCTGCCGCTGCACAGGCGATAAACACCAGTGCGAACGTCAGCGCAATCCAGAAGTCAGAACCGTATTCCATCCCCGTCCCTCCGTAGAGTGTTCAACCGGCGCCCCACGCGCCGATTCCGTGTAGTATAGTAACACACATTCATGAATTTGCAAGGATGATTCTGCCGTTTATCCCCGACCCTATTTGACACATGGTAGTCTTGTAGTGTATCTAATACAACCTATGCCCTGTCGGGCACATATAGATGTATGAAATTGGTAATCGTCGAATCACCCGCAAAAGCAAAGACTATCGAAAAGTACCTCGGCAAGGGGTACGTTGTTCGTGCGTCAGTGGGCCACATTCGCGATCTTCCCAAAAGCAACAAAGATGCCGTCGATGTCGAAAATGATTTCAAGCCGCGCTACCAGATCGTCACCGAGAAGCAAAAGGTCATCGATCTCCTCCACGAAGCAGCGAAAAAGGCGACCGAGGTAATCCTCGCGACAGACCCCGATCGCGAAGGCGAAGCCATTGCGTGGCACCTCGCCGAAGCGATGAAATTGAAGAAGCCGAAACGCATCGTCTTCCATGAGATCACCGAGAAGGCCGTGCAAGAAGCGCTCGCGCATCCCCGCATGATCGACAAGGAGCTCGTCTACGCGCAAGAAGCGCGCCGTGTCCTAGATCGCCTTTTCGGCTACGATCTCTCGGGCCTCGTGTGGAAAAAGGTGCGCTATGGCCTATCCGCCGGCCGCGTGCAATCCCCTGCCCTGCGTATCATCATGGAGAAAGAGCGCGAGATCCGCGCATTCATCCCCGAAAAATTCTGGGTGCTCGCTGCTGATGTGAAGACGAAGAAAGGCGAGCAATTCACCGTCACCTGCGTCGAAGAGCCGCGAGACGAAAAAGAAGCCAAGCGCATCTATGACGCCGCGCAATCGAAAGACTGGCACGTCGTCTCGATCGAAGAGTCCGAACAGAATCGCGGCCCGCGCGCGCCGTTCACTACCTCCACACTCCAGCAGGTCGCATCCACTCGCCTCGGCTTCGCGCCATCGCGTACCATGCGAGCCGCGCAGAAATTGTACGAAGCCGGCTTCATCACCTATATGCGTACCGACTCGACGAATCTTTCGAAAGAAGCGCAAGCGCAGATGCTCCACGTGGTGAAGAGCGAATTCGGTGACGGCTACGCTCAAGAGCGCGTGTACAAGACGAAATCGAAAAGCGCACAGGAAGCGCACGAAGCGGTACGCCCGACCAACCCGCACACGCGCTCGGCCGGACACAACGATGATCAGAAGCGGCTCTACCAGCTCATTCGCGCTCGCGCCATATCGAGCCAGATGACCGACGCGAAGGTTCTGCGCTCGAAAATAACGACCAACGTCCATGGCCACTCGATTCCCGATTTCACCGTCACCGGCTCGCGCGTCATCTTCGAAGGCTGGTTGAAAGCCGATCCAGCGGCGCGCGGCGAGGATGTCGAGCTGCCGAAAGTGACTGCAGGAGACAGCCTGACCCTCATCGAAGCGCACACGACGGAAAAAGAGACGCAGCCACCGGCGCGATATTCCGAAGCCGGCCTCGTGAAGGAACTCGAAAAACGCGGCATCGGCCGCCCGTCTACCTACGCATCCATCATCTCCACGCTTGAAGTTCGCGGCTACGTCGAAAAGCAGGGCCGCACGCTCATCCCTACCTACACGGGAGACGTCGTCTCATCGTTCATCGAAGAACATTTCGGCGAGTACATTTCCGATACGTTCACTTCGGAGATGGAAGACGAGCTCGACGAGATCGCCGAAGGCAAGCGCGAGTACGCGAAGACGCTCAAGACGTTCTATACCCCGTTCAACAAAGCGGTAAAAGCAAAAAATAAGATTGAAAAGATCACGAACATGGGACCCGTGCCTGTCGAGTTCACCTGCCCTACCTGTGGCGGCGACATGGTCTACAAGCTTTCCAAGAACGGCCGCTTCATGTCGTGCAAGAAATTCCCCGAGTGTTTGGGCGCTCGCAAGGAAGACGGCTCAATCATCGAGCCGCCGAAAGAGATCGGCGAAGATTGCCCGAAATGCAAAGACGGCAAACTCATGCAGCGCGATGGCCGCTTTGGCATGTTCATCGCGTGCAGCAACTTTCCGAAGTGCAAATTCGTGAAGAAGGATCCGGAGGAAGAAGCGAAATCCAAGACCGGCGTCGCCTGCCCGACCTGTAAGACGGGCGAGATGGTAGAACGTCGTGGTCGCTTCGGCCCGTTCTTCTCGTGCTCCAATTACCCCGACTGCAAGAACGCCATTAAGGCGCGTCCGACTGGCAAGCTATGTAAAGAATGCGGAAGCTTGATGATGGAAGGGACGAAAACAATCCCCGAACGTTGTTCGTTGAAAACGTGCCCCAACCACAACCCGCATAAGAAAGAGGAATCGAAATCCAAAAAGAAATAGGCGCGACTTTCGTCGCGCCCTTGTTCATATTTGTCGTGGCCTCAGCGGCTCGCGACGATTGTGGGATTTTCCCACGCGTGCTGCGTGTATTTCCCTAACGTGCACTGCATCTTGTACTCCGCTTTCGCGAAGCCATCGGTCAGGAATTCGACCGGCTTACTCGCGAGATAGATATGCGCATCATCCCGGATATGCAGATGGCCGTAATTTGCGCAGTGCGATATCACCATCAGATTCCCGTACTTGCCGAGGAAGGGGCCTAATGCTTTGCCCCAGAACGGACCATGTATATAAATCTGGCCGTTCGGGAAACGGACATAGGTCTGTCCCCAGAAGTCGGAATTGTCGTAGAGAGCCTTGAAGTAGGCCTCCTTCTTCGCGATATCGTCGGCTGAAGCCTTCGATGAGACGATCGAGAACGCGAGCAGAGCTACTGCGAACAGTGTCTTACGAAGCATGTCATCCTCCTGAATTCTGCCTACCTTCACTATATGCGACCGTGACACGCGCGCAAGCGACAAAAAAAAATAAGAGGCGCGACTTCGTCGCGCCTCAGTTCAACGTCGCTGTGACGTCGCTTTTTCGATCGGCTTGAACACCCGTCGACGGAAACAGCCATGACACCACTGATCGGTGCCGCTACGTTCCCTATCACAGGTCGGACAGCATTCTTTCGCTTTATGTCTGACCGGCTTTCCCTTCAAGCGTAGTCGCTGTCGCATCAGGCATACTCCCCAGAACTACCGGCTTTCTGTTTCGCCAGCCACGCTGCGAGCGCGATATGGATGCGTTCCGTGAGCAAGACATCACGATGCGTACCATCGGGTTTCGGTGCGAGCGGTGACGTCGAAATGATCAGTTTCCGGAATTCGGGTGTAAAACCCTCGAGATCCAACGACTTGGCCATAGGTTTCCTCCTGTTTGAGCCTCAGCCGAAGAGGAGTATGATACGGCACATGTCTGCCGTCAAATCCATCGATGAAGTCCTGGCGGCTATGCAGGGTGCGGATGACGCCGGGAAAGCGCTCGTCCGCAAAGCGTACGAATTCTCCGAGAACGCACACGCCCCTCAAAAACGCTATTCCGGCGAGCCGTATTTCATCCACACTTCGGAAGTCGGCTTTTCTCTGGCAGAAATCGGCATGGATGCCCCGACCATCGCTGCCGGATTCCTTCACGACACCATGGAAGACGCAGCAGTTACTGCGCAAACCATCGAATCCGAATTCGGGCCCGAGGTGCTTTCCCTCGTGCGCGGCGTCACCAAGCTCGGCGCCCTGCGGTATCGCGGCATGGAACGCCACACGGAATCCTTGCGCAAACTTTTCGCCGCGACCGCCGAAGACATCCGTGTCCTCATCATTAAACTGATGGACCGCCTCCACAACGCAAAGACGCTTCAGCACGTGCCAGAACACAAGAGGGCACGCATCGCGCTCGAGACGCTTGAGATCTACGCACCGATCGCCGACCGGCTCGGTATGAGTATCGTAAAGACCGAGCTCGAGGATGCCTGCTTCCCATACGCGTATCCTGCCGAATACGAAAAGACGCATGAACTCCTGAAAGAGCGCAAGACCGAAAACGAAAAGCGCCTCGAAAAGATGGAGAAAGATGCGAAGCGGGAGCTCGCGGACGCGGGAATCCGCACGTTCAAAATGGAGGCACGTGTGAAAGGCGTATACTCTCTCTTCCGCAAATTGGAGCGAAAAGATTGGGATATCACGAAAATCTACGACATCCTCGCCCTGCGCATCATCGTTCCCACCGTCGCCGATTGCTACAGCGCGCTCGGCGTCATCCACAATCACTGGCGACCGGTGCCAGGAAAGATCAAGGATTACATAGCCTTCCCGAAGCCCAACGGCTACCAATCCATCCACACGACCGTGTATACCGGTGACGGCGGCGCGATGGAAATCCAGATCCGCACCGAGACGCAACATCGCGAAGCGCTCTTCGGCATCGCATCGCACCTCACCTACAAGGAAGTGCTGGGATACGTGGAAGGGTCACGCGGCGGCGGTATCGAGTGGATCCGCCAGTTCATTCCTCTCGTGCGACGCGCGGCGCCCGTCCCTGCCGCCGAACCAAGCAAGCACGGCAACATCCCCAATTGGGTGAAAGAGCTCGCGCACGCGCATGTCGGCTCTGACGAACACGAGGAATATCTCGATACGCTGAAGAGCGATTTCTTCCAGCACCGCGTCTTCGTCTTCACGCCGAAAGCCGATGTCATCGACCTCCCGCTCGGCGCGACGCCGATCGATTTCGCCTACAACATCCATTCGGAAATCGCCAACAGGATGAGCGGCGCGAAAGTGAACGGCAAGATGGTCTCGCTCGATTCCGCACTTCGCAATGGCGATATCGTGGAGATCATCACGAAACCGGCAGGAAAACCGACGCGCAAATGGCACGACATGGCGAAGACCACGCTCGCGCGCAAGATGATCCGCGCGGCGCTTTCGGCTGAAAAGAGAGTGTAGAAACGGCCCGCGCTCGTGTAGCGCGGGCCTTCGTTCACAGTCGCTCGGCGACTCGCCTGGTCCATTCCACAGAATTGACTTCTTCGCCGGTCGCGCATCTGACGACACGCTCGGGTAACGATCGACTCGCCCACGTGCAATCTGCACTCTCGGGGCGCATGCCGATGCTTGCGCGCGGACACTCCGCAATCCGCGAGTGCGGGCACTGATTCACATCACTGACAAACATCGTATTCTCAGCCAGAATGCCGCCATACCAAGGACATCGCGGCAACTCGTCAGATTGCGGTACCCACTTCTCTCTCGCTTGTGCCATTGTCGAAACCTTTCATGTATGCGCACAGCACGCATTTCCGGCATCAGTATACACCGCGCTACACCGTAAAATTCTTCACCGAATACAAGTCTTCGGCTGGCTCTTCCATCGCTTTCTCTTCGGTCTTCGGCGCCTCGGCTTGCGGCGCTACATCGGGATTCTCAGCTACTTCCGCCGGCGTTGCGGGCTCTACCGCAGGTTCCGGCATATCAGCAGCTACTACCGGTTCATCAATCGGAATCTCCACAGGCTCTTTCGGGATAAAGGTTATCCCGCGCACACGATTTACCTCAGTCGTATGTTTCGCTTCGACAGCGGCCGCCATCGGGTCTGAAATCGCGCGGCGGATATTCGTGAGGTCATCGACGGAGAAGAATTCGATCATCACCTTCCCGCTCTCTTTTCCGGAAGAAGATTTCTCGATGCGCACGCGCGTGCCGAGTTTATCGGAAAGCTCTTTCTCGAGCATCATCAGCTCCGGTGTGAGGTCAGTCTTGCGCGCTCGCTCGAGCGCGATACGCCGTGCGATCTGTTCGGAATCGCGCACATTGAGTCGCTTCATAAGGATTTCCTGGAAAAGCGTCTTCTGTTCGGCTGGCCTATCGGAGAGCATAAGAAGCGGCCTCGTGTGCCCTTCCACGATTTCCCCGTCTTGCAGCGCCTTCACCATTGTCTCGGGAAGGTTGAGAATGCGGAGCGTGTTCGAGACGTACTCGCGGCTCTTGCCGATCTTCTTGCCGATCTCTCCATGCTTCAGAGCGAACGCCTCGGCGAGCTGCTTGAAGGCCTTGGCGCGGTCCACCGGATTCAAGTCCTCACGCTGCAAGTTCTCGATGATTGCGAGCTCAAGCTTCATCTGGTCGCTGTCTTCATTGGTGCGTATGACGCACGGTACCTGCGCGACACCGGCGAGCTTCGATGCTCGCAGACGGCGTTCTCCAGCGATGAGCTCGTACTCCACTTTGATGCCCTCGCCTGGGATCTCGCTTTCCCGCTTCGTCACCGTGAGCGGCTGCAATACACCATACTGGCGAATGCTCTCGGCAAGCGATTTGAGCGCGTCCTCGTCGAATTCCTTACGCGGCTGGAACGGATTCGGCTTGATGCGGTCGACTTCGACCCAATAGATCGAACTGAAGATAGGCTGTTTGGGGTCCATGGGCACGATTATATCACGCTCTATTTTAGTGCCGGAAGAGAGAGACTCGGTCACGGGTATTTTCTCGCCGCCACTCGAAAATCCCGCGACCCCGGCTCGCGGCCTCGCCTGCTGGCTCGGCATCGCTCCGCCTTTCGAGTCTCTCACAGGCAGCGCGCAGGCGCTGCCCTTTCCGGCACAAAGTCTCGTGCCTCGCTTTGTGCCGGAAGAGAGACTCGAACTCTCAAGGGGTTGCCCCCGCACGATTTTGAGTCGTGTGCGTATACCATTCCGCCATTCCGGCTTGATGAGGATTCTAGCCTTTCTATGGCGGTTCTGCTAGGCTGCCTAGAGTCAATAGCAGCAACAGGAGATAGTTATGGCGAGAATTAATCCGCGCGATCGGATACTACTTGCGTTCGATAAGAGAGCACTCGAAACATCAGACGAGGAGATGCTCACTAAAGCTTTGCCGCATCTGGGCGGGGTAAAAGTTGGGCTCGAGGCCATGGGTCTCTCGCGATTCTCGGCTGCAGTTCAGGCTCACGATCTGGTCAGGAGTCACAACAAACGTGTTATGTGGGACGCCAAGTTCTGTGACATTCCCAACACCGTGGGCGCGGCGGTTAGTAACGCCGTCCACCAATTCGCGCCATGGGGCATCACGTTGATGGCGGGAGCAGGGACGGCATCCGTGAAAGCCGCTGTCGAAAACCGCGGCAATTCACTGATCATTGGTGTGACCGTTCTCACCTCGATCTCTGCACAGGAATGTCAGGAAATGTATGGCCGTTCCCCGCAATCGCAGGTTCTGTATTTCGCGGAGAAACTCGTCGAGTGCGGTGTACAGGCCATGGTTTGTTCGCCGCTCGAACTCGATGCGGTGCGCAAAGTCATTGGCGACAAGCTGCTGTGCATCACGCCGGGCATTCGCGCGAAAGATGCACCGCTGGATGACCAGAAGCGCACTATGACGGCCTCTGAAGCAATCAGGGCCGGCGCCGATTTCCTGGTGATCGGAAGGCCGATCATGCAGGCAAACGATCCTGTCGCTGCGGCGCAAGTATTCGCCGAGGAAATCGCCGCGGCAGTGGCGAATCGCTCGATGGTGTAGATCCTTAAGGTTTGTGCGGGCGGGCTTTTATCAAAAGCCCGCCCGCTTTCTTTTATCCCCTTTCCGCGCTATCCTCACCGCGGTCAATAGGGCCGAGATACTAAACCAAAGGAGGGCAGAATGCTCCTAAAGCGAACGCAGGGTTTTCTTCGCGAATTGCATCGAATTGGTGCGGTGAAGATCGATACGAAAGACCGCTTTAGATTGGCGCTGCACGATACGAATCCCAAAGCACCACTCTCTCCTTTCTACATCAATCTGCGGACGCCCGACAACAAGGAGGGTCCACTGCAACAGACTCATGTCGAGACAATCGCCAGCGAGCTCGTCGCTGTCGCATCTCGATTGAAGATGAAATACGACGCTGTTGCCGGCATCCCGCGCGCAGGGACTCCGTTCGCGGAAGCTATTGTACGAGGTGAGCGGCAAGGGTACCCGTATATCAGTCTCAAGAAGGTCGGTAGAGGAAGGGACATGCGGGTGGATTCCCCGCCCGCAAGCGGCAGCGATGGACGCCGGCTTCGTGTGCTCTTGGTTGATGACCTCATCACGGGAGCAGATACAAAGTGGAATGCGATCAAAGCACTCCGTGATGCCAACCACGAAGTCTCTGGCATCGCTGTCTACCTGGACCGCGAACAAGGTGGTGCGCAAAATCTAATTGATAGCGGCATTCCCTTGGCCAGCGTTGTAAAGTTCAGCGAAGTTCTTTCGTTTTACGAGGAAACGAAGCTGATTCGGATAAAGGATGCCAAGGCTATCCGTGCCTATCTGAATAACTGACGGTATCGAGGCCGGACCGCACGCTTGCGGTCCGGCCTTTCTTTTTATACGGTTCGCCTATGAAGCCCCGCATCTACGTCGTCGTCGGCCCGACCGCATCCGGGAAGAGCGCCTATGCGGTCAAGCTCGCGAAAAAAGTGGGCGGCGAGGTCATTTCAGCCGATTCCCGCCAGGTATATCGCGGGCTAGATATCGGCTCCGGGAAAATTACGAAAAGGGAAATGGCGGGCGTTCCCCATCATATGCTGGATGTCGCCTCGCCGACGCGCGTCTTTACGGCTCATGATTACGTACGTAAAGCGCGGCCGATTCTGGAGAAAAAACTGAAAGCAGGGAAGTCGGTCGTCATTTGCGGTGGCACCGGTTTTTATATCGACGCACTTCTCGGGCGAATTTCACTTCCGGATGTTCCACCGAACAGGGAATTGAGAAGGGAATTAAAAGGGAAGTCGGCTCCCCAGCTATTCGCTATATTGAAAAAGATGGACGCACGGCGCGCTAAAGACATCGACCAGCACAATCCGGTTCGCCTCATACGCGCGATAGAAATCGCCAAAGCTCTGGGGAAGGTCCCGAAGATGAAAAAGCCCGCAAGTCCCCTGCCCGATTATGAAGTTTTTTGGCTCGGGATGAAGACTGCCGAGATTCCCTTGCGCGAGAAGATACATGCCCGCCTTCTCGCACGCATGAAATCCGGCATGGTGGCCGAAGCGCGGCGCCTCCACAAAAGCGGCCTTTCATACAAGCGAATGGAATCCCTCGGCCTCGAATATCGCCACCTCGCTTCCCTGTTACAGAGAAAAACTACTAAGGCCGAGATGCTGGCCTCTCTCGAGCACGACATCTGGAAATATGCCAAGCGACAGAAGACGTATTGGCGACGGAATGCGGAAATTACATGGAAGAATCCTGAAAAATTGTCATAATCCCATTTTGTTGTATTGTATCAACGGCTTGTTCGAGGGCCGTAACAACGGAGAACGTGAATGACGACAGATCCGCGGAAAATGGTATCTGTTCCCCTGCTTTCAGGAGAACAGACCAAGTATTTCGGACTAGTGAGCGAGATGCAATCGTGGAGGACGCTTCGCACCGATCATTCTATGCGATGTGTGTTTATCTGGCTTGGATTGGCCACGCTATACTTCGGCGCGCATCTATTTGGGAATTCCGATGCGAAGGCTATCGCTTTCCATCGGGCGATTCCTTGGATCGCCATTGTCATCGGTTTCTCGTTCATATTGAGCGATCGATACAGCTTCAATCAGTTTCGACGAATGATTCGCGCAGGCGACGCAATCGGAAGAAAACTCGGCATCGAGCATGATGCGTTCTCTATGCAGGATGACCGAGCCGGTCCGTTTGGCATCACCATCATCCAATGGAAACTTTTCACTGGTCTTCTGGCGTGGGGATACATCACGGGCAACCAATATTTCGATCTGCATGCCCGAATCGTGCAGTGGATAGCACAGCTTTGGTTGTTAATCCAAGCAGCAATCGGCTGACACTATACACGCGGTCGCGCCCTTCAGGCGCGACCGCTTTTTTTTAAGATTCATACAAAGTATTGGCAACTCGAGAAAAATATCGTAAGGTATGAAAAGGCGCGCTTCGGCGCGTCTCGCAGAAACAAGTACGGAGATTCACGATGCTTGAATTCCTCTTCGCTCTCGAAGCGGATAGTGTCCGAATGGGTGATGTCAACGATGAGCTGCCGCTCTATTGCGCGCTCTTCCGTTTTCGGCGCGAATGCACGCAGTCACAAATAATCATGGAGACCAAATCCCTGATTCAACGATTCGCTCCCATCGAATTGTTCTCCGAAAGAAAGGAGTACATCAGCTGGTGCAATGGCGTGCCCGTGCACATGATTGAAAAAAACAACCAAGCTGCAACAGCTGCACGATGCAGTCTGCGGCGATCAGCTCCAGCGAGGAGCGGAACCAATCAATTCAGAAGCAATCGGTGAAGGGTATCGCCCGTATGTTGCCGATAGAGGCACTCGCTCGCTCGCAGTCGGCTCAAGGCATCTATCTCGGTACGTCACGCTGTATCGCAAGAACAACAAATTCTGTACGCTCTTAGCGTGCGACAACATCAAGCTCGGATGAGCTTATTGCCCTCGGCGTTCGCGCCAGGGGTTTTTCTTTTTTGGCGATGAAGGAATCGGTCACAGATAATTTCTTCGACTACGTTTCGGCCGTCTCGCCGACTGAAGAAAAATGTCCGACTTCCGCTAAAGCGAAAAAACAGTGCGCAGGCACTTTTTTTCGTGTTTAACGGGCCCACAAGGATTCGAACCTTGATCAAGCGGTTTGGAGTCGCTTATTCTACCATTGAACTATAGGCCCTGTGTGGAGAAGTATAGGGCTACATGCGGCCAGCTACAAGCCGTAAGCTATTTCTTCGACTCTTTGAAGACGACGTGCTTGCGGAGCTTTTTGGAGTACTTTTTGAGCTCGATCTTCTTCGTCACGAGCTTGCGGTTTTTGCGCGTCCAATACACCTCCCCGGTGGCGGCGTGCTTGAGCATTATCAATTGGTCCTGAGACATGGCAAGACTATACCGGAGAATCCCCAGCCCTGCAACCAGGGTAGACCTTTAGAGCCCGAGCGGCCGGCAGATGTCGTTCCAAGGGCCGAAATTGCCTCCCAGAAGCGTCTTCATGAGCGTATCCACAATGAGCCATGCCGAGAGCAGAATGACGAGTCCGCCAGCCACGTGGCCGAACATCTTCTTGGCCTGCGCTTGGCCCTGAAGTGCCTGGTCCGTGAGGTACATAAACCCTGCGTATGCGAACATAATCGCGGCGAAAAAGACAAAGAGGAAAATGCCGAGATTTATGATGTTCTGTGCGAGCTCGGCGATGTGGCAGACCGTGCACGCCGGCAAACTATTACCCGCAACGGCACCATTGCATGGGACAAGCCGCGTCGGAATCCCTGCCTGCGCAGCAACCAGCGCCGGCAACCCGAAAAGAATGGCATAGTAGCCTGCAAGGAAGTAGCGCGCCGCCCTAGTCATGCGGCAATTGTAGCACTGGCGCCCCTCTCCCGGCCTCGCAGTGGGGAAAAGAAAAGGAGCTCTGCAGAAATCTAGCAGAGCTCCCATCGGTCAGAATGTACATCCGAAATCAGTTCCCCATGCCGAACACTATGGCCGCAAGGAATGCGAACACCATGAAAGTGGCGACAATATTCAAACGAAGCCACCGATTCGCTTTCGATATTCGTGCCGCTGACGTTCTCGCCATAGACATCTCCATTGCTGTTAGCGAAGGAGGGCGATAGAGAACACACCCAAGGCAGAACACTACCAGCGGCGCATGGACGCGCAATGAAGTTGGCGGGGCGTGGCTCAAACGCTCATTTCTGAAGCGCGTTCCGCAATATTCGCAGTAAGAGTCAAGAGTTATGTGCGCCGAGAGGGATTCGGCCAAGAACATTTTGTTCGCCGGCACAAATTAATTTCCGCGACCCGGGCTTCTGCAACGAATTCGGTCAAGCGCTCGTTCTGTTGCCGTCGCAATAGAACTCCGCCTGACCACGATTTTGCGCCGAGAGAGAATCGGCCAAGAACATTTTACTCGCCGTCGCTCGCAAAATTTCTCGGCCCTGGAAACTCGACCCGCCCTACTAGGCAGGTCCCCGAGTTTCCTTTCGAATCCCTCCCAGAGAGTGCCCCGCACTCTCCTTCGTGCCAATAAAAGAAAATGCCGGCATGAAACCGGAATTTTCTTTTATTGCGCCGAGAGGGATTCGAACCCCCGAAGACCGAAGTCAATGCGTCTACAGCGCACCCCCTTTGACCGCTTGGGTACCGACGCGCAATTCCGCGTATCGACGCTGATGCTTCGTATTAGCTGGCTGTATCTCACGAAAGAACCGCTCTACGTCATTTTTTTTCGTGAGGTACACCCGATACGCGCTCACCACCGATGGAGTGTATCCTAGCGCTCTCAGCATCTTCTGTAAAGAATGAAGTAGGGGCAAGGACTTGTTGGTAAAGGAAATCTGGAGGCCGTATCGCAATTTATAGATTGAACCATCCGTATCAATGAACCCCCGTATGAACCGTGCTGAAAATTTCGCATTACGCTGTATCCACATCGGCACATCTACTTGCTGTCGCACCTTATGGTTTACAAGGCCCATTTTTGTTAACCACGCAGCAAGTTCAACCGAACTTACATACACACTGAAATGTCCCGTGGCACGTTTCCCTATACGCGCCTGACACTTGAAAATTATTTCCAATATCGTTTGAACATATTGAGCATATTCGGATTCCTGACTGCCTAAAGTGATTATTACCTGAAAACGCGAAATATGCCCATCACCAAGCAAAATGCCAAAAAGTTCCGCGAGCTCTGGAGTAAATGCAATAGGCACATTCACGTGAACAGTCTTATTGTTGTATCGGGCTTTTTTGTGTCTTTGGACGGGTATGTCCAGCCGTTGCAAGCGCTTGAAAACTGTCTGCTGAGATACGCACAATGCCGTAGCTACTTCTCGCAACGATTTGTTCTGCAGAACGTAGAGATTATTCAATTCGTGTCGGAAGTAGTTTTCTTCATTCGAATTCCAACGTCTAGCCATCTGTATAAGATATCATATTATTCATACTCCCCTCCACCATAGAATGCACACCCCTGAAATAGTTTGAAGGTCGCCTTGGTAGACGACCCTCTTGAGCAGATGTCCGGTCAGTTAGCGCCGACCGTGGATCTGCTCGAGCTTGGATGGCCTCATCGCGTGCCTTACGATGAAGGCAAAGATGAGGGCGACCGCGAAGCCGACGTGAAGAAGAGTAATCCAGAACGCTGCATCGGGCGCCGGCAGAGCGGCAAATTGCGCCGTCAGGAGCGAGATGGCGAATGCTGCGAGGAGTGTATTTATGACTCGTTCAACCATCATGACCTCCAATAATTGCTGCCCATGCCAAATGACACCGAGCTAGAAAGCATTATACTACATCTATAGTTTTAGTCAAGTGCCTTAAGCACCCACCTCTGCTCGCATTCGCGAGCGACTACGAGTTCGCTCCCCTTTGCGCACTTCGAAAGAATATTCCTCTCCCTTCACGTCGATGATGACAGAGCCTCCTTCAAGCACCCCACGGGCTACCATCATGTTTGCAAGCGGCGTGAGAATCTTTGTCTGGATGAGGCGCTTCAGAGGGCGGGCGCCGTATTGTGTCGAGTAGCCTTCCTTGGCGAGCTGTGCGAGCGCGCCGTCGCTGAACGAAACCGCGATGTGCTTCTCTTCGAGCCGCTTCACGACTTCTGCTACCTGCAGCTTCACGATTTCCTTCATGGCTTCCGGCGAGAGGATGTTGAAGAGTACAATTTCGTCGAGACGGTTGAGGAATTCCGGGCGGAAGAATTCTTTCAGCGAGCCCGTCACCTTTTCTTTCACCTGTTCGTAACGCTCGCCTTCGGTGACGCTCGCACCTGCGGCGAATCCGAGGCCGGACATGCGGTCGATGTGTTCCGCGCCGATGTTCGAGGTCATGATGATGACGGTATTCTTGAAATTCACCGTGCGCCCCTTGGAATCGGTGAGACGACCGTTGTCGAGGACCTGCAGAAGCACGTTGAAGACTTCCGGATGCGCCTTCTCGATTTCGTCGAAGAGGATGACGGAGTATGGGCGATGGCGCACCAACTCGGTGAGTCCCCCGCCTTCGTCGTGTCCCACGTAGCCCGGCGGGCTGCCGATCATCTTGGAGATAGAATGGCGCTCCATGTATTCGGACATGTCGACGCGTATGAGGGATTTCTCGCTATTGAAGAGGATATCGGCAAGAGCGCGGGTGAGTTCGGTCTTTCCGACACCGGTCGGTCCGAGGAAAAGAAAGCTGCCGACGGGACGATTCGGGTCGCTGATGCCGGCGCGGCTGCGCTTGATGGCGTCTGCCACCTTCTGCACCGCTTCGTCCTGCCCGATGATACGCTTCTTGAGCTCTTCTTCGAGCTTGGAGAGCCGCTCTGCCTCTTCTTCGAGCATGCGCGAAACCGGGACGCCGGTCCAACGAGAGACGACGCTCGCGATATCTTCTTCGGTGATTTCCTCCTTGAGAATTCGGCGCTTTTCCTGCAGCTTTTTCATGCGCTTCTGCGCCGTATCAAGTTCTGTTTCGAGTGCCGGAATGCGACCATAGCGGATTTCCGCTGTCTTGGTGAGATCGCTCCGCGCTTCCGCGTGCTCGGCTTCGATACGTGCTTCATCGAGCTCTCCCTTCACGCGCTTGATGATACCAAGCGTCTCTTTTTCGTTTTTCCATTTGAGCTCGAGCTCGTGCGTTGAATCCTTCAGATCGGCGATTTCGCTTTCGATGGCTTTCACGCGCGCCTTGGCTTTCGGCTCCCCTTCTTCAGCTTCCTTCTTCAGCGCCTCTTTCTCGATCTCGAGTCGCATGATGGCACGGTGCGCTTCTTCAAGTTTCGGCGGCTTGTTCTCGAGCGAAAGGCGCAACGCGGATGAGGCCTCGTCGATGAGGTCGATAGCCTTGTCAGGCAAGAATCGCTCGGTGATGTAGCGGCTCGAGAGCTGCACCGCAGCCTGGATAGCTTGATCGGTGATGTGCACGCCGTGGAAAAGCTCGTAGTTATTCTTGAGGCCGCGCAAAATTGCCGTCGCATCCTCGAGGCTTGGCTCGTTGACGTAGACGGGCTGGAAGCGGCGCGTAAAAGCCGCATCGTGCTCGATGTGCTTCTGGTATTCCTTCAGAGTCGTCGCACCGACGACGCGAATCTCGCCGCGTGCGAGGGCGGGCTTCAGCATATTCGATGCGTCGAGCGCACCATCGGCAGCACCTGCACCGATGAGCGTGTGCAGCTCGTCGATGAAGAGGATGATTTTCCCTTCCGAGCGCTCGACTTCCTTCATGACCATCTTCAACCGCTCCTCGAATTCGCCGCGGTACTTGGTGCCAGCGACAAGGAGGCCGAGGTCGAGTTGGATGATTTCCTTACCACGCAGGCTCTCCGGCACATCGCCGTTGGCGACACGCGTCGCGAGCCCTTCTGCGACTGCCGTCTTGCCGACGCCCGCTTCGCCGATAAGGATGGGATTGTTCTTGGTGCGACGCGAGAGGATCTGTATGACCCGCGTAATCTCGAGATCGCGACCGATGACCGGATCGAGTTTGTTTTCGCGCGCTCGATCAGTGAGGCTGCGGGCGAAGCGTGCGAGCGCACGCGGCTTCTTCTCGGTCTCCACGTCGCGGATGCGGCCCTCTTTGATATCGGAGAGCATGCGAGCGAGTGCGGCGCGATCGATGCGGAAGCGCGATACGACTTCCGCGACCGGCCCCGGATGCTCGACGACGCCAAGGA
>Ga0163151_10000303_pt1 | contig 88029 bp, 80 predicted proteins | sample OliLakLV19MP5IB2_FD_145596 | JGI IMG/M metagenome (GOLD analysis project Ga0163151, IMG submission 145596) | Freshwater microbial mat bacterial communities from Lake Vanda, McMurdo Dry Valleys, Antarctica - Oligotrophic Lake LV.19.MP5.IB-2 | ecosystem: Environmental > Aquatic > Freshwater >...
GACCACCGCCGACGCTCCGGTCAGCGTCGTAATCGCGGGAATACCCTGCAGCATCGCGGCGCGGCGGACGGCACGGTCGTCGAAGAACGACTCGCGGCCGAGCGGCGTATTGATCACAAGAGAAATGCGCTTGTTCACCATCTCGTCGCCCACGTGCGGCCGACCTTCGTTGATCTTGAAGACAATCTCGGCATCAACACCATGCGCGCGCAGGTACACGGCGGTGCCCCGCGTGGCCATGATCGAAAATCCGAGTGCCACCAGGCCCTTCGCAATCGGCACCACGTTGGCCTTGTCGTAGTTGTTGACGCTGATGAACGCCGTGCCACCTTGCGGCAACACCTGGCCGGCCCCCATCTGCGCCTTCGCAAACGCCACGCCGAACGACTCGGCCCCGCCCATGACCTCGCCCGTCGACTTCATCTCGGGCCCAAGCAGCGTATCCACTCCAGGGAACCGCACGAACGGGAACACGGGCGTCTTGACGAAGAAGCCCGACACCGTCAAATCCTCAGTCACGCCTTGTTCGGCCAGGCTGCGCCCCACCATGATCTTCGCCGCCACCTTGGCCAACGGCACGCCGGTCGCCTTCGACAGATACGGCACGGTGCGCGACGCCCGGGGATTCACCTCCAGCACGTACACCACATCGTCTTTGATCGCGAACTGCGCGTTCATCAGCCCCACGACCTTCAGTCCCCGCGCCACCCGGCGGGTATAGTCGCGGATCGTCGCGATGTGCTTCTCGCTCAGCTGATAGGGCGGCACCACACACGAGCTGTCGCCCGAGTGAATGCCCGCCTGCTCGATGTGCTCCATGATGCCGCCAATGACGACAGCGCCGGTGCTGTCGGCGAGCGCATCCACGTCGATCTCGAACGCGTCTTCAAGGAACTTGTCGATGAGAATCGGGTGCTCCGGCGAGAGCTGGACGGCCTGGCGCATGTACCGGTCGAGTGAACCGGTGTCATAGACAATGGCCATCGCCCGTCCTCCGAGGACGTAGGACGGCCGCACGATCACCGGGAAGCCGATGGTGGTCGCCGCCGTCCGTGCCTCTTCCTCGGTGTGCGCCATGGCGCTTGCCGCCTGGGGAATCCCTAATTCCCACAACAGCTTTGAGAATCGCTCACGGTCTTCCGCCAGATCGATCGAATCGGGCGACGTGCCGATGATGCGAATCCCCGCCGCCTCAAGACGTCTCGCGAGCTTGAGCGGCGTCTGGCCGCCATACTGCACCACACACGCCACATCACCACCCGCGCTCCGCTCGCGCGCCACAACCGCCGACACGTCCTCGAACGTCAGCGGCTCGAAGTACAAACGGTCCACTGAGTCGTAGTCGGTGGAAACCGTTTCAGGGTTGCAGTTGATCATCACGGTTTCGAAGCCTTCATCGCGAAGGGCAAACGCCGCGTGGCAGCAGCAATAGTCGAATTCGATTCCCTGCCCGATGCGGTTGGGTCCCGATCCCAGGATGACGACCTTCGCTCGAGACGACGGATCGGATTCGCATTCGTCTTCGAAGGTGCCGTACATGTAGGGCGTGAAGGACTCGAACTCCGCCGCGCAGGTGTCGATCCGCTTGTACGCGGCCACCAGGCCGGCCTCGTGCCGCCGCGCGGTGACGGTGTCCTCATCCACACCCAGCAGGGAGGCCAGGTCGGCGTCGGAGAATCCTGCGCGCTTGAGATCGCGCAGCAGGTCGTTCGACACGTCGCGCGCACCAACCGCCCGGGCCGACCGCGCAAGCTCCGTCAGTTGCTGGAACTGGACGAGGAACCAGGGATCCATCCTGGTCAGGCGCTGAATGTCGTCGAGGTCCCACCCCTTTTCGAGCGCGCGGAAGACCGCCCACATGCGGCGGTCGGTGGGGATGCCCAACGCCCGCTGCAGCGCCGCATCGTCTTCATCTTCGTAGGGACCGCCCGGTGCCATTTGGCCGAAGAGCCGGCCGCTCCGGCCGAGTTCCAGCGAACGGAACGCCTTGAGAAACGCTTCTTTGAAGGTGCGACCAATGGCCATGGCCTCGCCCACCGACTTCATCTGAGTCGTGAGCGTGCGATCGGCCATCGGGAACTTCTCGAAGGCCCAGCGCGGCACTTTAACCACCACGTAGTCGATCGTCGGCTCGAACGAGGCCGGCGTCAGGCGGGTGATGTCGTTCTTGATCTCGTCGAGGCGATACCCGATGGCCAGCTTGGCGGCGATCTTCGCAATCGGAAAACCCGTAGCCTTCGAGGCCAGCGCCGACGAGCGAGACACGCGGGGGTTCATTTCAATGGCCACCATGCGGCCGTCGGCCGGATTGATGGCGAACTGGATGTTGGACCCGCCTGTTTCGACACCGACGCGACGGATGATGCGGCGCGCCGCATCGCGCATGCGCTGGTATTCGCGGTCGGTGAGGGTCAGGGCTGGAGCGACCGTGATGCTGTCGCCGGTGTGCACGCCCATGGGGTCGATGTTCTCGATCGAGCAGATGACCACGAAGTTGTCATCACAGTCGCGCATCACCTCGAGCTCGAATTCCTTCCAGCCGATCACCGACTGCTCCACCAGGATTTCGTGCACCGGACTCATGGAGAGGCCGCGTGTGCAGATCTCCTTGAATTCCTCCACGTTGTACGCGATGCCTCCGCCCACGCCGCCCAGCGTAAACGACGGCCGGATAATGCTTGGGAATCCAAGCTCCTGCACCGCAGCGAGTGCCTGCTCCATCGACCCGGCGTACCGGCTGTCGGGCACGTCGATCTGAATCGAGCGCATCGCCTCCTTGAACTTGAGTCGGTCTTCGGCCACTTCGATCGCGGCAATCGACGCGCCGATGAGTTCGACGTCGTACTTCTTGAGTACGCCGGCCTTGTCGAGATCGATCGCCAGGTTGAGCGCCGTCTGTCCGCCGACAGTCGGCAGGAGGGCGTCGGGCCGCTCGCGCGCGATCACCTGCTCCACCGCCGCTACGGTCAAGGGCTCGATGTAGGTCCGATCCGAGAGCTCGGGGTCGGTCATGATCGTCGCCGGATTGCTGTTGACGAGAATCACTTCCAGGCCTTCGTCGCGAAGGGCCTTGCAGGCCTGGGTGCCTGAATAGTCGAATTCACAGGCCTGGCCAATGACGATCGGCCCGGAGCCGATGACGAGGATACGTTTCAAATCTGTGCGCTTGGGCATCGCGTGACTCAGGCCGTGGCTTCCATCGCATCCACAAACTGCGAGAAGAGGTAGTCGGCGTCGTGCGGCCCTGGGGCCGCTTCAGGGTGGTATTGCACACAAAAGACAGGCTTCGACACGTGCCGCAGTCCTTCAATCGTGCCGTCGTACAGGTTCAGGTGTGTCACCTGCACGTCGTGGGGAATGGAATCGGGGTCGATCGCAAAACCATGGTTCTGCGACGTGATTTCAATCTTACCGGACTTCAGGTCCTTCACGGGATGGTTGGCACCGCGGTGACCGAACTTGAGCTTGAACGTGCGCGCGCCAAGGGCGAGCCCCAGCACCTGATGCCCCAGGCATATGCCGAAGACCGGCACACCCGCATCAACGAGCGCCCGCGTGTTGGCGATGGCGTAGTCGAGTACGGCGGGATCTCCGGGGCCGTTGCTGAGGAAGACCCCATCCGGCTTCGAGGCGAGCAGCTCGCTGGCCGGAGCCGTCGCCGGGTACACGCGGACCTGGCAGCCGTGGGCCGTGAGCCGGCGCAAAATGTTCCACTTCATCCCGAAGTCATAGGCCGCGACACGCAAGGGGCGCTTCGCCGTATGACCCGAGGCCACGACGAATCCGTCAGGTCCGGTGCCCCCCGACCAGTCAAACGCCTCGGGGCACGTCACCGTACGCACCAGGTCCGACCCCTCCATCTTCGGAATGGCGCGAGCGCGCGCGACCAGATCATCGGGCGTGTGGCCACTGCCTGTCGCAATCACACCACGCATGGCGCCGCCCGACCGCAGCGTGCGGGTCAGCGCGCGCGTATCGATGTCAGCAATGGCCACGATGTGGTGACGCACGAGGTAGTCGCGTAACGTGCCTTCTGAACGCCAGTTGCTGGCAATCGGCGACTCGCTCCGGATGACAAACCCCGCGATCTGCGGCGCGCGGGACTCCTCATCCTGCTCGCTGACACCGTAGTTCCCGATCTCCGGGCAGGTCATGGTGACGATCTGGCCGGCATAGGACGGATCGGTGAGGACCTCCTGATAGCCGGTCAGGCTCGTGTTGAAGACCACTTCACCTGCGGTGTCGCCTGATGCCCCCACAGACCTTCCGCGAAACGACGTGCCGTTTTCGAGCGCCAACAGTGCGTCCATAGTCCCTTCACCCTACTGAATCTCTAACGAAAGTCGTACGAGCGTTTGCTGGCCGGCCCGCACCACCGCGGTCGTGGTCACGCTCTTGTGCCCGGCCATGTCAACCCGAATCCGATGTGGCCCAGGTGTCAACTCCGGCACCCGCATCGGTGCGGTGCCCACAGGGCGTCCGTCAATCGACACGGTGGCGCCGGCCGGCCGGGTCTCCACATAGACCGCACCGGTGGACGCCCCAGGCGCCAGCGGTGCCGTACTCACCAACTCCACCGTCAGGTCGCGCGCCGGAGCCGTTTGACTCACCGTGACCCGTTGCGCGCGCCGCTGATAACCCGACCGCGACACGGCGATGTTGTACGTGCCAAACGGCAGGTCGCGGATCGTCGCCGGCGTCGTCCCGCGCGCCCTGCCGTTCACCGACACCAACGCGCCAGCCGGTACCGACCGAACCAGGAGCCGGCCACGCCGGACATCGGCCACGGCCGACGGCGGTGCCGTGGCCGGCACGTCAGGTACCGTCTCGGGCGTCGCCGGGGTCGCCACTGGCACGTCGGTCCCGATGGGCCCCTCGACTGTGGTCGAATCCGACGGCGAAACGACAGGTTCTGCCACGGCACCCGGCCCACGCAGCCAATATCCGAAACCTGTCCCGACCACAACGGCCACAGCCACGAGCACGCCGATAGCACCACGCCCGCGCGTCGGCTCGGCTTCACTCACGGCGGCAAAATCAGGCAGTGCCGGGCGCCGCAACTCTGTCGATCGGGACGGCCGTTCCTCACGCCGGTCCACCACGGACGCCGCAGGGACGTCGCCCGCTCCAGGTTCCGGCTCGACTGCCGGTTCCGATTCGAGCATCGGCACCGCGAGGTGGCCGCCCACCTCAGGCTCTGGTCCAACATCGAACAGCGATGGCGTGTGGGCGACCGGGGCCACGACCGGCACGTGTTCCGGCACTCCAGACGTCAAAGCCTCGACAAACGCCGTCGGCGTGGAGCACCGGTGGCCAGGGTCTGCGACCAGCCCTGCCGAGAGCGCCCGTCGTATCGCCGCGCACTGCTCGGCAGACGTGCCGTCCGCCAACTGCCCCGACGCCTCGTCAGACCCGGATGGACGCCGCCCGGTCAGCAGTTCATGCGCAATGATCGCCAGTGAATACACGTCAGCGCGGATATCCCACGCGCCACCTTCGGCCCGTTCGGGCGCGGTGTACGGCCGCCTGATCGGCGCCGGAATACCCAGTGATTCCAACGCGGGCACCACTCCGAATCCCGCGACGCGAATGCCTGTGGGCGTGACGAAGATGTCGCGGGGATGCAGGGCTCCATGCCCCACACCGGCACCCCACGCGGCTTCAATCGCGCCGGCCAGCTCGCGCAACAGCGGCAGCGCGGTCTCAATACGGGTCGAAGACATCCGACGAAGGCTCACGTCAAGCGTCTCGGCCGCTACGTACTCGGTGGCCAGGAACGCGGTGGTGCCTTCCATACCGGCATTGACCACTGGAACTACTGCGGGATGGTCCACAGCCACCGCCGCCACGCGGCGGAGCGCGTCGGCCAGTTTGGACGTCACTTCAGGCACCACATCAAGGCGGAACGCCTTCACAGCCACGAGTTGTTCAAGTTGGGGTTCGAACGTCCGGAAAACAGGCCCCAGAGCGCCACTGCCAATCTGGTGCAGGACGCGAAAGGGGCCGAAAGCGGGCGGCGCGGTAAATCCGGCGGAGTCGTCGAATGGCAGCGCAAAAACTCCTGAAACGATCATGACACTTTAACACGCGATACAGGGCCACTGTAGTAAATTGACTGCCGTGCCCGCGCAATCCGATTCCACCACCGACACACTGGTCCGCGCTTCGATCGACCTCCGGCGGTTTTCCTGGATCCGGCCACTGGTGGCCGCGTATTCCTCTGATTTTCACAGCGTGTCCGGTTTGTTTGCCGGCAACCCGGCGGATCCCGACGCCTGGGGGCAGACGATCGCGCGCGTCCAGCAATCGCCGCGCGACCGCGTCGGCCTGAGCAAGGTGCTCACCGCGCAGCTCGAACGGCGAAACGCGCCGGCCCACGCCCGCTCGGCGGCCGCGCGACTCGGCGACGACACCACCGTGGCGGTGGTCACAGGCCAGCAGGCCGGGCTCTTCGGTGGCCCACTCTACACATTGCTCAAGGCGGTCACGGCCATTCGCCTTGCACGCAAGGTCTCTGCAAAGCACGGGATTGCCGCCATCCCGGTCTTCTGGGTCGAAGCCGAAGATCACGACTGGGACGAAGTACGCACCGCGCGTGTCCTTGACGCCGACCTGGCGCTGCGCGAGGTCACGCTGGACAACCTCGAGGGTGCCGGCGTCAGGCCGGTGGCCTCTTTGGTGCTCGACCACGGCATCGGCGACGCGCTCGGCGCGCTGGAAGCGGCGCTGCCGACCACCGAATTCACGGCAGAGCTGATGGCGCGACTCCGCACCCACTATCGACCAGGCCAGCGTATGGGGACGGCATTCGCGGCATGGCTCGACGATCTGCTCGGCCGATACGGCCTCGTCGTGTTCGAAGCCGCCGACCCGGCGGCCAAACCTCTCGTGGCGGCCCTGTTTTCACGCGAACTCGAGGCGCCTTGTCGCACCGCCCACTTTGCGAAAGCCACCGGCGAGGCCATGCGCGCGCTCGGCCACGAACCACAGGTGCAGCCGGGTGAAGACAGCGTGGCGTTGTTTTATCTCGGCGACGGCGAACGTGTGGCGATCAAGCGGCGGGACGACGGGTATGCCCTGGGTGAGACCGTCCGCCCGCAAGACGACGTGCGGCGCGAAGCCGCCGAACACCCGGAACGCTTCAGCCCCAACGTCCTCCTGCGGCCCGTCGTGCAGGACAGACTCTTTCCCACGATCTGTTATGTCGCGGGTCCCAGCGAACTCGCGTACCAGGCACAGCTCGGCGCCATCTACCAGGACTTCGGCGTAGAGGTCCCGCTTCTCTATCCACGCGCCAACGCGACGCTTCTCGACTCGGCTGCGGTGCGATTCCTCGAGAAGTACCAGGTGCCCCTCGAAGCGCTGCAGCCGCACGACGAGTCCGCACTCAACCGATTGCTCGAGCACCAGTTGCCGCCGGGGGTCGAAGAAGCGCTTCAGGCGGCGTCAGATGAAATCCGCACCCGGCTCGGCGCGCTCAAGGCGACCATGCCCGCCATTGACCCGACGCTGGTCGGCGCGGCCGATACCACGCTGGACCGCATGCAGGAAACGCTCAAACACCTGCACGCCAAGATCATTCAGGCGAGCAAGCGCAAACACGACACCCTGCATCGCCAGTTCACGCGAACCCAGGCGCTGGCGTTTCCTGAGGGCCACCCACAGGAACGTATTGTGGACCTTGCGTTTTTCCTCAATCGCTACGGCCAGGCGCTCTGCGATCGGCTCATCGAAGGCCTGCCCCTCGATATGGGGCAGCACTATGTGGTGCAGCTGTGAAAACGTAGGGAAGTCTTCCCCTACCCCATGGCCACTGCCGCGGACTTGAGCGCCGACTCGGCGTTGAGCAGGCGGCTCTTTGTGGCCGCGATCCAACCCGCATCCTCACGCAGCAGCCCCCGTGACACCGCAATCGCCGCCCCGGTGATTTCGGGAGCAGGACCGCCGTGAGTGCGGCGCACGGCGACGAAGTGTTCCGGACTCAGGAGCGTCGCGAGTTCGGCGTCGGTGTATTCGATCGCGGTGCCGGTGACATCCTTCGAAATTTCCGCCACCAGGTCGGCCACCGACCGGTCGGGTTCGGTCTGTGCACCTCGCACCAGTCGCGCGGCAATGGTGTGGCCGGCCTTGAACGGCAAGCCACGTTCGCGCGCCAGCGTGTCGGCGAGTTCAGTCACGGCAATCCAGTTCTCGCCAGCACGGCGCCGCATCTTCTCCACGTCGACGTCGGCGTCCTGCAGTGCGACGGCCACGAGTGACACCGCACGAATGGCGTCCTTGAACATGGTGGCCACGAGCGGCTGCAGGTCATCCTCAGTGTCAACGATGTCGCCGAACGGGGTGTTGTGCACCGCCACCGGAATGGCGCCGGCCTGGGCGAAGGCTTTCGACGCCAGCGCGCGCGCGTGTTCTAATGCCACGGGATTGCGCTTCTGCGGCATGATGCTGCTGACCTGCACAAACCCGTCGGTCAGACGAAGATAACCAACCTCCATCGTGCACCACAGCAACAGATCCTGCACCAGCCGCCCCACACCGACCAGCGCGACCGCGGCCGACCCGGCGGCTTCCAGAAGATAGTCCACGGTCGCGATGCTGCCGTAGGTGTTCCCCGTCGTGCCATCGAACCCAAGCAGCGCACTCGTCCGATCGCGATTGATCGGGAACCCGGTGCCGGTGATCGCACACGCTCCGAGGGGATTGACGTTGACGGAGGCGTACGCGGCCTTCAACCGGACGGTGTCGCGTTCGAGTTGCTCGATGGCGCCCAGGAGGTAGTGCGCCACCGTCGAAGGCTGTGCGGGCTGTGTGTGGGTGTGCGCCGGGAAGACGGTGTGCCGATGGCGGTCCGCGACGCCGACCAGGGACTGACGCAGCAGTACCGTGGCCTCGATCAGCCCCAACACACACTCACGCAATCGCATCCGGTACATCGTCATGTCGATGTCATTGCGGCTGCGCGCGGTGTGCAGTCGGCCTGCGACAGCATCGCCGCACGCCGCGACGACCTGACGTTCCAAATAGAAGAACAGGTCCTCGCACGACCCGTCATAGACGGCGCCGCGCACCGCATCGAGATCAATGCCATCGAGCGCGCGCCTGATGGTCCGCGCATCGGCGAGCGACACGATTCCGGTGTCATGCAGCATCACCAGGTGTGCGTAGTGAATCGCCATCAGGGGATCGAGAAACAGCGTCTTCGCGTCCTCAAAGTTGTCGTTGAGGACGATGCGTACGTAGTCTGGGGAAAACGGCATGGGGTCCTATCGGGTGCCCGTGCGGCCGACCGCGCGGGACGGGAACGATGTGGCGCCGAGCCAGGCGGCCAGGCGTGTTTCGGCGGTCTCCACCGCGGAGTAGACAGCGCCCATCAACTGGGCGTCGTCGCCAAGCGACGAAATGCCGATGGCCGGCATGTTCGGCACGATGCGCGCCACCACGCGGCGCACCGGTTCAATGAGCAGGTCGCCGGCATGGCTCAGGCCGCCGCCAAACACAATCAGCGCAGGGTCGAGGACGGCCACGATGTTCGCGACCGCGGTGCCCAGGTAGACGGCCAGCTGATCGATGACCGCCGTGGCGCGCGCGTCGCCCGCCCGCGCCGCCGCAATGATGGTGGCAACAGCTGCGGCACGATCACGGCCGGCATCGCCAACTGACTCGACCAGGGGGCGCGCGTGCTGCCATTCGGAGATAGCCGCTGCCCCCACATGACTTTCGAGATACCCCCGACCGCCGAAGTCGGCCTGCCACTCGCGCAAGTCGAGATTCATGTGGCTGATTTCCCCGGCATACCAGTGATGGCCCCGGTGCAGACGGCCCCCGACCACCACGCCTGCACCCACGCCGGCACCCAGCGCGAGAAACACGAAGTCGCTGACCCGACGCGCGGAACCCTGCCACCGTTCGCCCAGCGCCGCCATGTTCGCATCGTTGTCCACGCGCACGGGCGCGCCCAATCGCGCCTCCACCAGGTCGCGCAGCGGCAGGTCCACCCAGCCGGGCAGATTGACGGCTCTGATGACACGACCGGCGCGGACATCGGTCATCCCTGGTGCCCCCACGCCCACGGCGTACAACTTGCCCGGGTCGCGTCGTGTGCTCTTAAACAGTTCATGCACGACGGCACAGAGCTGGTCCACAATCGCCTCGCCCCCGACCGGGTCGGTGGGGACCTGGCGCCGGGCCAGCACGTTGCCCTGCAGGTCCGCCAGCGCCACCCGGAGCGTGCGCGACCCCACGTCCACACCGACCAGGTAGCCAAACTCTCCGTTGAACTGCAGCAGCACTGGGGGCCGGCCGCCTTTGGACGTACCCATGCCAACTTCGTGCATCAACCCCACTTCGTGCAGCAGGTCTTCGACCAGTGCGGACACGGTGGGAGGACTGAGCCGCGTCGCCTTGGCTAGATCCGCGCGCGAAATGGGGCCTGAGCGACGAACGGCCTCAAGCAGGCGCTGCCGATTTACGCGCCGCGTGTTGAGACTTCCGCCGCCGGCGTCGCCGTTCGCAAATTCGGGTGGTAAGGTCACAGATACACTTCGTTCGACGGATGAACAAAGTGAAAATATGTCCCGAGCCCTAATGTGTCAAGCGAAGCCCAGGCGCGGCCGGGCCCTTCTGCCGTAGACTTCTGACAAGAAATGGACGCTCGCCCTCCCGCCCGGACCAGGCCGGCCGCACCTGGAACGTCTGGAAAATCCGCCCAGGGATCCCGGCGCCGATTCTGGCGCATGGTGATTTTTGTGTGTGGCGGCTTCGCCGCCCTCAGCCTGATCTTCGCCGGGTATCTCTGGTCCACCTATTCCACCCAGATCGACGCGAGGCTTGGCGGCGAACAAAGAGTGATCCCCCGCATCTTCGGCCGCCCGTTTGAGCTGCGCCCAAATCAGGCGTTGACGTCGGCACAACTGGAACAGCGGCTGAACGATGTGGGTTATGGGTCGAGGACCGTGGTCGAAAAGCCGGGTGAGTTTTCGATCGGCAGCAGCGTGGTCGTCTTGCGGACGCGCGGCGAGGAGACCATCACCGTCCGCGTGGAGTTCTCGAAGGGCAAGGTCACGGTCATCTCCAGGCTGGTCAACCAGGAGACGGACCGCGCCATTCCTCGGCTGACGCTTGAAGCCCCGATGCTGACCGCGATTGCCACGGGTGAAAAGCGGCGCTACACGCCGCTCGCAACCATTCCAGGCCGCATGCGACAGGCGGTGCTCGCCATCGAAGACCGTCGCTTCTACGACCACCCGGGCGTCGACGTCATCCGCTCGGCCGGCGCGGTGGTCACGAACCTGTTCGGCAAAAAGGAATATCTCGTCGGTGGCAGCACCATCACCCAGCAGATCGTGAAGAACACGTTCCTGACCCCGAAAAAGACGATGCGCCGCAAGGTGCAGGAACAGTTCATGTCGCTGGTGCTCGAGTCGCGGTTCACGAAGGACCAGATTCTGGAGTTGTATCTCAATGACGTGGTGCTCGGCCAGCGTGGGCCCTTTGCGATCCATGGTGTCGCGGAAGCCGCACGAATTTTTTTCGGCAAGGACGTGCGCAACGTCACGCTGGCCGAAGCCGCCACCATTGCCGGCGTGATTCAATCGCCGTCGCGTCTGTCACCATTTCGCAATCCTGAGCGTGCGCTTGAACGCCGCAACGTGGTGCTCGGGGCCATGGTCGAGGCCGCCTATGTGACGGAAGCCGAGGCGGCCGCAGCACGACGGGCGCCGCTCGGACTGGTTGCGCGCGCCCTGGAGAACGAGGCACCGTACTTCGTGGACTACGTCAGCCAGCTGGTAGAGCAACGCTTCGCCGGCCTGCTCGAAAAAGGCGCGGCCGTTGATGTCTTCACCACCATTGACCTGCACCTGCAGCGTATCGCCCAGGAAGCGGTGGCCACAGGCCTGGCGCAGGTGGACAAGCAACTGGCGGGCCGGCGCCGCAAGGGACAGGCGCAGGCCGCGCTCGTGGCCGTGGATCCGCGCACCGGCGAAATCCTCGCGATGGTTGGCGGGCGGGCCTACAACGTCTCGCAATACAACCGCGCAGTCACCACGCGGCGGCAACCGGGGTCGGTCTTCAAACCGTTCGTCTACCTGGCGGCGTTCGAACGGATGTTTGCCGAAGGCGCGAGTGCACCTACACCCGCGACACTGGTCATGGACGAGCCCACGATTTTCATGGACGGTGATCAGCCATACGAACCCGGCAACTACCAGAATGAATACGACGGCATGATTTCACTGCGCCGTGCGCTTGCGCGTTCGCGCAACATCGTGGCCATCAAGGTAGCGGAACAGACCGGCTACGAGCAGGTGGCCGCGTTGTGGACCCGGATCGGCGTCGGCACACCTGCCAAGGCCTACCCCTCGATTGCGCTGGGCGTCTTCGAGGCGTCGCCGGTCGAAATTGCCACGGCCTACACGCTCTTTTCGAACGGCGGTACGGTGCGTCCCCTCCGCGCCCTGACCCGCATCGTCGAAGACGGCAAGCCACGGCAACTGACAGCCGGTTCGTCACGACAGGTGGCGCGGGCGGACACCTCCTATCTGGTGACCAACATGATGCGAGCCGTCATGAATGAGGGGACGGGCGCGGGTGCCCGCAGCAATGGGTTCCAACTCGACGCGGCCGGAAAAACCGGCACGACCAACGATTTGCGTGACGCCTGGTTCGTCGGCTTTACGCCAGAACTGCTGACCGTCGTCTGGGTTGGGTTCGACGACAACCAGCCCATCGGGCTTGGCGGCTCTCAGGCCGCGTTGCCGATGTGGGCCACGTTCATGCGCAATGCCCTGGCAGGCCGCGCCAACGTCGGTTTCGCCGTACCCGACGGAGTGGTGTTTGCAGACATCGACCCGGAAACTGGCATGCTGGCCGGCCCCATGTGTCCCAAGAAGCTCCGCGAGTCGTTCCTGGCCGGCACGGCGCCTGTTGAGTTTTGCGATCAGCATGTGCATTGAGGCCGTCCGAGCCGGGCGGACGACTGCGCTATACTGAATTAGCAGTCTCGCGTCGGGACTGCTAAGAACCGAATCTGTATGGCTGCCGACCTGACCGATCGTCAGCGCCGAATACTGGCGCGCCTTGTCTCGGAATACATCGAGCAGGGCGAACCTGTGTCCTCGTCCTGGCTCGCAGAGCACTCGGGCCTGGGCCTGTCGTCGGCCACGGTACGGAACCTTCTGGCCCGGCTGGAGGAGCAGGGACTGGTGCACCAGCCCCACACATCGGCCGGCCGCATTCCGACCGATGCGGGCTATCGCCTGTACGTCGATTCGCTGCTGCAGGGCCGGCGCCGATTCAAATCCACGGGTGACCTTGAAGATCGGCTGAGGCGAGCGGATGCAGCCGGCGGCCTGCTCGAAAACGTCTCGCACGAGTTGGCCCTGGCCTCCCATCAGATTGCGTTCGCCATGACTCCGGCCAGCGCGGCGGCCCGGTTGCGCCACATCAGTTTTGTCAACATCGACACCCACCGCGTGCTTGTGATCGTGGTCGCCACCGGGAACCAGATCACCCACAAGGTGGTGGACACCCAGGAGTCATGTGCCGTTGGGGTGCTTGAACGCGCAGCGCACTACATCAATGCGGAATTTGCCGGACTGACGCTGCTTGAGGCGCGCGAAGCCATCGTGGCCCGCATGCGCGAAGAGCGGATGCTCTACGATGCGCTGCTCGGACGCGCATTGCGGTTGGCCCAAAGCGGCCTGGACGAAGTGGCGACCGGGGACACGCTTCATGTGCAGGGTGTGTCGTTCCTGTTCGACGGCGCACTGGGCGGGTCGATGGATCGGGAGCCCGTCACGCTTGAAACGCTGCGCGCCCTCTTCCGGCTCCTCGAGGAAAAACACCGCCTCGTCGAACTGCTCACCTCGTACATCGACGCCGACGGGCTCACGGTGGTGATCGGGTCGGAACACTCGTCACCCGACATGCATCCGTTCAGCCTCGTCGCATCCACGTTTCATGATGGCCAGCGAACAGGCACGGTGGGCGTGATCGGCCCCACGCGCATGCGCTACCAGCGCGCGATCACGGTGGTGGATGGGGTCTCGCAGGCCGTGACGAGAGTGTTGGAAGGCAATTGACCAGTAGGAAAGTAGAGAGATGACCACGAACGAAGAGATGAATGGCGGCGGTGCTGACGCCGGTGAGAATCCGCTGCAGCAGGAGCGCGATGACCTCCAGGACCGCCTGCTGCGAACGGCGGCCGAGTTTGACAACTATCGCAAACGGACCGACCGCGAGCGGCGCGATTTGCACGATTTCATTACGACCGACCTCATGCGGGATCTCCTGCCCGTGCTGGACGATCTCGAACGGACGATCCGCGCGGCCGCCGGCACCGAGAACAATCTGGAACTGACGACCTTCCTCCAAGGCGTGACCCTGATCCAGCGCCAGTGGCTGGACCTGCTGCGCAGGCGCGGCGTCGAGGTCATGGACGTGGTGGGCCAGCCGTTCGACCCACAGTGGCACGAAGCCGTAGCCGATGAACCAGCCAACGGCCGCCCCGACGGCGAGATCACGGCGGAACTGCGGCGCGGCTATCGCATCGGATCAAAACTGCTCCGGGCCGCGATGGTGAAGGTGGCGCAGGCGTGAGCGCCCGTGACTACTACGAAATACTCGGCGTGGCGCGCGATGCCAGCGAGAGCGACATCAAGAGTGCCTATCGGAAACTCGCGCTGAAGCACCACCCCGATCGCAATCAGGGCAACGCAGACGCCGAAGAGAAGTTCAAGGAGGGCGCCGAGGCGTACTCGGTGCTGGCCGACGCCGAAAAGCGCGCGCGTTACGATCGCTTCGGCCATGCGGGCGTCGGCGGCGCGGGCCAGGGTGGCGGCCAGGGGTTTAACCCCGAAACCTTCTCCGATTTCTCCGACATTCTGGGAGACTTCTTCGGGTTTGGTGGAGGCGGCGCGCGCCGCGGTGGTCCGGTGCGCGGCAGCGACCTGCGGTTCGACCTTGAAATCTCCTTCGACGAGGCATTTGAAGGCGCCGAAACGCCCATTCAGATTCCGCGCGAGGAAGGCTGCGCACCCTGCAGTGGTACCGGCGCAGCACCCGGCAGTAGCAGGGAGACCTGCCAGCAGTGCGGCGGGCGCGGGCAGTTGCGTTACCAGCAGGGTTTTCTTGTCGTCTCGCGTCCGTGTGGCCAATGCCGCGGCACGGGACACATTATCCCGAAGCCCTGCCCGTCGTGCCGAGGCACCGGCCGCGTTGTAAAAGATCGACGCGTCACCGTGCGTATTCCGGCCGGCATTGCTGACGGCCAGCGATTGCGGCTGCACGGAGAGGGCGAACACGGCGCAGCCGGCGGCCCTCCCGGCGACCTCTACGTCGTCATCCATGTGAAGACGCACTCCAGGTTCATGCGCGAGGGCGACGACCTTTATATGGAAGTGCGCGTGCCCTTCCCCACCATGACCCTGGGCGGATCGTTCAAGGTCGACGGCCCGGCAGGTCCCGTGGACGTCAACGTCTCAGCGGGTTCGGCCAATGGCACGCTCGTATCGTTTCGCGGCAAGGGCATGCCGAATGTCTCGGGCCGCGGCGCCGGAGCGCTTCACGTGCGGCTGGTCGTAGACGTGCCGAAGAAAATCAGCAAGGAACAGAAGAAACTGATCGATCAACTGGGCAAGACCATGCCCATCGAAACACTCGAGGCGCGTTCCACCGAAGGGGCCGACGACGACAAGCCGTTTTTTGAGCGGGTGAAGGATTTGTTTGGCTGACGTCGCCCGCGTGTACCCCGGCCTCGATGTCACGTGGCCAGACGCGCTGGGCCTGGACGCCGACGAGAGGCCGGACCGTGCCCTGGCCGAGCTGGACGAGTTCGGTCCGGTGGCCGCCGAGCCAATCCCGTCGGGCATTCGTGTTTTTTTTGGATCGATGGAAGACCGCAGTGCGGCCGCCGCGCATGTTGCCGGCGCGATGGCGTGTCGTGCCGTGCCGGTAGACGTGCCCGACGAACAGTGGGCCGAGCGCAGCCAGGCGTCGCTCACCGCCGTGACCGTCGGGCGCCTCACCGTGGCACCACCATGGGACCTGCCGGTCGATCGCGAAGGCGTGATCGTCATCCAGCCCTCCATGGGCTTCGGGACGGGCCATCACGCCTCCACGCGACTGTGCCTGCGGCTGGTGCAGGATGCGGCGGTGTCTGGCGCGCGGGTCCTTGATGTGGGCACCGGATCGGGAGTGCTGGCCATTGCCGCCAGAACGCTCGGCGCCGAGTCGGTCGTTGCGGTTGACTTTGATGCCGATGCCGTCTCGTCGGCACGCGAGTGCGCGGCACTCAATAATCTGTCGGACGCGATCGACATTCGCCAGGTGGACATTGAGCGTGAGCGGTCAGTACCGGGCGAGCCATTTACGCTCATCCTCGCGAATCTGACTGGCGGAATGCTGGTGCGAATGGCCGGCCGCCTGCTGCAGTTGGTCGTTCCCTCGGCCACATTGATCGTCAGTGGCGTCACTCGCGACGAAGAAGGCGCTGTGACCAGGGCGTTTGAGGAGTTGGGCGCTCAGTTGGGGCCGCGTCTGGCCGAAGACGAGTGGGTCGGTCTTCAGTTCACGGCAGCAGCTGCGCTACCACCCCCACGCGGCTGACACGAGCGACAGGGCCACCAGAGGCGCCGTTTCCGCTCTCAAGGTGCGCGGGCCCAAACACATCAGGCGGGCTCCGGCCGCCATCGCGTGTTCTACTTCAGTCGCGGCCCAGCCGCCTTCAGGGCCTACCAGCACTTGCACCGACTCTGGCGCAGCCTCCGGCTTCCAGTCACCTGCCCCACCCAGAAGCGAGGGCTCCACACACATCAGGCGCAACGCGACGGGCTCTCGGAGACATCCGTCGAGGTCGCCCACCGCAAGAACGTCGGGCACCACGGCCCGCCGACACTGTGTGGCCGAGGCGATGGCCACGCGCTGCCAGCGCTCGCGCGTCGCACCACTTTGCCACGCTCTGGCTGGGACGGTGACATGCGCGGTGCGCAGGGGCAGAATGGCCGCCGCGCCGAGCATCGTGGCGTCGCGTATCACCGCGTCCATCTGATCGCCCTTGAGCACGCCCACCGCCAGCGTGATCGGGACGCGCCGTTCCGCAACCGGTGTGATGGCCTCGAGTCCCTCCACGGTCACACGATGTTTGGCCACCACCCCGACGCGCCCCACCCACTCGTGTCCACGACCATCGAATACGGACACCACATCGCCAGACGCCACCCGCAACACCTGACGCAGGCGATGCGCTTCATCGCCGGTGAACTCGACGTTCCCGTCATGCGACGAACCCAATGCCGAATACACGCGGGGAGCGGACACGGTCGGATTGTACGACGACGCCGTCGGGTGGACACGTCCATGACGATTGAGGATTGAGGATTGAGCGATTGAGCGATTGAGCGATTGAGCGATTGAGTGAATCGTACCGGGAATGCCAGAGGGCGAGTTAATTGAGTCAGGCCACTGCGGCCTGCTCATAATACCGCGCCTCAAATTCCGCCGGCGGCACGTAGCCAATCGGCTCAAGCAGCCGGCGCGTGTTAAACCAATCGACCCAGGTCAGCGTCGCGAGTTCCACCGCCTCGAGACTGCGCCAGGGGCCTTGTCGTCGAATCACCTCCGTTTTGAAGAGCCCGATGACCGATTCGGCCAGGGCGTTGTCGTACGCATCGCCGCGACTGCCGACCGACGGCGCGATGCCGCTGTCGGCCAAGCGGGCGGTGTACCGCATCGAGAGGTATTGGGTGAATTCAATCGGTCGTTGCAACAGCTCTATAAGGAGAAGTTGCAATGGGTGCTTCGAAACGACGTCGATCTGATCGTGCCGGTCGTGGTCCCATCCGTTCGCCAGGTCGTCCGGCGGCGGGTGGCCGTGAACATCGACAAGCGTTCTGGAAGGCGATTGCCCGCGGTGTGTCGAGTGTGGACGCGGCGCTCGAATCAGGCGTATCGCAACCGATTGGCACGAGGTGGTTCCGCGAGAATGGAGGCATGCCACCGGCCAACCTGACGCCGCTTTCGGGGCGCTACCTGTCTTTTGCCGAACGCGAAGAGATCGCACTCCTGCACGCCCAGAAGTGCCACGTTCGAGAGATTGGTCGGCGCATCGAGCGTGCGGCGTCGACGATCTCGCGCGAACTACGGCGGAATGCGGCGACGCGCAGTGGAGGATTCGAATATCGCGCCTCGACCGCACAGTGGCATGCCGAGCGGAAGTCCAAGCGCCCCAAGGTGGCGAAGCTGGCCGCCAACGAGGCGCTGCGGCAGTACGTGCAGCAGCGACTTGCAGGCACGATTGCTGTCGGCAGTGGTGCGACGGTCGGCCCCGACGTGAATTGGAACGGGCGTCGTCACGGTCGCCGCCAAGATCGGCGCTGGGCCACGTCGTGGAGCCCTGAGCAGATTTCGGCCAGGCTGAAGCTTGACTTCCCGGATGATGAGTCGATGAGGGTGTCGCACGAAGCGATTTACCAGGCGCTCTACGTGCAGGGCCGAGGCGCGCTCCGTCGGGAGTTGGTGACGTGCTTACGAACAGGGCGTGCCTTGAGAGTGCCAAGAGCCCGCACGCCTCAAGGCAAGGCGTTCGTAAGCCCCGAGGTCATGATCACGGAGCGGCCATCTGAAGCGAACGACCGCGCCGTGCCAGGTCACTGGGAAGGCGATCTGATTCTTGGGCTCGACAGTTCCGCAATTGGAACTCTAGTCGAACGCACCACCCGGTTCACGCTGCTGTTGCATCTGCCCCGCATCACTGACTTCGGGCAGCCTCGCGTGAAGAACGGTCCTGCTCTCGCCGGCCATGGCGCGAATGCGGTCCGAGACGCCATCGCCTCCTCGATCGTCACGCTGCCGAAGCAACTGCGCCGATCGCTGACATGGGACCAAGGCGCCGAGATGGCCCAGCACGTCCAGCTGCGAATCAAGACAGGATTGCCGATCTACTTCTGCGACCCCCACAGCCCGTGGCAGCGGGGCACCAACGAGAACACCAATGGTCTCTTGCGCCAGTACTTCCCCAAGGGCACCGACCTGTCCCGATACTCTGGTGACGACCTCGAGGCGGTCGCTGCTGCACTCAACAGCCGGCCACGAAAAACACTCAGCTGGAAAACGCCTGCAGAGGTACTTCGAAATCACTTAAGCTCAACGAAACGTGCACGCGTTGCGACGACCCCTTGAACCCAAGTTGGTGCCCTGATCGCTGTGGTGCACCAGGCCGGCCACCGCGCCCCCGCGCGCGCAGATCGCTTGTTCGAGGGCATCGAGCACGAAGTCCGTCCGCATGGACGACGAGACCCGCCAGCCCACAATGCGCCGAGCGAAGACGTCGATCACGAACGCGACGTACACGAACCCCGCCCACGTCGCCACGTACGTGAAGTCCGACACCCAGAGCTGATTCGGGCGCGTCGCCACAAACGTGCGCTTGACCAGATCGCGGGGACGATCAAGAACGGGCTGTGACTGGGTGGTGGTGACCCACGCGCGGCCCCGGACCGCTCCAGACACCCCCATCGTCCGCATCAGGCGCTCCACGGTACACCGGGCCACGATGTGGCCCTCCCGACGTAATTGCCGCCAGACCTTACGCGGCCCATACACCCCGAAGTTCGCGTCGAACACGCGCTGGATCTCCGTGCGCATCACGTCGTCGCGCTGGGCGCGCGCACACCGTTTCGCGGGGTCGCGCGCGACCGCGCGGTGGGCATAGTACGTCGCTGGGGCGATCGGCAACACGGCACAGATCGGCTCGACCCCATACGTCTCCCGATGATCCGTGATGAGGCGGACCATCACTTCGGTCGGCGGTCGAGCTCCGCCTGTGCGAAATACGCGGACGCCAGCCGCAAGATCTCATTCGTCCGCTTGAGCACGCGATTCTCGCGCTCCAACTCCTTCAGGCGCACCCGCTCGTCGGACGTCAGGCCGCCGCGCTGCCCCCGATCACGCTCCGCTTGGCGCACCCAGTTGCGCAAGGTTTCCCCGGTGCAGCCGATCTTGCTGGCGATCGATGTAATGGCGGCCCCCTGGGACGCATGCTCGGGGCCGTGCTCCTGGACCATCCGAACGGCTCGTTCTCGTACCTCTGCTGAATACTTGCTCGGTCTTGCCATATGCGAATCCTCTCAGGGAATTCGCCCTCCGACAATCCCGGGACGGTTCAGAGCGATTGAGCGATTGAGCGATTGAGCGATTGAGGATCGGGATGGGACGGAGGGCTGATTGCTGATTGACGACGGGAATTGTCCCGGATTGCCCGATTGCTTATTGAGGGACTGAGGGATTTGGCGACAGGGGCTGATGTTGCGATGGCTCAATGGCCGTTCAATCCTCCCAATCCCAATCCGACAATCGCGCCATCCCACAATCCCGCAATCCCGCCAATTCCAATCGGCAATCCAGAATCGGCAATCCCACCATGTCGATCCTCAATCCCTCAATCCCCAACCCTCAATGGGGGTGTAGGTAAACACCGCAGTGATATCCTGACGCCCGGCATGGTGTTTCGCGGTCAGACGCTCGGCAAATACAAAATCATTGAGCCCTTGGGCAGTGGCGGATTTGCCACCGTCTATCTGGCCGAAGACACCTGGATCGACAAACGGGTCGCCCTCAAGGTGCCCCATCGCCAGAACCTGGACTTCGGCGAGCTTCTGAAGGAACCGCGCCTGCTGGCGTCGCTCGGGCATCCCAATATCGTCACGGTCATCACGGCGGAAAAACAGAATAACGTGTTTTTCATCGTCATGGAATACGTGCCCGGCGACACGCTGGAAACGATCATCGTCGACGGTGGCCCGCTCGAGCTGATGCGCGCGCTCGATTACACAGCGCAGATCTGCAACGCGGTCGAACACGCGCACACACACAGCGTGTTGCACCGCGACCTGCGCCCGGCCAATATTTTTGTCACCGACAAGGGGCTGGTGAAAGTGGGCGACTTCGGAACCGCCCGGGTGATCGAACTCGCCGCGCACGGCATCACGGTGATCGGCAGCCCGCCCTATATGGCCCCCGAGCAGTTCGAAGGCCGGGCCGTCTTTGCGTCGGACCTCTATTCGATTGGCGTCACGGCCTATCAGATGCTGACAGGCACGCTGCCGTACGACACGCCGACCCCGACAGACATTCCCAGGCTCAAGCGCGGCGAACTCGTCACGTCGATGCGCGCCCGCCACCCGACCATTCCGAAAGTCATCGACGACATTGTCATGAAAGCGCTCTCCGCCGACGTGGGAACACGGTATCAGCATGCGGACGACCTGCTCAACGACCTGCTGACTGCCCGTCGCGATTTGGTACGGAGACCGCCGCCGGTGGTGGCGACCGTGGCTGCGCCTGCAGGATCGGGCGCGGAGCCACGTCCGGCACCGGCACTTCCCGGTCCCACACCCACGCGTTTGCGTCCACGCGACGCGCCCGTCGCGCGATTCTGCCGGCAGTGTCGCAAGCCCCTTCCCGCACGAGGCACCTCGTGCCCGTTTTGTGGTGAAACGCAGTAGATCGTACTGATAAAATCAGCACGGGTCATAGAGGAGTCCAGCATGGCATTCAGCGGAACCGGCAAGGTATGGATGAACGGCACGCTGGTGGATTGGGCTGATGCGACGATGCATGTGGCGTCGCACATCATTCATTACGGTTCCGGCGTCTTTGAAGGCGCCCGTTGTTACAACACTCCCAAAGGGTCGGCCTGTTTCAGGCTCGATGACCACATGCGACGCCTGTACGATTCGGCGCGCATTTACCGCATGCACTACCACCTCGATCAGTCCGAGCTGACGACGGCCGTGCTCGATACGATCAAGGCCAACGGCCTGGCCGCCTGCTACATCCGCCCCCTGATCTACCGGGGCTACAACGCGCTCGGCGTGAACCCGCTGCCCTGTCCCGTCGACGCCTTGATTCTGGTCTGGGAATGGGGCGCCTACCTCGGTGCTGATGCACTTGAAGCCGGCGTGGACGTCCGTGTCAGTTCCTGGACCCGGAGTGCGCCGAACACGTTTCCGTCCATGGCCAAGTCGGTGGCGAACTATGCGAACTCGGGCCTCATCAAGATGGAGGCGATGATTGAGGGTTACAGCGAGGGCATCGCACTCAATCCCGACGGTAACCTGAGCGAAGGCAGCGGCCAGAACCTGTTTGTGATCCGGAAGGACATTGTTTACACGCCGCCGCTCTCAGCGTCGGTCCTGCCGGGCATCACCCGCGACACGATCATGACCCTGGCCGCCGACATGGGCTTTGAGGTGAAAGAGCAGGACCTGCCGCGCGAGATGCTCTACATTGCCGACGAAGTGTTCTTCTGCGGCACGGCGGCCGAGATCACGCCGATCCGCTCCGTGGACAAGATCGCGATAGGTTCGGGCAAGCGTGGGCCCATTGCCACCGCCCTGCAGCAGGCCTTCTTCGACTACATCAATGGCGCGGTTCCCGATCGTCACGGCTGGCTGACCTACGTGGACGTGCCCGTGGCCGCAGCGCGCTGAGCGGAACCGTGATGACCGTTGACCCTCTCGTCGCCATCGCAGTCGCCAGGCAGGCGTCCGACATCCACCTGCGCGCCCATCAATTCCCGCTGATCCGCGTGGACGGCACGCTTGAGCGGCTGACGACGTTTCCGCTGGTCAGTCACGAGGACATCGAGGGGGCCGCCAGACAGTTGCTGAGCGCCGACCAGATGGAGCGTCTCGCTCGTCGGCAGGAAGTAGACGCTGCGCTGGTCTTCGAAGGTCTGGGTCGCTGTCGTGCGAGCGTGTTCCGCCAGAAGGGGACACTGGCGATTTCTCTGCGTTTGATTCCATCGAATCCGCCAAAGCTGGAAGCACTGGGACTGCCGGCCGCGGTGCTGGCGCTGGTGCATGAATCGCGCGGCCTGGTGCTCATCACCGGCGCCACCGGCAGCGGCAAGAGCACCACACTGGCGGCGCTGGTCGCCGCCATCAACCAGACGCGCCCGCTGCACATCCTCACCATCGAGGACCCGATCGAATTCGTTCACGAAGACGTCCAGGCGGTGATCAGCCAGCGTGAAGTTGGCCTCGACGTGGAGTCGTACCCCAGAGGGTTGCTGAGCGCCTTGCGGCAGGACCCGGACGTGATCCTGCTGGGCGAATTGCGCGACCCGGAAACGATTGAAACCGCACTGGTCGCGGCAGAGACCGGGCACCTGGTCCTGTCCACGCTGCACACCCTGGACGCGCCAGAAACAGTCAACCGCATCGTGGCCGTGTTTGAAGCCCACAAGCAACCGCAGGTGCGCAACCAGTTGGCACGCGTGCTGCGAGCCACCATCTCACAGCGTCTGCTGCCGCGCGCCGATGGAAAAGGTCGCGCCCTCGCCACCGAAGTCCTGGTCACCACACCGTACGTGCGCGACTGCATTGCCGACATTGACAAGGTGTCGCTCATCGCCGGCGCCATTGCCTCAGGCGAACACGCGTACGGGATGCAGAACTTCGACCAGTCCATCTTCGCGCTCTGCCAGAGCGGCGCGGTCTCAGTCGAAGAAGCGGCCAACTGGGTCACCAACGTGGAAGAGTTCAGGATGCGTCTGCGCGGCATCACGCCAGGCAGCCGGTCGTTCAGCCGCTAACCAATCACCATGAGCCGGGCCCGAGTGGCGGCGCTGCGCCTGTTGACCCGGCGCGATTACACGACAACCGAACTACGCACCAGGCTGCTGGACCGGGAACTGCCCGAACCCGAGGTCACGGCCGCGATTGCCGACCTGACGCGCGAGGGGTTCGTGAATGACCGGCGGGTGGCAGAGTCATGTGTGCGAGTCGCGTCCAACCTCAAGGGCCGGGGTCGGCACCGCATCGAGCGGGAGCTTGAGCATCGGGGTGTGGATCGCGGAATCATCCGGGACGCGCTGGCCGGGCTGCCGGTGGCCGACGAGACCGCGTCTATCCGGCGGTTCCTCGAGCGTAAACACCTGCCCGCCCGTCTCAGCCCGGCAGAACACCGAAGAATCTTCGGCCAGTTGATGCGCCGCGGCTTCTCCGCCGATCTCATTGCCAGTGCGCTCAGATCGCGCGGGTCCGACCTGGACCCGTAGAAACAGGATCGGGCCGCCGCGCACCTTGTACAATGGCGTGTCGCCATGACCGCCAGAGAGATCCGCCAGAGTTTCCTCGACTATTTCGCCTCGCACGGCCACCAGGTGGTGTCGTCCTCGTCGCTGGTCCCCATCGACGATCCGACCCTGCTCTTCACCAACGCGGGGATGAACCAGTTCAAAGACGCATTCCTCGGTAAGGACCGCCGCGCCTACACGCGGGCGGCCACCGTGCAGAAGTGCATGCGGGTGAGCGGCAAGCACAATGACCTCGACAACGTCGGGCCGTCGTTGCGGCACCACACGTTCTTCGAGATGCTCGGCAATTTTTCGTTCGGCGACTATTTCAAGGCCGACGCCATTCCCCTGGCCTGGAATCTGCTCACCAAGGTGTGGGGCCTGCCCGAAGACCGCCTCTTCCCCACCATCTTCAAGGGCACCGAAGGGATTCCACGCGACGCTGAAGCGTTTGAGCTCTGGACAGCCTTCGTGCCGGCCGCCCGCATCACTGAACTGGGCCTTGAAGAAAACTTCTGGCAGATGGGCGATACCGGGCCCTGCGGCCGATGCTCGGAGATTCACTATTTCCGTGGCACCGACATTCCCTGTGCCGAGCCGGTCTGTCGCGGAGTCGAGTGCAGTTGCCAGCGGTACGTCGAAATCTGGAACAACGTGTTCATGGAGTTCGAGCGGGATCGGACAGGGACGCTGACTCCACTGCCGGCGCCGTCAATTGATACCGGTATGGGGCTCGAGCGCATCGCGGCGGTGATTCAGGGACACCTCTCCAACTACGACACGGACCTGTTCACTCCCATCCTCCACGCCATCGCGGTACGCGCAGGCCGGCCCTACACCGCCAGCACCGAGACCGACCATCTCGACGTATCCATGCGCGTCATCGCCGACCATCTGCGGGCGATGACCTTCCTCATCGGCGATGGCGTGCTGCCGTCGAACGAGTGGCGGGGATACGTGCTGCGCAAGATCATGCGGCGCGCCATGCGGCACGGCAAGAGACTGGGGTTCACCGGACCGACGCTGCACACACTGGTTGATGCAGTCATCGTCGAAATGGGCAGCGCCTACCCCCACCTGAACACCGAGCGCTCGTCGATCATCAGAACCGTGAAGGCCGAGGAAGAACGCTTCGAGGTGGTGCTGACGACGGGATTGCCGAAGCTCGAGGCGCTGCTCGATCGAGTTCAGGCGACTGGGGCGACGCTGGTGCCCGGCGATGAAGTGTTCAGACTGTACGACTCGCTTGGCGTGCCGCTCGACTTCGCGCAGGACCTGGCCGAGCAACGAGGCCTGGCCATCGACAGCCAGGCCGTGGACGCTGCCATGCAGGGGCAGCGCGCGCGCGCGCGGGCCAATACCAAGTTCAAGGGCGGTGGCGCCGCGGCGTACCCGGCAGCGGTCATTGAGCGCCTGAAACACGTGGGCGATTTGTTTACCGGATACGAGCGGCTGGAGGAATCATCGGCGACGGTCCTGGAGATTCTCGCGGTCTCGGAAGGCCCGCACTCGCCCGATCAACCCGTTGATGTCGCGGTCCAGGGCGGAGAGTACTGGGTGCACCTTGACCGGACGCCGTTCTACCTGCACGCGGGTGGTCAGGAGTCAGACACAGGGCAGGTGCTCACCCAGGATGGGCTGGTGGCGGACGTCGTCAGCGTCGAGCCGGCGCCACCGGGTTGCCCCCGCAAGCATGGCATCGTCGTGGTCGCGGGCTCCCTGAAGAAGGGCGATACGGTGCGCGCTGTGGTTGACCGAGATCGCCGCGACGCCATCAGGCGCAACCACACTGCCACCCACCTCCTGCACGCCGCGCTGCGCCAGACATTGGGCACACATGTGCGGCAAGCCGGCTCGCTCGTGGCGCCCGACCGCCTCCGCTTTGACTTCGCCCACTTCTCGGCGATGACCGACGAGGAACGCGCCGCCGTGGAGCGCATCGTATCGGCGCAGGTCTTGCGCAACACGCCGGTCACGACAGAAGTGAAGAGTACGGACGACGCCATCAAGGGCGGCGCGATGGCGCTCTTTGGCGAGAAGTACGGAGACAAGGTCCGTGTCGTCGGCATCGAGGGCTTCAGCACGGAACTGTGTGGCGGCATTCATGTGAGCGCCACCGGCGACATCGGGCCGTTTGTCATCACCGAAGAGTCTGGCGTGGCCGCGGGCGTTCGCCGCATTGAAGCGCTGACCGGTACGGGCGCCGTGGCGCATCTGCAGCGCACGCAGTCGATCTTGTCTCGCACTGTGCAACTGCTGAACGTCTCAGCTGACCAGGCCGCGGATGCGGTCGCGCGCCTGCAGGCCGATGCGAAGCGCCTGAGCCGTGAAAACGAACAGCTCAAGATGAAGCTGGCCATCGGCGGTGGCGGCAGGGGCGAAGACGACGGTGTCGAGACGATTGGGGACGCGCAATTTGTAGCCCGGCGTGTGACCGGCCTTGAGAAAGGCGCGCTGCGCGGCCTGGCAGACTCGCTCAGGGATCGCCTCAAGCGCGGCGTGGTCGTCATCGCCGCCGACAACGACGGCAAGGTGCATCTACTGGTGGCCGTGACGAAAGACCTCACGGACCGCGTCAAGGCCGGCCAGCTCGTCAAAGACCTGGCGCCCCTGATTGGCGGCAAAGGCGGCGGCAGACCTGATTTTGCGGAGGCCGGCGGATCTGACCCGGCGGGGATTGGCGAGATGCTGACCAGAGCACGCGCGCTCGTGACTGCGGCAATGAGCCAATGAGGCAAAACGACCTCTGAGGTAATTTACCGCAGTGTGCTGTCGGTAATTACCTCAGAGGTCGTTTTGCTATTTGGCCAGGCCGGGCAGCAGGCCGCCGAGGCCCCGCCCCAGCAAGCCGAACGCGGTCGCTGTCACCAGAATGCCCATGACGCGCGAGATGATGTTCATGCCGATGGGCCCCAACCGGCGCGCAATGGGACCGGCAGAGTGGAACGTGATCCACATCAGCAGCGCAATGCCGAGCGACACACCGGAAATCACCAGCAGATCGCGCGCACTGTCAAATGTGCTGGCCTGGATGATGACCGTGGTGATCGTGCCGGCGCCCACCGTACCTGGAATCGCCAGTGGAACGACGGCCAACGCTTTCCAGTGCTCCTCGCTCACGTCACCAGCCGAGTCGCGCTCGCTCTGCGTCAGCTTGACGTCCTCCACGGTGACCATCCGCAGGCCGTAATTGAGCAGAATGATCCCGCCCGCCGCCTGCAACATCGGCGTCGTCAGGCCCATCAGGCCAAGGATGGAGTTGCCGAGCCACGCGCACACCAACAGGATGATGAGAATGGCCAGCGCGCTCGAATTCGCCATGCGCCGCTGAATGCCGGGATCGAATTTTCCAGCCAATGCGGCAAACAACACGGCGGACCCAAGGGGGTTGACAATGGCCAGCATGGCCGTCGAGAACAACACCACTTCCTGAAGCGACAACGCCGACTCCGATCAGTTCTTTGCGAGCAAGTAGACCGCGACTGCAGCAAACGCGAAACCCGCCGCCTGCCGCAGCGAAGGCGCCTGGCCGGCCGGCATGACCCAGGCGAGAAACGGCACGGCCGCCACCTGCAGCACCGAGACCACGACAATGAACGGGCCGGTCGGCACCGCCGGATTCGCGACGGTCGCCGAATACACAAACACCGCGAGACCGTTGACGACCGCGGCCGCTCCCAGAATCCACCACGCGCGCGGCGCCGGCCAGGGCGCCAGGTGTGTCGATGACAGCAGCGTGACCGACATGGCCGAACCGATCATCACGACCGTGGCCATCCAGGCCCCGGAGACCAGGGCCTGACGCCCGATGAGCGGCCACGCGGCAAATGCGATGGCAACGAAGATGGAAGACAACAACGTTTGCGCAGTCACGGAACACTCTCTTCCAGAATGGCCAACACCTGCTTCTCGAACCACTCCGGCGTGCCGGTGCCCAGGTGTTTCAAAAACACCGTGCCGTCTCGCCTCACAAACCACGACACCGGGTAGGCAAACGTCGCCCGATAGGCCTCAGCAATGTCGTCTCGGCCCTGCGCCTCGAACAGTGGATAGTTGACCTTGAACTCCGCCGCGAACGCCTGCATCACTTCCGGCGAATCCTGTACGGAGAGCCCAAGTACCGTGAATCCACGATCGCCGTACTTCTTCACCAGATCGACAAACGCCGGCACTTCCTGCCGGCACGGCGGGCAATTGACAAACCAGAAGTTGACGATGAGCGGCCGCCCCCGATAGTCGGACAGCTTCACCTCCTGGCCGTTCATGTCCTTGACGATGAATCCGAGGTCGGCGATGTCGGTGCGCTGCTTTGGCTGATCGCAGCCGGCCAGCGCGACACAGACCGCGCCAGCCACGACCAGGCGAAGTACCCGCGTGATCAGCATCACCGCCCCCAATAGATCGCGTTGAAGAGGAATTTGAACGTGCCCCGTGGTTGCGCCCGCATCAGGATCTCCGGGCCAAACAGGAACACGCGTCCCTTGCCGACCTGTGCGTCAATCGCGATGACGCCCCTGTCGAGGTACGACTGTCCCCAGGCCCAGCCACTACGCAGCGGCGCCGGTGAATCGAACCACGCGACCGGCGTCACGCCCCGGGCCGCGGCATCAGGCCCAAGGCGCCAGACCGGGCTGTTGTCGAAGAAGACGTCGGTCCGTTCCTTCATACCGGCGGCCAGAGGGCTCGTCGTATCCAGTCGCGCACCCAGCACCGAGCCGGGCACGTAGTACTTCGTGCGCGGCAGCGCCTGCGGCGGCGCGCCAGGAGCGGTGCCCGGTTCCACGAGGTGGTTTTCAACCGGCAGGCCGAAGTGCTGGGCGAGATTAGATGCCGAACTGCCAATCGCCACGATGCGACCGCCGTTCTCCACGAACTGCCGAAGCAGCGGCATCGTTCCCGAAGAGATGCTGCCGACCTGATCTCGGAACTCGGCCGGAATGTTCGGCGCCGGACCTGCGGCCCCTCCACGACCTGCGCCGCCCGCGCGGCCACCGCCTCCACCTGCGCCAGGAATGGCGCCGGTCACAAACACCAGCACGTCGAAGTCTGCGTTCAGATTGCCTGCGTCAAGCCGCGGCGCGAACACACGCGTGAACGAGAACCCGGACTGTTCCAGAATCCATCGCGTCCACCCGGCGGGCATCGACCCGCCGTACTGGTCCCACAATCCGACGCGTGGCGCCCGAATCGCCGTCAGCACGTTGAGCTTCTGTCCCAGAGGCACCGCGTGTACGCCGAGCGGGCCAATGACCTGCTCCAGCTTCGCGCGCTGCCCCTCTGCCACATGGAACGTCCCGGCGGGAAACACCGTGCCGCCTGCGGTCAGCGGTGCCGTGGTGACGGATACGCCGGTGCCGCCGCCGGCGAGCAACTGATTCACGGCGGCAAATGCATTGAGCACCTCGCGGCTCAGCAGGTATCCGCCGGCCAGGGATGCCGGCATGGCCGCCTTCAGGAACGTGATGTTCCAGTCCCTGACTTCTTCAAATGGCCCGGTGAATCCGTCGAGTACGCGATCGAACTCGATGCCCATCTGGTAGGCCAGCGTCCATCCAGCACTGTCGTAGGGCGGCGTGGGCGGCGCACCAGGCGAGGGAAAATTGTCGGGATGATCCTGCGGCTCGAACATGTCGATGACGTGCGGTCGAAACGCCTGATTCGTCATGACGACGAGGGAGCCGGAGGGATATGTCTTTCCAGCGACCGTGAACGTAGACGTGGCACGGTGCACCTGGATGCCCACCTCGCGCAGGGCGTTGATGAACGTCACGGCCGTCGGAAAATCCGGCTGATTCGAAGGCAGGATGTACCCACGCGGATCGCGATACTCCGGCTTGCGCAGCGCGGCCCATAACGCCGCGTCGCGCTCGGGCGAAGCGCCGCCGCGTCCGCCACCCCTGCCTGCCCCGCTGGCTCGACCGGCCGCGCTTGCGGCGAACTCCCGCACCACGTCCGCATATCGATGTGGCCGCGGCGTCCACGAATCTTCACTGCCGCGCCGGATGGAGTTCTTCCCCATCACGTAGCGGTTGTACAGGTAGTTCTCCTTCATCCGGGACGCGCTATCGAGCACACCGCGGTTACAGGCCACCGAGTACTCGATGGACTGCCGGAACCGCCATTCCTGCGGCGGCACGGGAAACGTCAGGTCACTGGTGGGCAACTGCCGCTCCATGACCAAAGGCACACGCATCGGCGTAGGGCTGCCGATCATTTCGGTCAGAATCGCAATCGTGTTGTGAAATGCGGCCGTGTTCCGGATGCCGCCATTCCACCATCCGTCGTAGGGCCCACCCGACCGCATCGTGGCGCCCGGCTTGCCTTCGGCCGCCAATCGCGTATGCAGCGCGAGGCCGACCGTCTGCAGGCCCAGCACGAGCAACGGGTCCTGGTTGTAGTTGAAGGGATCCCGCAAGGGCGGCGACCACAGGATGGTGCCGGCTGGGCCACTCTGATGATGGTTGTAGAGAATTTGCGGGAACCACTCGTGATAGAGCACGCGGTTCATGTTCTCGGTTTCAGGTTGGGTGGACGCGAAGAAGTCGCGGTTGTTGTCGTGTCCGATGTACTTCTGGTACAGCCGCGGCAGGTTCGCCAGGCTGCGCTCGTTGGGATCGGACGCCCGCATGTACCAGTCGGCCACCAGGTCGTTGCCATCCGGGTTCGCGTGCACAAACAACATGATCACGTCGTCGAGCATCCGCAGCGTCTCTTCGTCGTTGCCGCTGACCATCTGGTAGACCATCTCGCCCAACTGCTGCGCGCCGAGCGTTTCGGTGGCGTGGAGGCCGCCGTCAATCCAGACTACGGCCTTCCCCTCCTTCGCCAGGGCGCGGGCCTCCGCATCGGTCAGCCCCTCGGCCAGCGCGAGGCGGCGCGAAATCTCTTTGTAGCGCGCGAGGTTCTTGTGATTGGCCGGCGAGGTCACCACCGCCATCAGTTGCGACCGCCCCTCGGCCGTCTTGCCGATATCCTCAAGCACCATCCGATCCGACTCGCGGTCGAGCTTGCGCCAGTACGCTTCCATCTGCCGGTAGTTGGCGAGGAAGTAGTCGTCGCCGAAGGCGTGGCCGAATTCGGCGACCGGCGACGTGATGCTGGAGGCCGCGCGCGCCTGCGCCTGAGGGGCGGCGCCGTAGGAGCTTGCGATCAGGAACAGTCCGAGCAGAAGTCTCTTGGCCATGAGTCAATAATAGAGGGGACGGGTGTCGACCTGTGGGAAACTCCGGGAACTCAGTTGACGTTGTTCCGGGAGTTTTCCACAGGTCGACACCCGTCCCCTCTCTTCCCCGATCGAGACAAATAGGGGGACGGCTGTGGATTTGTGGAAAACTCTGGGGGACGCTCAATGAAGATGTCCCCGGAATTTTCCACAAATCCACACCCGTCCCCGTGCCGCCTCGACGTCTGGCTCGATGTCGCGTGTCTGTGCAAGACGCGGTCTGAGGCGCAGAGGGCGTGCAAGGGCGGCAAGGTGGAGGTCAACGGGCAAGCAGCCAAAGCACAGCGGCCCTTGAAGCTCGGAGACGTAGTTGAGGTCTCGCGGCCCCGCGGCGTGCGCCAACGGGTCATCGTGCTGGGCCTGGCCAGCCACCACATGGCCAAAGCACTCGCCAGCGCCCTCTACGAAGACGTCACGCCGGAGCCCTCACCGCAGGTAAAGGCCATGCTCGAACTGGCTCGCCTGGCGGGCCCCCAACGGGCCCGAGGCCCGGAAACGGCCCCTGGGAAACGAGAGAAACGTCGCCTGCGACAGGCCAAGGAGGGCGGCGAGGGGTCTGGGTGGGGATAGGAATGGTATACTTCGATGTTTCGGGTCCCCGTCAGGATCCCAATAAGTGAGGTTTTCCGCAGTGGCTACTCGACACAAATCGGCGGTAAAAGCGAATCGCCAGACCATCAAGCGCACCGAACACAACCGCGAACTCCGATCGAAGCTCCGGAGCGGCCTGAAGGCCATCCGGGCGGCCATTGATTCGGGCGATACCGCGGCAGCCAAGGCGTCGCTCAGCAAGACCTTCTCGCTCATCGACAAGATGTCGGCGAAAAAGATCATCCACGACAACACGGCTGGCCGCTACAAGTCGCGGATCGTCAAGAAGCTCACCAAGAAGACCGCGACCGCATAAGCGGTCGCCCGGTCAGTTCGACGACGAGCCGCTCAAGCAGCACCTGGTCCTCTCCCCCTGAGCTCTTGAGCGCCAGGTCGGTGCGCAGCAGCGCATCAAGTGCGGGCTTGACGCGATCGGGTGCGCCTGACGCCAGTTGGCTCGACACCCACCACCGCAACTGACCAACAATGCCGTGCGGCGAATCGCCGCGTTCGAACCGCAGTGCCAACTCCCTCAGCCCAAGGGCCGCATCGCCGGCGCTGATGGCGTTGGTCACGGCCCAGTCGTCGACAACGGTTGCGCCATCCGACGCCACCGCCTCCACGTCGGCTGCCGTAATGGCGTTCCGGCCCGCCACGAAGAGCAGCAACCGCTCAATGTCGCCACGCAGCTTTGAGATATCGGCACCTGACCGGCTGACCAGCATCTTGACGCCCGCCGGTTCCATCGTCCGGCCTTCACGCGTCATCTCCTCCTGCACAAACGTCCTGGCCTTGACCATCGCAGCATTGGCACCGGCCGGCCCCGATCGAGGCTCAGCGCGAATCCCGCTGAACTCCACCACCTGCGCCTTCTCGACCAGTTTCTTCGTGAACCGGCGCGTGCGATCGATCTCGGTGGCCACAAACACCAGCGTCGCAAACTCAGCGGGTGCGGCCACATACTCCTCGAGTGGCGTGAGGTCTGTCGATGCGCGTTCCCCATCGGCGGCCGCCTCTTCCTCCTCCTCCTCCTCGTCGTCGGTCGCCTTGCCGGCGCGCTTGGGCTTCAACAGCCGCTCGGCGCGCATGACGATGACGAGGCGGCGGTCACCGAGCATGGGCAGGCTGCGGCATGACGCGGCGATGTCTACCGGCGCGCCTCCCTGTTCGCCGGCGTAGACCCGGTCTACGGCAAATGGACGGTCCGCCACGTCGACAGTGGCCTCGACGGCGTCCACCATGGCATCAACGAGCTTCACGTCTTCGCCGAGGAAGACATACACACGGCTCAGCGTCCTGGCCGCCAGATGTTTTCGAAGGGCGGCCACGTCAAGGTTGGGCACGGGTGGGTTCTAGAAGGCCTCGAGGATCGAGGTCACGACCGAGCGCGCGAAGTTCTGGGCCATGCGCTCCATGGCATTGGCGTTCTGCCCGAAGAACGCCGTGGCATCCGTGGTGGTACTGCCAGCGCTCGTGGGCTCATATTCCTCGGTGTATCGCATTGAGGGGTTGGACCAAAGGATCTTGTTGTCTCGGACGTCACGAAATTCGAACGACGCAATGACAATCAGTTGCACTCGTGCCGCCTGACTGTTGGCGGTATAGGTGGTGTTCCTCGTTTGCACGCTGACGATCGTGCCGGTCAGGATGGCGTCCACGTTGTTCGTGTCGGGCTGCACACGGTACTTGCCTCGTCCGCCGAACTCCGTGCGCACGCGATCGGTCAGGACGCGATCAATTTCGAAGACCGATGTCTTATTGAGGAACGCGGGCACGCCCACCACCTGGATGTAATCGGGCAGGAACGACCCACGGCCCGACAGCGCGTAACCGCAGCCGGAGGCCGCGATACACGACAGCGCGACCATCCCGAGCAGGAACCGTCTCATCATCACCTGACCACGATACTCACGGGACGCCCCGGAGTGTGAACAATTTTCACGATGGTCTTGCCCTCAACGTAGGGCACCACAGTCGGGCACGCCAGGGCCAGCTCGATATTCGCCTCCACAGAGGAATTCACCGGCACCAGAATACGGCCCCGCACCTTGCCGTTCACCTGGACCGGCAGCTCGACCGACTCTTCCCGCGCGGCCTCTTCGTCGCATGACGGCCAGCCGGCCGCCACCACGCCTTCGGGATGGCCCAGGTGTTCCCAGAGTTCCTCGCACATGTGCGGCGTGAAGGGCGACAGCATCAGCACCAGCGCCTCGGTGGCTTCGCGCAGCACGGCCGCGGTCTCTGGCCTCTCCACCACGGCCAGCGGTTCATCATCCACACCCAGCGGACGCGCGCCGCGGAGTTCGCAGAACCCGTACAGCTCGTTCACCAGTTCCATCAGCGCGGCAACGGCCGTGTTCAGATGCACCCGCGGGTTGATGTCCTGGGTAACGCGCCGAATGGTGCTGTGCGTTCTTCGCCGCATCGCGCGCTCGGCGTCGTCGAACGTCAGCCCGGCGACGGCGGGTGCCTGTCGGGCAGCGGCGGACGTGTGGACCACCACGCGCCACACGCGGTTGAGGAAGCGGAAGGCCCCCTCAAGGCCGGTGTCGGTCCACTCCACTTCCTTCTCGGGTGGCGCGACAAACATCACGTAGAGTCGCAGCGCGTCGGCGCCAAACGACGCGATCATGTCGTCGGGATCCACCACGTTGCCCTTTGACTTGGACATGACGGCGCCGTTTTTCAGCACCATCCCCTGCGTCAGCAGCCGCGTGAACGGCTCATCGATGGTGACCAGCCCGATATCGCGGAAGACGCGACTGAAAAATCGCGAGTAAATCAAGTGGAGGATGGCATGCTCCACCCCGCCGCTGTAGAAGTCGACCGGGCCCCAATAGGCGACCTTGGCCGGATCGAACGGCAGCTGGTCGTTGTGCGGATCGCAGAAGCGGTAGAAATACCACGACGAGTCGACGAACGTGTCCATCGTGTCGGTTTCGCGGCGAGCCGCGCCGCCGCATTCCGGACAGGCGACATTCACAAACTCGGGCACGTGCGCGAGCGGCGAGCTACCTCGCCCGGTAAACTCGGTCACCTTCGGCAACACCACCGGCAGATCGGAATCAGGCACCGCGACCATGCCGCACGCCGGGCAGTGGATGATTGGAATCGGCGTGCCCCAATACCGCTGACGCGAGATGCCCCAGTCTTTGAGCCGGTACTGCACGGTGCCTTCGCCGATGCCACGCGCTGTGGCCTCGGCCGTCATCTGTCGATTCGCCTCGGGCCAGGCCAGACCGCTCCACTGCCCTGACGCCACGAGCACGCCGTCGCCATCGTAGGCGGCAGACATCGTATCGGCGTCATGCGACTCGCCTTCGGGCTGCACGACCACGCGCACCGGCAGGCCGTATTTGCGGGCAAACTCAAAGTCGCGCTGGTCGTGGCCGGGCACGCCCATCACCGCCCCCGTGCCGTATTCACCCAGCACAAAGTTGGCCACCCACACCGGGACGGATTGTCGCGTAAAGGGATTCACCACCGTGCGCCCGGTATCGAAACCTTCCTTTTCGACTTCGCCGGACACACGAGCGGTCTTGTCCTGTGCGCGGAACTTCGCCACCTGTGCGCGGAACGCGGCCGGATCCGCAGACTCGGCGGCAAACTGTTCAACCAACGCGTGTTCGGGCGCGAGCATGACAAACATCGCACCGAAGATCGTGTCGATGCGGGTGGTGAAGACTTCGATCGGGGTCCTGGGGTCCTCGGTCTGCTGGAACTTGACCCGGGCGCCTTCGGATCGCCCGATCCAGTTCTGCTGCATCGTCAGCACCTTTTCGGGCCAGCCGGTCAGCCCCTCGGCGGCCTTCAGCAGTTCATCGGCATATGCGGTGATGCGCAGACACCACTGCTCCAGTTCGCGCTGAGTCACCGGAGTGCCGCAACGCCAGCAGCCGCCATCAACCACCTGTTCGTTGGCGAGCACGGTCTGGCAACTCGCACACCAGTTCACGTTCGAGCGCCGGCGATAGGCCAGGCCCTTCTCGAACATGCGCGTAAAGAGCCACTGGTTCCAGCGGTAGTAGTCGGGCATGCAGGTGGCCAGCTCGCGCTCCCACGCGTAACTGATACCCAGACGCTGCAACTGCCCTTTCATGTGGGCGATGTTGTCGAGCGTCCACTGCTCGGGGTGCAGGTTGTTCTTGATGGCGGCATTTTCAGCCGGCAGGCCGAACGCATCCCAGCCAAACGGATGCAGCACGTTGAAGCCGCGCATCCGCATGAATCGGGCCATGATGTCGCCGATCATGTAGTTGCGGACGTGCCCGACATGCGCGTGGCCCGACGGATACGCAAACATCTCAAGGCAATAAAATTTTGGCCGGGACGGATCGTCGGTCACCTCAAACGCACGGGTCTCGGCCCAATGCTGCTGCCATTTTTTTTCGATGTCTTGGGGATGGTAGGAGCTCACACCGATATTTTAAGGGGGACGGGTGTCGATCTGTGGAAAACTCCAAGCGCGAAAACGACCTCTGAGGTAGTTTTCAATACCTCATCCACGAAAACTACCTCAGAGGTCGTTTTCGGTCCGGGAGTTTTCCACAGATCGACACCCGTCCCCCTCACTTCACCCCAATTCTTCAATCGTGGCTTCGATGCCTTCACGGAGCGAGTCGAGGTGGTACCCACCCTCGGTGATCGCCATGATTCGGCCGTCGCAGGCACGCCGGCCGACGTCGGCGAGCATCCGGACGAGCGTTCGAAAGCCTGCGGTGGTCATGCGCAGGCCACCCAGTGGGTCGAGCTGATGCGCATCATATCCGGCAGAGATCAGCAGGACCTGGGGAGCGAAGGCCTGCAGACTCGGCAGCAGGTGCGACTCATATCCCCGAAGGACGTCCGCATCCGTCGCGCCAGCACGCAGAGGCAGGTTCAGCGTGGTGCCTACGCCTGCGCCCGAGCCGCACTCGGTAGCGGCTCCGCTGCCTGGCCAATAGGGGTATTGATGACTGGACGCGAAGAACACGTTCGGGTCGTCGTAGAAGGCCGCCTGCGTGCCGTTGCCATGGTGCACGTCGAAGTCCACAATCGCGACCCGCTCCACCCCGTCGGCCCGTAGCGCTGCGGCGGCGATCGCAATGTTGCTGTAGAGGCAAAACCCCATCGCCCTCTGGGGCTCCGCGTGATGTCCGGGCGGGCGCACCAGGGCCAGCGCGGCCTCGCCGGTCGACCACGCGTGGCGGGCCGCATCGATGGCCACCCCGGCAGCCAGGCGCGCGACATCCCAGGACTCAGGACTCGTAAACGTGTCGGCATCGAGCGTGGCCGCACGGCCGGCGGTGGCTCCTATCACGTCGAGGTACGCCGCTGTGTGAATCCGCGCGAGCTCATCGCGGGTAGCCATCCGTACCGGGCCCATCGTTCCGCCTGCGGATCGAAACGACTCCGCGATGGATTCGAATACCTGTCCGCGTTCGATGCGCTCCGGATGGCCGGGCGGTGGTGAATGTTCAGAAAAGCGTGGCGATGAGAAGAGCACCATGGGTTACGTGAGCGAACCTTCGAGCGCGCGGAGGCGCGACTCGAGGTCCACCCGCGCGGCTTCGACGACGTCGTCATTGGTGCTGGCCACGTACATCGGCTCGCCAATCGCGACGCTGAGCGTGGCGCCGGGTTTCGGGATCTGGTGGCGGTCCCAGCTCCGCGTGGTCCAGGCGCGGTCGGCTTCGATGTGAAACGGCAGGATGGGATGACCAGTGGCCCCGGCCAGCCAGAGGGCGCCGGGTTGCGCGACACGCGCGGGGCCTCGGGGGCCATCGACGGTAAACGCCACCGGCCGCCCGGCCGCGAGGTCGCGCCTCAACTGCACCAGCGCCCGGGCGCCACCGCGCGACGAAGACCCGCGGGCGGTGCCGTAACCAAACTTCGCGATGATGCGCGCGATCCATTCGCCATCGAAGTTCTCACTAGTGATCACCACAATCCCGCGGTCACGAAAGAACAACGTGGCCGCCAACACGCGGCCATGCCAGAAGGCATGGATCGGGGCAACCGCCTCATCGTCCAGCCGGTCCAGGTGTTGTTGCCCGTGAACCCGCCACGTGTAGGTGCCACCCAACCCCTCGATGACGGGCCATCCGACCGACGCGATGGCGCGCACCTGCGCGCGTTTGAGTCTCGACTGCCGCCACGACGACGACTCGGGAGCGGCCATTACTGGCTCTCTGCCTCCCCTTGACCCGCCTCGACGGGCGCACACCTGGGTTTGACGGCCTTCATCTTGCCGTCTATCCACGTCATGAGATCCACCATCTGCACCGGCGCGTTCGCGCTCGCCTGCGCGCCTTTGAGCATGATTGAACAGAACGGGCACGCCATCACCACCGTGCCTGCGCCGGTCGCCTGCAACTGATCGAACCGCTCCTGGCTGATGCGTTTGCCCGACTCGTGTTCTTCAAACAGCAAGCCGCCACCTGCGCCACAGCAGAACGGATTGTCGCCGTGCCGTGCCGGCTCACTGATGGTCGCGCCAAATCGCTCGAGCAAGGCTCGTGGCTCGGCGTGCACGTCCGCGTAGCGACCGAGGTAACACGGGTCGTGATACGTTACGTTTTCGCGTTCGCGCCATTCCAGCATGACGTCGCGGGTGAGCTCCTCGATGAGTGAAGCCGAGTGCACGGCTTCCACCTCGTAGCCCATCATCTTGTAGTCGTGTCCAATGGTCTTGACGCAGTGCGGGCAGGACGTGACGATCTTCTTCACGCCCGACGCCCGCAGGTCGGCGATGTTTTGCGTCGCCAGTTCCTGGTACATGTATTCGTTGCCGGTCCGCTTGGCGACGTCACCCGTGCAGCGCTCCTTCGACAACACACCGAACGTCTTGCCCTTGGCGCGCAGCAGATCGAACAGCGAGCGCATGGACTTCTGATAGTCGGCCTCAAATGCCCCGGCGCATCCAAGCCAAACCAGGTACTCGTGCTTCGTGGGATCGAACGTCTCAAGTGTGGCCGCCTGCACGAACTTGGCGCGCTGGTCGTACATCAGACCCCAGATGTTCTGGCGCCGTTCGAGATTCGTGAACAGTGGCGTCAGGAACTCGGGCGCCTCACCATTGGACACCAGACCACGCCTGGCGCCGATGATGGTCGGCAGGTGCTCCACTCCCACTGGGCAGGCCTGCTCACAGGCGCCGCAGGTGGTGCACTGCCACAACACGTCCTGGTCATACACATCGACCAGTTTTTTGTCGCGCTCACCCGCCAGTAGTGCATCTTCGTTCTGGAGGATCAGTGTTTTCGGATTCAGCCGCTTCCCGGTACCGAACGCCGGGCAATTGTCCTGGCAGCGCCCGCATTCCACGCAGGAGAACGCGTCGAGCACCGCTTTGGATGGCAGGTCTTTCACCGTCTCTAATCCCACTTCCTCCTTCTCGAAATCCAGGTTGGGTACCGTGCCAAGGATCGGCGACTTCAGGAACACGGTGGCCGGAGAAAGGATCAGATGCAGGTGCTTTGAGTTCGGCACCAGCACCATGAACGCAAGAATGATGAGCATGTGCACCCACCAGTTCACCCGCCCGATGGGACCCGCTTCGTAGGCAAAGGTCACGAAGAACGTGATCATCAGCAGCGCGATCAGCACCGCGATCAGCAATGACTCTTTTGAGACAGGCGTGCCCAAACCCGCCGGTCGCACAAACGCGCGGCGAATGCCGAGTCCGATGATGCCGATGAGGACGCCTGCCGCAAACGGCACCAGGGCCTTCTTGTAGATGGCGAACGTGGCGCTGTGCGTCAGGTCCACCACACCAAGACCGCGCACCATCTCCACGGTGGTGAAACCGCCAAACGCCACAAAGCCCCAGAACACGGCCAAGTGTGCAACCCCCACGGCCTTACGCGCGGAGATCACGCGCGATTGGAAGACAATTTCGCTGACGAATCGGCTAATGCGTGAGCCCAGTTGGTCGAAGGTGAAGTTATTTGGCGCCGCCTGAATCAGTCGCCACCGCGTCGCCATCTGGATGGCGAACCCGGCGACAAACCCGACGAACACCAGTCGAAAGACCCAGACCTCCAAGTTCATACGCCATCCATATTACTGTGAGGCGCGTCCGCTGGGCAGGCGCCCCAACCGAGGATGGAGGATCGGAATACAATCATCGGATGATCGTCGGCATCGTGAAGGAGACGGCCCCAGGGGAACGACGGGTCGCCGCCACACCAGACTCAGTCACCACACTCATACAGCTCGGCTTCAGCGTCACCGTTGAATCAGGCGCGGGGATTGCCGCCGGGTTCGACGACGAGGCCTATGCGGCGGCGGGGGCCACGATTGGCGATACCGCTGGCGCATGGAGCGCCCCGGTCGTGGTCAAAGTGCGGCCGCCGCTCGATGGAGAAGCCGAAGAGGCCGCGCGGCTCGGCACCGGGCAGACCCTCATCAGCTACCTCTATCCCGCGCAGAACGGCGACCTCGTTCGTCGCCTGGGCGACCGCGGCATCAGCGCGATCGCGATGGATCAGGTGCCGCGCACCACTCGCGCGCAGAAGGTGGACGCGCTTTCTTCCACCGGCAACCTCTCGGGCTACCGCGCGGTCATCGAAGCCGTCGCCGCCTTGCAGCGGCCCCTGGGCGGCCAGACCACGGCGGCTGGCAAGATCCTCCCGTGCAAAGTGCTCATCATCGGCGCCGGCGTTGCCGGGCTCTCCGCGATTGGCACCGCGCGGTCGCTTGGCGCAATCGTCCGCGCCTTCGACACGCGACCGGTCGTCAAGGAACAAGTGGCGTCCATGGGCGCAGAATTCCTCCAGGTTGAACTCGAAGAAGACGGCAGCGGTCAGGGCGGCTATGCCAAGGAAATGAGTCCGGCGTTCATCGCCGCCGAGTTGGCACTGTTCGCCGCGCAGGCAAAGGAAGTAGACGTCATCATCACGACCGCGCTCATTCCCGGCAAACGCGCGCCCATCCTCATCACCGCCGATATGGTCCGCTCCATGAAGCGCGGCTCTGTCGTGGTGGACCTCGCAGCCGAGATGCGGGGCAATTGCGAGCTCACGCAACCCGGCCTGGCCGTGGACGTGAACGGCGTCACGGTGATCGGCTACACCGACCTGCCGTCGCGCATGTCGCAGCAGGCATCAACGCTCTACGCCACGAACATCGTTCACCTGCTCGAGGAGATGGGCGGCGCGGCTGCATTCACCATCGATGAGGAAAACGACATCGTGCGGCCGATGACGGTGCTGAAGAACGGGGTGGCGATGTGGCCACCTCCGCCTTCGCTCCCGAAGCCTTCGGCTTCAGCCACGGCGGACAAGTCCGCGAGTCCTGACTCTGCTGCGGCCTCTCCTCCGGCGCGACAGGTGTCCACGTCGGGGACCAAGGCGTCCCCTGGGGCTCGCAAGAAGCCTGGGGCGAGCCATGGCAAAGGCGGCGGCCATGGCGCTCCCGCCGACGAATCCTCGTCGTCGGGCGGTTGGTGGCCGCTGCTGGCCGCCGGGCTCGCGCTGTTTGCCATTGGCCTCGGGGCACCACAGTCATTCCTGACGCACCTCACGGTGTTTGTGCTGGCGTGTTTCATCGGTTACCAGGTGGTGTGGAGCGTGACACCCGCACTGCACACACCACTCATGAGCGTGACCAACGCCATCAGCGGCATCATCGTCGTCGGCGGCATGCTCCAGATTGGCGACGGGCTCACCTCGGCGGCCAGCATCATCGGCGCCGCAGCCATCTTCCTCGCCACGCTCAATATTTCCGGTGGCTTCCTGGTCACGCACCGCATGCTCAAGATGTTCCGCCGATGACAACGTCGCTCTTGATCACGGCGTACATCGCCGCCGCAGTCCTGTTCATCCTGAGCCTGAAGGGGCTCGCCCACCCAAGCACCGCGCGCCGCGGCAATCAGTTCGGTGCCATCGGCATGTTGCTTGCCATGGTCGGCGTCGCGCTTCATGCCGGCGTCATTACCTCCCCGACGCTGCTCGGGGCGCTGGCCCTGGCTTCGATCATCGGCGCGCTCGTGGCGGCGCGCGTGGCGATGACGTCCATGCCACAGTTGGTCGCCATCCTCCACAGCTTCGTCGGCGCCGCCGCAGTGCTGGTTGGCATCAGCAACCACCTCGCACCCGTTGCCGAACTGTCGGGAGTTGAGCGCACGATTCACGACGTGGAGACCTACCTCGGCGTCTTCATCGGTTCGCTCACGTTCACGGGCTCAATCGTGGCGTGGGGCAAGCTCCAGGGAGTCATTCGCAGCAAGCCGTTGATGCTGCCCGGGCGCCATTTGCTGAACATCGCCATGCTTGTGACATGTGTCTGGCTTGGGGCGATGTACTTGCGCGGTGGACATGAAGCGCTGCCCCATTTGCTGATCATGACGGCCGTGGCCGGCGTCATCGGCATCCATCTGGTGATGGCGATCGGCGGTGCGGACATGCCGGTGGTGGTCTCGATGCTCAACAGCTACTCCGGTTGGGCCGCATCTGCCGCCGGATTCATGTTGTCGAACGACCTGTTGATCATTACGGGCGCGCTCGTCGGCTCCTCAGGCGCCATCCTGAGCTACATCATGTGCCGCGCGATGAACCGCTCGTTCCTCTCGGTCATCCTCGGGGGCTTCGGCGCGGACGAGGGCGCGGCTCCCGCCGGCGGCGCCGTTGTTGCAGGGGAGATGGTGGCCACGACGACGGCGGACGTGGTGGCGCTGTTGAGGAAGGCCGATTCGGTGATCATCGTACCTGGCTACGGCATGGCCGTGGCGCAGGCGCAGCATCCGGTTCGGGAGATTGTCGACGTGCTGCGGGCCGAGGGCAAGGACGTGCGATTCGCCATTCACCCTGTGGCCGGACGATTGCCCGGCCACATGAACGTGCTGCTCGCGGAAGCCAATGTCCCGTACGACATCGTGCTGGAGATGGACGAAATCAATGACGACTTCCCCACCACGGACGTCGTGCTCGTGATTGGCGCGAACGACATCGTCAATCCGAGTGCGCTTGAGGATCCGTCAAGCCCCATCGCGGGCATGCCCGTGCTGCACGCCTGGGAAGCGGCGGCCTGCATCGTCTTCAAACGCGGCAAGGGCGCGGGTTACGCGGGCGTCGAGAATCCGCTGTTCTTCAAGGCGAAGACGCGGATGCTCTACGGCGACGCGAAGAAGAGTGTTGACGCGATCCTGGCCGCGCTTCGCGCGTAGGGGTCCAGGGTCCAGCGTCCTCGTAGGGCGCGCTGGTTCTTAAGCGCGCCAACGACGCGGCCTTGGGGACCAGGCCGCGCTACGTACCCTTGCTACTCCACCCTCAGCGCTTTCAGCGGATCGATTCGGCTGGCGCGCCATGCTGGGATCAGCGCTCCGACCACGGCGGTGAACAAGATGAGCGCCGTGGCGGTCGCCCAGATGCGCGGATCGGTGACCGTGAGTTCGTACAGGTACCCCTTGACGAAGCGGACGGCCCACGCGGCGATCCCGCCTCCGACGATGAGTCCGGCCACCACGGCAGTCGCTTGCTCGCGTAGGATGAGTCCGACCACAGACGTCGGTGTCGCACCGAGTGCGCAGCGAATGCCGACTTCTTTGGTGCGGCGAGCCGTGGACATCGCGAGCAACCCGAAGATACCGACCCCGACGACCACAAGCGCGGCCGCCGCAAAACCGCCAAAGAGCCAGGATTGAAAGCGGCGCAGTGACACGGAATCGCGAAACAAGGCATCCAGGGTCCCAGCGCGGCTGGGGCGAGCCAGCGGATCGGCCGCCTCGATTGCCTTGAGCACGTCAGTCGTCACGCGGCCGGTGTTCGCGTTCGTCCGAATGAAATACGTCACCCACGGCGCCCGTCCGACCGCGCCGTACGGAGCATAGGTGACTGGCGACTCGACATCCCAGGCCACCCACCGCACGTCCTTCACCACGCCAACCACGGAAAATGCCAGCTTGGTTTGTTGATCAGTCAGCGTCTCGCCAACGGCTGCCCGCCCGGGCCAATACGCCTGGGCTGCGCGTTCGCTCACGACGATGAGCGGGGTGTTGGACCGGAGTTCCTCCTTGGTCGGCACCCGTCCAGACACCACCTGAGGCTCGATCACGTCATAAAACCCTTCGGTGACGGCCCAGGTGTCGATATTGTGTGGATGGCGCGCTCCGGTTGGCGCCAGGAACCAGGTCATGGCGCCCCCGCCTCGCAGGACCTGCGCCGCGGTGGCTCCGGCGGCCATTACTCCGGGCACTTGCGCCAGGCCTTCGCGCACACGCTGTTCTCGTACAGTTCGCTCTGGAGAAACGGCCATGGAATCCCCGCGCCCTAGGAACATCACGTCCACGGTCACGACACCGGGGATCTGAATCGGCCGATCCTTGGCGTAGACGGTCAGGAGGGATCCGACCAGGCAGGCCCCGACGACGGTGAGCACAAACGCCACGCTGACTTGCGAGCCGACCACGATCAGGCGTCCGGGGGTTCGCACTCGTTCGCTGGCTCCCCTCGACTGTGTGCCCGCCAGGACGAGTGACCGGCGGATGGGCGCTATCGAAACGAGCATGCCCATCGCCGCAAGCGTCAGCACAACAAAGGCGGCGACCCGCCAGTCGAGTTCCGCCGGCTTGAGCAGGACGACACTGTCGGGCAGAAGCCGCATCATCACGCCAATCAGCAGCGGCGCAGCCATCACGCCGACGATGCCACCGGCTGCCACCAGGGTGGCGGCCTCTACCCTCCCCAGCCTGGCCACCGCCAGTACCGACGCGCCCAGGGCCCGGCGAACATCGATTTCCCGCCGGCGTTCGAGCGCGCGCGCGCTCATCAGGCTCGAGACATTCGCCGTCGCGATGAGCCCCAGCAGCACGACCGCGGCGAACACGGCGAGGAACAGAGGCCGCGCGCGACGGCTGATCGATTCAGAGAGCGGACTCGCCTTCACCGTCTCATAGGGGCCTTGCGCCGCCATCCAGTGTCAGACCATCCCTGAGGCTTCGGACCCAAAGGAGGATACGCCGCAGCCGTTGCCGAAACGCCTGATGCCAGGCGATCGGCCAGCAGGGCTGGCGTCATGCCGTCAGGGAGTCGGGCAAGCACTTCGCTGACGTTTCGAACCGTCGGATTGCTCTGCATCCGCGGATCCGGCACAAGCGGCGAGAGGAACGTCACGTCCGCGCGCGACGAAGGAAATGAAAACTCATGGGGCATCACACCCACCACCCGCACACCGGATCCGCTGACGGCATCAGTGATGATCTGATGCCCAAGGACGTTGCTCGCGCCATGGAAGCGCGACACCCAGGCATCGTAGGTCATGATCACTGGTCGGACGGTCGCCGGCGCCTGAAAGTCCTCCGGCGTGAACCCGCCCAACAGCGGGGACACCCCGATCACGCCGAAGAAGTTCGCCTGGATGAGCGCGACTCCAGCCGTGGACTGATTCACACCGGTGCCCAGACCCGACCACGGCTGCGCCCTGAACCCGGTGAGGGGCACTTCCGGCACCGCAGCCTGCCAATTCACGACGTCCACCAGACTGGCGCTATAGACCTCCGCAACGCCGTCACGCGCCGCTGGCCCGGGCACGCTGGAGAAGTCGGGTTCGACGGCGACGAGCGAGTCGGCGCGCGGATACGGCAACGGCTTGAACAGGACGCCATCCACAAACGCGAACGTGGCGGTCGCCAGAGCCACCGTCACCGCGGTAACACCCGCCACGGCGGCGGCGTACCACGGCGCGGCCTTCACTGACCTGAGGGTAAATCGGAAATCGCTGCCCATCCCTGAACCTCCCCGTCTGTGCGCGTGACGCAGGTGAAATGACCGACGTTGTACGTCCAGCCGCGCCCCCAACGCGGCAAGCACCGATTGAGCGAGCAGCACGCAAGCCCAGCGAACCCGGGCGAGACCTCCTGCCGGAGATTCCTCCCTCCACACATGTTCGAACAGACGCACCTGCTCGTCCGCGTACTTCCATCGATGCGACTCAGGCATCAGGCGTGTGGTCCACCCATAAAGAGTGATCAATCGACGAGACGGCGCGGCAGCCATGGCGAATTTCTACACGGACCGCGCGCGTTTGACGGTCTTCGCCCGGGCGACCGCCACCAGGTCGGCCATTCGATTGGTCTCGGCGGTGAGCAGACGTTTGCCGAGCGGAGTGAGCCGGTAGTACCGGCGCCGTTCGTCGTCTTCATCCGCCTTCGGACGGCCCGGCGCCTCCTCGATGAGGCCGTCGTCTGACAGTCTCGCGATGAGGCGATAGAGAGACCCGGGGTCGAGTGTCAGTGCGCCGTCGGATCGCTCGATGACATCAGCGCGAATGCGATAGCCATGGGCGTCGCCATCGACGAGCGCGAGGAGCACATGAAAGACGGCCGGCGCCAGCGGCAGCGCGGCGGTGGACTGTCTGATCGGCGGCATGCGCTTACTATATGCATTATGCCTAGAGGCAGTCAAGGCGCGGACGCAGGTTGCGGGGTCCAGGGGTCCCAAGGTCCCGGGGTTCTGGGTGGGGCCTTCGGCCCGGCTTCAGTTCTTGAGCGCGGCGATGATCGCCGGCACCACTTCGAAGAGGTCGCCGACGATACCGTAGTCGGCGATTTCGAAGATGGGCGCCTCGGCGTCTTTGTTGATGGCCACGATGGTGCGTGAGCCTTTCATGCCAACCACGTGCTGGATCGCGCCCGAGATGCCGAGCGCGAGATACAGCTTCGGCGCGACGGTCTGGCCGGAACTCCCGACCTGCCGTTCCATCGGCAGCCAGCCCGCGTCACAAATCGGGCGCGAGGCCGACAGTTCGGCACCCAGCGCCTCGGCAAGCTGCTTCGCCAATTCGATGTGTTCGGGTCCCTTGATGCCGCGGCCGACAGAGACGATGCGCGCGGCTTGTGTCAGATCCACCGCCTGCTTGGCTTCGCGGAATGGCGCTTCGGGCTTCTGACGAATCTCCGACGGATCCACGGTGGCCGCCACCTGGCGCACCGGCGCAGCCGCGGAGCCCTTTGCGACCGCGTCCACGCGGAACGCACCGATTTGGAACGTCACGATGTGCGGCGCATCTCCGACCAGCTGCACATCCGCACTGACTTTGCCCTGGAACATGAGGCGCACGTAGGTGTGACCGCCATCGGTGGCGGGTTTCAGGCCCACACAATCGGCTGCCAGTGGCGCATTCAGGCGCGCGGCGAGCTTGGGCGCAAAGTCGCGCGTCTGGTACGTGTGCGACAGCACCACATGCGTTGGCGCTTCAGCGGCAATGAGCGCTGCCAGCGCCGCGACGAAACCATCAGGGGTGTAGGTGCCCAGCGCCTCATGTTCAAGCGCGATGACACCAGTGACATCGGCCGACGCCAGTTCCGCAGCCGCCGCGGCCACCGACGCGCCCGGCAACACGATCGTCACTGGGCCACCGAGTTGCTGCGCGGCCACCACGGCCTCCCATGATGCGCGGTTGAGGGCGCCGTCTTTCTGTTCCGCGATGACGAGAATCATGACTGTCCTTTAGAACACGCGGGCATCATCGCGAAGCACCCGGACAAGTTCGGCCGCGGCTTCTGCCGGCGAGCCCTCGATCAGGCGGGTCGCCTTGGTCTTTTCGGGCACGTAGATCGAGACGATGTGCTGGCGGGTGGGCGGTGCGGCCGGCGCAGGCATGGTCTTCAATTCCTTCTTTTTCGCCGCCATGATGCCCTTGAGGGTGGCGTACCGAAGCTGGTTGATCCCGCTCTGAATCGTCAACACCGCCGGCAGTGGCATCTCGACCCACTGGAACCAGCCGCCTTCGAGCTCGCGTTTGACACGCAGGGTGGTGCCGACCACCTGCACTTCCATGATGATGGTGGAGTGCGACATCCCAAGGCGCTCGGCCATGATGACGCCCACCTGCGCGAAGCCCTGGTCGTCGGACTGCAGACCGGTGAGGATCAGGTCGCACTGTTCGGTTCTGGCTGCTTCGGCTAGCGCCTCCGCAGCGGTGAAAGCATCGGCGGTTGCCAGGTGGTCGCCCTCAACGTGAATCGCGCGGTCGGCGCCACGGGCCAGCGCCTCGCGGATGACCTGTGTCACGCGCGCGGGACCGGCCGAAATCACCACCACTTCTCCGCCGTGTTTTTCCTTGAGGCGCAGAGCCTCCTCCAGGGCATACGCGTCGGGCTCGTTGAGCTCCCACGCCGCGTCCTGGTCACGCACCCACGTTCTTTGATCGTTGATCCGGACCTGCCACTCCCGCGAGACCACTTGTTTGATACAGACGGCGATTTTCATAGGGGTCAGTCGCCTTCGTACCGCTTCAGCAGGAGCGTGCCATTGGTGCCGCCGAACCCGAATGAATTCGACAATGCGTAGTTGATGGTCATCGGGCGCGCCGTGAACGGCACGTAGTCAAGGTCACAGGCCGGGTCCGGCGCATCGAGATTGACCGTCGGCGGCGCAATCTGGTGCCTGATCGCCAGGGCCGTGATGCCGGCCTCCAGTCCGCCGGCCGCGCCGAGCAGATGGCCGGTCATGGACTTGGTGGACGAAATGGCCAGCTTGTAGGCGTGTTCGCCAAACGTCCGCTTCACGGCGAGTGTCTCGGTGGGATCGTTGATGGGCGTGGACGTGCCGTGGGCGTTGATGTAATCCACCTGTTCCGGACGGATGCCGGCTTTGCGGATGGCCATCTTCATCGAGCGCACCGCCCCATCAGCGTCGGGCGGCTGGCCGGTGAGGTGATAGGCGTCCGACGACAGGCCGTATCCGGCCAGCTCGCAATAGATGTTCGCGCCGCGCCGCTTCGCGCCCTCGAGTTCCTCGAGGATGACGATGCCCGCGCCTTCGCCGATGATGAAGCCGTCGCGGTCCTTGTCAAACGGCCGGCACGCCTTGTCCGGCTCGTCATTGCGGGTCGAGAGTGCCCGCATCGAGGCAAAGCCGGCCACGCTCAGAGGCGTGATCGCGGCCTCGGAGCCACCCGCGATCATGATGTCCGCGTCGCCCCGCCGGATGATCTCGAACGACTCGCCAATCGAGTGCGCAGAGGCCGTGCAGGCCGTGCACGTGGCAAGGTTCGGACCCTTGGCTCCGAATCGAATCGAGACGTGCCCCGCCGCAAGGTTGATGATGGACGCCGGGATGAAAAAGGGCGAAACCCGGCGCGGGCCGCCCTTGACCAGTTCAAGATGCTCGGATTGGATGGTGCTGAAGCCGCCGATGCCCGACGCGATGAACACACCGGTCTGGTCGGCGATCTCCGGCGTCACCTGCAACTTCGCATCGTCGATCGCAAACTGGGAGGCCGCGATGGCGAACTGGATGAAGACGTCGATCTTCTTGACGTCTTTTTTCTCGACGAAATTCAGCGGGTCGAACCCTTTGACCTCGCCCCCGATGCGCACGGAATACCCCGTGGCATCAAAGCGCGTGATCGGTCCAATCCCGCCCCGGCCGGCGCAGATGGCCTCCCAGTTCGCGTCGTTCCCGATTCCCACGGAAGAAACCAGGCCGACACCGGTGATGACTACTCGTCTCGTCACGTTTCCTCCCACGGGCGACGTGCCGATGGCTACTTCTTCTTCGTGTGCGTTTCGATGTAGCTGACGGCGTCCTTGACGCGCGTGATCTTCTCGGCGTCCTCGTCGGGAATTTCGATGCTGAATTCCTCTTCGAAGGCCATGACCAGTTCGACGGTGTCGAGGGAATCAGCCCCGAGGTCGTCCACAAAGGACGCATCGGACGTCACTTCGTCCTCATCCACGCCCAGCTGTTCCACAATAATTTTCTTTACCTGATCTGCAACGGCCATTCATCCTCCTCGTGTCGCGACGCACATGCGCCCGACGCCATCTTACATGCGCATCCCGCCATTAACGGCGAGTACGTGCCCCGTAATATATGCTGCCTCGTCCGATGCCAGAAAACGGACCGCAGCCGCCACGTCCTCTGGTGTGCCCAGGCGCTGGAGCGGGATTTTTTTTGCCCACTCCTCATGCGCGCCCTCTGAAATCGCTTTCGTCATGTCGGTCTCGATCATGCCCGGCGCCACGGCGTTGACCGTGATCCCCCGCGAGGCCACTTCCTGCGCGAGGGCCTTCGTAAACCCAATCAACCCGGCCTTGGAGGCCGCATAGTTCGCCTGGCCCGCGTTGCCCGCCTCGCCCACCACCGACGTGATGCTGATGATGCGGCCGTGCCGGGCCTTCACCATGGACTTGAGGACAGCCTGCACGCAGGTGAATGCGCCCGTCAGGTTCGCGGCAAGCACCGCGTCCCAGTCCTCGCGTTTCATGCGCAACAACAACTGATCGCGGGTGACGCCGGCATTGTTGACGAGGATGTCGATGCGCCCATGCCGCCCAAGCACGTCTTTGGTGATGAGTTCCACGCTTGCGGGGTCGGTCACATCAAGCGACGCCAGCTCGGCCGTGCCGCCGGCCGCCACGATGGCGTCCACGGTGGATTGCGCGTTGGTACCACGCGCGGCCGCAATGACCATGGCGCCGCCCGAGGCCAGCGACATCGCAATGGCCCGCCCGATTCCGCGTGACGCCCCAGTTACCAGGGCCACACGGCCCGTCAACATCAACATGACAGCATCGTCTACTTCACCACACGTTCGCAGGGTCGCGCAACGCATCACCCAGCCGTGACACGAGCTGGCCCTCGGCCAGACGCGCGGCAGTGGCAATGCCGCTGCGCACCGCACGGGCCTTTGAACGCCCATGTCCGACCAGCGCCAGTCCTTTGAGCCCCAGCAATGGCGCCCCCCCGTACTCTGCCGCGTCGGCACGATCGCGAACGCGCATGAACGCCGCCTTCGCGAGCCGACCACCCAGGCGCGCCGTCAGGGACTTGGCCAGTTCCTTCTTCAGCAGCACTTCCATGGCGTCCACGAGGCCCTCACCCACCTTCAGCGCCACGTTGCCGGTGAATCCGTCACAGACGATGACGTCTGCGCGCCCGCTGAAAAAGTCACGGGCTTCGAGGTTCCCCACGAAGTTCAGACCCGACGCGGACAGCAACCTGTGCGCCTCTCGCACCAGTTCGGTCCCCTTGCCGGCCTCCTCACCCACCGACAGCAACCCGACCCTGGGCCGGTCGATGCCGAGCGCAATCTTCGCGTAGGCCGCGCCCATCACCCCAAACGAGCGCAGGTGCACGGGGCGGCAGTCGAGCGTGGCCCCGGTATCGAGCAACACCGCCGACCCGTCCAGCGTCGGCACCAGCACGGCAATGGCGGGCCGCTCGGCGCCCTCCAGCATCCCGAACGCGGCGTGGGCGGCCAGCACGGTCGCCCCCGTATGCCCTAGGCTGTAGAAGCCGTCAGCCTCGCCGCGCGCCACCATCTCGGCCGCCATCTTGACCGAGGCCCTGGGCATCCGCCTGAGCGCCTCACGCGGCGCAGCGTCCATCGAGATGAACTCCGGGGTGTCGACGATTGACAGGGACTCGGTCAGACGACCACCAGCCACGCGATGGGCCTCGGCCGTGAGCTGGTCGGCGGGGCCCACCAGAATCACCGACACATCCAGCTCACGCACCGCCGCAACGGCTCCGGCGATGACCTCACGTGGGGCGAAATCGCCCCCCATGGCATCCACCGCGATTCTCGGACCGGGCACGCGACTGGGCCTCGGCGGGCTCCTGCCGACTAATCTTCCTTGACCGCGCGGACCTGGCGGCCGTTGTAGAAGCCGCAGTTTTTGCACACCTGGTGCGGCAGTTTCATTTCCTGGCACTGCGGACAGCGCGCGGACTGCACCTTGACCAACGCGTCATGCGTACGGCGCTTGGATGTGCGTGATTTGGAATGGCGTCGTTTTGGATTCGGCACGGTCTCTACCCCTCAGGTCTTCTCGTTACGGCTTTTCCACTCGGCGAGCGCAGCCATGCGTGGATCTTCCCACTGCTGCTGGCAGTGGCAGGTCTCGCGATTCCGATTCGCGCCGCACACCGGACACAGCCCCTTGCACTGCTCCTGGCACAAGGGCTTCATCGGCAACGCGAGATACAACTGCTCGCGAATCACCTCGCCGAGATCAATCTTCTCGTCGTGGTATTCCGCCAGCCCGACCACATGCCCTTCAGCGTCGGGCACCACTTCCTCGTCTTCGTCCCCGGCCACGGCACCGGCGGTCAACAGGCCCGCTTTCGCGGCCGTCTCAGCCGTCACCTTCGCAAAATCCGCCGGAGGCACAAACCGCGTTTCGACGTCTGCGTTGACCGGCACCACATAGGGCTCCAGGCACCGACCGCACGTCACCTCCATCGCCGACGTCACCCGCGAGTGCAGGACGACGTGTGTCCCCTTCTCGCGCCGGACCGTCCCCGTCAACTCGGTGGGTCCGACCACCTGGAAATCGTCCCTCAAATCGGCGAACGCCTCGGGCTCAAGACGCCGGTTGACGTCCACGACCCCTGTCCGCACCCGGCTGATATCGAGCAGCATGACTTCCCTCTACCGACGCAGACCGGTAGTGCAAACGGTAATTGTAGCATGCAGTTCCGGCCAACCCCGCACCAGGGGCCCCGCATGCGTCAGACGCTCCACGACCGCGGCACGAACAGGTCCTCGAAGAGCGCCACGGCGTACCGATCGGTCATACCGGCGAGAAAATCGCGGGCGGCGGCGTCCAGGCCTTCCGAATCGATCGTGGCCTTGTCGAGAAACTGTTCAGGCCTCTGCCGGAGCCTGTCCCACAAGCCACCAAGCAGTCCGGCCGCCTTGTCGAATTCGGCGGTGGCGCGAGGATTCTCGTAGACCGCACGGAACAGGAACTCGCGCAGTTCGAGTGTGGCCTGCAGCACCAGGTCGCTCATGCGAATTTCCGTGAGCGCGCCACCAAGCGTCTCGGTCACCACATCGGTCACCATGGCGTTGATGCGCTGCGACGAACTGCTGCCCAGCACGGCCACCGCCGACTGCGGCAGATCGCGCGTGTCAAGTACACCCGCGCGCACGGCGTCGTCAATGTCGTGATTCACGTAGGCGATGATGTCGGCCACGCGCGCGATCTGTCCTTCGATGGTGCTGGCGCGATGCTCGGGCGGCGCGCCGACCGGCAACCCGTGTTTGCCTTTCGAGTGACGGGCGATGCCGTCGCGCACTTCCCACGACAGATTGAGCCCCTGCCGGTCGTTCTCGAGCACGTCAACAATCCGCAGGCTCTGCTCGTGATGACTGAAGCCGCCCGGCACGAGTTTGTCAATCACGCGTTCGCCGGCGTGGCCGAACGGCGGATGGCCGAGATCGTGCCCCAAGGCGATGGCTTCGGTCAGCTCCTCATTCAGGCGAAGGACCTTGGCGATGCTGCGCGCGATCTGCGACACCTCGAGCGTGTGTGTCAGACGGGTGCGGTAGTGGTCGCCCTCGGGGGCGAAGAAGACCTGCGTCTTGTGTTTGAGACGCCGGAACGCTTTCGAGTGAATCACTCGGTCGCGGTCGCGCTGGAAGGTGGGCCGAATGGGATCGGGCGTCTCAGGACGAAGCCGGCCCTTGCTGGCGCGGCTCCGCGCGGCTTGCGGCGCCAGCGTTTCATCCTCCAGAGCTTCCAGTTGTTCACGAATGGTGGACATGGGAAAAGACATCTTACCGAGACTGCCGCCGCATTTCTCCAAGAAAACTTGTGCCAGACGCCATCGGCACCAGCCCGAATATTTCTGCCAGCGTCTGACCGACGTCGGCAAACGTCGCGCGCGTCCCAAGGTCGACGCCGGCCTTGACGTGAGCCCCAGCGACAAGGAGCGGCACATGCTCGCGCGCGTGGTCCGTGGACGGCGTGGCCGGGTCGTTGCCGTGATCGGCGGTCACGATGAGGAGGTCGGTGTCGGCGAGCTGCGGCAGAAGCTGCGCCAGCCGCGCGTCGAAACGCTCGAGGTTGTCGGCATACCCGCGCACATCGTTGCGGTGACCATATTTCGTGTCGAAGTCCACGAGATTGACGAAGATCAGACCCCGATGATCGGTGGCTGCCATCTCCTGCATCACCACGTCCATGCCGTGGTCGTCTGAGTGTGTATGGACGGCACGCGTGATGCCACGCCCGGCGAACAGGTCCTCAATCTTGCCTATGCCAATGACGGGCTGGCCTGCTGCGACGAGGCGATCCAGCAGCGTCTCTCCGAACGGGTCCAGCGCGTAGTCGCGCCGATTCGACGTGCGCACGAAGCTGCCAGGCTCGCCGTCGAACGGCCGCGCAATCACGCGGCCCACGCCCATGCCGCGCCCCACCAGATCAAACGCCTCATCGCAGTAGCGGTACAACTCGTCAATCGGCACGATGCGCTCGTGCGCGGCAATCTGGAACACGCTGTCGGCGGACGTATACACAATCGGCGCGCCGGTGCGCATGTGCTCGGGCCCCAATTCGTCAATGATCTGCGTGCCCGAGGCCACCACATTGCCGATGGAGGTCTGGCCGATCCGACGCTCGAACTCGGCGATGGTCTCCTTCGAGAACCCATGGGGAAACGTCGGAAACGGCCGGTCAAGCACGATGCCCATGAGCTCCCAGTGCCCCGTCACCGAGTCTTTCCCTGGCGACGCTTCGGCCATCCGCCCGGCTGCGCCGATGGGCGCCCGCGCGCTGCCGCCAATGCGAGCGACATGCCCCAGCCCAAGTGACCGCAACGTCGGCACGCGCAGCGGCACAGCGTCTGCGATATGGCCCAGGGTATCGCTGCCCTGATCCCCGTACTGATCCGCGTCGGGTAGTTCACCACACCCGACCGAGTCCATGACGATGAGGATGACGCGAGTGATCATGTGAGGAAGGTCCGGACCAGTGCCAACGCGGCGGCCTGCACCGTCGGGTCGGTGCCCGGACCTGGCAACCATCGTACGCCAGGTTCCTTCCTGAACCACATCAACTGCCGGCGGGCGTACTGCAGGTTCTCGCGCACGATGAGCGCCCGCGTGGCCGCGTCGTCACGCACCCCCTGCCGCATCTCGATGATCTGGCGATAGACCAGACCGCTGAACGCGTGAGCGGACTCAGGCACTCCAGACTCGATGAGGCGCTCGACCTCTCCCACGACGCCTCGGGCGAACTGCACCTCGACGCGTCTGCTGACGCGCACTTCCAGGTCCGGCTGCGGATCGACCACGCCAAGCGTCAGGACGTCAAAGCCGGGCAGCGCAGACCGCGTCTCGGCAAAATGAGCGGTCAGGGGCCGGCCCGTGAGCAGATAGACCTCGAGCGCGCGAATGAGGCGCATCTGGTCGCGCGGCTGTATCCGCCGTGCCGATTCCGGGTCGATGCGGCCCAGCCATCGATGGAGCCACTCCACGCCACGGCGTTCGGCCACCCGAGTGAGCCGCCCTCTGAGTTCGTCGTGGCGAGGTGGGCCAGGGAACAAGCCGCGCACCAGCGCGCGGTAGTAGAACCCGGTCCCTCCCACCAGAATGGCCCATCGTCCCCTCGCCCGGATCTCACGAACGGCCGAGGCGGCATCGGTGGCATACCGGGCAGCCGAATACGTCTCGGTCGGGTGCACGACGTCGATCAGGTGATGTGGAATACCGCGCTGTTCCCGGGGCGTCGGCTTGTCGGTGCCGATGTCGATGCCTCGATAGACCGCGGTCGAATCACACGAGACAATCTCGCCGCCGATCGCTTCGGCCAGCGCCACACCCAATGCCGTCTTGCCGGTGGCGGTCGGGCCCACAACCGCGATGAGTTTCATGTGTCAGCGGGTGTTGTAGAAAAACGTCACCGTGAAAAGCACTTTGTCTTCAGGGTACTCGACCGGGAGCGCGACGGTGGGGTTCGAACCGCGCAACGCGTTGACGGCCGACGCGTCGAGCGAGGCGTGGCCCGACGACTGAATCAACGTCACATCGGAGATGGTGCCGTTGCGATGGATCATGAGCGTCACCACCACCTTCCCCTTGAGCACCATGGCCGCCTGCGGGATGAACCAGTTGCCCTTCACCTGGGCGACAAACCGGCGCAACCACCAGCCGAAGTCGACGCCCTTGGAGTCGAAGCTGATTTGCGCGTCCTGCTGTGTCTGCCCGCCGTTTTCATTCGCGAAAGTGTCGTTGCGCAGATACTTCTGCAGATTGCGCAGGGAGTTTGCCAGGCCCTCGCCCGGTGTCCGCGCCGGTGTCTCGGTCGTCGACGGCAGTACCACGGGCGCATCGGGCGGCGGCGGCGCGGTGGCCTCGGTTCCGCTCGCGCCCTTGGGCGGCTCCACCGGCGGCGCGCCTTCGACCTTGTCGGGCGTATTGCCCCGCGAGAACGGCTCGGGGTTCGCGGGCACAGGCGCCCGCTCGCGCGTCGCCGCCTGACGATCGATATCTGATGCTTCGGCCGTCACCTTCGGAGGCGCCGGCATGTCTCGAAGCGGCTCCATCATCACAAACGTCACATCATCTTTTGGCGGAAGCGAGGTGAGGTTTGCCAGTTCGTTCGGCGCGAACCACGAGGCGGGCATGACGAGATAGGCAATCACCAGGACGAGGTAGGCCACGGCCGTCAGCAGCAGGCGCTCCAACTGGCTGAAGGCCGCCGGCAGGTGAGGCGTGTCGGGCCGGTGGTCTTCGAAATCCAGATACATCTAGTCGCCCTGCCCCTTCGTTGCTACATAGAGGTAGACGATCCCGAAGGTCAAAGAGACGGTGCGAACTGAGGCAAAGCCGTTGTCTGTGAGCTGCGTGGCAAAGACCTCGGGCGTGGGGAACTGCTCCACTGACGCTGGAAGGTAGGAGTACGCCTCGCCATGTTTCGAGATCAGGCGGCCTACAAATGGCAGGAGATACCGGAGATACCAGAGGTGAAAGGTCTTGACGCCGGGAATCCTTGGCGCGCCGGGCTCAAGCACCGCCAGCCGCCCACCGGGTTTCAACACACGGGCGAACTCGCGCAGCGCGCGATCGCGATCGACCACGTTTCGAATGCCGAATCCCACCATGGCCGCCTCCACACTGGCATCAGGGAGGGGCACACTCGTGGCATCACCCCGCACCAGGTGGATGCGATCGGCGAGCCCGGCCTTGTGAATCTTGGCGACGCCGACGCGGAGCATTTCGCCCGCGAAGTCGATGCCGATCACCTGCCGCGCGCGGCCGGCCGTCGACGTGACGGCCTCGACCGCGAAATCAGCCGTGCCGGTGCACATGTCGAGCACCCGTTCGGTGCCCGTGAGACGGAGCTCGCGCACCCCGCGTGCGCGCCAGCCCCTGTCCATGCCAAGACTGATCAGCCGATTGAGCGTGTCGTAGCGGATGGCGATTCGGTCGAACATCCCGGCAATGCGCGCCGGGTCACGCGATGTGGAAACCACTATTCGCCCTTCCATGGGGCAAACAGGTGTTGGTCGAAGCCCAAGCCGTTGAGAATCTTGCCCGCGATGAAATCCGCCAGGTCGTCGATGGTCTGCGGCTTCTGGTAAAACGCCGGCATCGCCGGCAGGATCATCGCACCCGCTTCGGCGGCTGCCACCTGATGGCGCAACGCCGGCAGGCTCATGGGCGTTTCTCGCGGCACCAGGATGAGCTTGCGCTGCTCCTTGAGCATGACGTCGGCCGCGCGCTCAATCAGGCTTCGCGAGAGTCCCAGCGCCACGCCGGCCAGTGTCTTCATCGAACACGGCACGATGACCATGCCGCTGCAGCGATGGCTGCCGCTTGCGAGCGTTGCGCCCAGGTCCTTGTTGCTGTGCACCACAAACGTGCCCTGCTGCACGGCGGGCCCGTACTTGCGCTCGAGCAGATCCTGCAGGCGATCGACTTTCGCATCGCTCCCGAGTTCGTCCATCAGCAGACGCTTGCCGTAGTCAGAAAAGACGATCTCGAGGTGGCAACCGGCTTCAAGCAATGCCGCGATTGTGCGCACGGCATAGATGGCGCCGCTGGCGCCGGTGACTCCAACGGCGATGTGAGGGCGAGTGGTGACAGGCTGGGTGGTCATAGGAACACATCCGCGGCCGTCGTGGCCAGGTACAACAGCCCCACCCAGCCATTGAGGTCAAAGGCCAGCTTGACCTTCGAGAGATCGTCAGTGCGCACAAGCGACTGCTCATAGGCGAGCAGCGCGGCGACGCCCACCACGCCAGCCATATAGACCGTCCCCAAGTTGGCGACGACGCCAAGAACGACGAGCGTAGCGACCGCCACCACATGCATGAATCGGGAGATGGCGAGCGCGCGGGCGATGCCGAATCGTACGGGAATCGAGTGCAGGCCCTCGCGCCGATCGACGTCGACGTCCTGGCAGGCGTAGAGCACGTCAAAGCCGCCCACCCACGCGCCAATGGCCAGCCCCAGCAGCCAGGGCTCCCAGCCCTCTCTGCCCCCGGCCGCAAGCCATCCACCGACCGGAGCCACGGCCATGGCCAGGCCGAGAAATAACTGCGCGTAGGAGGTAAATCGCTTCGCGAACGAATACCAGAAGACAATGGCGAGCGCGACGGGCGACAGCGCGAAGCAGATCCAGCCCAGATGCGACGTCGCATACACGAACGCCACAGACGAGGCAACGACGAAAGTGATGGCCTCGCGGCGACTCATGCGGCCCTGCGGCAGTTCGCGCATCGCGGTGCGGGGATTGCGCGCGTCGAAGGCGACGTCCGCAAGCCGGTTGAATCCCATGGCGGCGCTGCGCGCGGTCACCATGCACACGACAATCCAGAAGCCGCGAGCCCAGCTCCAGGGCTCGACCTCGGTGGCTAACAGCGCCCCAACCAGCGCAAACGGCAATGCAAACACCGAGTGGCTGATGCGGACAAACGAAGCGTAGGTACGGAGGCGGTCAAACATTTAGTGGGAAGGAACGTTCAGCCGTGTGACGTCAGCGGCCGACACTCCACTCACCAAGTATTCTTCCACATCCTCAGAACGGGCCCCGAGGCCGGCAGGTAGTGCGACCGACACCAGCTTGGCCTCGCGGCCAGGGCTGAGGGTGCCGTAGTGCTGGCCAAATCCCAGGGCCTCGGCGCCCACGCGGGTCGCGCTGTCGAGCAGACGCGCGGCATCCACCTCTGGCGCCAGCCGGCGAATCGCCGCCAATTCTTCAAACAGATTGAGGGAGTTGGTGGACGCGAGGCTGTCGGTGCCGATCGCCACAGGCACGCCGGCCCCATAGAACCGGGCGATTGGCGGCACGCCGCCTCCGACCCAGGTGTTGCTGCGGGGACAGGTGACAATCACGGCTTCCGCGTCGCGCGCCTCTTCAAGCTCGCGCACGGTGAGGTGAACGCCATGGACCAGCAGGGTGCCGGGCTTGAGGTAACCGAGGCGCCTGAGGTATTCCAGGGGACCGCAGCGGGGCACCTGCCAGGCGCCGGTCCACACACCCAGCGTTTCCAGGAGGTCGCGCATCGGCCCCCCCCCGGAGTGGAGGAACTCCACTTCTTCGGCAGACTCGGCGAGGTGCACCGACAGGGGCGCCGGCCCCCGGTGCTGGGCGGCAATCTCGGCAAAGAGCCCGGGCGACGTCGAGTAGGGTGCATGCCCCACGACCGCAGAAAAGACGTCGGGCGTCTTTTTTGATGACAAAGACATCCGACGTCTTTTTTGGGCGTCACGCACCATCTCGGCCGCGTCCACGGGGTTGAACCCGAGGATCTCGTGGAAGACGACACTGGCCATCTGGCGCTCCGCGAAGACGGGCACCGAGACCAGCGAATTCGAGGTGTCGCCCACCAGAGCCGTTCCCGTCTCTACCATCTGGCCGAGCGCCCGAATCATGGCGGTGGCCACCGCCTCGTCTCCGCCTGGATGCCCCGCGCGGCGCACGCGCAGGAGCGTCCGAATCCATTCGTCCATCGCGGCGGCGGGTGGCACCATCCCGGCCATCCAGCTCAATTCAAGGTGGGTGTGCGCGTTGACGAGCCCCGGCAGCACCGCCACATCCCCCAGGTCCTCTGCGGGCCCCGGGGGACGGCCTGTGCCGACCTCGCTCACGCGCCCATCCACTACAGAGACCCAGCCGTCACGAATTGGCGGGCTGCTGATAGGCAGAACCCAGCGGGCGAGGAAGACAGGCATCGCCCCTATTGCCTCATTGGCCGATTGCCTCATTCCTCATCCGTTTGCCCGCCGCCGAACGAGCCTCGTAGTCGCGCAGGTCGGCCGCTTCGCCTCCTCGGCCGTCTTCGCGAGCCACCGCAAGCGCCGTCATCCGCGGCACGTCGCGCTGGCGAAACACGGGGTCTCCCAGGACGTCGTAGTGCATGTTCCGCCGTTTGGCGGCGAAGCCCGCGCTCTCAATGTTGCGCACCACTTCGAACTCATCCATGCAGTACTCGGCGCCAGCCGCGCGCACGACGTTCTCTTCGATCATCACCGAGCCCATGTCATTGGCCCCGTACGCCAGACTCAACTGGCCCACCTTGCCGCCCTGCGTGACCCAGGACGACTGGAGGTTGTCGAAATTGTCGAGCACCAGGCGCGACAGCGCGAGCGTACGCAAATACTCGATGCCGGTCGCCTCGGTCCCGCCGAGTTCGGTGTGTTCGGGTTGATAACTCCAGGCGATAAACGCGGTGAAGCCACCCGTCTCATCCTGGAGGTCTCTCAGCCTGAACAGATGCTCGAGTCGTTCCTCAACGGTTTCCACCGTGCCGTACATCATCGTGGCCGTCGTGCGAAGCCCCGCGTGATGCGCCTCGCGCATGACGCCCAGCCATTCATCGGCGGTGGCCTTGGTATAGCAGTTGAGCAATTTGCGAACGCGGTCCACCAGGATCTCGGCGCCGCCACCAGGGACGCTGTCGAGACCCGCCGCGATCAACCGATCGATCACCGCCGCAGTAGGCAAACCCGAGAGCCGCGAGATGTGGATCACTTCCGGCGGCGACAACGCGTGCAGCCGGAACTCCGGGAACCGGCTCTTCACCTGCCCGAACAGGTCTTCGTACCATTCAAGCGGGACGTCGGGATTGTGGCCACCCTGCAACAACAGCTGGCCCCCACCAAGCGCGATGGTCTCTTCGATCTTCCGGAAGATCTCGTCGAAGCCCAGCGTGTACCCTTCCGACGACCCCACCGGCCGGTAAAACGCGCAGAACTTGCAGCGCGCCACACACACATTGGTGTAATTGACGTTGCGGTCGATGATGTAGGTGACCTGTCTTTCGGGATGCCGGCGCGCGCGCGCCTGATCGGCCAGCCGGCCCAGCACGGATGTGGGCGCGTGCAGGTAGAACTCCAGCGCCTCTTCGCGGGTCAGCCGCCCACCCGCACTCAATTTGTCAGCGATGGCCACCACAGTCATACACACGCCTTCTCAAATGCTACTTCAACCCCGACGTACGGGCTTCGTCACACGCCAGCCGATGCCGAACGCCGAGACCATCAGGGCTGCGGACAGCAGAAACGGGGCTCCCGGCAGGTGCCATCCCGCATACGGGCCGATGAACGCCGCAAACGTCAACGTGAACAGGCCCGGCCCGATGATGCCGGTCAGGCCCATGAAGCTGCTGTTGATACCCTGAAGCTGTCCCTGTTCCGACGGTTGCACATGACGCGTCATCAGGCCTTGTGCCGACGGACCGTACAGGCCCATCAACCCGAAGATCGGAATGCCGAGCCAGAACCCGGTGCCGGTCTCGGCCAGCGCATACACGACAAAGCCCACGGCGCCCGACGCCAGTCCTGTCAACATCATCGCCCGCTCGCCGAATCTGGCCACCAGCGGCCTGACCAGCCCGCCCTGAACGATCACACTGACCACGCCGACGACCGCCAACGTCAACCCGGTGGCGCGTGCGTCCCACCCATACCGATACGCGCCGTACAACACGAACACGCTGGGCAGCACATGGTGCGCCAGGTGGTAAAACACTGTGACCGTCGCAATGCCGAACAACGCCTTGTGCGACCTGAGCAACCGCAACGATCCGAGCGGATTGACGCGGGCCCACGAAAACGCCTTGCGCGCTTCACGCGGCAACGACTCCGGCAGCACGAAGTAGCCGTACGCGGCATTGGCCAGCGCGAGCCCCGCCGCCACCCAGAACGGCAGCCTCGGATTGACGGCGCCAAGCATGCCACCCATCGCGGGCCCGAGGACAAACCCCAATCCGAAGGCGGCCCCAATCATGCCGAAACCGGCAGCCCGTTTTTCCACTGGCGTGACGTCGGCAATATAGGCGCCGGCCGTTGAGAAACTCGCCGCGGTGATCCCCGAGATGACACGCCCGACAAACAGCCACGCCAGGCTCGGCGCGAGTGCCATCAGGATGTAGTCGAGTCCCAGACCGGCGCATGAGATGAGAATCACGGGCCTGCGGCCCCAGCGATCGGACAAGGCCCCGAGGATGGGCGCGAACACGAACTGCATCAACGCCCACGCCGTTCCGAACACACCGAACATCGTCGCCGCGCGTGAGGTGTCGCCGCCAAGGAACTGCTCGACGAGCAGCGGCAACACGGGAATCACGACCCCGAGCGCCAGGACGTCGAGGACCACGGTGATGAAAATGAAAATGATGGCGGGTCGCCGAAGGCCGTCGGCAACCATTACCGAACCATCGCCGCGGGCGCGAAAAACCGCGGCTCAACCGCCGACGAAATCACGCCCACGGCCGCAGCCTCACGGTAGTACACCCGAAGTCCCTGGAGCATTCGGTCTGTCAGGTCGAAGAGGATGTGCTCACGCAGATAGTGTCGCGCGATTTCCTGATCCTGCGGCCGGTCGGCCATATAGGCATCAGCCAACGTGTCGGAAACCCGCACACCGGCCTCTTTGGCCGCCTGCATGCGAGTGACCGCCTGCGGAGAGAGACCGTCGGGCCGCCCGGCCCAGAACGCCCAGACAAACGGCAAGCCGGTCATGTCGGCCCACGCCTGGCCCAGATCGATCTTCTCCGCGCCAAGCGCTCGATGGTCCACGAACAGCGCGGGGTCGCCAATCAGCAACGCCGCGTCGTGGCCGGCCAGCATCGACGAGAGATCCGGCGCATGGCACACAAACGTCGGCGAAATGTCGAACCGCCGGGCGCACAGGATGCGCGTGAGCGCCACCGACGTCCGGGAACTGGTGTCGAGCGCGATGGTATGGATTTCGGGCAGTGGCTTCTTCGTGAACAGGGCCACGGACGCGACCGGCCCGTCCGACGCAATCGACACACCGGGCACCACCAGGTCGGCGGGCCGGTCGGCGTACGCGATCGTGGGAATCAACCCGAGATCAATTTCGCCGGCCTCGAGCAACGAGGCGCACACGGCAGGGGGATCGAACCGCAGCGAAAACAGGGGATCGGAGTCATCGCCGAGCCCATGCACCAGCGGCCGGCAATTGAGGTAGTTGACCGACCCAAGACGAATCTTCGACACTCACGACACCCGTTCGAATCGACTGTTCCTGGCCGACGGAGTGGCGAAGGCTGCCGTGATCTGCCGCACGATATCGGTGCGGGGACTTCTGCGATGCCCCAGGCCCAGCGGATCGGTTGCGGGCACATTGTCGATGTCGTTGGCGCCATAGGCGATCGCGACCTGCGCGAGTTTGGGTCCATACCTGACCCAATCCACCTGAATGGTGGGCACCTCGGCGCACACCAGCCGCGCCACCGCAATCGTCCGCACGTCGTCGTAACCCGTGGACGGCGTGTCCGCCTCGTCAAACCGCGGCAGGGGCGAAAACGCAAGCACTCCCCCAACCTCGCGTTGGAGAGCGGCGACACACTCAATGCACACCAGGCGCGTCGCGAGCGTACTCGCACGGTCCACGGTCGCACGTGAGACCTCCAGGCCACCGTGCCGAAGTGCCCGCACCAGTTCGGCCGGCTCTTCGCATCGATCGACCGGAAGGAACGCGACCGCCGTCAGGCCGGCTTCATGCAACTCACGGGCGGCCTCGGCCAACGCCAGATGGTCACCACCGACGAGATCCAGGAGGTCTGCCACCGAAAATCCGGTGACCGGAACGTCGCCTGAAGCGGCCACAACTGCGCGCACGAGGTCGCATGCCGCCGCGACAGATGCCGGCTGCGCAGTGATGCGCACCTCGCGGGCGTCCCCCAGCGTCGCTGGCGCCGTCTCGCCATCCAACTCAAGCACGTGGCCATACGTGACGACCTCGCCGTGGTGTGCCCGGCGCGCGAGTTCCCCAAGCGTGCCGACACTGACCAGGTCGGCACACGCCAGGACCCGCTCGGCCTCTTCATGAGAAAACGATTCGCCCGACGAGGCTCTCGATTCCAGGTCCTGCAACATGTTCACAATCCCGGCACCAGTGCGCCGGGCTCCCGTTCGTTCGCCTCTATCGCCGCTGCCACCCGAGTGGCCAGCACCAGCGCGCGATAGCCGTCCTGCCCAGTCACACGAGGCGGCCTGTCATGGCGAATCGCATCCACAAAATCCTGCAATTCTCTCCCGAGCGGCTCGCCCTTTTCCACCGGCACGGCCCCGCCTTCAATGGCCGGTCGTTCACCCGGCCGCGGAACAATACGATACGCCTCAAGTTCCTGCTCCCCGTAGTCCACTGAGACATACAGGTCCCGCTGGAAGAAGCGAACTTTGCGCACGCGGTCGCGACTGATGCGGCTGGCCGTCAGATTTACCGTGCACCCCGACGCAAACTTCAACCGGGCGTTGGCAATATCCACTTTGTGTGACAGCACGGGCACACCAACCGCTTCCACAGCAATCACCTCCGTGTGATCGATGGCCAGCACAATATCGAGATCGTGGATCATGACATCGAAGACAACGTCGATGTCGAGACTGCGATCGGGAAAGCCGCTGAGCCGATGCACCTCAATGAACCGCGGTGCTGAAATCAACGGAATCGCCGCCGCGACTGCGGGATTAAACCGCTCGGTGTGACCGACCGCCAGCCTGCAGCCCACACGGTCTGCCAGCGCGATCAGCGCCTCGGCTTCGGCGAGTGTCGCGGTCATCGGTTTCTCGACGAGCACGTGGACGCCCGCCTCGAGGAAATCACGCGCCACCCGCAGGTGATCAACCGTCGGCACTGCGATGCTGACCGCATCCACCCGGCCGATGAGTTCGCGGTAATCGGCAAACGCCTCAACCCCCTGCGCCGTCGCCGCCGTCGCGGCCCGCTCCGCCGACACGTCGGCCACGCCCATCAGGCGCGCACCCGACGCGGCGGCGAGCAGGCGCGCATGGTGCCGGCCCAGGTGCCCCACGCCGACCACGCCAATCCGAACGTCGCCGTCAATCATGCTCACTTCGCCCCCTCTGGCCGGCCCACCACGACCACACCGGCGTCATCCGCGGCCGAAAGAAAGGCCGCGCCATCAAGCACCAATGTCCGGCCCGCATCAATGGACAGCGCGTCTGCGCCCGCCACCTGCATCGCGCGGATGGTGGCGACACCGACCACCGGCACGTCGAAGCGCATGTCTTGTTTCGGCTTGGCCACTTTCACCACTCGCGTGCCGGCGCCAGCCAGCGCCCCGGCACGGGCGATCGCGGCGTCGGTCCCTTCCATGGCTTCAACCGCCACCACCGCGCGATCCTTGACGACGATGGTCTGACCGACGTCGAGACCCGCCACGGCGTCGGCCACCGAATAGGCGAAATTGAAATCCGTCTGCATCGCCTCAGTCGGCTGCGCACGAGTCAGCACACCAGGCTGTGCCAGCAGGTCGGCCAGAAGCTCCGTGGAATCCATCAACGCGATGCCGTGCTTGAGCAGGACGTCCGCGATGGCGGCAATCACGGCGTCTGTATTCTTCGACTTGAGTCGTGCCAGCACCGACAACATCGTCAAGTCGGGGAGAACCCCGCCAAACAGTTTGGTGTGTTTCACCTGGCCGGCCATGATCGCGCGAGTGACGCCGGCGTGCTGCAGGGTCTTGATGCACGTCCCCAGATGACCGAGCGCCACCCACGAGTACTGCACACCGCCGAGTTCGCGGCCCAGGTCTTCGAGGGCGGGAAAAGCCTCGCCCTCCACCGCCACAACCACCACCTCGTGGCCCAGTTGGCGGGCGGCTCTGAGAATGAGAAAAGGAAACGTTCCGTTCCCGGCGATCAGGCCCAGCGGCATGTGGAGGAGATCTTACTCCCCGCCGGTCTCGTCGCCGGCTCTGCGGGACGGCCGCCGGAGGATGACGCCGCGCGACCCGGCGTGCCGGATGAACTCCACCAGGAACGCCACTTCGGGCGCGGCCAAGGTGGGGTCGCCTTCGATCAACTCAATGGCGCGGCTGGTGTTGTGCTGGATCAGGTGGCGGTAGGCGCGGCGCAGCTTGCCGATGAGTTCGCGCGAGAAGCCCCGGCGCTCCAGGCCAATCGAGTTCAGGCCATAGATGCGGGCGCGGTTGCCCACGGTCTTGGCGTACGGCAGCGCGTTTCGCGTCACCACGGTGTAGCCGCCGATGAACGCGAACTTGCCGATGCGGCAGAACTGATGCACCCCCGAGAAGGCGCTGATCGTCACGAAGTCCTCGACCGTCACGTGGCCACCCAGCGTGGCGCCGTTGCCGAAGATGGTGTGGTTGCCCACGTGGCAATCATGCGCAACGTGGGCGTACGCCATGAACAGGTTGTGGTCGCCAATGGTCGTGACGCCGCCGCCACCGGCCGTGCCCCTGTGGATCGTGACGAACTCACGGAAGACGTTGTTGGTGCCGATGGTGAGTCGGGTAGGCTCGCCCTTGAACTTGAGGTCCTGCGGGGCGAGGCCGATCGAGGCCAGGGGGAAGATCTCGGTATCGTCGCCAATATCGGTCCACCCGTCGATCACGGTCGAGGCGCCAATCCGGCAGCGATTGCCCAGGGTCACGCGGGGTCCGATGATGGCGTACGGCCCAACGATCGTCCCTTCGCCGATGACCGCACCCGGATGGATCACCGCGGTCGGGTGGATGTCGGCCTCACGCGACGCCGCCTCAGGCTCCACCACCAGCAGGAGCCTGGCTTCGGCCACGACCTGCCCATTGTTCGTGGCGATGGCCTCCGCGCGTACCAAGGGCCCACGGCGTGCGCCCAGCCGCACATCCAGTTCGAGCCGGTCGCCTGGCACCACCTGCTTGCGGAACTTGACGTCGTCTACACCTCGCAAAGCCACGCGGTCGCGGCGTCCCGGCAAGGTGTCAGCCAGGAGCAGCGTGGCGACCTGGGCCAGCGACTCAATCAGCAGCACGCCGGGCATCAGCGGTGTGCCCGGAAAGTGCCCCTGAAAAAACTCTTCGTTGACGGTGACGTTCTTGACGGCCACCATGCGCACGCCCGGCTCGTGCGACAACACGCCGTCGACCAGCACCGATGGATAGCGATAGGACAGACGGTCGAGGACGGAGGAAAACATCGGTAATCTGGAATCGGGAATCAAGAATCGGATCGGGAAATCGGGCACAGCCCGATTCCCCGACCCCAAAAATCGTCAGAACCCTACTTCTTCGCCGCGTACTGTGCGTCGACGCGTTTGACGAGTTCCGGCGAGAGGTTGAGTCCCGGGAACACGTAGACCGCGCCGCTGTTTTCCACGTTGAACACGATGTGGAGGTTGCGCTCTTTGGCCAGGCTTTCGAGAATCGGCATGACCTTCTTCTCGAAGTCGCCGAGCAGGTCCTGCTGCAGCGTCTGCAGTTCGGACTGGGCTTCCTGCTGTTTAAAGGTCAGCTCGCGGGTGAGCCGATCAATGTCCTTCGCCAACCCAGCCGCGGCCACTTCGCTGAGGAGGGCGGCCTGCGTCTGCTGCCGGGTCTGGGCATCCTTCAACTTTGTCTGAAGCCCGAGCAACTCGGTTTCCAGCTTCTTGCCGAGGGCCTCGTACTGCGTCGAGCCGGACTTGCCGAGGATCGACTGCGCGACGACCGCCTGGAGGTCAACGAAGCCAATCTTGGATTCCACCGGGAACGGCGGCTGCACTGGGGCCGCTGGGGGCGGGACCGCAGGCGCCGGGGGTTTGGCTTGGGCCGGCGGATTCTGTACCGGCGGATTCTGCACGGGAGGAGTTGTCTGGGCCAGGGCGTTGCCCGCCACAAGAACGGCCAAGAGGGCCATAGTGATCGTCTGTCTACTCATGAGTGGTCTATACCTACACCTTTCCAAAAGAAACGATAACGTAGAACGTGCCGCCGAGGCCAGTCCGAGTACACTAGACGCCATGCGCCGTGCTGTGCTGAGACGCCCATTCCTGACCCGCACTTTCCTGACCCGAAGCCTCGTCATTCTGACGCTTGCGGCCACCGCGACGGCCTGTGACGACCCCGGCCCCGTCGCACCGACGCCCACCACGCCCGACCCGGTGGCGTTCACCGAGACCTTTACGGGCACGCTCAGCCGCAACGGCGCCGTGACCTTCCCGTTTGAGGCCTTGGCGGCCGGCACCGCGACCGCCACGATGTCCGCCCTCGTGCCGGTGATCGAACCCATCGGATTCGCGATGGGCACCTGGAACGGTCTGGGGTGTCAGACGGTGATTTCGAACGACGCCGCCTTTCAGTTTGCCCAAATCGTTGGCACGGTTGGCGGTCCCGGCCGGTTGTGCCTGCGTGTCTACGACGTCGGCGGCGTGGCCACGACCGTGAAGTTCACGGTCACGGTCAACCACTTCTAAGACCTCAAAACGTCGTTCCCACGGCGAACCGGAACGTGAACTTCGGCTGCGGCCGCAGGTTGTTGTTGAACACCCGGCCTCGCTGCGGGTTGTACGCGAAGATCAGCCGGAACGGCACGTTCAGCACCGGCATGAAGAAGCGGATCTCGCTGCCCATGGACGTCTTGAAGGCATAGCTCTTACCAATCTCGCGGAGCGAGGGCGTGGCCGGCACCTGACCTGGCGGCGTCAACTCCACCGACTGCCCAGGGTCGGCCAGCAGCGGCGGCGTGGCCGGCACGGTCTCGAACACGGACTCCTTCCACACGAACCGTTCGCCGATGTCGCGCACTTGCCCCGCGTCGTAGAAGAAGACGAGCCGCACGGGTCCGCCGACGCGGATCATGTATTCGCCGTTGAAGAGCAGCGTCTTGTTGCCGCCCAGCACCAGACCCGATCGATCGTCACGGGTTCCGACGCTACGCAGGTCGAAGCCGCGAATGCTGTACTCGCCGCCCAGCACGAGCTTCTCGAAGATCGGCAAGGTCGTCGTGTCGCCGTAGGGCTTGACGTATTCGCCCTGCACACGAAACCCGAACGAGGTCCGAGGCGTGACCGGCAGGTACCAGGTGCCCTCGAGGCGGCCGCGCAGGAACGATGTGTCGCCGCCGAGTCCCGCGATGTCGAACGCCGCCGTGTATTTGGTGCCGCTGCTCGGAAAAATCGGCTCGTTGATGGTGTTGTACATGATGCTGGGCGAAATCTTGCTGATCACTCGCTTGCCGTTCGAGTTGATGAGCAGGGATTCACTCAGCAGCGGATTCCCCGCCAGCACTTCAGGATCTTTGTAGATGTCGGCGATGTTGGACACCGAGACGTTCTCCAGGCTGTAGCCAATGAAGAACCGCGACCAGCTCTTCACGGGGAACCCGAACAGAATATTGGCGCCCGTTGACCCCTGAGTGAACTGGAAGAGATAGTTCACCTGCCGCGAATACAAATCGATGCCGGCCGTAATGGGACGGTCGAAGAGAAACGGCTCGGTGAACGCGATCTGATAGTTGCGCGCCTGCGAGCCTTTTTGCGCCGAGATGGACAACGTCTCACCGCGGCCCATCAGGTTCGACGTCTGAAAGCCCAGTTGCCCGAAGAACCCTTCGAACTGCGAGATGCCGGCGCCGAAGCTCAGCTGGTTGCGGTTCTGCTCTTCAAACTTCAGCCGCACGTCCACCTTGCCATCGGAGTTCGGCGTCTTTTCGATCTTGACCGAGTCTTCGCTCTCGAGCGGTTTGAAGTAGCCCAGCTGATTCAACCGGCGCACGCTGAACTTCAGCGACTCCATGTTGAAGACGCCACCTTCCACCAGCCGCATTTCGCGACGAATCACCGAGTCGCGCGTGGTGGTGTTGCCGAGGAAGGTCAACCGGTTGAGAAAGTACCGGACGCCCTCGGTCACCTTCAGAACCACGTCCACTTCGGGCTGGCCCGTGAAGCCGGGCACCGGGTCGCCGGTGTCCATGTTCCGGTCGTTGGGCGTCATCTCCGGGAGCATGCCGAATTCCCAGAATCCGGCGCTGCCATAAAACTCCTGGAGCTTCTCGTATCCCTTTCGAATGGGTTTCTCCGAGTAGACACTTCCCACTTTGAGCTTGTCGAACACAGTGAGAATGGCCGTCGTCGGCACGTTTTCGTTGCCCGAGACGGTCACCGACTTCACGCGATACCGGGAACGCTCGTCCACAGGAATGCGCAACCGCACCCAGCGCGTCTTGCCATCGGCGGAGTCTTCCAGAGGCTCAATTTGCGGCTGTCCCACCTTCGCGAACACGTACCCTTCGTCTCGGTAGTACTGCTCCAGCGACTGGGCATCGTCGGCGAACTTGGCATCCTGATACGTGCCGCCGCCGCTGATGAAGCCAAAGAACCCGCGCGACTTGTTGATCTTCATCTGCTTGCGCAGCGCGCCATCACTCACTTCGTTGTTGCCGTCGAACACGACGTCGCGAATCCTGACTTTTGGCCCCTGCTCGATGTTGAACGACAGGTGCACCAGTTTCGGCCCTCCCGCGACGGGCTTCGTGGTCGGTGTGACCGTGGCGAATTGATAGCCCTTCTCGGCGTACAGCGTCCTGACCACCCCAGCGACGCGCCGCACCACGGCGTCGTCCACCGGAGAGTCCAGCCTCAGATCGAGACTCAGCTCCTTCAGTTTGCTTTCGATGTCCGCGATCGCCACTTCCTTCGATCCCGGATAGTCCACGATCTTGATGCGGCGACGCTCTTCGATCAGGAACACCACCTGCTTGCCGATGACACCGTTCGGATACTCGGTGTCGACCACTTCAATCCGCAGGTCATCAATGAAGGGTGTGGCAAACAGGCGATCAAAGTCGGCGAGCAGCGAGGCTTCCGTCGCGGCGTTGTAGGGTACCCAGGTCCCCATGGACACCGGCCGCGAGGCTACCGTCCGTACGTAGTACAGATAGGTTTCGGACGGCACCATGGTGAACACGTTATCCGGGACAAACCGGAGTTCGATGCTCCGGAGCACCGGGCCGATGTCGGTTGGCGGCAGCGGGGGCGCCTGCGGCTGCGCGGGCGGCTGGGCCTGCTGAGCTTGCTGGGTCAACGGCGGGGGCGTTTGCGCCGCCGGGCCATGCGCGAATGCCGGCACCAGGCCGGTCAAGGCCACCACGGCCATCAGGACGAACACCACACACGCACGCTTGATCAGGGTCAACACAGCACCTGGCCCAAAAGCCGCCCAATCGGGGGCGGGAGTATTTGCTTTCCGTTCAGACGGTCGCCGCCAGCGGGCGGCCGGTCTCAGACCCACCGGCGGACCGCCACGACAGCGTCCCATGGTCAAGGTAGACCTCGACGTGCCCGGTCCGCAACTGGCCCCGAATCAGTTCCTCGGACAGGGGATCTTCAATGTACCGCTGAATCGCCCGGCGCAACGGCCGGGCGCCATAGGTCCGATCCGCGCAGGTAATGTCGATAATCCAGTCCACGGCCTCAGGCGCCAATGAAATCGACAACTGCCGCTGCGCCAGATGCCGATTGAGCCCCTCAACCAGCAGGACCGTAATCCGTCTCAGGTCGTCGTCAGAGAGGGGCTCGAAGACGATGATCTCGTCCACGCGGTTGATGAACTCGGGATTGAAGGTCTTCTTCACTTCGCCGAGCACCATGTCGGTCACGGTCCGCTGCACCTCGCGGGTGTCCTGCGACTGGAACCCCATCGACGCCTTCTTCTGGATGAAGCGCGCGCCGATGTTGGACGTCATGATGATGATCGTGTTCTTGAAATTGATGCGATTGCCCAACCCGTCGGTCAGGTGCCCGTCCTCGAAGACCTGCAGCAGGAGATTAAAGAGGTCGGGATGCGCCTTTTCGATTTCGTCCAGCAGCACCACCGAGTACGGGTGCCGCTTCACCTTCTCGGTGAGTTGACCGCCCTCTTCGTGGCCCACGTACCCGGGCGGTGACCCGATGAGTTTCGAGACGGAGTGCTTTTCCATGTACTCGGACATGTCGAAGCGAATGAGCGACTGATCCGATCCAAACAGGAAACTAGCCAACGCCCGCGCCAGTTCCGTCTTGCCCACGCCGGTGGGGCCCAGAAACACGAAACTGCCCACCGGACGATTGGGGCTCTTCAAACCGGCACGCGACCGCCGAATGGCGCGCGAGAGCGCCGAGATCGCCCGCTCCTGGCTGATGACCCGCCCGTGCAGTTCCTCTTCCATCCGCAGCAGCTTGTCGCCTTCGTCTTCGTTGATTGACGTCAGCGGCACGCCGGTCCACTTTGACACGACCTCATCGATCTCCTGACGCCCCACCACCACGCGACGGCCGCGAGGATGAACAGTCAGGGTCTCGCGCACCACGGCGACGGCGTTGTCGTCAGACAGCCCAGGGTCCTCATCGGCGTTCGCCAGCGGCACCGGTACCACGACCTGCCGGTTGTAGGCGCCCGCCTCCTGACGCAGCCGCGCTTCGCGCAACTTGACGCGCGCGCCGGCCTCATCGATGAGGTCAATCGCCTTGTCGGGCAGGAACCGATCCGTGATGTACCGGCTGGATTGATAGACCGCCGCCTCGAGCGCCTCGGGCGTGTACTCCACGTGATGGAACGCCTCATAGCGGTCCTTCACACCGAGCATGACCTGCAGCGACTCTTCCTCAGTCGGCGGATCCACCTTGACAGCCTGGAACCGTCGTTCGAGCGACCGATCTTTTTCGATGTACTTACGGTACTCGGCCGGGGTCGTGGCGCCGACGCAGCGAATCTGGCCGCGCGACAGCGCCGGCTTGAGGATGTTGGCCGCGTCAAGCGAGCCTTCCGCCGACCCCGCGCCCACCAGCGTGTGCAATTCATCGATGAACACGATGATGTTCGGGTTGTCGATCAGTTCCTTCATGATCGCCTTGAGGCGCTCTTCAAACTGGCCGCGGTACTTCGTGCCCGCAACGATCAACGACAAATCGAGGGCCAGCACGCGCTTGTCGGCCAGAAAGTGCGGCGCCTCGCCATCCACGATCTTCTGGGCCAGGCCTTCGACGATGGCGGTCTTGCCCACGCCGGGTTCGCCAATCAGGACCACGTTGTTCTTCGTCCTGCGGCACAGCACCTGCTGCACGCGCTCGAGTTCCAGCCCACGACCGACCAGCGGATCCAGCTGATGCCGCGCCGCGGCGTCGGTGAGGTCGCGGCTGAACTCGGCGAGCAGCGGCGTCTCCTTCGGACGCACGGGGGCTGTCTTCTCGTTGAGCAACTGCACGATATCGTCGCGCACACTCACGAGTCGCATGCCCTTTTCCTGAAGGATCGACGACGCCACGGAGCGCTCTTCGCGCAACAACCCGAGCAGGAGGTGCTCGGTGCCGATGTAGGTGTGCAACAGCCGGTCGGCCTCGTCGGCTGAGTACTGCAGCACGTGCTTGGTTTCCGTGCTGAAGGGGATATCCACGGACGTCGAGACCTTCTCGCGGAACGTCGTCCGGCCTTCGATCTCCTTGCGGATGCTCTCCAGGGACAAGTGCGAGCGCGCAAAAATCCGGCTCGTCAGCCCCTTGCCTTCGCGAATGAGACCCAGCAGCAGGTGCTCGGTCTCGATCGAGCTACTGCCCAGCTGGGTGGCTTCGTACCGGGCGAAAAACAGCACACGCCGGGCGCGTTCAGTGTAGCGCTCAAACATCCGTCTCAATTATACGGTGGATCAGGCAGGGCTCAGCCGCCCGGCTTCCATCCGGAGGACCCGATCACAGGCCGCCGCCAGCAACGGATTGTGGGTGGCGATGAGCGAGGTCAGGCCGTGTTCGGCGTGCATGTCGCGAATCAGCCGATGCAGGTCGGCCGCCGTCGCCTCATCGAGGTTCCCGGTCGGCTCATCCGCCAGGAGCACGGCCGGGCGTGACACCAGGGCCCGGGCAATCGCCACGCGCTGCTGCTCGCCGCCCGACAGCGCCGACGGCCGGTGCGTCGCCCGGTTGGCCAGGCCGACCCGCTCAAGCAGCGCTTCCGCCCTGGCGCGGCGTTCGGCGGCCGGGGCGCCCGCGATCCGCAGGGGCATCTCGACGTTTTCAAGCGCCGTGAACTCCGGCAGCAGGTGATGAAACTGGAAGACAAACCCGACGTGCCGATTGCGAAAGGCCACCCGGGCCGCATCCGTCATCGCGTGGATCTGCGCGTCCCCGAGCCGGATCGCGCCGGCATCAAACACGTCCAGGCCGCCGAGCACGTGCAGCAGGGAGCTCTTCCCGACGCCGGACGCGCCGACAATCGCCACCATCTCCCCGGCCCGCACATCAAGGTCAACGCCGCGCAGCACTTCCAGCCGGCGCGTCGCGGTCTGGTAGGACTTGAAGACGCCGCGCGCTTCGATGCCACCCATGGCTATTGATACCTCAGCGCTTCAGCCGGGTCGAGCGAGGCGGCCTTGCGGGAAGGGTACAGGGTGGCCACAAGGCAAATGACCATCGCCGACGCCACGATGGTGAGCACATCGAGCGGTTCCACCTGGAATCGCAGTCGAGTGATTTGATACACGTCGCCGGGCAACTCAAACAAGCGGAATCGTTCAGACACCCAGCACACCAACAGGCCCAACACCGTGCCGACGCCGGTGCCGATCGCGCCGATCGTCAATCCCTGCAACAGGAAGATGCGCCGGATGGCCGACGCTGGCGCACCCATCGTGCGCAGGATGCCGATGTCGCGACTCTTTTCCATCACGAGCAACACGAGCGAGGCCACGATGTTGAGCGCGGCCACCATGACAATGAGGCCAATGGTGAGAGCGATCGCCACCTTTTCGAGGCGGAGCGCCGAGTACAACGACGCATTCAGCTCGGTCCAGTCTTCTGTCAGGTACGCCCCTCCCAGCGAGTGGCGCAGCCGCTCGGCAATCGCCGGCGCCTCATCCAGGTCGGCCACCTTCAATTGCATCGCATCAGGCCCGGGCTGACTCAGGAAGTCCAGGGCCACCGACATCGGAATCAATCCGTAGTTCGCGTCAAACTGGTAGAACCCCAGCTTGAAGATCCCCACCACCTGAAACCGGCGCAGGCGGGGCATCATCATCACCGGCGTCAGCACCCCTTCGGGGGTCATGATCTGCACGACGTCTCCGACCGATGCGCGCAGGCGATTGGCCAGGTCGTCGCCCAGCAGAATCGGATCGAACACCGGATCCTCGTCGGGTCCGGTTTCCGGGGGCGCGACAAGCGCCGCCAGGCTGCCCTTGGTGATGGAAGACCCGAGATCGGTGACCTGAATCTCTCGCGCCGGATCGATCCCTTTGAGTTGCACGGGCGCCTGCTGGCCGTTGAACACGAGCATGCCCTGCCCCACGACGACCGGAGCCACACCCACCACGCCGTCCACCTGCATCTTCAACGCTTCGGCGTCTACATCGAGCAGACCGCCATCGGCGGTCTTGTACACGGTGATGTGTGCCGTGGCCCCGACGATGCGATCGCGCAGTTCGCCCTGGACGCCGGTCATCAGGGCTGTGGCGATGATGAGGGCCATCACACCCACGCCCACGCCCAGGATCGACACAAGGGAGATCAGCGAAATGAACGCCTGCTTCCGACGGGCGGTCAGATACCGAAGGGCGATGAACCAGGAAAAGGACATTGCCTCATTGCCTCATTGGCCAACTGGCTCATTTTTCAGAGGGCGCATCAGCGGAAAGAGAATGACGTCGCGAATTGAGGGGCTGCCCGTGAGGAGCATGACCAGGCGATCGATGCCGATGCCTTCGCCGCCCGTGGGCGGCATGCCGTATTCGAGGGCGCGCACGTAGTCTTCGTCCATCTGGTGCGCTTCGGTGTCGCCGGCAGCGCGGTCCTTCAGTTGCCCTTCAAAGCGGCGGCGCTGCTCCACCGGATCGTTGAGTTCGCTGAACCCGTTGGCCACTTCGAAGCCACCGGCGTACATCTCAAACCGTTCGACGGTGTCCAGGTCGTCCGGCTTCTGCTTCGACAGCGGCGACACCTCTGTCGGGAAGTCGTACACAAACGTCGGCTGCACGAGCCGGTCTTCCCAAAGGCCCTCGAAAATCGTAGTGGCGATCTTTCCAGCGCCGTGTGCCCCCTTCACCTCGAAGCCCAGCGCCTTTGCGACAGCCGCGGCTTTTTCACGGTCGCGCAAGTCGGCTTCCGTCACCGGGCGACCCAATCGCTCGGTCGCGCCTTCCGCCGCGGCGTGCCGCAGCGACAGGCGCCGGAACGGTGCGGCGAACGAAATCGTATGGCCGTTGAACTGGCACTCGAGCCCGCCCGTGGCCTCTTGTGCGACCTCGGCCAGCATTTCTTCGGTCATCGCCATCAGGTGCTGGTAGTCCACATACGCTTCGTAAAACTCAAGCATCGTGAACTCAGGATTGTGCTGGGTCGAGATGCCTTCGTTCCGGAAGTTTCGATTGATCTCGTAGACCTTCTCAAACCCGCCGACGGTCAACCGCTTCAGGTACAACTCGGGCGCGATACGCAGGTACAGCTGCATGTCGAGCGCGTTGTGATGCGTGACGAACGGCCGGGCCAGCGCGCCGCCGGCGATCGGCTGCATCATCGGCGTCTCGACCTCAAGAAACCCGCGGCCGTTCATGAAGCGCCGGATGCCGGCCACGACCTTGGCGCGGGTCTCGAACACCTTGCGCGCCTCGGCGTTCACAATGAGATCGAGATAGCGCTGTCGGTACCGAATCTCGATGTCGGTCAGCCCATGCCATTTCTCCGGCAGCGGCAACAGGCACTTGGCCAGGAACGCGATTGAGCCGGCGAAGACCGTCAGCTCGTTGGTCTTGGTGCGAAAGACCCGGCCCGAGACGCCAACGTGATCGCCAAAGTCGAGCCGCTTGAAGATGTCGAAGTCGCGCTCGGGCATCGAATCGGCGCGCACATACACCTGAAGGCGAGTGAGGCCGTCCGACAGCACCAGGAAGTTCGCCTTCCCGAAGCTCCGGATCGACAGGATGCGGCCGGCCACGCGGACGGCGGGCTGTTCCGCCTCAAGCACGTCACCAGCCGTGTCGGCATGCGTGGCAACAATGGCCGAGATGGTCGCGCTGCGATCGAATTGCACGGGGTACGGCGGCACTCCAAGGGCCACCAACTCATCCAGCTTGGCCTTACGCTGCGCGATTTGCTCAACTTCGTTCGCCATGACAACGGTTACCCCACCGACAATGATCGCCGAATCCCGTCAAGGACCCCGTTGACGAACTTGACCGATTCATCCGCGCTGAACGTACGGGCCAGCTCAAGCGCCTCGTTCACGATCACGGCCGGCGGTGTCTCAGGCTGGTGCTGCAGTTCCCAGACCGCCAGTCGCAGAATCAGTTTGTCCATGAGGGCCAGGCGCTCGAGACGCCAGTGGCTCGCCTGCCGTTCGATCAGTGCGTCAATGTCCTGATGGTGGGCCACCGCGCCTCGCATCAGCACTTCCGCAAACGCGCGCACGGCGTCGGTCGCCTCCGGCAGGTGATCGGCGAATACGCCATCAAGCGCCTCGTCGGGCGCGGTGCCTCCGACCTCCCAGAAATACAACGCCTGCAAGGCGGCCTCGCGCGCCTGATGGCGTGGCGTTGTGTTCACGACGCGGCCCAGTCTCGCGCCGGGAGCGAACGGTACAACTTGGCCATCTCAAGGGCAGCAAGGGCCGACTCCCGCCCTTTGTTTGCCGGGCCATCGGTGGCACGCGCCAGCGCTTCTTCGGCCGTATTGGTGGTCAACACGCCAAACGCGATCGGGACGCCCGTGGCCTGGGCGGCGCGCATGATGCCCTCTGCGGCAGCCGTGGCGATGTAGTCGAAGTGCGGCGTTTCACCTCGAATGAGGCAGCCGAGACAGACAACCGCGTCCCACCGTTCGCCCTCGGCCACCCGCTGCGCCGCCTGCGCCAGTTCATAGGCGCCAGGGACAGCAAACGTCACGATATCGCCCTCAAGGACGCCGGCCTCGCGCAACGCCGCGCGCGCGCCTGCCTCCAGACGGCTGGTGACAAAGTCGTGGTACCGGGAGACGACCAGGGCAACTCGGGTCGGCATCGAGCTATTGTCCGGTGAACGTCGGTTTGCGCTTTTCGAGAAACGCCCGGGTGCCTTCACGCATGTCGTCGGTCGTTGAGACCAATCCAAACAGGGTGGCCTCGTGGTCCTCGGCCTCGGCGAACGCCATGTCGGCGCCGCTCGCGACCGCGTCGAGGATATAGCGCACCGCCACTGGCGCTTTGGTGGCCAGGGTCTGCGCCAGCTTGCGGGCTTCGTCCATCAACTGCGCGGCGGGCACCACACGGTTGACCAGGCCAATGCGATGCGCCTCGTCGGCACCGATCATGTCGCCGGTCAGCAGCAGTTCCTGTGCGCGGCCTCGCCCCACCAGACGCGGAAGCCGCTGTGACCCGGCGTAGCCCGGAATAATCCCCAGATTGATTTCGGGCTGACCGAACCGCGCCGTGTCGGCCGCGATGCGCATCGTGCACGCCATTGCCAGTTCACATCCGCCACCGAGGGCAAACCCATTCACCGCCGCCACCACGGGTTTGCCGAGCCGCTCGATCCGATCGAACAACCGCTGGCCGCGGCGTGCATGATCGCGTCCGCCGACCGGCGTCTGCACCGCGAGTTCGTTGATATCGGCGCCGGCCACGAATGATTTGTCGCCAGCGCCGGTCAGGATCACGACCCGGGTGTCTGCGTCGGCCGCAACCGCATCAAAAGCCGCCGACAACTCATCGAGGGTCTGCGCGTTGAGCGCGTTCAGGACCTTGGGGCGATTCAGGGTGATGGTGGTGACGGCGCCATCGCGCTCCACCAGGAGGTTGTCAAAAGACATCACTGGTGATTATACCCGTCGCTTCACCGCCCGCGACCAGCGGGCTTAACCAAAGACCAAGTAGAGCACCCAGCCGAGCAGCAACGCGCCGCTCACCAGCGCACCAAACAACCGCGCGGCAAACCGCCGGGCCGTCTGAAGGTCGTCGCGATGCAGCGCCGCGAACACCGGTGCCACCAGCGCCGCGAACAGGATCAACATCCCCAGGTGACTGGTCACGGCCGTTCCACCTTCCCGCCACGGGCCACATCGGCCGCATCGAAAATCACCAGCACATTCAACAACCCCGCCACGATGAGAAACGTGTTGCCGTATTCGTAAGACGCGGCCACGACATCGCCCAGGCCGTAGCCAGCCCACCCCGCCACGAGTCGGGTCAGGCCGATCATCCACTGCGCTCCCGCCGCCAGGAGCATCAGCGGTTCAACGGCTTGCAACGGGAAGAGCCGACCGCCAAACGCCAGGCCCAGCACATACATCGGCAGCAACATGGTGCCGAAGACCAGCGCCTTCCCTGCCTGACCCTGCAACAGATGCCCGGCTCCAGGGAACACCCACGCCAGGGCACACGTCAGCGCGACGCTGGGCCGGGTGATTGGGGGCATCGAGGCCTTGCTGATGGGTGTTCGTGGCGCCGCCATAACGCGTCAGTGTACCTGATTGGGGCGAGTCACTTGAACCAGCACAAACGCGACAGCCAGCCCCAGCGGCAGTGCGGTGACCAGTCGCCACGGATTCGGCGGGGTTCCCAGTCCGCCCCACTCCCACGCGAGGGTCAGCACGGTAGGCACGGCCGCGAGTGCCACAAAGCCGCGCGCTTGAGACCCAGCGCGCGCTACGAAATGCCCGGCCCGTCCTCGTAGCGCGGCCTGGGTCTCAAGGCCGCGACCACGCGCGTGAGCCCCAGCGCGGCCGAGGGCCAGAAGGGCGCCGAACGGCGCCGCCAGGTACAGGCCCGTGCATCGGGCACAGACCGGCCACGGCACACCACCCGTATCGAATGACCGCTCGGGCCGCTGATGACAGACCTGCCCGGCCGTGAAATACACCACGCTCGCCCACGCGGCCGGGGCCTCGGGGTGGACCACCCGGTGCCACAGCGCGGCACCCGCGACCAGTGGCCACGCGACCACCGCAGCGACCAGCACACGAGTCAGCATCAATCCACCAGGATCAGGGGGCCGAAGTGGCGTTCGTATCGATCTTCGAACTCGGTCCAACTGTAGGCGTGGCTGGATCCGCCGAGGTGTTCAAGCGCGTAGGTGGCGGCCACCGAGCCGATCTGCGCGCACACGTCCAATGGCGCAGCCACAGCCAGCCCCTTCAAGAACCCGCCGCGGTAGGCGTCGCCCACACCGGTGGGATCCGCCAGGCGGGTAGGCTCAACGGCAGGCACATCGATCTGCAGGCCCTTTTGCAGAATCGACGAACCCTTCTCGCCCTTCGTCACAATCAGCACGCCCGACTCGTCGAGCACGTCGGCCTCGCTCATGCCGGTCTTCTGACGAATCAGTTCAAACTCGTAGTCGTTGCAGATCACGTAGGACGCGCCCCTGATGCCGTCTTTCAGTTCGTCGCCCGACATGCGCGCGCACTGCTGGCCTGGGTCGAACATGTAGTGGATGGCGAGCGCCCGGCACTCTTCCGCGTACTGCACCATCGCGGCCGGGTCATTCGGCGAGATGATCACCAGTTCCGGCCGCTCGACCGTGCGGAACGACAGCTGCGACGCGTCGGCCATGGCCCCGGTGTAAAACGAGGCGATCTGATTGTTCGCTTCGTCCGTGTTGCAGAAGAAGGACGCGGTGAACTTGTCCGGAATCTCGAGGACCAGCGACGTATCCACGCCGGCAGCCTCGAGCCACCGCCGGTAGTCGCCAAAATCCTGGCCCGCCGTGGCCATGAGCCTGGGCCGCTCACCGAGCAGCGCCAGCGTGTACGCGATATTCGGCGCACAGCCGCCCCGCCGCTTGTCCATTGAGTCCACGAGGAAGCTGAGGCTCACACGTGAAAAATGCTCGGGCAGCAGGTGTTCCGTGAACTTGCCCGGAAAGGACATCAGGTAATCGAACGCGATCGAGCCGGTGACAATGATCTTCATGAGAGATATTTTCCGATGAGCGGTTGAAGCAGAGCCTTGCGCGCGGCGGGAATCGCCTCTGGCCGTGTGATGAGGGCGGTGGCCAACGCACGCGCGCACTCACACTCTCGTTCGATGGGCAGGCGCTCGACGGCGGCGGCGATCACCTGCTGCGCCGTCTTCGCGTTCTGCATCAAATTCGCCACGATCATCTCGACCGTGACCGAATCGTGTTCGGGATGCCAGCAGTCGTAGTCGGTCACAAGCGCCAGGGTGCTGTAGCAGATCTCGGCTTCGCGCGCGAGCTTGGCTTCCTGCAGGTTGGTCATGCCGATGATGTCCCACCCCTGCTTCCGGTAGAACTCCGATTCCGCCACAGTCGAGAACTGCGGCCCTTCCATGCAGACGTACGTCCCACCTTCGTGCACCGTCGCGTCCACCGATCGGGCCGACGTCGTGAGAATGGCTGACAGCGGCGCGCAGAAGGGATGCGCGAATCCCACGTGCGCCACGATGCCTTCACCAAAAAACGTGCTGACCCGGCCGCGCGTGCGATCGAAGAACTGATCGGGCACGACGAGGTCCAGTGGCCTGAAGTCTTCGCGCAGGCTGCCCACCGCGCTGGCCGAGAAGATCCACTCGACGCCCAACGTCTTGAACCCGAAGATGTTCGCGCGGTAGTTCAACTCCGACGGCGTATACCGATGGCCCTCCCCATGGCGCGCGAGGAACGCCACGCGCCGGCCACGCAGCGTCGCGATCACGTAGGGCCCGGACGGCGAGCCGAATGGCGTCTCGACAACCCGCGACTCGCGATCCGTCAACTCGGCCATGTCGTACAGGCCCGACCCACCGACGATTCCTATGCGAACGGCGTCCACGGCGCTCATGCCATCTCCGTATCAACGAACCGGCGGCCGTTCTTCTCGCGAATGATCCCGGCGGGAATAGTCGGGTCGTGTTCGAAGAACACGACGTACTCGCCGTCGATGGCCTCCCGGAGGAACCGCTGCTTGTAGTAGAACGTGTCCATCGGATAGAGGTCGTAGCCCATGATCCAGGGCTCGTCCAGGTGCGCGGTGGTGGGAATCAGATCGGCCACGAACGCCGCGGTGCGCCCGCCCGACTGAATGCGAATCCACTGATGGTGCAGACAGTGGCCGCCGGTCTGCCAGACGCTGATCCCCGGCAGTACTTCTCCGTCACCTTCAATAAAATCCACCACGCCTGCTTCGACCAGGGGCAGGAAGTTTTCCGGCAGGTAGCTGGCCCGGTTGCGGTCGTGGGTGTGCGTGGCATCGAGCCACTCGTCGCGCCGGATGAGATACCGGGCATTTCGAAAACGTGGAACAATCGCATCCCCCTGGCGCATCGTCGACCCACCGAAGTGATCAAAGTGCAGGTGGCTGGCAATGACCACGGTGATGTCATCGGCGGTCAGGCCTGCATCGGCGAGCGAGTGGTCGAGATGGCGCGTCCGGTCGATGGCGTAGATGTCCACGAGCTTGGGCGGCATTTTGTCGCCAATCCCGGAGTCGATCAGTACCGTGTGTTGCGGTGTGTGCACGAGTAGCGGCCGAAGGCCCAGTGGGATCCGGTTCCTGTCATCCGGCACAGTCCGCTTCTGCCACATCGTTTTCGGTACCACACCGAACATGGCGCCACCGTCGAGGCGAAACGTACCGTCGGAGAGCGAGATCAATTCAAAATCGCCGAGTCTCACGTCAGTGGACCTCCGGAGCCGGCGCGAGTTGTTTCAGTTCCACCAGTACTCCGTGGCTATCGCCTGGATGCACGAATGCGATGAGCGAGCCGTGCGCGCCCTGCCGTGGCTGCTGGTCGATCATGCGCACACCGGCGGCCACAACACGGGCCATGGCGGCGTGGATGTCGGGCACACGCAGCGCCACGTGATGCAACCCGGGCCCGCGCTTGTCGATGTACTTGCCGATCGCGGAGTCCGCCGCCAGCGACTCCACTAACTCCAACTTGGCATCTCCAGTATCGATGAACCGCACCCTCGTGTTCTGGCTCTTGATGTCCTCAGTCGCACTCGACGCCAACCCCAGCACGCCGGTGAAGAACTTCAGGGATGCATCCACGTCGGACACGGCGATTCCGACATGGTCGATGACAAGGGGTCGGGTGTCTGATGAATGTGAAACGACCTCTGAGGTCGTTTCCGGCAACTTCCCAGCGGAAACGACCTCAGAGGTCGTTTCACGTCCCACTAGCACCCCCGACGTCATTTCTGCTGCCGCCGAGTAGGGATCGGTCTCCCGCGCGCTGATGCGATCGAGCCACTGGCCGAATTCGCCGGGGCCGAGTACGTTGTGCTCCAGGTGTTGCATAAACCTTCGGCTGAGAATTTCGCGCAGGCGCCACTCCCCACGCGCCCGGCGCCGTGCGCCGAGTGTGTCGGCCGATTGCACACGGAATCGGTCGATCATCGCCAGCAGTTCGTCAATGCCCCGGCCGCTCGTCGCTTCGGTGCGCAACACGGGCGGCCGCCAGCCCTCGCCCATCGCCTCGTCGGTCGCCAGCATCATCTCAATCGACGCCGCTGTGCGGTCGGCGCCTTCGCGGTCCGACTTGTTCACCACAAAGATGTCGGCAATCTCCATAATGCCGGCCTTGAGGGCCTGCACTTCGTCGCCCGTTCCAGGCACCAGCGTCACGACAGACACATCGGCCATCCGAACGATATCCACCTCGTCCTGGCCGACACCCACAGTCTCCACAATCACCACGTCGTAGCCAGCCGCGTCGAGGACGATGGCGGCTTCGGCCGTGGTGCGGGCGAGACCGCCGAGGTGGCCGCGGGTGGCCATGCTGCGGATAAAGACGCCATCATCTTCGGCGTGGGCCTGCATGCGCACGCGGTCGCCGAGGATCGCGCCGCCGCTGAAGGGACTGGTGGGATCCACCGCCAGCACGCCGACTGTTTTCCCCTGCTTGCGAAGGTTGGTGATCAGCTTGTCCACCAGCGTGCTCTTGCCCGCTCCTGGAGGGCCGGTGATCCCCACCAAATACGCACGGCCCGTGTGCGAGAAGATGCGGCCGACCAGAAGGGCGCCCTCAGAGGTTTCGTCTTCGATGAGCGAAATGGCCCGGGCAATCGCCCTCGGGTCGCGCGCCAGCACACGGTCGGACAGCGGTAGCGAGGTCATCAGCGCCCCAGCAACTGCCGGGCGATCACCAGCCGCTGTATCTCGCTCGTCCCCTCGCCGATGGTGCAGAGTTTCACATCGCGGAAAAACTTCTCGGCCGGGTAGTCCTTCATGAAGCCGTATCCGCCATGGATCTGCACCGACTCTTCGGCTGCGCGGACCGCAATTTCGCTCGAATACAACTTCGCCATTGACGACTCTCGCCCCGTCCTGGCCACACCTTGATCCTTCAGCCACGCGGCGCGATACGTCAGTAGACGCGCGGCCTCGATTCTCGTGGCCATATCGGCCAGCTTCCATTGAATCGCCTGGAAGCTCGCAATCGGCTGGCCGAACTGCCGGCGTTCTTTCGAGTATCGCAACGCCGCCTCGTACGCGCCCTGTGCCAGACCAACGCCCAGCGCGGCAATGCCGATGCGCCCTGCGTCGAGCACCTGTAGCGTGTTGACGAAGCCCTGTCCTTCCTCGCCGACCATGGCGTCCGCCGGCACCCAGCAGGTGTCGAAAAGTACTTCACTGGTGTCACTCGCGCGCATGCCGAGTTTGTGCTCTTTCTTGCCGGCCCGCATGCCCTTGGTGCCGCGGGGAACCACAAACGCCGAGATGCCCCTGTTGCCTTTGGCCCTGTCCGTGACGGTCATGACGACGATGGCCCCGCCCACGGCGCCGTGTGTGATGAACTGCTTCGAACCGTTGATCACCCAGCCGTCGGCGTCGCGACGCGCCGCGCACCGCATGGCGGCCGCATCGCTGCCGGCGCCGCTTTCGGTCAACCCCCAGGCGCCCAGGTAATCGCCGCGAATGAGCGGCACCACGTACTGCTGCCGCTGGGCCTCGGTGCCAAACATGTGCAGGTGCGAGGTGCACAACCCGTTGTGCGCGGCCACCGAGAGCGACACCGACGGGCACACCCGCGCCAATTCCTCGATGCAGATGCAGTACTCAATGGCCGACATCCCGGCGCCGCCCAGGCTCTCGGGAAACTGGATCCCCATCAAGCCAAGCGCCGCCATTTTGGCGACCAGCGTGTCCGGAAACGCCTCAGCCTCGTCCCATTCCATGACATGGGGACCGATTTCGGCCTCGGCGAATTCCCTGACCGTACGGCGGAGAATCGCTTGTTCGCTGGTTGGACGCAGATCCATCAGGAGAAAAATATCACGTTGGCCACCAATCACCCGTGCACGATTCGCGCGCGGCAGCCGATACTGGGGCTATGAGCACATCCTTTTCTCTCGCGCGGCAGGGCCGCAGGCTGATGGTCGGCGTGCTGGCGGCAGGCATCCTCGTGGCCACACCGGCCGCCGCAGCCGCCGACATCACGGCGTTTTTCGGCGCCGGACGCAATCCCACCACTCGCACCGCCAAGGGCGTCGCCTTTGGCGTCACCCTCCTCGTCGTCGGCTTCGAGGTCGAATACTCGGACATTTCGGAGAACGACGCCGACTCGGCGCCCCGGTTGCGCACGGGCATGGTCAATGCCATCGTGCAGACGCCTACCGGCGGCGTGCAGTTGTATGGCACGGTCGGCGCAGGGGGCTATCGCGAATCGCTGCGTGGGACATTTCAGGAAACCAACGTCGGGCTGAATATCGGCGGCGGCCTCAAGATGGGCGTGCTCGGCCCGCTCAAACTCCGTGTGGACTACCGGCTGTTTCAACTCCGCGGCGAACCGTTGAACAAGACCGTTCACCGCGTCTACGCTGGCCTCAACGCAGCGTTCTGACGAATGTTGGAGTCCGGGAGTCCGGGAGTCCTGAACTCTGGACCCCGGGACCCCAGGACCCCAGTCAGCGTATCTTCGTGAGCGCCATGCGCTCGACCTTGATGACGGCTTCTTTCATCCGGTCGTAGATTGGTTGCACTTCAGCGGGCAGCACCTCGGCCAGCAGCAGAAGCGGATCGTAGTTGGCCGTGGTCAGGGCCGGGTCGAAGGCGAAGACGAAGACGGCCGCGTCTTTTGAGGTTTCCGCGGACTTGTAGATTTTCCAGTTCAGCGCCTGCTGCTTTCGCATCGGCGTATCGGCCTGGTCAAGGGCGGTACGGACCCGTCCAAGGATGGCCTCGAAGTCGGCGGCTTTGGCCTTCTGGACGTAAAAAAACAACAGCCCTGCCCCCGACGCGAACGTGTAGTCGGCCGGCACGCCAGGCTCCGCTTTTTCGGCCTGGGTTCCAGCCGGTGGTTGGACTCCCGCCAGCGGTTTGGCCCCAGGCGGCGGCGCCTGTGTGCCGGGTGGCGGCACCGGGGGAGGCACGGGCGGCGGAACCTGGGCCGCTGATCGCGCCGGCGCCAGAACGAGCGCGGTCGCCACGACCAGGCGACCCACCAAATGGACTGTGTGTTTCACGTCTGCCTTCTTTGCTCCGGCAAAAAAACGGGACGTCACCGCTTCCGCGAGGACGCCCTGTTTGGTGCACACAGACGCCGAAGCGTCCGGGTTACTTCTTGACGATCGGCCAGATGTTCTGATTGGCAAGGGACGCCGTGAACTTGGTGTACAGATCGTCCACTTTCTTCCGTAATTCCGGCGTGCTGACGTCGAAGGCGCCGCCGTAGTACAGAATCTGAGTGATGTTGTAGCTCAGGTCCGTGACCGGCGGGTCAAGGAACAAGAGATACAGGATTGGCTGGTCTGGCGGCGGCACCGCATCGACCTTCATGAACTGCATCGTCTTGGCCTGGGCCTGGAACTCAGGCTTGGCGCCCGCAGCGAGACCTGCCTTCATCTCGTTGAATGCCGATTCAAACGTTGCTTCCTGCCCCTGCTTGACCGACAGCAACACCATGATCGACGTGGCGCCGTTGAACTTCAGAGGATCCGGCGGCTCAGGCTGAGCCGCTGCCTGCGCCGGCGCGGCCACCTGGGCCTGAACCGACGTCGCCACCATCAACAACCCGGCCACGCTCAGCGCAACCAACACACGCCGGCCCATGACCGGCAAGAAACCTGACAACCGCATGAAACTCCTCCTCGCCACGGGGGCGTCCGTCCTAAAAAGAGACCCTACTTTACCGTACCGACCTTGAATGGCAAGTCCACTCTTAAACAAACACCTGCAGAACGCTATTTGCCACCAGCATACCCTCTCGGGTGAGGCCGAATTTGCCGTGCCGGTGCCAGACTTGTCTGCCTTCAACAAACGGCGCCAGCGCGTCGCCGTACCGGTCCCACGGGTCCAGCCCGTATCGCGCCGCAAACCCGGCCCGATCAACTCCGTCAGTCAGCCGCAGTCCCATGAACAACGCCTCTTCGACCTGCGTCTGGCGCGTCAAATGCTGTCGCTCGATGGCTGGCGCCGCTCCTGCGATCACCCGTGTCACATAGTCTTCGGTGGCCGCCACGTTTTTCCACCGCTCCCCGGCTACGGTGGAATGAGCGCCACATCCGAATCCGTACCACCCACCCCCTTGCCAGTACTTGACGTTATGGCGTGCGCGATGGCCGGGTCTGGCCACATTCGAAATCTCGTACTGCAGCAATCCGTGCTGCTCGAGCACGTCAAGGCCTTCCAGATACATCTCCGCTGCGTCGTCATCAGGCGCCATTGACCAGCCGGCCCGAGCCATATCTTCCTTGAGCGGCGCGTTGGGATACAGCTCGAGCAAGTACAGCGACAGATGGTCGGGTCGGAGTGCGACCGCTTGGTCCACCGTGCGACGCCAGGTCTCACGCGACTGCTGCGGCAGCCACAACATCAGGTCGAATGAGACGCTGGCAAACCCCAGGGACTGCGCAGCGCCAATGGCCTCGATGGCTCTGGCTGACGAGTGAATCCGCCCAAGGCGCTTCAACTCGTCGTCATCAAACGACTGCACGCCGAAACTGACCCGATTGACACCCGCGTCGCGAAACGCCGCCAGACGCTCGGCCGTGGCGGTCTCAGGATTCGTCTCGAGCGTGACTTCGGCGTCCGCCGCCACGTCAAACGTCTCGCGGCATGCTCCGATGAGGCGCGCCACCTCCTCGGCGTCGAGCAGCGATGGTGTACCTCCCCCGAAAAATATCGTGTCGGCCCTTCCGCCTGGCGCGCGCCGGATCTCGGTGTCGAGTGCTGATACGTAGCGGCGCTTCAGGTCGTCATCAAGCAACCCGCGGTTGAAGTTGCAATAGGAACAAATCGCCTGGCAGAAAGGGATGTGGAGATAGAGACCCAAGGCGGGGTCCTGGGGTCCTGGAG